>Ga0307514_10001942_pt1 | contig 22612 bp, 17 predicted proteins | sample 16_EM_MG_FD_203088 | JGI IMG/M metagenome (GOLD analysis project Ga0307514, IMG submission 203088) | Populus trichocarpa ectomycorrhiza microbial communities from riparian zone in the Pacific Northwest, United States - 16_EM | ecosystem: Host-associated > Plants > Roots > Unclassified | place...
CCAGTATCTCACTACTCGAGCTTAGTTTGCCATCAAATCCCGACACGAGTTCCTTATTCAAGGATATTCATGTAACAGCGGGATTAGCTATGTAATATCATAAATACTAGTAGGATTTGATGTGTTTGTCTGTATATACCTGACCGGTGTGGAACCCGAACCCATAGAAACTGAGAGTGGGGCCGCAGTCTAGGAGTATTCCAAGCCTGATACAGAAGGTGAGTACTACATGCTGGGGGGCGGGCCTGAATGTTGAACAGCAGGAATATCATAAGAAGGCACTGTAGAAATAGCTAGTAGGGAGGATAATACTGGCCAAGATTCGACAACTTTATGTGCGTTCCACTTACTACTTTCTAAAAGGTTGTCATGCTTAATAGTTTAATTCGATCTAGTTAGACATTGTATACTGGTCAGGCTTCCTGATACTCATCGTAAGTACTGGTGATTCTTCTGAAAGAGGAGTTCCGAGTCCCTACTCATCTACTTTATCCACCGCGTTCAATCCATTTTATCCACCGTGTTCAATTCAGTGCCGACTACATCAATTGAGGTTGGCGTTGATGTATGCACATGCAGAATGGTCTGTGTTGTGAGACGGGTGTTATTTTCAAGAGGCGGGTGTTATTTTCCAATTACTTCGGTAGTAATTATTATGCTTAGTACAGAATCTCGGATGTCTTACTTCAGCACATGGCACGGTTCACCTATAGGCCAGTCTGGGCCTCCATGCATGCATCAGGGCAGAAATTAAGAATTATGTTGACACCAAAGCAGTTCATAAGCTCACGAGGTCGTCGACTCCACTCTTTTATGTCTGGTGAGCTGTCTCAAAGGTCTATTAAATTAGAATCTAATGACCCACAAGCTGGTATTCTGTAGCATTCCATGGCCCTTTATTGCGCAGGGAATAAGTTTTGAACAAGTATCCCGTCCCATATAGTCGGGTTCATGCTGAAAGGTACTTAAGAACACTCCACTACTACATACAAATGCGCGTAAAGTCAAAACTACGTAGTGCTCACATTTGTTACTATAGGCAAACCTGATTGGTGATATTTTTAACGTTTGTAATTTTCTAAAGGCAAAGGAATATTGGTATTCATGTCATCCTCACATTTTGTTACTATCCCTCTTGTTGCTCAACCAAGCACACCACCTGTAGGTTTTCAATCGCGCACTATATCAGATTCCGATATAGTTATACATTGTATATAGATAGGTAAAGATCTGAAAAAAGGCTGAGACTGCGAGTGCTATAGCTGTATATATCATGGGGCTGCATCTCATGAATTGAGGTGAGTCATCGGTCCGGAATTCCCACGGGCCGTAACATGTGGCTTTCCAAAGGCTGTTTTTGCGGCATCCTCCCATCTCCGAGCATCCGAGAAGGCGTCAATGCACTACTACCTACTGTGAGCCCGACATATGAAGCACGTGGTTCACGCAGTTTTGTGCCTTTACACATGCTTGGGCATGCTAGAATATAAGATACTCACATGGGGTCATGCGAGGTACATACCCGCGAGCAACTCAATCATACCAGTTACGCTGCAATCTTGCTCATCAGGAATTAAAGTCACCTATTCATAGTGGAGCCATAGTACAAATGCAATTTTAACTCAATTTGCATGACAACAAGAGCTCCAAAGCTTGGACCTTGGTTTGATATTAACACAGTTAAAGTAGTAGTTATAGTCAAGCCCTGAATTTACCAACATAACTAGACGTCATGGCCAGCCCAAAAATCTCTCCAACACTTATATTGCAGTATTGATGTCAATTTTTTCGCTTACCTATACATACATGTACCTATATCATATACTTCATTGAGGTCTTTCTTAATATTAATAGATCAAAAATAATGAGTGTAATATCGAGTGTTGTAATTGCAATGTCACATCTCTGTACTTTTAGACTCGATCACAAAATTGAAAGTCATCCAAATGAGTCGGCTGCTGTATCATATGGGAACATTACATCAATCAGATGATTTCCTGCATCTATAAATGATAACCATACCGAAATCTGCCCCATGAAACCTCCTGATAAACCCTGAGGGTATAAATATCAACCTTGGCCCCAGAAACAGCAGGTGAAAGTCCACGACAATTTAGTGTCATTTTCGAGAAGTTATGTCCAAATTCTACCAGGGGACTACATATATACCTACTCCAGCCGCTATATGAATAGACGTCAATATCACCCAGACCTCAAAGGCACGATGTGATGCTATTTTTAAAGGAGGTGTGGGTCCATTAGCATAGTCAACAACCGTGCCCAAAATCCCTCTAGCGTACCATGGATTAAAACTAGCATCATTATCGTCAACAGCATGCATTTAGAAATTTCTGCCACGGCATAGGTATTAGGACTGGAGAATAACCCAAGTCTTAGAGCATCAAATCAAACAAACCTACCAATAAATCCTAAAAAAATTAATCTAGGTTTGGCTATATCACTTTGAATTAAAGTTCACTATGGATTTGTCATGCTTCTCAACCTTTTGATTCAGTGTTAACTACACCATTATATGTTCGATGCTGCAGCAGCAGCAGATATCATCTAGCTCCTCATTAGCAACACTCAGTACAGTGATGAATTACTGCACTGCATGTATATACCTAGGTATCCATATACAGGATATTATATTCATCTGTGTGACCCCACCCCAGACCTCAAGAAAGCTGCAATTGTGAAAGGTGTCAAGAATCCATGATTACTGCAGCTCTGTGGTGTAACGGATCTGTGTGGTAATCTTGCCACTTTTCATGGGTTTGGTTTACACCCCAATACGCTTATGCCACTGTGATGCAAAATGTTCAGGTTTAGTCTGACTTAAGCACTCTATTGATTGGAGCCTGGAATAGCACTCAAAAATAGGTCTTCTCATGGCCAACATTGCTTCTAAGTATAGTTTCGATTTTTCGGGCCTCAATCTCGATTTCGAGTCCGCCAGTTTGGTTTCAAGATGTTCCAGAAGCTGCGGGTGGAAGAAGGTACCCATAGGAGCAGCGCCAAAACATGTTCTGAATACCCCCTGAATTCAAAATGTTTGCCCTGGCTGTAATCGAACACGCCCAGGCTCCACGTGATATTTGTACGATATTATTTGCAACTGTAGGTGGTATAAGATAGTGGCTTGTATTGTGTGTAAGTATCCCATACAGGATCTATAATACCAAGTTGTTTAATCTAAGCCCGGTCTATATCTGGCCTCCATTTTGCAAGTCATGGAATTGCCTCGCAAAGAGAAAGGTCCCTCGAAGTCCGGGGAAGTCACCCATATTGGCTTCCACTTCTATACAAGGTTGATTAGTAGTTTGTCACACAATGGCACAACAGCAATTTAATTTTGAACCTGCTGACAGTAAATCTAAATGTTCTCTATCATAGGAATAAAGATAGCTGAAACAGAGAAGCAGGCAGTACGGTGTAACCGGTGCCCGCCGGAGAATTTGAAAACCCCCGTAGACCGAATGATACTTTGTTTGGTGTGGGTACTGAGGTACCCAGGTATAGTAAGGCATACCTTGCCCACTAGGAATGGCCTTACCCTAGCACAATCATAAATTATTATAACTATTTACCATGTCGAAGCTTTCCACCAAGTTTCATGAAGTACCGAACCATATTAATATAATTGACTCAATCCACATTAGTTTATTTGTACTACCGTGGGCAGCCTCAATGCGAATTGCCGTTACAGTACCTAAGCTTGCTAACTACAGTATATTCCCTACCTACATGTAGGAACGTCAGCGAAATGATCGAATGCAACTGCTATGATCTATTTTGCTGATCATGGCATACCATCAATAGCTTTTAGCTATTCAAGTTCAGTCATACACATAGAATACTACACCTTTTGAGGCTGTCAAGTGTCGATTAATATGCATAGATGATGAAGCTTTTTATTAATCATTACTCGCATTCAGCCTATGTAGACTATGGCGAGGGACCGCATTCCCCGAGTTAGATGATGAAGCTCAAAGTCTAGGCACCTCTACTTGAACTTTCACTCTGCATTGGCTCTAAGGTATCTAGCAAAAACTAAAAGTACAATACCTCAATTATTTCTAAAGCAGGACATAAACTACTTGTACACCAAAAGAACTGGCCTGGCCATCAATGTAACTACTACGGAATAGTGCCAGGTCCCCACGCCACGCACCACGGGACGCTCAATGGGGTCGGACAAAACAATTCTCCGGCTATCTCGAGTGTAACCTCATACAGGCAACCCCACATTTGCAATTCTAGATTCGCATAGCCTGGTGGTGCATAGAGAATTTGTACCTTGTTTGGGGTCTTGTTTCATGTTATATACAGCAATGGAAATACTAGCCCCCCTCTAAATGGGCCCAGACCTTAAGTGAGCACCGGCAACATAAAGCACAGCCAGTTTCGGAAATTTTGCCACACCACCGGCTGGCATGTCATACGAAGTATAACCTTTATTGGCTTGGACTGTATGGCGCAGCCAGAGCAATGGTAGATACTCTCGATAAACAGTATGAGCGAGCCGGTGAGTTATGGTTTCTATATCGCGATTGGTATACGTATAGTTGTATACATATAACAGCCGGTTTAAATTTAGATGGGCTGCCATCAGAATGCATTTACTGATCAAGCTTTTATATATGCCTAATAATCTGGATCCCTGCACGTTAAGACTGCGAAAGACGCATACGTAATTCCCGTTTTACGTCGACACCCTTCTTTTCGTCTGATAATATTTCAAACTTTGCCGTAATTAGGGAATTGGGAATAGAAAGCCTTGCATATCTCCAATATATAGTAGTATATTACTAGCATCCAGGAAAATGGCACTCCTAAGTAAACACTCGAATGCGCCATTGTAGTCTGGTTGGAACAACATCCTCCGAAGTAGCTACTGCTAAATACTTAAGGTATTAGCGACTGCTATTCAGAGAGCTTAATCAGCGTGATACAGTCAACCAGGATGTTGTTGATAAGCACTAATATATGTTTATATATACAGACTGCGGCCTTCACAAACGGCAATTTGTCATCGGCACCTAGGTGCCAGAAATGAGGAATTGCGCAAAATGCAGCCTACCTGCTACGATGCCCAGAGACGGAAGATGGAAGAATGATACAGAGACCCGAAATGATGTACGGTAGTGGCGGGCCTCATAGGCAAATATAAGGAAATGTACTGTATATAGTAGATTTGGCGAGAGAGGGCTCTAACCCACTCCATTCTCACATCATAAGCTGGATAGCTTGCATACGAGTTATGAGTTGCCCCCCAAAAAAGAAATATACAGAGCCCTATAACATTATAGCATCCAGATAATAGGTAGTAGTATCCATTCTTGCGTATTCCCGACCTCGGAACATTACAGCTCGACCACCGATCCAAGCCGGCAAGCGATCCCAAGCAGAACTGGTACATACCGTATATACCTATATGTATATGTTCATACAGCATTGCTCGAATTCAAGCCAGTGAATCGATTCCGTGCCCCATGTAGTGTAGGTACCTATTCATCGGTGTGAGGACTTCCCAACAGCTATCAGAGCCGCATGCTTTTACCCTCACACTGGTCTATTTTTATCCAAGACAAAAGCACGAACCACCCACCTTCGCCTAATTGATGCGGGTAACTAAACTAGTTGCATTTCGGGGAACCGAAAAAACACCCACACCACGTACCTAAAAACCACCATAGGTACTTACAAAAAGGTGTGGGGAATCTTTCCACCATACCAACGGATAAAGGCCCGGGTCCAATTATGCGGTAAAGTATTGCCAACTGCTGTATTCTACCTACTCTATGCAGAATAGTGCATGTCTCAAGTCCCTTTGAGACATTAGTGGTAAGTACTCTGTAGGTACAGGGTCGGATCCCAAAGTATTGCCGTCATGAATGTAACCCGAAAATAATTCATTAGCTAAACCTAAGTAGGGTCTAGCGTACTGAAGTAGGTACCTAGATCAGAATGTTCATAGAATCATAGGCTTGGGATGGAATGTGACCTAATTGTGCAGGAGCAGAAATTTGTTCACCAAGTTAGTGATCGACGTGTTAGTGCTTAATTTTAGATTTGACACGAAATTTGCCCCACATTTCTCTTATCGGTATACCTATGCATTGATTATACTACAATCCTGGCAATGATCCCCGCTAATTCTGGACATAAGACTCCGAATGGAGTACAGGGAAGCTAATTTTGCCAATTTTGACGGACGTTCTGAGACACCTGGAGTGATCGACATGTACTCACCAACTTAAATCACTTCTAACCTTTAACGAACTTTTGCTTAATGTGATAAATTAAGAGATGTATGCAACAATGCCTATCAATATCAAAATATGATTTGTACATGTGAAACCCAAACGTCCGCCTGCCATTTTTTGGTTCAGAAGCCCGGTCGGAGTTTCTGTCAAGCGTGCATTGTTTAGTCCCATTATAGAAAAGTGAGTCAAATATGTATGAGGACCCAGTAAGTTGGTCTTCACGCATTCGATATTTATGTTCATATAACACGGAGAACATTCTCCTGTAGTTATAAGGATATCGATGTTGACTTGTTAATTCGGTACCCAGTAAAAATAGTAGTACCTACCTACGTTGTGAAGTAAAGTGTTTTGGCCAGTAATGTTGCCCCATCGCATGTAGCCTCCTAACATCTAGAGCTCTTGATTTGAATTTCATGCTATGGATTTTGAGCGCCTGTGTTTATATTATAGTGGACATACTACTAGCTTCTGGCTCGCCAAACTCATCGTAGAAAGTGGGCGCAGACTCTCTATCGGTTATATAGTATGCAATATTTTTCCTTCATGGGGGACCTTCGATACCATTCCAGTGGGGATGTGATAGGTATATACTTGCTTGATCAGTCTATGGTAGCTGCTCAAATAGACCCTTACAGTTGCCTCCGGAAACGATTCCTCTTGTATATAAACGGTTGTTAGCCACCCTCATGTCTGGGAAACACCTGACCCATCCATTTAAACATGACAAAGCCTCCTTATGCGGCAGATATCCAGGAGCGTGTGAGTCTTCCTGAGGAGGAGAGTTGCAAATAGTACTAAGTGTATACTTACACATCAGTTTATCATGAGTTGAACATAAATAATGGGGTCCAAGATGACGGCTGATCACCGTTTTTATGCTCTAGATCAGTGACCCGGAATCTTGGGATGCTACACCAAGGTATAAATTTCAGGTCGCATCGAACATGTATATTATGTAAGAGAAGTGCCCCAAGTGATTTATGTCTTTAGTGAGGTTGGCGAAGGTTGTTATATCAGCCGGAATATTGCACACAACCGTGGGCCATGGCCAGGGGTGTCTTAAATCGAGGCGTGGGGGCATCAATGTTATATGTATGGATCACCTACCGGTAGATTCCTTTTATCGATATGTCGGGGCCTAAGAACTTTTCACAATCTGCTCTCTTGATCAATCCCATATGCAAGGACCCTTGGGTAACCTCCAAACCCCCCTGGTTATTCCCCAATTGTGTATGCTTCGAAAGTTTCTTGTGTTGTTCAAGATGCAGTATTTGTGCAAAGCATGAGGTCCATAGAAGAGGCCCTGAATATGTATGCGAGCCCTCGAATCACAAAGCTACCTATTGAGTCATCCGTCATTTGAAAGGGAGCTGCTGGTGCTACATCACCTAGTTACCGTAGCAGAGATAAACTCTTGTATATACTGTATCTTATGAACAAAAGACATATTATCACAGGACTTGTGTGTGCCTTAACTTCAACAGAAGAACCTCATGACAGAGTACTTACAGTCCCAATTATCTGGGCCACCGTTAATGGATCTAAAGTTACGTATGTACATATGTGAAGGATTCTATGGAGATCTCCCAGCTGTGGGGCACCCCAGTCTGATTATGCTGGCCTCCGAAATTTTATGGAATTCAGGGGTGGAATTATATCCTTCAACTCTAGATACAGCCTGCATGGCCAGGATGCAGGTCACTGAGTCCTGGTCTAAAAAAGTATAACGCAACAGGGTGCGGACACCCACCCATCACTAAGAATCTTACATGCGCATCCACACCAACTTGCGTACATCCCTGGATGCTTGGTTCATTCGCCCATTTCTTCACCTTGCTTTTTTCTCTCCTCGTTTCCTTGTTCCCTTTTAGCAGAAATGGGGTGTAGCTCCGCTTGACACACGTGCGCATCTGGCCCAGGAGAAAATGAAAGCGAGAGACACCAGTAACATGAATAATCCCACCCACCCAATGAAATTAGTGTGTTCCTTTCTTAGACACAGCCATGGCCCACCCCCTCCCACCCTAATTCAGTGAATATCGGGCGCGTAGTAATATAAGAGCAAAAGTCTGCTCTTTGCAGCGAAGAGTACTGCTCATCTACAGGCACCAGGAGGTATTACCCACCACGCTCGACGCACCGGCCAGCAAGCAAGCTTCACCTTCCAGCTTCCATACGCCGTTACCCCTCCATCGGTCACTGGTCTCCGTTGCTGCAGTTACTCCTGCCAATACACACAAGTAAACACAACACACCCTGAAGTCTAAGAAGTCACCCTGGAATGCGGAAGTGACATCTATTCGATCAGCAATATTATAGCTCCCATCAGCTTCCCTTCTATTCGAATTTAAGCCAGAGCCTACTTCTTCGACCTCCTGTTCATCGCATTTGAATCCTGGAGATCTGTATCTCCCATCGTATTATTTAGTTGGTAGTCGCGAGCGACTACTACTTAAGTAATTCTAGACCACAAGTCGGGTTTAAGTATCAACAATACAGCTTCAGTGAAGAAGCATATATACAGTGCAATGCAGACAAAAGCTCCCAAAACCAGCACAAAAACACACCGTCGCTCAAGAACAGGTGCGTTAATGCTAATATGATTATTTTATGGAGTTTTGGACTCATTGCTAACTGGTTTTTTTTAATACTTATTCAGGTTGCTTCACCTGTAGGTTGCGGCGGAAGAAATGCGACGAGGGGAAACCACTTTGCAAGGCATGCAAACACCTTGGTTTGAGCTGCGAATATAAGAGACCAATATGGTGGAGCAATGTAGATCAACGCAAGAGACAAAAAGAGGCCATTAAGATGTTGATCAAGCGAACGAAATTATCGGAGAAAGTTACTCAGATTTCGCCTTTGAGCGCAGACTCCCCTCCCGAACTCTCGAGGAGTGCACCAACCAGCGACTGTACAAGCGAGCATTCACACCTAGGCCCTTCTGGATCACGGAGGAGGTCTTTGAGCATTGAGAGTGGATATTCATTGGAATATGAGTTAGAAGACGGTGTCACCGGAATACCGATGGATGGTCAAAACATTCATGCTTACCATGCCCACTCACAGATTCAACATCCGTACCCCTTCGGTACCTTTGATGTTGACGTTATGACCGAGAAACAGACTTTTGTCAACAGTTACCCAGTGCGAAAAAATTCGAGCGCGTTCACCACAACAGCATTTCGACGAAATTCATACGGTGGTGGGCTTTCGGTTGCACCAGGGGATACCTTTAACCAGTTCGATATGAGCTCTGCCGTAGGAAGCCCAGAAGAAGGAATCGAAAATTTCCAGTTTCTTGACTTCACTTTTGGACAGCCAACTCCGTCTTCAATCTCTACAACTTCCGACTTGTTTTCGTCGATTGGGTCAGTGCCATACATCCCTGTGGAGGACAACGACAGGGGCCTGCTTGACCACTTCCTAGAATCAGTTGTTCGACTAATCTTCCCCATCCTGGATATTAATCTCCAAGGTCTAGCTAGGCAAGAAGTCGTTCTCCCTGCTCTGGCTACCAATAAGTCCTATATGCACTGCTGCCTCTCGGTCGCTGCCCTACATCTCAAATCTTCCCACCAGATTCCCTCGGAGTACATTGATCAAGATATTATGAGGCATAGATATGCAACGATCGCAGAGCTTTGCGAGGCTCTAAAGCGTGACACAGATCACCTCCAAATTTTAGAAGCCACGCTTGGAATGATTCTTTTCCAATGTTCTGTCGGTCATCCTGACGATTCTCTTCCTGATATCCCTTGGCACAGCCATTTTCAAGCCGCAACCTCCCTTGTACAAAAGCTAGATTTGCCACGAGCGTTAGATGAGATTACTTCGCCCGGCGGCACTTCAGTTCAATTTACTCCCCCACCTTTCAACATGACCCTCACTGCCTGGATCGATATCCTTGGTGCGACCATGCTCGGTCGAGCGCCTCAGTTTGCTGATACTTACCGTGAGAAACATTTGTCAAGGGGCCATTCTGGTTTACAGGAGCTCATGGGATGTGACGATCAGGTTATGTATCTCATTTCTGAGATTGCCTGTCTGGAAGCCCTGAAGACAGACAACATGCTTTCAGATATGGATTTGTGTGAACATGTCAAGTCCCTTGCTAGCAAGATTGACGAGACGGAGGATATGATTATTGCTGCAAAGGGCCTTCACATCCCCCCAGTTGTCAGGCCTGATGGGTCAATTGACCAGTCTGCTTTGTCACGTCACATGACTGCTGCCTTCCGTTACGCTGCCAGGATTTATTTATGCTCCCTCGTCCCAGGGTTCGATAGGAACCAGATTCAAGTAAAAGAACTACTCAACAAACTAGTCGCTACGCTTGAACAAATCCCAGCAGGCGCGGACGGGTTCGACCGATCCTTGGTATGGGTTTACCTCATCGGTGGTAGTGTCTCCACCGAGGGCAGTCTCTTCAGACAGTTTTTGTGTCAAAGAGGACAAATGTTGGGGATGGAACGAACAGATGGGTCTTGGGGGCGGATGTTTAGGTTGCTCAGCGAAGTCTGGAGGATTGAGGACCACCCAGCTACAGCGATGGGCGGCTGTAGGTGGAGAGAAATTATGTTTGCAAATGGATGGGACTTTTTATTGATATGAGCTGGCTGCTCACTCCTTCTTCATTATACTTGCTTTTATGGCGTTAGATGGTTTCTACACATGATGGGGTATTGGGTTTACCACTTACATCACTCCGGTTTCGAGTGGCTTGTTCTCTGGATTTCCTCGTCTTCTGCAAACTCACGACGCGAGCTGGTGCTGAGCGCTGAAATCACCACTTCCTTTTACATCACTTATATCTGGGTTTTTATACAATTTTTTTCTCGGACTATGGGAAAAGGTCTCGGAAGGCTTGGGGGATAGGAAGATAGGTAGTTTAGGGATTGGGAGTTGAATGCAATATAAAGAGGGGGATGGGTTGGCCTTTTTTTTTCTCTGCTTGGGTTTATACGTCGGATTGTTTTAATAGCGAGGTGTTTTTTTCGGGTTTCTGGGATTTTTTTATTCAATTCTTACCTAGCATCTTGTCGCGAGATGTTCCCCCTATTTTTAAATTTTTTATTCTCATCTTCATTGTTGATAACTCCGGTTCCTGGGGTGTACAGTACCAGAACGATATCAGGAAGAGGTTGAGTGGATGGAAAAATCATGTATGCAGGAACAGCATTTCATCGGGATAACGAATTCAATAGAGTAGGAAGAGCATGGCATCAACTTTTGGCTTAGTTGCTCACTGCATGATGGAGGAAATAGAGATGCAGATCTTAGTCAGTTTCTGCATCTTAGAATAGAAAGCCTTTGGTCATAAATAGACCAATGACCCAAAAATGGATTTGCATCGGTTTGAACCCCACCTCAGACTTCCTATGAGCTGCCAGGTAGAGTAAGGCCCATCGCCTGCATGGGAGCTCGTAAAGTTATACCCCTGATCCTGGCCGATAAGAATACCCATGTCATTCGCAATCCAGGGTGGGATTTCGGTGTAGGGGTGTGGCCAACCAGACTAGGGTGTGGCACGAGCCTGTGAAGGGCTCCAGGGCGTGTGGTGAAAGCGAATGCAAACAAACTAGTAGATAGTGAGTAAAGGTTTGGTTTGGAAAACTGCATGGAGATGACTATTTCGCTATAGGTAGAATGCAAAAATGGGGAGTCAATGAGGTGATTCGGGATTTTCAGAGAGGCGGCCCGAGGCGGACGGGAGTGTTTCGAGTGCACAGGCCTTGGGCTCTGTGCAATCAGCTACCCAAACCCCACGGCCACTTAATTAAGCCGTCAACATGGCATGCGTCATGATGGATAAGTCCCGCTGGGTTCCTCAAGTTCTTAAATTATGGCAGCTTCCCCAGTCACGGCATGAGGACTGTCAGATGGGTTCATATTGCGAATCTGTCCTATAGGAGCATAGCCTGATCATGCATGATACGAAGTGCAATTTCGTTTAACTATATTTCTACTAGGGTGTCAATCCCTCTTCATATCCCAAAAAGCAACCAATATTGCCTGTCATGCCTTTAGTACATAGATCTTTTGCGAAGAAGATTTACCGTAGGTACGTAATGGTTCATCTCTTTTGACCTTAGTAAAGCTATACATGCTTCAGAACCAATTAATATAATGCCTAGCTAGTGCCGGCCGAAGAGGAGATACACAAGCGAGTTTTGCTTCAACCTTATGTTTTTTAAAATTGTCCTAGCTGTGGAGTACTGTAGCATTCTTACGACTATCACTCATAGAGATTTTTCAGATATGTCTTATGTAATGACTGGTTAAACGTATATTGGAGGAATATATCAGGAGGTCTGGGTACAGATTTATGCCCTAGCCTATATATACTAGAAGCTACCCTCTCAAAGGGACACTATTCGAAATTGACATTAAGAGGCGCCTCGTATGAGCCAAATTTCTACAGTTCTCTCTCACTAGATGATGTGCAAGGGAAGCTAACTTGCAGTATTGAAGGGTATGGGTATATATGCCTTGCACACCCTCTACAACTGCTAACCGACCTCAGGCAGTCCACCATTGAGGAATGTAGCCATGGAAGGTTTGATTGAAAATGGAAAGTGTAGTCTTGAAAGCCCTTAATTTTCCCAGGAGTGTGCTTCGGAGCTTCCGCCGCTAGAGCAGACACCCCATCTGAGCTTGCTAAACTGGAATAATAAGAATTTTTTTTTTTTTGAGTCTATACGCCTTTTCCCCGAAGGGAGCCTTAGGCTATGAGGTGGGGAATAATAAGAATACTTGTAGTGTATACAGTTATTATGTACGAGCATATATCTACTTGCTCTTTAAGAGCTGTTTTTGGATAACTAGAAATTGAGGACCCAAGCAGCTTATGCACAACTTATTGGGTGTCTGAAGGTAGATGTACCTTACTGGTAAGTCCATATGATAGTACAATATTGTTTTGCATGAATTGGGGTATGCAGGAGCTAGATGTGCTCTCACACACCCATGTGGGTCTATGAGGTGCTCTAGATCTTAGGCTCAGCAGCCTGGGCCTGCATGTACGTATGTACCAGCCATTTCCCGGGCGCGGCTGTAAACAAAATTTCCAGAACCCTTTTTGCAATCGACTAGATTTTGATCAATCTAATTTTGAACAGCAGCTTCCCCGTGTTACTTCTCTTGCTGGTACCAGCCAAACCCAGGAGCTTGCCACTTACAGTGCTGGCATACACCCCACCCACCTCCCACCAAACTTGCCCAATTTTGAATAAGTGTCAACAATAACCTTATAATCAATTCACGGATGAGACTAAGGAAAAAGCTGGGAAGTACGCAGGGGAAGACACCTGGGGTGACCATAGGAGACAGGAATAGGGACCAAAAGTATAGAATGGCACTAGCATGGAGGGCGTGGCAGGAGGTGAAGAGTCTCCCAGGGCAGAAAGAAACAGCTTGTGCGCGGGCACATCTTACCGATAATGCTGTACGGGAGCGAGTAATATGAGGAGCCGTCAGAGGAACAAAGGCGACTGGGAGCAGCAGGTGGGTCATTGGGACCTGGAGAGGCAGCAACCGAGGAAAGGTGCAAGAAATCAGTGGGATAAGGAAGGTAGAGGAGCTAGTGGCCTGAAGAGGCTACGGTGGGTAGCCAATGCCTACGGCAGGCGCCTATCAGAATTGCGGCGGGTCGCTAGGGCTACTTATCCTGAGGAAGGGACTAGGCCTAGAAGTAATCCTGAGATGGTGCAAAAGAGAGAAGGCCACGGGGAGCTGAAAGTGGAGGAGCTGTGGAGCGAAATGGTGGAGGTGATCGTCATAGTCTAGATAGGCTGAATACGATTAATGAATCCCCCCCCAAAAAAAACATTAATCGCATTCAGCCTGTCTAGACTATGGCGATGGACTGCAGCCTCCTAGTCTCCCGGGTGCCTCTCTCCCCTCCCGGGCCAGTCCCTGCCCTCCCCACTATCTACGATATATACAAATGAATCCCATTCCCCTTTGCCCAACATATGAACCTCACCACCGCCGCGCACCAATCCTCATCCTCATGTACCTGCTTCCACGACCTTCCTATCCCGTCTCCTATCCACGAACACTGGAACAAGTGAGCCGCGTTCTGCGGGGTCCACCCGCCGCATACGCAGGTAGGGTCGTCCGTCTTTCTCATCTCCCTCATCCATTGTCGTTGGGGCCCCCTGTCAGTCACCAGGTATGTAAGGCCCCGTATCGCGGTCCCTGTCCATTTCATGTGCGCTGGTGGCTTCGGATGTATTGGAAAGGCCTATCGGATGCCCGCCGGTGTTACTATGTCAGGCCGGCATCCTCTCTCCCATCCATACTTCCATCTTCGCCCTGCCGTCCGCCACTTCATTCCCCGTTTCTCCCCATGGCTCTTGACCCACATCAGCGCCCGAGGTCTCTCCTCCATCTGCCTGGCCAGTGTCTCCTCAACCCACGACCGGGGTTCCTGCGACATCAAATTGCATATTCGGTGTATCACCCCCTGGCTGTCTAACGCTACCACATCGCACCGCTCCCACGCCATTGCGACCCTCAGCTCCTCAAAGGACACTGATGTGGGTGGAGGGACACCAAGGGTTTTTTTTTTAAAGAATCATTAATCGCATTCATCCTATATAGAATATGGCGAGGACACCAAGGGTTGCATACGATCAGGAGGGCGGAGGACTCAAGGTGCCAATGTATTGTCATCCAGAATGCGGTATACCTGATGAAGTACCCACTGGTAGGGGACGGGAGAAGGAGGGGGGAAGAAGAGATATGGCGGGACCCGGAGTGGTGCAGGGCGGTGGCCGAATTTATACATACATAAAAGAGCATGGATCGGAAACAGTCAAATTATTTACCCCCCAAAATCAGAGAATCAATTCACAGGGCAGTTGAAGAGCATCCTGAGGGAGTCTAGTTCTCCAACATACTGTTGACTCAATATCAAAAGTTGAATTATAGGGCTCTGGGAAGTTGGAGATATGGTTGCCATGTACTTTATCTGTAAGGGGCAGTCATTTACCACTCTTTGAAGATTCTATGACAATAGATTAGAAAAACATATGTATATGGTTTCAATAGCTTTGGTCTACTATAATTATCTCGAGTGGTGAGCAGCAGATGGAGTATGCTTAGCTTGTATAGGAACGGCACTTTTGGCAATTTTTACTGTGTTTTGCATACAAGGATGGCCTAGATTTGGAACTATATGCCCAGTCTAGTGGCAATTTTTTTTTTTTTTGAGTCTATACGCCTTTCCCCCGAAGGGAGCCTTAGGATATGAGGCGGCAGTCTAGTGGCATAACCCTCTCCAAATATTGATATATGTATGTACTGTGACAAACTTTATTTTTTAGCTACACGGGTATCCTTGCACTTGCAACTACAGTACAGAATACATTCGAGAATTTTGAACCAAGAACCCTATCATCCCAAGATCGTCCATATGTACCTTAGAGTAGCAGTTATTCTTGGTTCGTATTGTCCATATTAATATTGTTGTAATTACTCTAGATCTACTTGCAACGTACTAGCTGGGAGGTAACAGGTGGAGTTAAGGCGCCTGACTAAGGGTCATTGTACAAATATATTTTCAGCTCATTGAGAGTAGATCAGGTTACATTATTTTCGTATTGCTTGCAGTATACTGATAACAAACTTAGCCATGGCCATAGAAATGTGATGCGTATGCCAGTGGCCGTAGGGTTCTGAAGTAGCAATATTTAGCTTTACTGAAGCTAGCGGATTCATAGAGTGAATTCAGTCTCGCGTTCGCAGCCCGCTCACTTGTGCATACCAAAGGTCCATGCCAAGAAATGAGCCGCCAAGAACGTCTGGTGCGAGACTGGAGTGAATTAGAGCATTGATCTCGCGCCCAGACCCTTATCTACCTACACTAAAATAAATACGCTTCGGGGAGAAGACACACAAAAATAATTATGTGACAGATCAAAAGAGACTTGGCACGAGACCATTAGAGCATGTGTATTTAGTAAGTGTATTCTTCTGTCACAATTTACGCTTGTCGCATCTTTGGAACAGAAACTCAGGGTAATTCTGCCAAAGTGTCTAAGGAGTGCAGGATTGAGGACAGTTCGAAAGCAAGGCCTGCAAAATTTTCTATAACGGCATACATACATACATACATACGTACATACTAAGATAATAAAGTCCAGCTTTGCCTTAGATTACTTTTGTTGCTTTCCCCCGCCATCCCGTGTTATGGATGCTTCAGAATCACCACCTCAAGTTTGTAAAATATAAATGAAAGCTTGACCCTCATCGGAACTGGCCATGGAGCCAGGCTCGGGTGGTTATTTTAGTGCTGGAACTGTTAAGATTAAGTACATGATCTACTACCCAAATTTTACCTTTTAAACTCGATAACGATAACTAACGTATATCCATCAAAGAAACAGGCTTGCCCTTCCCCCATAGTGTGAGTATGTTGCACCATAACGCACCATGCACCCTCAGGACCTCCTGGATCAATAACATCACATTATGGCAACCGTGCACATAATGAGCGCAACCAAAGCACCAGACCCAAGCTTCACACTAACAGTGCGGCCTCCACCAGAGAGATAGGGAGGTGGTGGTCCGGTAGGGTATCCAGTTGGGGTGGCTCCTGGTGGCGTCGGGGGATGGACTGTGCCCGAGCCAGTGGCGCCAGGTGGTAGGTAGCCGCTTGGAGTGTATGGTGGGCCTGGGGGCCCAGTTGGAGCTGGGACTGGGACTGGAACCCCGGGGAGTGGTGCCCCTGGCCCTCCTGGGCCCGTTGGAAGACTCGGCCCGGGGCTAATAGGTCCCACGGGCCCGGAGGGTTCGAGTGGGTATGGCTGAGGTTCAGGAGCTGGCGGCAGAATGGCGACTGGCTCGCTGGGCAATTCTGGTACACCAGGGAGAACTGAAGTCGCTGGGATCCCGGTATTCAAGGTTGCGGTAGGATAAACAATAGCACCGTCTTGAACGGTCTCGGGGTTTGAGGCCTAGCGCAAAAGTAAGTTAATTGCCGAGTTTAATAGACAAACTAAGTGTACTCACTTGCACTGCTGCAAGGTAGAAAAAAAGCAATTGAAGAAACAGCGACGTTTGCATCATTGATAAGGAGTGCAGTGTTGCGGAATTGAATAATTGTTAGAGAAAGAAATAGGAACTCAACGCAGAAGGGCTCAGATTAAATAAACCCTCCATGCAGAAAACGTCACTGCTCAGAGTGCACATACTACAATAAAATATGGCAGTACTACGTATGGAAATGCTCAAGTTTTGTCGCCCTACACGTCCCTCTGCATATCCACTCGAAAAAAATTCACACTACGTATGTAGGCTTGAAATGGAGGCATAGAAAGCAGCATATATGCTCTGTGTCGTATGACGTGGTTAATGTTGAGAGATGAAAATCTTAAGTTTGATTTCCGGCTCTAGATCTTATTTCACGATATATCTACTACGAGCCGGGCTGGCATAATACCCTTAGACTACCGCTTGGGTCTAATTAGCAAGCCGAGATGTTGAGTTGCATATATGTACAGTACCTAACTATATCTTAGAGCTTATAGCCAGTCAACCAGAAACCGGACATATTAATTGAAGTTAAAATTTGAGTTATGCTCGTTAGGTAGTTGCCAGGGATTGCCGAAACCCCACATATTTAGCCTTCCATTACACATTCACTTTTACAATGCGCGGCATAACCGGGTAACTCTTGCCTTATATTCCGAGTCCTGGTCACAACGCTGCGTCTTTTTTTTTTTTTGAGTCTATACCTTTCCCCATGCATGTTGGCATGAAGTATGAAGGGCCCTTCCTTAGCTTGGTTAAGCCATTCTTCTGTAGGGTCATCTTCTCACTCTTCCATGCTGCTCTAAGCGTATCCTGGAGTAGGATGCTCTCTCTGAATTTGAGATATCTTTCTCTTAGGTACACCTTAAAGGTGGATAGGCACTAGCTAGTGGGGCTAAGAGAGCTAAGAAAGCTGACTAAGAAAGTGGGATAAGAACGAGAGAAGTGAGCAAGGACTGTATAATAGAGTTGGGGGAGATAACCTTTATGCACTGTGAAAAGGATTCACCCTCTCTAAGGTCATGAGCCCTTTGTGCTTCTACTGTGCTTAGATCTCTCGTCAATCCTCTCGTCAATCCTCTATCTCTCTTATCAATTCTATACCTAGTAAAAAACATACTGCAATAACGTCTGAAAAAACTGACTCACAGGCAAACTGGGTAGGTCAAGAGGTTCAATCCGTAGGAGAGAGTCAAGAGGTCCATACCGTCTCAGAAATCGTAGACCAGTGGACCCTGAGGATATTGAAGACGACAACAAAGAGCTAAGTACACCTCTTATACAAGCCATGGCTGATAAGAATTTTACATCCCTCGTTGGAAAAATCACTAAGCTCAAAGGTGGCTCAAACTATCAGATACGGGCTAAGGACATGGAGATGTATCTGCTCCGTAACAGATGTTGGCATGTGGTTACTTCGGCAGCACCTGCCGAAGGAGCTCAAACTGAAGAATGGAAGACTAAGGATAACTGGGCCAGAGGTGAGATACATCTGTGTTGTGAAGCTGATGTATAGGATATTATTATCGACTCTGAGCATGCTAATGAATCATAGACACTACTACAGAATGAATATTGCAAAAAGGGTGAACTGAAGGTGAGGAGATTGAATAAGGAGTTCTCCTTGGTATCCATGACAGAGAGCAGTTGTGGAGAATACATGAAGAGAGTTAGAAAAATCGTCTCTGAATTGAAGGAGTGTGGTGAGAAGATAAAAGATGAAGATGTTGCATACACTATTCTGCTGGGATTGGGAGAGAAGTACAGTCCGTAAGTAGTGACATTAACAAACATGGCAACACCAAAGAATCCCTTATCAATGGCACGAGTGAGTAAACAGATATTGACTGAAGAACAAAGACTTAATCAATTCAATTCACCTCCGAGTCAACAAAAGCTTGACCAAAATATCAACAACCCCCTAGCATACAAGCAGGATACATCATTCAAAGGTGATCTACTGCATGCTACGTTTGTTGCACGTACAAATACAGGGTCCTATAGACAGAATCCATATCTCCAGAGAGGAGCGTTTCGAAAAAGAGGGAGATATCCATTTGGAGGATCTGCAGGAACAAGATTTGGCTCGTCACAAGCCATGTCTGCCACAGTGCAACAAATGATAAAACCCCAAGAACCTGGTGCACCAGATACAACTCATACTTGGTCTCAACATCAATGGATGTGGGCCTCTACCCCCTGGCAATATAGGAACCTTCTATGGGCTACAGCACTCTGGCAACCGAGAGTATACCAACACCAATATATCGAAGCGATGCAAGCCCCTATACAATTACCATTACCTGATCACCAACAATATCAAGCAAGAGAGGAGAAGCAATATTATACATGTGGCATATGGGGACATACAAGGAGAAACTGCTGGCAGGAACACCCAGAGTTACATCTGGCGAATAAACAATGGGTTACACAGCAGCTAGCATTACTGGGTCGAGAAGAAGAAGGAGATAAGGGTCCGGTGAAAAAGACAATCGAATACAATCCTCAAGCAAATATTATGGATGAAGAACATGTAGAGGAATTAAAAAAGGATGACAAGGTGAGAGAAACAGAAGACAAGAGTGAGATGAATGAACATCCATTCGAACTGAACATGGTGATGCAAGAGGAGAACGATACAGCAGGAAGATTGCACTGCTTCCAAACAGAAGAAGAAGAAGGGAGTCAAGACCAATGTCCTTATGAGTATCCGGTGAATATATCAGATGACAGAGTACTTATTGCTGGTGTAGTATGCGAGAAAGAGTTAGATATGGAAAACAGAAAGCGGAGAGTTGATATCGACAGAAGATGGCTAGTAGACAGCGGAGCAAGCTCCCACTACATCAAAGAGATATCAAAATTCAGAGCTTATAAGTAGCTACCTAAACCCGTGAAAGTCAACACAGGAAAGGGCCCAATCTGGGGAATAGCCAGAGGGGAGGTAGACATTGGGATGGTAATAGGAAAAGTGGTCATTGGTGATGTGTTGCTAGTACCAGATCTAGATGTGGAATCAGATCTACTATCTGTTACGGCACTGATGCGAGCAGGATTCGAGGTGAACTTTGAGAGAGGCTTAGCAGAGATACATAAGAACAAATAGATATGAGGAGTGGCTTCACCTACCAAAGATGATGGCGGCCTTTGCTACCTTGAAGAATATGAGAAAGTTTAACATTACGCTCTGGCAACACAATGTATTGATACACAAACCCTATAGACCTGGCACAAAAGACTCAGGCACCTTAACAGCAGAGTGATTAGATCCTTGGCATCTATGGTTACAAACATAAAAATCGGTGATCCTTATACGAGGATTGGGGAACGCAATATTGACTGCATTGACTGTCTCAAGGGTACGTAACATCAGATGATCTCCAGGTACCCATTTACAAAGGCAACAAGGCCCCTGGAGAGAGTGAGCGCAGATATTGCAGGCCCCATGAAATGCCCGGACTGTACCTGGAATTATAAGTATCTCCTCATATTTATTGATCATCATACGAGATACACCTAGGTTTTCCCTCTCATTTCGAGAGACATGGCATTGAGAGCATTGCAAATCTGGAAAGCGAGTGTGGAAAATGCGTGTGGAAACAAGCTACTGATACTGCAAACAGATAATGCAGGCGAATTCATAGGCAAAAAATGAACGAAAGTATGTCAAGATGAGGGGATCTTACACTATACGACTGCACCATACGGACCCAGTATGAACTCATATGCTGAACGGGTCATACGATGGATAGTGAATCATGCATCTTCAATGCTATAGACGGCAGAAATAAAAGAGGAGTTCTGGGCGCTTGCAGCGAAAGCCTCCATGTACCTACTGAATAGATCGTCGCACAGTGGGTTAGAAGACTGTACACCGCATGAAATGTGGTTCAAACAAAAGCCGCATGTTGGACATATTAGAATATGGGGGTACAGGGCCTGCTCCGCTGTCCTAAAAGAACAAAGAAAGAAGTTTGACATAAAGACTAGGGAGTGTATACTAGTCGGATTTTATGATACTGAGAATCTGTATCAGTTGTGGGATATTGAAGCAAAAGAACTGATAAAGAGGAGGGATGTCATCTTCCATGAACACATAATGGGTCACCCAAGTCTAGCCAGGAATAACGACACCACGGCGGCCCGTGGTGAAAAAGTAAACATTCTGGGACAACAAGTACAACATGAAAGAACGGAAAAGGAAGCAGAGGAACTCGAGGACCTTTATCCAGTGATTAAAATATTGAAGGAGGAAGAATGGGCGGGCATTCCAGAAAGAGTATTATCTATGCAAGAAGAATTAGTTCAAAAACCAGTCCCGAAGTCATTTGAGAAGGCTATGACTAGTGGCGATGGAAAACAATGGTTGGAGGCCATAAAATCAGAACACGACTCCCTAAAAAGGAACGGCGTCTACAAGTGGGTGGTCTTACCGAAAGGGACAAAAGAACTACCGTACAAGTGGTTATTTAATATAAAGAGAAAGCTGGATGGGTCAGTTGACAGATATAAGGCGAGGATCATAGCTGGAGGTCATAGACAAAAGAAGGGAATAGACTTTAAAGAAACCTTTGCACCAGTAGCAAAGTTTGCATTATTAAGGCTGTTGTTGACGATAGTGGCATTAGAAGATTTAGAAGGTAAACAAGCTGATATTGTTACAGCATTCTTGTATGGTGAGCTGGACGAGGTTGTATATATGAAAGTTCCAGATGGCGTGGCTCCAGAAATAGGTGATAAGTATGTTGATACAGATGGCTTGGTGAGAAAATTTACGGAGGAAGATATAAGAAATGGGATGGCGGTTAAGATTGTATGGCTGTTATGCAAGAGCCTCTATGGGTTAAAACAGGCTCCTAGGTGTTTTTACAGAAAGCTGGATAGGGTGCTAGTGGAAAAAGAGTATACGAGGGTGGTATGTGATTATGGAGTGTGGATCTGCAAAGGCGAAGTAGTATTAATTGTGCATGTCGATGATATGCAAATGTTTGGAACTCACGTTGGGATAAACAAACTAATAGCAGCACTGGAGATGGTATTCATACTAAAAAGATTAGGAGCTACAGGAGATGAATTGTCCCTGGGTCTAGGGGTGGAAAGGGACAGACTAAATAAGAGGATTGCCTTAACACAAGCTCACTATGCAACGCAAGTACTACTCAGGTTCGGAATGGACGCCTGCGCTGAGGTCTTAACACCTATAGACCAGAAGAAGGACTGGATGATAACAAAAGAAGATATACCCCTCAATGAGAAAGGAAGGAAGCAATATTAAGCAGCGATCGGGAGTCTTATATATC
>Ga0307514_10001943_pt1 | contig 22598 bp, 17 predicted proteins | sample 16_EM_MG_FD_203088 | JGI IMG/M metagenome (GOLD analysis project Ga0307514, IMG submission 203088) | Populus trichocarpa ectomycorrhiza microbial communities from riparian zone in the Pacific Northwest, United States - 16_EM | ecosystem: Host-associated > Plants > Roots > Unclassified | place...
AGAGAGAGATGTTGTTGTAAGGAGTTACCGGTGGAGTGGAAGCCGTTGTGGTAAAGGCCGAGCAAAAAGACGAGAGGAACGAGCATTGAAAGCAGCACCAGAAATAGCACTCCTATTACCAGACATCTCCATCGCCTTTTCCCTTGATTGTGATTATTATGATAGCCTTTCATCTCCTCCCTCTCTTCGTCCGAGGAGATTCTCTCTTTTTCCTTTCTACCACCGCTCCTATCGAATCTAATCTAATATGCAGCTGCAGGGCCGTCCGTCAGATTCAAATTTCATTCAATTGCATTTACGAGAGGCAGAGGCAGGCTTTTTCCTTCCCTCGCAATCAACAAATCATTCACATTATCAAAACATTACGAGTATTATTATTATTATTATTATTATTATGCACTGCACCGCTTCTCCTCTTCTACTCTTCCTCTGCCTCTTGTTATCCAATTACAGATACAATTACAGATACAAACTCCAACTCGACAATGCAAATGGATCCTCTTCTGGATGCACAGAAAGAGAGAGAGGAGAGAGAGGAAAGAAAAGGCGAGAGAATCGCCCACGCACACAGAGTTGGAGATTTGCACGTGACACCTTTTCTCAAACTAACGTCTTTTATTTTACAACCGCAGAAATGAAAAAAATTGAGAGATGAATATAGAAAAAAATATTTAATATTATATTTAATAAATTTATTTATAAAAATAATCTATATAATAAAAATCGACAAAAATAAAAAATTTATTAAATAAAAAATATATATATGTAATAATAAAAATATTATAACTCAATCACGACCTAGTCGTTCTGGGTTTCAATCTCACAAACATCATCATCATCATCATAACCATAATATTTATAACATTCATTGAACAACAAATATCATTATAGAGGAATAAATGAGATAAACACGCATACATGGAACATGATTATATGAATTTCCGAGTTAAGTTCATCTATTCAAGTTTAAACATCAATTATACAAATTAAGTTATATAAATGTTTTAATATTTCAAAATACAAGGATATACTCCCTGTAACTAGATAACAAAAGGTGAACAAAAGTTAGGATCTATTCCTGTCGTGTAGGCGATGGTCCTGAAACAAAATACATATGATTGAAACATGAATATCACAATAAGTATAGTAGCACAAATATCCAACAATTTAAAAAGGCAAACATGTATTCATATTTTATTCACTTCTCCATTTTTGTTTTCATTAGAACTCTTTCTCATTCAACAACTAAAACCGTTTCATCTTTTATTTTCAACTTTCATTCAAGATTCCATAAGATCAACCACAACTATTTCTACCTAACTCATTGTTAATACCAATTTCACCGGTATCATCATCACCCCGTAGGCGTCGATGCATAGAAATCCCCTTACCCGAAACCCTAACATACATTAAGTGTGTGTTAGTCGATGCATGATAATCTTCTTACCTGGGATCCTAACATACACTAAATGTATGTTAGTCGATACATGGTGATCCCCTTACCCAGGATCCTAACATACACTAAATGTATGCTAGTCCATACCCCATAGGCATCGATGCATGGTGATCCCCTTACTCGGGACCCTAACATACACTAAATGTATGCTAGTCCATGCCAATTCTACCCATTAATATTGTCATTCTTTGTCTGACCATAGTTATCATTACAAATTTTCATTTCAAACATGTCTCGTTTCTTTTGGAAGCTAAGATATAATATCATATGTTCCTTGAAGGGAAAGGACTCAAACTTTCACCCTTTAACGCGTCTAAATAATTGTTTTAACGACTTTCCGAATCTGCCAGGAGAGGTCTAATTTAACCTCTCCTCAGATTTTTGACCATATCCGGAGTTTTAGGACTCCGTTTTAAACAAGGTTGGTCTTGTTGGAAAGTTAAGACACGGGGCTACAAGTCCCATTAAGGGAGGAGAACCCAGTTCTGCCCCTAAGACACTCAAAATTATTCGTCAACAAATAAGACCTATTGCCCTATAAGGTCTATCATGACCCAGTCTCGGTTGGTGACCCATAACTGGAGTTCTATAGCTTTAAATTGAGTAAAACAAGTTTCATTAGTTAGTCAACATCCAAAACTATAATTACTATGAAGGAACCTAATCCTAATTCCCTTAACCTCCTACTCGAATTCTCTCTAAAAGTCAGGAGATGAATTTGTCCAAATTCATTAACATTTCCATTTACACATAACATTCACAATTCAACCTTTTCTCTTTTATCTAAACCCCTAGTCATATCACATACCATATAAGAGTATCAAAAATATCTTTTTAAGAGCCAATTTATCCTATTTATTTCAATCTTCCCTCTTAACGTCAAAATATAGCATTTTTATCGATTTTACAAACTTTCCGAACAATATTCTTCTAAACACAATCCTTGACATTTCAACATGCATTTTTCCTTATTTTGACACAATTAAACACACGTCATCAAGCTAAATATGTCAAATTAAACATCCTCCCCCTTTGATGCATAATTGACTGAAAGCATGGCCTTAAAGAACCAAGAGTTCCCTCATTCTTTTTATGCTAATTTCATTCAATTCACACACACATTCATATAAAAAAAACAACATATTACAATAAATTCATTAAGGAAAACCATAATTTCTCCATTTTCCTCTTTGCTCTTCATATGACCGGCTAACTTTCCTTGCCCCCACTCATGTGGCCGGCTCTTTATATCAATCCGAGTGTCCTTAGAAATTAGGATAATAAGTACAATAACCTTATATAATTTTTTTTTGGCAACACTCATGACACCAGTCGTCATGTTTAATCTTGTTTCCACTATCAAATTTCTCATCCTTTACTATCGTAAATCAACATGCAACATAAATAAATAAAATTTTAGAATGTATTAAACTCTTCAAAATATAAAGATATGAGGTGGTAAACACCTACCTGCAGTTCCTAATGCTCGAGTTTCTTTCGTCGATGTCCCGACTCCGAATGCTACTCCTAACATTTATCGGAAGACATTCATATTAGTACCAACCTATAAGTCAACAATATCCTAAGCCCATTTACCTTTCTCACATAATATTTTGTTTCTCCTCCATCAATTTTTTTTTTTACCATTATCTAATTTCACAATATCAACATAAACCATAAATACCATAAACCATTCGTATTATACCAACATTAACACAAACCCTAACTTTTCCAAAATTTAGGAATTTTAAATAATTATGTGTAAAACATAACAAATTAAGCAACTATCACTTTAAAACAACTTACCCAAGTGTATTAAGCAAGAATCAAAGCTCACTGCATTACCCTGGTTTCCTATTCATCATCTTCCTCATTCAAAGTCTACTCTCTCCCTTTAGAACTTCTCTTTGTCTCCTAAGTTCCCTTGTTCCTTCTTTTCATCATTGCTTTTACTTTAATTAGCCATCCTTTGAAGCTATTGTTTCTTGTTAATTTCTAGCTAAAAACACTTTTCATAACACAATTTTTGGGTTCCTCCTTGCCTTTTTTTCTCTTTCTCTCCCAAGCTCTGTTTAATGAAGAAGAGAGCTGCTGAAATTTTCCAGTTGATCAAGCATATTTACAACACTGCCATTAATGATTTTCATGCTATTTTTTAGTCTAATTGTCGACATTATTTGACAACCTTACCAAACTCTGATCGCTCTAAAATTTTAACTATATATGAAAATATATATGAAGGAGTCCCTCGTAAATTTTCAATCCAATCCGACGGTCAGATTGAACGTTATGCTTAATACAATAAATTTTAGCAGTTTCTTTTCTTTTCATTTACACATTTTCAAGTTTATTTACTTCAAATTAATATATTTTTAGTGTTTTTAGATTATTTTGATGCGTTGATATTAAAAATAATTTTTTAAAAATAAAAAAATAATATTATTTTAATACATTTCTGAGTGAAAAACTTTTTAAAAAGAAACCACAATGTTTCCATTTTTAAAACCAACAACCACTAATATAATTTTTGAGAACCATTTTGTTTGATTTGGAAAATTTTAACAATGCGTCATTAGTTTTTATTATGTTTTACCAGATAAGATAAAAAATAAACAAACTTTTTTGTTTATATTTTCATTTTGTTTCAAAAAAAAAAAAAATGGAAAAAGAAAGTGATATCAAATTGTTGTACCTTCTATGAAATGATGGTTTTGCACGCAACTAGAATGACCAATTCTTCCCTTCCCTTTTTTTTTTTTTATAATAATAATAATAATAATAATAATAATAATAATAAAAGTTAACAAAGGGTAGCGCGTAAACTACACATGTATATATAAACTACTACAAATAAAATAATGGCCTTTTGTTTTCATATCGCATTGAACACACTATAAATCAACATGAAGGAAGGAAAACAATAGAAAAAAAAAAAAGGTTGATCGCTACAGCTACTTGGGTTCAACTTTTGCTGAGAGAGTGTAACCACCACTATAATCAAAGGCATTGTTATTATTAATATTGTCGACAACATCCACCTTATTCTTGGCAGCTACAACATCATGATTGTAAGGATGTCTAAGGGGACCACCGCCTCTTGAAGCTCCAAAGTCTGTTGCTGAAGAAGATGCTGATGTTGTTGAGTTCGTGTTCACCCCATCATTTTGCAATATCATTTCTATTGCCTTCACCACCTCACTCATTGTTGGACGCTCTGTTGCTGACTCTTCAACACACTGCATTGCCACTTCCAAAAATCTCCCAAATCCTACCAGATTCCCTCCCATGTTTCTAAGGCCTGGATCCATTATTTCTTTCAATCCATAGTGCTCTTCATCATTCCTGTCCATTGCCATTCTTACTTCCCGCACAATGTACTTCCCTTTCTCTATAGGTTGCTTAGCTGCTATCAGCTCAAGCATGACCACCCCAAAACTGTACACATCGCTCTTCTCTGTTAATTGTTGTGTCATGTAATATTCAGGATCCAGATAACCCTGCATCCAAATTTATAATTAACACAATATATGTGACCATTAAGATTTGATATATATGGCATGCAATGCCCATATTGATCAATATACTGAAAACAAAAGCAAGTAAATGCTGACCAGGGTTCCTTTAACCTGGGTTGAAACATGTCCTTTCGAGCTGTCTGATACCAGCTTTGACAGGCCAAAGTCAGCGACCTTTGCTGTTAAATTTTCATCCAACAGAATGTTGGTGGACTTGACATCTCTGTGGATTATAGGAGGATTTGCAAGCTCGTGTAAGTAAGCTAATCCTCTAGCCGACCCAAGAGCAATGCGAAGTCTCCTTCTCCAGTCAAGATAAATGCCAGACTTCCCTATAATCAATCCACTTCACGTATCAGCATATGCATACTGATTAAAAGGAAAATTCCCCTGGGTATCTTTGTACATGTCCATTAGTGGGCCAGAAAAAATTAAACTGAAAATTACTAAATGTCTTAGCATGCATTGTCTCGATGCTTACTTGCATAGCTAAAGTAGAGTGAGCATATATACCTGACAAGCATTCCCGCAGTGTTCCATTAGGCATATATTCATAAACTAGCATCTGTTCTCCTTGTTCAAAACAAAAACCCACAAGACCAACAAGGTTTTTGTGATGAACTCGTGATAGCAACTCAATTTCAGTCTTGAACTCGAGCCCGCCCTGCATTGATCCTTGCTGAGCTCTTTTGATTGCCACTACTTGGCCATCAGAAAGCATTCCTCTATACACCTGGATACAAGATGGCGCATATTTAATAATATAAGAGATGACTAAGCAGCAACTATTCCTCAACTTTTCTGATAATTATAAATCATGACCAAAATTAATCTTGGAGATCGATATACCTTGCCATAGCCTCCAGAACCTATCTCATTGCTTTCTGTAAAGTTGTAAGTGCACCTTTTTAGTTCTTCATATGAGAACCATCTTGCTCCCTTTAACTGAGGTACGCCGCCACTATCTTTGCCACTTGGAGCCCAAGAAGCTGGAAACACACAAGGTTTTATGTATAATCCAAAATTTCTTTCATGCTGCATTTAACCAGCATCTCAACGATTCATTTGCTAGCAAGAATATTAAAGATGTTATGTATTGATTACCAAATGGTTTACTCAATCCAATGGCTTTTTCTGCACGTTTCTTCTGACGAATGGCATAAATCCCTACTCCAACAAGGCTCATAACCAGTAAGCCACAGCCAATCCCTATCCCAACAACAACACCAGTGCTCATAGAACTTCCTCTGGAAGCATCTGAAACATATTTTTGTTTTTCTAGTCAATTATCGATTCCAAGTATGATAAGACAGAAACTGCATGCATGAATAAAAAGATGAATTAAGTTACCTGGAAAAGGATAAGGCGAGGCAATAAAATAGTAGGGTCCAAAATCTTTGGGAGGCTTGTAGGTTTGGTTGGTCAAGTCAAATCCAATACTCTGAATTTCAGACCTATTAAAATATTTGTCAGTGGGTGGAAATAGTGCGACCTGCACCTGAAGGTAGTCGTCAACATTAAAAAAAGGGTTCTGAAGAAAAACGGAACCAGGAGTTAGGCCCAGTTTGCCCCAAAGAGACATTTCTAGTGAGTGAAACATATTCACATTGGACAATTCCCGGAAGGAGGGTGCTCTGAAGTACAGGGTCCCTTCATATGGATAGGCACATTCGCAACTCTGAGGGCTCAGCTTCTGTTCAGGGGGACACATTTTACTGCCACAATTAGCTAGGCTAGTGGAATAAGGCTTTGTAGACTGCTGTTGGAGCTGACAGTAATTGGTATCCGAGAGAGCAGTGCACACCGGGTTTCCTACAAGTCTGAGTGCATGACAATGAAAATTTAAGATTGATGGTGAGTGGTTGAAAGAATAAATTTTTCCATGTAAATAAATGCAATTTCTAGAAACTTTCTCACATTAATGTGTTTGTGTAATCAGCCGTCAGTGTTACAGAGGAAATCTGATTGTTCTGAAGATCAACAAGTTGAAGCTGTGTACTAATGCTGTCACCCATGTTGAAGGAGCCATTGAGTGCATTATTCCTCAATAACCTTCAAAATTTAAAGAAACGAATGATCAATTTTGCATGTTCTAAAATTGTTTTGAGGAGCTCAATTGGAATTTGGTCAAAACTTACACTTGCTGTATCTGGGGAAAACTGAACACTTTTGATGGCAAAGTCCCTTGAAGCGATCCATGTTCTATAACTCTGCAGCATATCAATCATGGATTTTTGAAATGAGACTACGGACCTATAACATTTCCAGATATATAGTACAGTTCTGATGTGCTGGAGACTTACAAGGTGGTGAGAGATGGTAAGGTTGAGAACCAATCAGGAGCTTCTGAAGAATAGAAAGAATTGTTGCTAAGATCCCTGCAAAAGTAAATCATAGATCAGGATTCATTAACATGGAAAAAGAACAAGTTAGAAGAACCGAAGGGAACCTCCTTTTGATTGACTTACACATAATTGAGGGCGTCCATTTTTGTTAAATTTGGTAAAGGGCCTATCAGCTTATTGTGTGCTAGATTCCTGAAAGAAACATTTTAGGAAGGAAAAGGTTGATTAAGCTCATTTAAGTTTAACAGACTGAAACCACTGCCTTGTTAAACTGTGAGAGTAAGAGTACCCACAGTTCATTGAGGCTCGAGAGGTTGTTCAAATTTTTTGGGACCTTGCCAGATAAAGCATTTCTATCAAGTCGACTGCAGCAAACAAAATGAATCAGAGTCCTAATTGAGCTCGCAGAGAGGGCAATACTTTAAGAAGGGAAGATAAAACTGGGACAGTTTTTACTCACAGAACCTCGAGAGTCTGAACTAGGCCTAATGTGGAAGGAATATTTCCTTCAAGTTGGTTCCCATCGAACAATCTGTCATTAAAGAATCACAAGCAATTAGAAGGGAAGAACTGGGGTAATGAGAGATAAAAAAAATTGGTCTGATTAACAACTTACACGTGTATCAGCACCATATCAGAGCTGAAAAGTTCAGGTGGAATGGAACCTGAAAGCTGGTTTTTATTGAAATGGCTGCAAACTCAAAAAATTAGTTATTCTTTGTGCAATACCCATTTAATTAATTGCACTGCTAGGCACATTTAAATACAATATGTTTAATCATCTTTTATATTGGAGGTGTTTCAGAAATATATACTCACAAGTGCTTAGCATTTAGTAGTAGGTCCAAGCCTGGGGTGGTGCTTTTGGAGATTGGGATAGGTCCTGTCAATTGATTGTCTGCAAGGTCCAGCCAGTAGAGTTTGGAGAGTTTACCTAGAGAAGGAGGGATTCCACCAGAGAAGTTGTTTGAGTTGAGAGCCCTGTGACGAAGGGTAGTACTGTTGAATAAAGGGAAGGAGATACATATAGTGCCCCTGTTAATTCATGCATTCATAATTGTTACTGGTTTAACAACTCTTACAAGAAGGATAGCTCAGCAAGATTGCCCAGCTCATCTGGAATACTACCGCTGAAGCCACAACCAGCAAGGATTCTGAGGAGGTGTTGGAAAGACACATAAATAAAAGACACATAAGCCGGCCTGCCAAGTAGAAGATTGGGTATGTATTTCATCTTACAGGATGTTCAATTTTAGCAGATCTCCTAACCGAGGAGTGAGGGATCCTGTGAGGTTTGTGTTAAATGATAGGTCCCTGCAATAAAATAACCTCAAAGCTTGAATATTAAGACTTAAAATTGATTGTTGCATGCACCGGACCCTTTTGTGGAAATGTGTGCTTAATTATTAGCAATCTTGCTAACGTAGAAGTACGATTTGAATTGCTTGTAATAAACTTGTTCCAGTCAAGATAGATATTAAGAAACTCACAAGGATCTCAATTCGGTGAGTCCTCCAATATCACCGCTTAGCTTCCCTTTGAGGTTCATGGTTGATAACCCCCTGAAACGTATAAAATGCTTAGTGATGAACAAAATGGTCTTGCTCTAGATGGATTATTAGAGTAGAGGCGATGAACGAATAATAATAAGTTACTGATCATAATCACGAGGAGGGAATCCAGTACTGACAATGCAGTGATCCTTGAATTGGAGCACGTGACTCCTTCCCAGGGTGCTCCGCATGGATCATGAGACTGCCCCCAACTTGGTGGTGTATTTTGCCATTGCTTCTTGAGGGATTGGAGTGCTGCAGCTGCACCACCACACAGAAATCATTGTTAGAATTATGAACTAGTGGGTGTAGGAAATGAGACAAATACAATAGAGCAACAGTACTCCTGTCTAGCCACAACTTCTGAAAACTGTCAGAAAAATAAATGAGGTTAAAAGAAGTTAATAAATAATAGCAATGTCGAAGAAATAAATGAAGTTAAAAGAAGGAGACGGAGAAAGGAAGCAAAGCAGTTGAATTACCATCACTAGGGTCCGTGTCAGAGAAAATGAGATGAATTCCTGAAGTAAAGAAAGTAAGAAGGAGGAGCAACCGGGCAGTGCCTCCGCCCAGTCCCATGGCTGCTACAATATTGAATTAATGTCAGGCTACTAAACTTCCAACATCAGCCACGTACAAAAACAAGTCTAAAAGTGGAGCCGGGCTGGTCTCAAATGCTACGCTGAGGACGATAGAACAAGGAACGAGGTGGATTCTGCTGCTCTGTCATATCAACAAGAGAGAAGAAAAAAGAAGAAAGTCCCCTCTCCTATGGTGCTTTCTTTTAATTGATTTTGTCTTGTCTTAGAAGCCACTCTATGGCCTAACCATTCCCACTAACATGCGTACTAGCAAATTTAAGTAGCTATAATGATATTTGATAATGTCATCTTCTTCATCACTTTAGAAGGTCTCTGCTGCATATTTAATTTTCACGTTTTGCCGTCTCGTCCGCCCTTTCACCAACTTGGATAATTATTATTTTTATTTTGCTACTAAGATAATACATGTACGTAGGCATGGCAGCATCTTTATGAACGGCCCAATGTCGGATATTTTCCTACTTTCTTGAGTCTATTGTAAGAATGCCCATCATCATCATCATCATCATTATTGCTCACAAACACACCATCATATGTTTTACAGATGTCCATTCCATCAAAATATATGCCATAACTTTATCAAAACACTTAAAGACTTGCATTGGTACAAGTTCTAATTTGGACAGTTGGGTATTAGGTGGTTAGGGCATTATTATGCACTCCAAAATCTTAAGAAACACGACAGGCCACGTACAGACAAACTCTTGATCCATTAACTAGGCAGCAATTTGATCCGCAGCCCTTACAAACTATAAGTCATTCCCCTTTGAGTTGGTTTTCTACAATGAGATTGATATTTCTACTGCGTCCTTCCGTCCCATCCATATGAGATGGTTTTCTTCAGACCCTTTAACCAAAATCCATTTTTATATATGCCATCTAATAAAACCTAAAATGAGATTGTCAGAGGAAAGAGTTCCTGGTTAGTATATGCAGTTGTAACAATCACTTGTGTATAGTTACTTGTAAAATAAGGTTATATGTTTTTGACAACTGCTTAGTTCACTTAAAAAGCACTCATACTTCGGCAACCATTCATAAGAAAACAACTAGAAAAGTAAACATTAGATTTTTACGTAATCTCAATTCCCATCAGTTTAAGGCAGATATGAAACCTATCCTTCGACGTACTGATTCTGATTTCCCTTGAACCTTCGAATTGTTCTCCCTTGTCTTCATCTCCACTAAGTTTAGGAAATATGACCATCAATTGCTGACTAAAAACCCGTGCCTTTGCTCTTGTTCTGTTTTCATCCTTATTTGGGAATTCGTTTTACCCTTTCATTTTTATCTCCCTCCTAACACCCCCCCCTCCCCGGAATTTAGATATAGTAGGTAAAAAACTAAACTAGGTACACAGTAATTAACATCTACCGGTGAGCTACTCTTTTCAGGAACTGCTGATATGGGACAATAAAGTCTACATGCGGTCCAAAATACCGCGCAAATATCAAGCCCAGATGGTTTGTGCTGTCCACAGCTGCAGGGTCATCCAAGGATAGCTGAATGCTTGCAAGCTTGACCAGTTCATATCCAATGACAATGTGATCAGGATCATACAGTGTTTGGAGTATCTACCATTTAATCAAAAACATGGAAATGTCAGTCAGATTTCATTTCTAAGAAATTATATCAAAGTAGCAAGTCATATGACAACCAATAACACACCTCAATTTATTTCTAGAAACAAATAAATTGCAATGACACTAAACAATTGAAATGCAGTTTAAAGGACATTGAATTTGTTCAGTATTGGAAAAGAAAGCTGTCCTATGAAGTATCCCGGGTCCTGATTGCTGTCTCTGTCCTAACATTTTGTGCAACTCAAGGTGAGAAAATTATTTTTCTTTTGAGACCACAGGACGTTTCCTGATGCGACTGGTCTAAGATATGCACACATGAAAATGTATATGCACATCTAAAACGTTTATAACGGATGTTACAATTTGACTAATGCAGTTCATTGTTCACATATGCCTAAACTGGTTCTCGTTCTTTAGAAATCAAGATGTGGGAATTTGAAAAATAATTCTGTTGACAACATTTATGAAATGCTGAAAGCATAGCAATCTCAATTAGTTTACCTTGATTGATTCTTTACAGTGTTCCCTAGCAGATTGGAAGTCTCTAACCAAACAAAATGCTTGTGCAAGATTGTCCTCAGCCTGCACAGGATAAAACATTGAAATAAAGGATGGTAATCCCATCTTGCACTGGCTACATGAAATGCAGATATAGCACTGCTATCAAGTGTTAGTTTCACATTAACTGCAGATATAGCACTGCTCTCAAGTGTTCGTTTCACATTAACGTAGTATCTGCACAATTAAATGTATATCTATTTACAATGGAGAATATATAGATTAAATATCTGCTCAGAAAAAAGTACACAATCATGGATCAAGTTGTGCCCTGGAAAACAAATGTAGAGAAAAGATAAAGTAAAAAGAGTTGCACTAAAGTGAAACAACAATGCATCAAGTTGTGCCTAGAAGTAGAGAACTGGAACTCACCTCTGCAACACTCTTGTTATATGCATGCAAGGTTGATCTCAAAATACCAAGGGCCCTTGAAGCATCTAAAAGGGTGGTTCCTGAGATATCTTTTGAAATGATTGCTTCCTGCAACCTGTCAACAAATGAATATTCTCATGAACATAACCAAACTAAACAAATTGCATATCTATATATTTCTGCAAATATCTGAAGAGCAAGTTCCTTGTAGGATATAGTTAAAAATGATTCAAAGAAAAGGCTAGGCTGAAATAAAAATGTACCTCTTGATATAACTCCAAGCTTTGTTGATGGCTTCATGCGAAGCGTCCAGATCACGATGTGAGCCACAATGCAAACAAAATCCAGGATGAATATGAAGGGAGCTATTGTTAAACTTGAGAGCAAGGCTTGCCACATCGTTTATATCTACAATATTGAGCTTGTGACCCTATTAAGAAAAGAAAATTTGGTCACAAAACAGGAAAAAGTACATGATTTTTAATGTATTGCAGTCTAGGAACAGCTGATAGTCATAAATTATAAGATTGGATATGAGCACATTCTGACAGCCAGATAAAGTTGTGCCAACTTCATTTTGCTGGCAATTGTTTGTTATCCTTTTGGTGCTTCTTCAAAGTAAGAAGCTGTGCGTGGTTAACACAATTCACTTCTGAGCATTTGTGCCCCTTAAAGACCAGTGCAACTGTTAAACATTTAAATTTCTGGAATCCAACAGTCTGTGATACACCTGATGCTATCCCTGGATTTTATAAAGAAGACAAAGCATACCTGCAAGTGAGAATCAAATTTCTGTTTTTCAGGAGCTCTAGGAAAGTTATTAAGTTTGCGTGTTTCTCCGTTTATGATGGTGCTCTCCAGGACTACACCGGCACAGTTATGATTAACACAGCAAAAGGCATTAAGAACGAGGTCAGATAGATTTAATTGTGAACAACCACGGCACTGGCATCGAAATGAGTACTTATCTGCCAGATACCTAAGGCGGTCTTCACAGTCCGATTGCCCAACCTGCAAAACACAACTGCACATTCACCTTTTGAAATGCCAATTACTTCACCAGCTCAAGTGTTTCAAAAACACAAACTGTTGCAGAAAATTATGGCAGTTGGAGGTAAAGAAAAATGTCTGGTAGGTGCATGCAGGTATGTACAGGATTGGTGCATCCAACATGTGAGCATTGGACATCTAGATTTTCTATGTTATCTAAACAAGTATGTAAATTATTGAGAGTCAAGAACATTCATATTCTTGTATCAAAAACAAAGGCGAGTGAAGGAAATGTGTCAGTGCTGAAAAGGGTTGATACCTGAGGACCGTAGGACAACTCCAGGGGACAACCTGTTGACACATACTCTGTTGTTCGTATAAACAGAGTACGCGAAAGAAAATATGCATGAATGTTTGGCAAGCAAGAATGGTTGAACAAACTGGCAGCTTTATATATAGCTTGACCCACGGGAACCTATAAGATTGGTAATCATGTCAATGGACAATGGGACCTTTCTCCCTACCAAAAGATAATGTTAAAGCTTGGTAGGCATAAGGGAGAGTTGTAGCATAGCCATTAACCTGTTCCAAACTACTAGTTAAAGCATCTCCAACAGAGGTAAGCTTTCTGAACTGATCTGGTGGGTCATCAACAGATTTCATTCGGACAATTGCCATAGAGTTCACCTTGATTTGAGATATAAGGATGATAGTCTGCATTCAAACAAGAAATGAAACCCTAAAACAAATGGCTTTCATTTAATGAAATAAGATTGATGGAGGTATTGATAGTTGAAACTTGAAACTACTGTATTCAAACAAGAAATGGAACCTTAAAACAAATGGCTTTTATTTAATGAAATAAGATTGATAGAGGTGTCGATAGTTGTAACTATGTAAATAGAAAATGACCAATCATGTTCAGAACAATAAGGATGTTGATTTGAAACCAGCATAACTAGAACATGTAAATCTAGTCATAGAGACTGTAAGGCATGACACAGAGATAGAACAAGTTACTATCATTTCGCAGGATAATTGCAAGCTGTTTAGCAGGTCCAGTACATTAATTCTTTTTTTCTTCCAATTTTTTTTTAAAAAGGAGAGCTCACACACTGAACTATTAAATTTCGAACAAGTATTAAAAGCTCCACATGAACAAATTTGATGCTCATAACAATACAGGGTTGTTTAAATTAAAGAGGTTGCGTGGGTACAACCCACATACACAAGAAGCAATTGATGGGTTTAAAAGAAATGACAAACAGAAAAAACAAAGAAAGAGTTACAAGACTTAATTGCTAACTACTTTCGATGCCTTTCCACAACCCCATCTGATAAGAGCCTCTCACAAAGTCCTAACCAACCTTACCTGTCTCCGATGCTCTCAGCCAGCATCAAAACCGAAGACCATTCTCCTAATATAACATAAACAAATGTATCCAGCTCTTAAACTGCCTACCTGCCTTAATAGAAGAACATGCAACTTATGAACCATCAATTTAACCCCTGCCTTCCAAAGAGATTGCATCTTGTCAAATCTCACAGAGATGAAGTGCAGATTGTTGAAAAAGAAGTCAGAAATGGTATCAACGGAAACTGAGCTTGGTAAGATCCTTCTAGGTAAATGAAGAGTTTTTCAATTCACTAGCCTTCTTTAATACTATCTACCAAACATTTATATGCTTGCAAGGCACTAAAGGAGGAACAATGGAAAATAATGGTCATGAACAAACTTCCTTGCATGCTAGAATCATAGTGAAATCTTCACTCAAGCACCAGCCCCAAAGGAAACAGTTACCTGGACCGACACAGACCTTTAAGACTCATAATTGCACAAGCTAACCCACCAAAATGAGAGTCATAGGTAAAAAATAAAGGGCAACACTGAAAGGTTCTTTGCATTTGCCAAATCCACAAAGGCAAATTTCAAATCAACACACTGATCCATAACCAAAACAACAATGAAAAGCTAAACTGGATTCTTCATCAATTCTCATGATGTCATACATGCCCCCATGAACCAAGATTGAAATAAAATAGCAGATATGGACCACATCCACATTCCCTTTCATTAAAGCCAATTCACCAAAGGCATGCAAAAATATGTATCATAGACAAGTTGAGGGGAGAGTAACTGTTCAACATTTTGAATTATATTTAAAATAAGTTACAGCCAGAGGCGCCTCATCATCTGACTGTCTGTAGCAATTGTAAAAGAGTGATAGAGAGAAAAGAACCACCTGTGATAAAGAGACTCCATTAATTGGAAGTTCAAAGCCGAAAGAATGCTGCAGACAGCATAACAATACAATTGCATATATATGTAGCTCCAATTTGCTTTCTGGAGTAATTTGTGTATAGCTGTGAGAGAGACCCTACTAAACCATAAGGTGGTGAGTAAAATCCTCAATTTAACAAAAAAAACCTGTGGTTGATGTAATATAGCAAATATGCATGAGATGTACCAGATCACAAAGAGCATTAGACTCGGTAGAACATCTTTGTGAGGTAGATTTCACTAGGATTCGACCAGCCAGAACTATATCAGATGGCAATATGGCAGGCCAGTTTACACCTAGACATTCATGTTTGTGTTCAGGAAAGCACTCAATTGGATTGGAATCACTGCATAAAGCAAACTTATACTCTCCATGGCTATGGGAGTGACTTTCCTTGGTTCCAATTTTGTCCTGAAAATTACTGAATGGTTCTCCTCCAGCTTGTATCTGGCAATGTTCGGAGCAGTAAAGTGGTATCGTACATGACGTACAGGGGACTGTATCTGCTCGTAGTTGATTCAAGCAGTAATGACAGTGTGTTTCCCGGCAACTCTTCAATATGATCTGTAGATCAAAGGGCAGACTGTAATTAATATTCCTCATTAGAGAAATGCAGGTGCATCAAATGGTGACAAGAGGGTACTATAAAACACAAGCCTGCATTTAAACACGCTCATTTCATGAACATTTGTCTTTACTAGTGAAATTCTATACCATTGAGTATAGCTGATTTAACTGCTCTTATAGATTAAACATTAATTGTATTTTTATGATCACATAAAAACACTCATGAGTGCTTCTCCACGTATCCATCTTGTCCTAATTTTCAGAGCACATCTTTCTCAATATCTTTTTTTAAGAATAATAAAATGAAAACATATCCAATAAATATAATAAGTGGAAACGAGTAAGATATATTAACCCAACATTGTTCATAACAAAAAGAGCATATCAATCTATACCAATGCATAAGGTTCTTCCTTGTGAACCAAGGATGCTTGGGGAATGTCACATTGTGAAGCCATGCCCCTTCCCTTATCTGGTGTTGAAACTTGTGATAGTTTTAATTGGCGTGGCTCATCTGTGACAAAAGTTAATTTACACTTCATTTTGAATTTACATCTTGAAAAAGATATATAGATAAAGACCAAGAGTTCATGCTAGAACCATGATAAAATAGCAACATTCCATTCTGAGCCACTCCATAAGCCAGTATGCTTTTGAGTGCAACGAGCAAGAAAAACATGACTAGCTTGAACAGTAATATAGTGCATCATGTATACAAAACAAACGATCAACAGGGATTAAGCATTTTAAAACTATTTATGTAGGTCCAAGCTCCACAGTTGATTATTGGATGGCCAATTTGTTTTAGAGAGAAAGTTGAACTCTAAATGTACATCCCATAGTTTATTTTCCCAGATAAAAATAACTCCTATACTTTTCTTGAACTAATTACGTTACTGTTTCAACTGAAGCAGTAACATTTATAATTTTTGACCTAATTTGAGAGAGAAACTATTCACACTCTTGTTAACTTTTGACAAGGTATCATACGTACCCAGTATTGAAAGTGAGCATGACACGACTTGTTCATTCATATACATATAGCAGGTTAAATTTATATTGTTGCATAGCATGACCTGCATTGAAAAGAATATATATATATATATATATATATATATATATCCAACTAGTCTGGAATGAGTTTTGTAAGGTTGAGATAATGAACCTTACAAACCTCATTCCAGACTAGTTGGACTTGTTGCAGTTTTCTTGCATACATCATTGTAATTTGTTAGGATATATACTTCCTAAAGGTGCAATTGTATAATAAGGCTTTGAAAGAGGCCTTTAAATCATCACTTCGCGCAAAAAATTATTTGCATGCTATTAAGATGGTTTGCAGTTTTCATAAAGCACCCAATTGAAGGTGAGTAGATGTCTTATCATACATCTATTATTTCAGGAAATTTTATTCTATACAAAACTAACCACAACAGCAGAACAAAATTGTGCTATTAGAAATTATTTGGTGCATTTAATGGAGAGGAATGGAAGGATTTTTAATACTTATTTGACATCAAGGTTGTCGGATAGGATAGTCTTCTTGGCTTCTCTGTGGTGTCGTGCTGCATGGGCTTTTGGAGGTACTTCTTTAACAGATAGGCAGATGGATTGGAGTTACTACAGCTGTGTTTTACTTTAAGAAATGTTTTTTTTAGTTTCCATCTTCATTTTTTCTTTTTATTCTAAAAAGATTTCTCCAAGGAAAATCAATGAAACATGTTTATTAAATATAAAATTTCCAAAATAGAAAAAAAGGGCCTTCTTTAGCTTACGTGAAAATAATAAAGGAAACGGACAAAAATATTATGTGAACCAAACAAGGCACTTAATTTTTTTTCTAATGGAAAATAACTTTATGATGTTTTTCAATTTTCTAGACAAATGGAAAAAATAGAAAACACATATTTCCAAGAAACCAGTTTTCATTTTCAATTAGTAAATGTACTTTCTTTAATTTTCTATTTCCTATAAAATCTTCACAAGTAAACCAACCTAAATTAGTTTTATCTAGATTGATGTTTCAGTTTGCAACTTGGGAAAATGTCTTATTCTTCTTCGTGTTATTCCTTGCTATCTTTCCAATAAAATTCATTTATATTATTATCTAAAACAGTAGATTAAAGATGAAACTGGTGTTTATAAGTTGCTGAAATGCATTTAAATACCACGTTGGGATACTGAAATTCTAAAAGTACTGTATGCAAATTCAAGAAGGGAATGAGAGCATCAGGCTCATAAGCAAAACTGGAACCTGATATATGATTTAGAGAAATAAAGGTCCCAAAGTGTGAATGTCTACCATTCATGCAAAGCCGTGGAATAATTTTGTATTTTGCACAAAATGTGCAGATTGGAAAGCAATGAATAAAATATTAATTCATGTACCATCCTTCAATTTTTAAGCATATGTATCTTGATCATGTATCAGATGCCCTAGTAAACAATGTGTTTTAGTAAAGGTACTGAAAAATGCCTACTCCCAATCAAACAAATTATTCACGCTACAACTCAAGCAGTTTCTTTTCCTTTCCTCCCCAATTTATAACATGTCTAAGTACTTACATGAGTAAGTATCTCCTTATACATGCACCACTTGCACATCGTTGACCAGATGGAATTGGATTGTTAAACTTCTAAGACATCCTGAAACACCTTTCTTAGGAAAATGTATCTGCATAACAATTTAAGATATGGATTTCCTAAAAGCTTTATATACATCCATCCATGTAGGAGAAATTAGAGGAGAGAGAAACAAAGAGCAAAAACAAACCTTTGAAATCAGCCAGGGAGTCTCTTTGATTAAACAAGGAAGATAAATGCCTGAATCCACTAAGAAAATACTCCCTCGGTCCAGAATTGAGTGTCCCAAAGAAGAGCGCACAATTTTCAAGGAAGCCATTAAAAAACTCATTTGTTTTATCAATAATTTATCTTTCCATCTCTATCCCTAATTATGTTTTTCCACTTTCATCTCAATTTTTGTTCTAAGTAAATTTAGATAATGATAAAGTGTAAAGAAGTAAAATGGGGTAGTTATTATAATTTGACTTTTGATATGGACATTTAAATTAGGAGTGCCAAAAAAAGGAAAGTAGGACACTTATTTAGGGACTGAGGGAGTGCTAAACAACATACCAATCCCTGCATGCAATGCCATGTGATACAAGCAACAAGCTACGTAAAACAAATTATTAATCAATACTCTATCTCAACTCTCAACTATATTGAATGCATTTTAAGGAGAGGGCTTCATTGAAACTTCTATTATAAAGAAAAAAAAGAGAAGGAAAGCCTCATGTGCTCAGGATAGAGGAGTCTTTCATTCTTGAGGTCATTAAACTTAAGACATTGCCTAAATTATACAAGAATTCAGTTTGGAACACAAAAACATGGGATGCATACCATCATACCAAGCACAGATTACATGATAAGAAATATATGGCTAGTTGAAAAGCTTAAAAAGTCTTACCAAAATGTCCAAAGCAGTTCTCATTCTCCTGAACTGCCATCCTGCTTGTGCTTTTCTGTCTTTCTAGGATTATGTTTAATTCAGTTTCTATGTGCCTCTTTCCATCCAATGACAACTCAAAACTTTTAGCATTGTTGAAGTCGTTGACAGCATCTTTTAAATTTCCTAAATCAACATTTGCTTTGCCCCTCCTATACCATGCCTGCAGGAAAGAAGCCAAATTCAGAGATTGTGAATACTAGCATCCAGCTCATAACATTCACAATAGAAAGTCCTCTTAAACCATGTGAATAGATATAAGGATTGGAACTGCAAACGTAATGAGCCAGGATCACAATTAGGAGGGAAGCACATAGTCATTTCGAAGACTAACATTCTTCACATGGAAAAGGGGTTTTCAACATAAAATCAACAGATCTCATCCAAAGTGCTCACTACCCCAAGGTTGAAGACAACAAACAAACCCAAAACCCAAACATAAACAAAGAACTAAAGCTTTGGACAACGGAAACCCCAAAAAAGTAAGAGAAATAGAAGAGCAACCAAACTTCCATCAATTAAAATAAGTTCAAAAAACTCATGATAGCCCTAAAACTAACCTAAAGTTAATCCTTGCACGCAATTTGATTTTCCAAAGAAAGCATTAACCTTAAAGAAGAAATAGGTAATGATACAGTATAACATGAACAGAAAAGACTGATGAAGCAATGCACCCAATATTTTGAAGACAGTGTGCCACAATAACTGTCATAAATATGAAGAAATCAAAATATATTCTGAGGCAAATTAGCCGGGCCTAAATCTAAATCACCAGCATGGTGATCAAACTTGTTGATTTTGGCTGCCCATGAATAATAATATGGAACAAAATTGAGATACATGTCATGAAATGGAATCTAATTTACTTAATAATCTCTAGCAGGCAGTTTCTCCCAAGGAAATTTTTTTTAGCTAAATTAAAACCCCTAAACTTGTTGTAGAATCAAATGTTTTGCTAAATAATCAATAGATTCACACAGAGTGATCCTGAAAGTATTGCATATGTTGCATATTCACCTTGGCATATGTTGGGGAAATTGAAATCGCGCGCTTGCAATCCCGTAGAGACTCGGTAAGAAAACCTATTTTCTAAACAAACAAACAAACAAACAAACAAAATAAACTTTAATATGAATTGAATCAGTTGAATAAATATAACAAGTAGGGAATAGTCAGTAGCAATTTTAGATTTAGATATTAAAAAATGAAAACAGCTTGTTATTTTACTGCACTGACATGAAATAAAGAAGCCCGGTTGAGAAATAAGGTGGCAACCAGATTTTTGTCCATATCAACAGCATCCATTGGAGCAACACGGAGTGCCTGGGAATAGGATTCCAAAGCAGAGGCGTACTCTGCTGTTAAATAAGATTCATTTCCTTTTTGCTTCAATTCCAAAGCGACTTTCTTGTTCTTTCCACAGAGACTATTTTTTGAATCCGCCAAATCATCAATCATCTACGAACAACAAAATTAAATTACATTTTTTTTATAACTGAATTAATTGAAGAAGATACAATATTAATTAAGTGCGAAGTAAATAAGCGAATTGATTTGTTAGTTACTTGTTGAAACTGGGGCAAGTTAAGGAGGCAGTGAAGTAGAGTAGAAGACGTGGACGCAAGATCTTCATCACTGCTTTCTCCCACCATCCGCTTTATACTCTCCGGAACTAAACATTTCAACTTCTCCATCCTTTCCTTTTCTATTTCTACTCAGCTCTACAAAACTTCTCCCCTTCTTCTTTCCTCAATTTCAGATTCACCAAATGGGGGCATGGCGACCCTAAGCCAACCATCCGCCCTAGATTGAACGAAACCCCTTTTCTTTTTAGTGATTTATTCCAAAGTTCTTCATTCTCTTTCTAGAAAAAACCAATTTCCATTGCAAATATATTAAAATAATATTTTTTATTCAACATCAAAATATTAAAATAATATAAAATTATTAAAAAATATTAATTAATTTTTTTTAAATTTTTTTTCAAAATCACATTAAAAACACAAAAATAAACAAGATAAATAATTTAGATTCAGGTTTTAAAGTTTTGAGTTTAGGGTTTAAGGTTTTAGAATTTTAGAGCTCAGGTTTTAGGGTTTAGCGTTTTAGAATTTAGAGTTTAGGGGTAGGGGTTTGGGGTTTGGGGTTTGGGGTTGGGGTTTAGGGTTTAGGGTTTCGGGTTTTGGGTTTCGGGTTTCGGGTTTCGGGTTTCGGGTTTCGGGGTTCGGGGTTCGGGGTTTTGGAGTTTTGGGGTTTGGGGTTTCGGGTTTAGGGTTTCGGGTTTAGGGTTTAGGGTTTTTAGGGTTTAGGGTTTTTAGGGTTTAGGGTTTATGGTTTATGGTTTAGGGTTTTTAGGGTTTAGGGTTTACGGTTTAGGGTTTTGGGTTTAGGGTTTAGGGTTTTAGGGTTTAGGGTTTCGGGTTTCGGGGTTAGGGTTAGGGGTTAGGGGTTTCGGGTTTAGGGTTTAGGGTTTAGGGTTTAGGGTTTTAGGGTTTTGGGTTTAGGTTTAGGGTTTTAGGGTTTTGGGTTTTAGGGTTTAGGGTTTAGGGTTTAGGGTTTTAGGGTTTAGGGTTTAGGGTTTAGGGTTTTGGGTTTTAGGGTTTTGGGTTTTAGGGTTTTAGGGTTTTAGGGTTTAGGGTTTAGGGTTTTAGGGTTTAGGGTTTTAGGGTTTAGGGTTTCGGGTTTCGGGGTTAGGGTTAGGGGTTAGGGGTTTCGGGTTTAGGGTTTAGGGTTTAGGGTTTAGGGTTTAGGGTTTTAGGGTTTTGGGTTTAGGTTTTGGGTTTTAGGGTTTTGGGTTTAGGGTTTAGGGTTTTAGGGTTTAGGGTTTTGGGTTTAGGGTTTTGGGTTTAGGGTTTAGGGGTTAGGGTTAGGGGTTAGGGGTTTCGGGTTTATGGTTTAGGGTTTAGGGTTTAGGGTTTAGGGTTTAGGGTTTTAGGGTTTAGGGTTTAGGGTTTTAGGGTTTTGGGTTTTAGGGTTTAGGGTTTAGGGTTTAGGGTTTCGGGGTTTAGGGTTTCGGGTTTAGGGTTTAGGGTTTAGGGTTTTAGGGTTTAGGGTTTAGGGTTTAGGGTTTCGGGGTTTAGGGTTTTGGGTTTTGGGTTTAGGGTTTTAGGGTTTTAGGGTTTAGGGTTTAGGGTTTAGGGTTTTAGGGTTTAGGGTTGAGGGTTTAGGGTTGAGGGTTGAGGGTTTAGGGTTTAGGGTTTAGGGTTTAGGGTTTTAGGGTTTAGGGTTTAGGGTTTTAGGTTTTAGTTTTAAGGGTTTCGGGTT
>Ga0307514_10001944_pt1 | contig 22596 bp, 23 predicted proteins | sample 16_EM_MG_FD_203088 | JGI IMG/M metagenome (GOLD analysis project Ga0307514, IMG submission 203088) | Populus trichocarpa ectomycorrhiza microbial communities from riparian zone in the Pacific Northwest, United States - 16_EM | ecosystem: Host-associated > Plants > Roots > Unclassified | place...
TATGCCAATACATTGTCTGGCACTGCGGATAAATCATAAACTACCCATTCGGATAAGCTTGTTCATCTGCACGGAACCGCCGATAGATTATTAATCTGTTCAGGTAGTACTCTAGGCGACTTACCGGAGCGGCTTCCCTATCCACATAATCCTCAATCCATTTATCTTTCTCTTTGTTGCATAACAAGTGACTTTCTCCTCTTTTCTTCACCACAATCTTCATTGTAGATCGTGAGCTGCACAATTCTGCCGATGTTTGGACCCTTTCCGCGTTCCAGATGCACTTCAGTTCAATCACTTGATGACCTCATTGTGTAGATTGCTTGGTTGATTTGCAGTGTTTACCTGCCGGAAGTGGTAAATGGTTGATTTTCTGAATGTTGACCATGGTATTTGGTGTTGCCTTTGTTGTTGGGCGAGAGGTTAGATGTTGCAAGATTTGGACCCCATGGAGACAAGGTGCGTCATTTATGTCGAGGTTGGTTCACTTGATCAACTTGAGCAAACCACAATCCGCATTTCGACTGTCACTAGGTGGGGAATACTAATACTCACCAGTTAACATGATATTATTCGTAGAGTCTGTCTCATATACGATCCCTGGGATGTCTTGGGACAAACATTACAAGACTTCATTTCAGTAGAAGAATGTTCTTTTGTATCTTACAAACATGTGATGTTGGTTGTTATTCGCCTCAATCTATCCCTGTGAACAAACAAACAACATCGGACTGACTTAGTGCAAATCACAGGACTAATGGAAGCCACTCTCACCTGCAGCTATGCACAGTAGAACTCATCTTCAGTACAATGTGCAAGTTGGCTGTTACTCAATCCATTTTGACTTGAAGCTAACTATATATACCTCAGGATTTCCCACTACTTTTTGTTATCATCTTCCTTGCCTTTTCCACAACTGCGAATCATACCTACACATACACCTCAGCAAGGTCAGAGCAGATCTGATTTGAGCTGACTGACAGACACTTCATTCAATACCCCACTAGCTGGGGCACAGCAACATTGTAGACACCAGTTAGTCCACCAGGACACTGCTAATGCAGGGACGGAAATTATCAAGCAGTACACAAAGTTATAAACAGTCTGTAAGATCTGAGCCAGCATATGCAACCTGCAGCATGCAATAGGATGTAAGTAAATTTATATCGAGGTAGACAGCAATCAGCTAATTGTATAATTTCCGGCCGGTGTTTGTAGTGTGCTATATGACCATTTGCACACTGCCAGTCATGGTATACCTCCATGTATGATGAAGGTATCTGTCCACATAGTCCGCAAAATCAAACAAAGTAATGTTCTGAGTGGTGGGATGTTTGCAGACCAATTTCATCTTTTGAATCCCCAAGAGTGGACTAATCACACCTTCGACTCTTCTGAGCAGGGGATGGAAGCACATATGGTAGAGGTAATAGCCGAATCTCATTTTTGCAAGCAGCAACTCATTTCTTGTAGGTTTTTAACATCTCTGCTACTATGGCAGGGCAAGGAGTTTGGGTACAGCTAGAACAGTCTGACATGCTCCATGCCTTGAATAAATCTAACATGGGCAAAGAAGGGTATTTATGGACCATAATAGAGGACATGCAATGCAGGTTCAAACAACCTCACACCGAAGTCTGAGAAGAGAAGAAGTGGAGGATTGAGAATCCTGCCCATAGAAGGGTGATGGAGGCGATAGAAATTCACCCAGGTATGGTTTGTGAAAATCTAACAGACGGCTCCCTTTCTGCTGAAAATGGCACAGCAAACAGTCTGCAGACACGTTGGAGATGGAATGGAACAGGTACACTTCTAACAGAACCAATGCCACCTCCGTCTAGAAAGCCAACTGAGCCACCTGGTAAAAATTTGGAAGGTTATCAATCTCAAATCGACAGTGTGCTACCCGGATATTTGTAGATACCTACTTCCTTTCCCAATGTTATATTTTCCAATCATGATGCATATGCTCCGGATCCCAACCACTATAATGCTTTTATGCCAGATTTGCTGCTGGATGACGGAATATCCACTAGTTAGTACACTATCTGCTGCGTTGTAATCGAACTGACATCCATTACGTAGATGAGAGCAGTCTATTGAGGCAACCTGCAAGTAGTGATGAGCATCGATTGAAAGATATGGGATATTTGAGTGTATTATTATTTACAATTACCTGACAGTTTAATGTATATTTTAAATGATATATTTATATGTATTATTATAGAACAATGTAGTGATAAAGAAGAAAGTGTATGCCGGCAATAGAAAGGCTACCAACACACCATTAATGATATGGTATGCCAAATCAAATGGTTGCATATTGCGGATATGCCTGTGGTGAAATGAGTGTCGATGCAGCATCAGATATATTGTGTTTCATAAATCTGGTAATTAGAATGTGCTTTCATTGTTGTTATATCTAATCAGAGTATTGACCACCTTTACTTCCAACAGGGATAGTGACGCGCTGCCAGCCCCATTTTGACAATGAGCGTCAATGGGGCATCAAAGATGTTTGGTCTTGCATCCTGGGACATTGAATTGGCACTCAATCTCAGAGATCCATAAACAAGGAGTTGGCAGTGTTCGTAGGTACATAAGCAAGAAATCTTCCTTCAACAGCCACCCAAACATTATCAACTTATATCATTCACAAAGTGGTAACTAAGTGTTCATTAGCATATTCTGGTATAACTACTGTCAATACCTAACGTACAGGATTAACAATTATTGAGACTCTGTTGATGCATATTTTCAAGTTTTAGCAGGGAGCATGTCGCAATCTCATCTGCCCATAATGGCAGCCAATTATTTGATAATATATAAGTTTGACCAAAATACTTTGTAATTCCCTAATTTACATGACCAACAATCATTGATGTTCCATTGACACTCATGTTTAGCAGGTAGTAGCAATGTCTTCACCAAAGTTTTCACCCATAATCGCAGCGAATGCTTTCATTACGCATCACAGTGACCAAGTTTTTTATTAATAACCTGCCTTACAACATGAAACATTCTTGCTGCTGTATTGATGCTCATTTTCAGGATGGGGCAAACAGCCTGTGTCCTATTTTTTCGATTATACAGACGGTTAATACAGCAATAACAACCAATGACTTACTAAAGTCAGTCTTTGGCAATTAACAGTACAATATCTGGATGCGAATGGAAATAGAAATTCACGAATACCTGAACCGGAGATTGAAGCTGACTGGTTCAGCCAAATCTTGCGTTAGCCACGGGGTCACTTGTACTGGTACGACATTGGACCCTCATGAGATTGGTGGGCGCGTTTATGGATGTGTCTAGACCCGAAGTGAATTGCAGTTCAAGTCTGAACCTGGACCGCAGGCAGGTGATTCAGACACCTTGCTAACACCATGTGATAGAGATTGGAAACAGATTGCCCTCTGACAACCCATCATCACTGATTGTTAGGATGCTTTATCATGGTATGACTTATATGCCATTCAATGAACATAATCGTCTGAACAAATACATATAGTCAAAATAGCCATTTGTAAGGCACACTATACTGCATAAATGCATTCTTTCTCACAGTCATTGGAAGAGGATCAAAGTTGTTGATGTTGGAATGATTCTGTCATAAATCAGAAATGGCTAGAGTGGGATTTCATCAGTGTACTGGAATATCATTAATGACCAAATCTGGGATGAAGTCAATTGATAAGCTGCATTACAAGATCCCGGCCGGCCTAAATCATGAACAATGGCATCCGTGAAAGGATGCGAATGATGCAGCAATGAGTTTAGAATCATTCTTTAGCAATCAATTTGAGGTGCCCAGGGGACCTGAGGCTATGTACCCATCTCATAGTCAAAAGAATCAAAGAAGTGTAATTCAATCACCTTCCAGTGAACCAGGGAATCCTGGGCTGATGGCATTAGTCTTGTTAGGACAGATGGAGGACTGTATATTTTAACATTTCATTTAGAAAGTAGACTGTATCGGTGATTAACAGTACTTGTGTCAAAATTTGGGACATGGCTCCCTGAACCGTGGCCAAGCCACAGTATGTGTTGGAATTTGATTGAAGTTCAGTGCCAGCGGAGTGTCCTGGGCACATATCATTATGACTGCTCGATCACTGCATTGTTGCCAATCCCACTACAGTTAATTTCAAATGCGCCGCACAAACCTCAGCAGATATCCTTATCACCGATTGATTACTGCATCCTCCCCATGTCTGTGCACACTCAAGACAGTCCAGGCGATATTGAGTAGGAGTTTCAGGATATGTGACACCAGGTCAGTGATTGGTGGCAAATTCACAGCTTTTGCTGACATTTGATCGATGTTCAGGTGCAGCATAGAATTCTCTTCATATGTCTTGAGTCACATTATAACAGATCCAGCATTGCATACTTGCCAATCCCAGGTGGGAAGGAGACAGTCTGGGAGATATTGAGTACATAAGTCAGAATTTGAGTCACAGCTTACTGAGTCAGGGCAAAGCTGCAACTTTTGCTAGCTCATCATGAAAGGTAGCGCACACCTTAGATCTGCATCTCACAGCTCCGCATTGCAGACAGTCAGATGCTGAGATACGGCTTGTCTATTCATGGCGAGGCTGCAGCCATTGCTACTAGGTATGTCATGTCATATCATTGATATCCAAGCACAACTAGGATCTGCAATCCTGGGGAGAATGACATTCTTTGATTTGTATGATGTCAACTTTGACACTCTGTGACACATTATGGATACAGTATTCCAGCCCAAGCATGGCTCAGGAGAATCAGATAAGCCTCCGAAGCACATGTACTCCAGTCTGCAGTACACAGTAGATTTTGGTTTGCTTTATTCTCATTATGTTTTGATTGACTTTGAATTAGTCAAAGTTGTACACACAGATTGTCATGTATTAAAACACTTCACGTGTAGGTGTAGGCGGTGAATCCTTCTTGATCTTGGTTGATTGAAAAATCTAAGCTTCATCGGCATGCATATGCAACCTCTGATAACAGTGAACTGATAGGTACCAGTCAACTGTCCGTTCGAGGAAGGTAACTTAGCACAACTACACCTTCCATGTACTGATCTGGCCACTTAGTAATATGCTTGGACCAGTGTTTCCAAATCCTAAAATAGCTACTGCAAGTTTGGGCTCTGTCACAAAAGCTGGCGCTTGAGGCTGAGAAACTGAAAAGGCAGTTCTGCTCAGGGACTCTGCAAGATGGCCATCAAGTGCCGCTCACCAAACCACCACACTTACTTGGAGAGGTCCAAGTACTGAATACTTTTAATGTAGACTTAACTGGATTCTGACTAAATGTATGTTTGGGCTTCCACAACTCATATCTGAGAATTGATTATATGAACCGATATCACTCAAGAAAACCAATCGAACAGTGAGAATATTGAAAGCTTGAGGTAAGAATAGACAGCTTCGAAGAGTGCAATCAACAGTCAGAGGATAGTGACCCTGAAATCCCCAGACATCAAATCACAGCATTATCAGGTAAATGTTGGCGCACCTCAATTCCCCCGAACAGTATACATATGCTCATCATTTCTTGGCGTGCTGCGACATGATATTACACTATGCATTGATACCATTCTAGCATATTCCTTGCATCACCAAAAATAAATTTCAGTTATCATCATAGTAGTGAGACTAGTAATAGCAATGATTCCAGACCATCACTTCAGATCCTGGTCTGGGTCGGAACCAAACTGTTGCGAAATTGGCAGTACAGATCCTCTATCCATCCAAACTGTCATTTCGGATAAAATTCTATAGAAATCTCCCAACCACCCTGAATGGGGTGTGTTCTGAACCGTGTGTACAGCGGGACTATCTATCGATTTATACACAGCTCATGTTTCTGCTGTTTGATAACCGTATCCTAACAAAAGAGCTTGTTCAACATCTACTAATCACTCTGTATATGTTTTGCAGTTTGCAATATTGATTTGTTTGGAATTTGTGTTTGTCCATCTATATTTTGCATATTTGAATATTAAGGCGGTTAGTTTAGCTGTTATAAGCTGGAATATCCACGTACTGCCTTGATGACCTGATATGCGTGTCCAAGAATTGTTGATACTTCGTTGACGCACGTTTTCATGAAGGGGTAATGACGGTTTCACAATGAGGCAGAGATCGTATCACGTCATGTATAACAAATAATGGCTGCCAATTCATCGGTTGTGCATTACAGCAACCAAGTGAATGTTCAATTACCTCACTTACAAGACAAGACATCATTGATGTTTCTTTGACGCTCATTTCCAAATAGGGCAGTGACCATATCACTTCCTCTTTTGCCTATAGATGCTGCCATTACTTTTATTATATATAACCACCTGGAAATTACTTTTCAATTGTCCGACTTGGAAGACTGAAAATCATTGACACTATGTTGACACTCATGTTCTGAACTGGGCAGTGACCGTGTTGATTCCTCTTTCACCTATCAAGAATGTGATTACTTCTAGTATATATCACCACTACCAAATCACATATCAAGTACCTTACTTTCAATACCAAAAGTTATTGAGGCTCTGTTAACGCTCATTGTCATGATGAGGTAACAAAGATACCTTGCAGTGAATTGTCTGAAAAGGCTGCCAGAAATTCATGAACAAATTACTGCCACAAATTGCCATATAGTGAACCCAGGATACATAGCCCAATATCGTTGACGCTTCTTTAATGCTTATTTACAGAGTCGGGCAGTGATTGCGATGCTTCACTTTTGCATATAAAGGCTACTAATATGTTGGTTATGCATAATCGCGACCATATCACTTTTCAATTATCATACTAACAAGACCATAATTTGTCGACGCTCCTGTAATGCTTTTGGTGTTATAGGTGTATTTCCGGGACCATGTAGGATCACTCAGCGATTCAATTATAGAGAGTCGATGCAGAATCCTGAATGATCACTCCAATGTCCGAATCGGATGTACCTTCCAGATTTGTTCCAGATTAGTCACATCTTCATTACTCAACTTCCATATCAAAACTATGGTCAAGCCAAGCACAATTAAAATTTGTATCATCTGTGGATCAGTAATGGTTGTGGCTCTGTATTCTCGATCGTAATTTCTTCTTGGTGTGTAACCTTATTCTCAGGTACAGAACAAATGAATACTTACTCATCCTGCAATGGTTTATTCCTAATAAGACGAGGTGTCATCAATAACAGACCACCACGACATTGCGAGATATAATAAGTCATGTATGAGATACGCTTGTAACCAATAATCGATATATCAGAGCCTGGGCAACTGAATGAACTTGTACGTATCAACTCTGACTTCAACCACACCTCGTTGGTTTGCAGCGAATAAGACTTTAGATTCAGATGACCTGAGTGGTGTGGGATACTCTCCCTTTAATAGATGGCAAAACAGCTCAGTTGCTGATAACTGTAGATTTGGCTTCAATAATGGGTAGTCAAATTGAGTCTTCTGTTGTTTGCTCCAATTCTTAAACCATTACATACCTGGTTGGTATATGAGAAGGCACTCTCACTGGCTCTCGCGACACAAACCTATTGGTTAATAATTGGGTTCAGATAAACTCGTATCTGTACAAGGTATCAGCAATCGCAATTGGATTGATTAATGGACACATTATCTTGATGATGTAGTTAGTACTCCTGGTAGTTGGAACTTGACTACCCTTGGTATAAAGCAAGGATGATGAGGCAGTTGCATATGTGAACTCCAAAACAGGCTAAGGTTTTCGTAAGATTGTTAAGGGTGTGGATCGTCTGATATATATCAGTGATACCGACATGGAGGAAGGACATTGATAACCTACTCTCAAACATACAATTGACATTAACATTTATCTTTGAATACGTATTGACATGCTTGACCTGGAGGTGAGGCTTTAACTGTATTCCTGTGTATTATCTATCAGTTCTATATTGAAGTCAACAAGAATACTTCTCTCTCCAAGTTGAGAGTTGGATGTTAATTCTTCAGTTCTATATCACAGATATATATCACTATTTGTACTGGCTATTCTTAGTACCTTCGTCGAAGCAAGTGGTTAAATATGAAGAGAACAAGACAGTAAACTAGAGTCCGGATAAAGTCCGTGGCAACCCCGAGAGCTAGTGTTAGCAACGGTTCCATTTTCGGACCGTTTCTAATATAGCGGTTCCAACAAAACCTGGCCCCAGCAGGTTCGGTCCGGATTGGTACCAAATGGTTCCCTCAATTAAGTCCATGAATATTCATCACATAATTTAGTGTTTGGTACATGAAATATGCAGCTTTGGACAGCGCATCTTTTGGCTGTCTCCGATTTTTGATATCTCCGAAACATAGCAAGCTGCTTGGAAATTATTGCCATTTCCGGCCGAAAAACGAGGTTTTTGGGCTACCACTTGCTGAGATTTGAAGATATCGAAAATCGGAGACGGCCACAAGATGTGCCGTACGAAGATACATATTTCATGTATCAAACACCAAACTCTCTGATTAATATTTGTAGCCATAATGCGATGGTGCGCGTAAAAAATCTTTGATTTTTGATGGGTTAAGGCCGTTGCCACGCAGACGTATAAAACTGGCTGGGTCCAAAACTGGAACCGTTGCTAACACTACCGATAGCATGGTTGTCCATAGGATACTTCAGTTAGGATCATGTTGAGTTGGCACTACTCCTTCTTCGGAGGCGAAACTACTTTGCTGTTTCATATGAGCCCAGTCCATGCTTGTAGTGGTTGCACTCGACAGCGGGTCCTGGGGTATATGTGCTGCTTGCTGGGACAATACTCTTGGGTCCAAAAGGAGTCTGAGGACCAGCACAGAAGTGTGTGAGTTTAGAGGTTCTTTGGAGTAGGATACTGCTGAGTTGCATACATCAGGTTACTGATAGTGTAAGCCGATACACTGTTGTTGATACTGTCTATCGGAAGCAGTGAACAGAATAGTTGTTATGTGTCTCATTGGGTGGTATTCCTTATATGCATCATGTGAGAATCCATATCATTTACATCTCTATCAGTCCGGGAGTCATTAGGGGCTGTTATGGATTAGAACTTAGTGTGGATCTCTCAGTGTTAAACCTCCATTGACGGTCATTATTAATGTATTGTGTTGTCAACATCTGCTGACATCAATAATTGTATGTATAATCATTTGACTATATTTGCTGCCTTTCTTGCTAATTGTGAGTCAGACCTTTGGCAAAACTGAGCCCAGTAATATTCTTGAACTGGTTGCTCTCATTATATTGAAAACTATATATCTTGCTCAATTATGCATTTCGGCTGCTATTGATCTTTTTATCAACAAATATTCACATGTGACTGCTCACAATTCTCCCATAATACATCTTTGCATGCAATTCTTGGTCAAGCAACATAAAGAACCTGGTGAAAACATATTGACCCATTCTGTACTAACTTTGGTTGGTTTTCTTATTTCTGCTTGTTTCCACAACACTGATTGTCACAATCCCTTGTTCAGCTATGTGCTGTGAACACCATGTTGGCTGAATCTGTTCAGGAACATTTGGTGCAGTGCATCCATCCTACAGCTCTGTGCTGTCCGGATCCTCAATGCCATTGTGGAGCACAATATCAGATTTGTCGTCTGCCTCCCAGTCATCATCGCTTCAATCTGGAATCTCCAAGTTACTATTCCGGTCAAGCCAATGTTCGGTGTCGGAAATACTTTCAAGTGCACTATCCTCATCAGTTTCGGCTGGGTGAAAGTCGCTTCTGTTGATTTGCTGGACTTTCATTTCATGAGTTCGTCCTCTGGGAAGGTCCTTTGCTGACAAAGCTGGTGGCAAAGATGATCTTTCTGACAATTCAAATGCAGCCACACCATCATGCTGAAAGGTTAACCAAGATGCTTTGATGATCTCTCCAGTATCTGAAATGTATCGTATGGCTGTCATTTGCTTGTTTGGACCCTGAGATTCTTTCTATGCAGGATGTAGGTCTTGGCTACTTTGGCACATCCCCACAAAGTTGTCGACCTTGGCCATTCTGTGCACTATTTGTTCGTCTGCCTCTCTCTTTAAATTCAAGTTGTTTTCAGATTCCGTGATATCCAAATCTGGGTTGTTGCCTACCAATATCTCATTACCGTATTGAGCAAACACTCTTGCAATGACTTTTTCGCAAAGGGTCTTGCTGGCTGTTTTTCACTACCTTCGGCCGATAAATCTGGCCCAAGAGAAAAAGTGGCCTCCACCCTGACCGAATGTGGTATGAGAGAGAATATGTAGTATGCCACAGTAGGGAGACCAGTGTAGTATAAGTGGATCTCCTCTTGCTGGAGCCATAAATCGGTGGGATCAGGGAACATATATGTACTATGAATGTCTATGGGGTGGGAGTGGTATATAGTATGATTAGGATTAACTTGCCCCCAGTTCTCGATGATTCAGGCGGTGAATTCAAATAGATCGTTGCAGCAGTGGAGAATGCATGGCGCACAATTGATTCGTGTGGGTGTTACAGTGGAATTTTGAGGCAGTACGTATTCTTCATCATCACTGATCAAATCATATCCATAAAACAAAGATTCACCAGACGCAAAAGCCATTGCGGAAGGGAAGAAATTGTTGCTACGTACATTTGCTGGTTTATTGATGGAAAACCATCTTTGTCTGGCATGGTATTTGTTCTGCATATACTTTGGAAATGCGTCAGGTCATTCAGTGGTATGAGAAGTGTCGACATTACGTTCATTATCCATTCTCTTCTCCATATTCCAACACAATTGCAACGTGCAGAAAAGATGAAGTATGTGCGCTGAGATCAGAAGTAGACCTGTTGTTACAACAACTTCAGCATTATATTTCGACAGCTTCTATCGTGCAATCTCCACAGCAAAGTATAAGTCTTCCGTCCATTGAGTCTTCACCTTTCCTAGAGCTGGCATGATGCTATTCATTTGATCGAACATGTCATTGTATACAGCGATAATGTGATCCAGAATCACAGTATGCCTGTTCGACATCCAGACAGTCCCATTTTGGACTTGCCGTAAAACATCCATGACATACAGGATGATGGTCCATTCATCCTCTGTTGTGAAGTGTGGCTGGTAACCACTGCATTCTGGATTGTTGAGCCACTCGTGGCTGCATTCTCATAACCGGTTGACTCTCTCAAGCAACTCTTGGGTCAAATTTCACAGTGTTTTTACATCCATAATACTTAGTACCACAATTCTAACTTTTGCTCCCTAACAGAAAATAAACCTGTTTCGACATCCAGGTGTCAGTGTCATCAATACAGCATGCATTTGCTGCTATTTGCTGGTCAGTTTTAGGACTTTCAAAATTTCTTGAAATACCTGTTTTCTCCATGATCTTTCCTAAACCTGGTTTCATAGCCAACACCTTGTTCATTCTAGCATTTGTTGATCTAATTGGAAGTACGGATATCACTATGCCAAGGACCATGATGTATCTTGGCTCTTTTGTAGTTAGCGTCATTAGTCATCAATCGACCTTATGTCTGTGTGACATGTCACATTATATGACACAATAGACACACCTGTGAATACGCCCCCACACACTCGACTGCTGGAGCGCTTGCTACCGTACAACAGATTATGAGCACTTGCATTTCAAAGGGAACCTACAATTAAGACTGCCACTTTCATTTGTCGAGGGGAGGTCAACATTGTCACAGAGAAGTGTCTCGACAAGGTATGCAATTACCTCGCATCCCGGCATGCTTCTGATGGCAGCAGCAGGACGTCACCAGTACAGTCTGAGAGACTACAATTACTGACGATTGTGATTGAACATCTCGTTACAGTCTGAGTTCGACCACTATCACCATCACCAAGTTCAATGGGACGAACTATACACAATGGGCAACCGAGATGGCTCTACTTTTTGAGTAGAAGCAACTGTGGGGTATCATCAAACGATAATATGACATGCCGGAAGAGCCAACAACAAAAATGACCGCTACAGAGAAGGCAGCTTTCAAAGACTGGATGAATCGCCATGGTATTGCCAGATCAACTATCCTGCTGGGCATGGAGCATAGTATATACGCGGAATACACGAAGATCGAGGATGCGAAGATGCTTTGGGAGAAGATTGTATCAGCCTACAGATCAAAGTGGAAGCTCAACATCTTCGAGATTAAGGAAGACATTTGGAGCATCACGATACAGGACTGCGGGGATGTCGCCAACTGTGCAACGCAGGATCAATCGGACGCAGAAGGATTACAATCTCTGCTCTGGGCCTTCTACCACTGACACTGATGTTACCGTTTCAGACACTGCAAACACAATTGCCAAGATGAGTGAGCAAGAGCGTATCTTCTACCTCCTTCGCTGAATCGCATGGAACGACAAGTGGAAAGTCTTCCTGGAGCTCATAATGAACAAAACACCACAATGTCCCCCACCCCCTGAAGACATCATGTCCAAGCTCGTCGAAATGGAAGCTGCAGTCAAGAGAGTGAATGAGCTCGCTCCAGACGCTCTGCTCTTTGCAAAAAAGGGTGGCAAAGGTGGTAGCGGTGGTAATGGTGGTAGAGGGGGTAAAGGAGACAAAAGTCCAAAGAGGGATAAGAGATATAATAAGGACGATAGGAAAGAGGAGGATCTGGGGAAGTGCTTTCATTGCCAACAGCAACGGTATATCACCGAGAACTGCTTCAGCAAGCAACGTGGTGATCTACCAATGGCTGCCAACACTGCAGCAAAAGCATCGACTGATATTACTTCAACTCGCACAACTTCGATCGAGAACTATTGGATGCTGGTGAGCTCAAAAGCTTCATCCAGTGATTGGTTCATCGATTGCAGATGCAGGACTAACATCTCCGGCCGTTGAACAATGTTCATCATCTACACCAAATATCCCCCGAATAAGAAGATGGTGAAGGGAAACAATGAGGTGATATCGTTTCCTCTGGATATGGAAGTGTTAAGTTGATTTGTCAACTACCAGATGGAACGACAGAAGCGATTATACTCCAAGAAGTAGTGCATTTGCTGGGGTCGTTCAACCTCATCTCACAGACTCAGATCATGAACAGGGACAGCAAAGTTGAACTGGTGAATCACTATGGTCTCAACCTCTACAATCACCATGGCAAGTTGATTGCCACTGCAGCTCATGTTGATGGGCTACTTGTTTGGCATCGAGATCTGGAATCGACCAACTACACTGGTATCGACGACTGCAGCCTGCTGGCACGTAAGACGACTGTGCATGCATCGCGGCACGATGCAGAGAAGCAGATGTTATGGCAAAGCCACTTGGCACACGTCGGCCCCAAGGCTTTGGAGATCTTGCCTCCGATCATGATGCTCTGAGAATGACCGGGAAGTGTGATTGCTAATGCTGCATCATGTGCAAATTTGCTTGAATGCCCTTTACTCCTAATGCAACCTCCCGTGCCACTGAGCCACTGCAGCTAGTGCACTCGGACATAGGCGGTCCATTCGAAACAGCCATCGGAGGAGGTCGATATATGCTGGTTTTCATTGACGATGCCATGAGGTGTACGGAGGAGTACATATTGCAGTACAAGTCGGAAGCCCTTGAGAAATTCAAAGAATGCAAAGCTCTTAGAGAAAAGAAGTTGGGCTAGCAACTGAAGAGATATTGCGCAGATGAAGGTAGTGAGTATACCTCCAAGAAATTCGCAGAATACCCAAAATCAGAGGCCATACTAAAGGAAATGTCTACGCCCTACACTACTCTGTCTAATGAAGTCCTTGAATGGGCTAACTGCACTATCATGGAGCATGTAGGATGCATGAAGGACAATGCCGGTCTTTCGAAAAAGTATTGGGCATTTGCACTCCCAGTGGCAGCTTATCTCAAGAACCACACTCCGACACCATCGGTAGTCAGAGACACCCCATACAAGGACTGGCATAGATCTGGAAGGAAGCCATGTTTGAATGATCTCTGTGTGTTCGGATGCATGGTTTTCGTGCACTGTCCGAAAGAAAAACGATTGAAGCTGAATTACAGAGCCAATTCCGGCATGTTCGTTGCGTATGGCATATCGCCTAAGCAGTACTTCTTATACAATCCATTGGCCCAGACGCTTCACCGCTCAAGGGATGTGGGATTCAGAGAAGGGAAGCGGTACACAGCACCGAATGCTGCAGACGAAGCTATCTTGAACCGGCACTTCTACAGAGATGTCATCAAGAAACCCAAACCCACAGAGAGGCAACCAGCCGAAGGTGAAATGGAGAAGTCATTGGACGATGAATCACCTCCGGAGTCTCGAAACTTAAAGATAAAGTCACCAGAAATGGGTGCCCATGAGTCATGACTTGCAGATGCATGGAAGCCGCCCTCCGAAGGAAGTCACCGAAACCACGCTGGTAAGTTGGTAAAGTCTGCACAAGTGGCGCTCAATAATGAGGAATTCGAGAATATGATTCCCCTCTACGGTGCAGCTATGATCTTCGACGATCATGAGGATGGCATCGATGATCCAAACTGTTTCAAAGCAGAAACCGATTCTCTGCTCGGCAAGAAATGGGATACCACAAAGAAAAAAGAGTTAGATGCAATTGGTCAGCATCAAGTCTTTGGAGATTTCATGGAGCTTCCAGAGGGGAGTAAGCCATTGCCAAGTCACTGGGTATACAAGATCAAGTGTGATGGAGGAGGCAATGTGTAGCGCTTCAAGGCCAGGCTACTCAGTGGAAGAAATAACCAAATCGAAGTCATCGACTACAAAGGTACGTATGCACTGACTGCTTGCTTGGGCCACATTAGGCTGGCACTCACGATGGCAATCAATTACGATCTTGTAATCCATCAAATGGACGTTGGCACAGCTTTCTTGGGAGTTGAATTCGAAGAAGAGATCTATATGCACCTGCCGCAGGGTTGTTTTTATTTAGCTCAAACTGGGAGCCGATTCAATGATCCAAGATCAACGACTTCGTAGAAGATGGTACTCTGTATGAGTAAGTCTCTTTCTGGGGTGAAGCAGTCTTTGCACATTTGGAATGGCCCTTGTAAGGACTCCGTGATGTCCCTTCCGTTCGTGGCATCACGCGTCGATGGAGGACTGGTTGTGCACCATGACAAGGAGGATCAAGGTAAACTCTTTGCCACACTCATTTGGTATGTCGATGATCTCCTCATCATTGCTACCGAGGGTTTCATTGTGCAGATCACAGACCAGCTGAAGAACCAGTTCTGGATGCATGATCTTTGCAGTGTCCCCTTCTCTCTCGGCATGAACATCGAACGAAATTGGGAGCATCACACAATCGACATCAATCAGGACTGCTACTTTCGGACAATCTTCGCGAAGTTCAGAATGGATGTGTCCTGACCAGTTGCCACGCCAATGGCAATGAAGCTGTACAAGAGGTCGCCGGACGAAGAATCCTGCGAGCCGACCATATACCAATTGATAATCCGAAGCCTCATGTATGCGATGACTGCCACTCGGCCTGATATCGCATATGCCAGCGGAGTTATCAGCCGGTACAATCACCACCCGAGCAATGACAATATAGTAGCTCTCAAGCGGGTGTTTCAGTACCTCATCGGCACGAAGAACTGGCGACTGCATTTGGGATGAGCACCCATAGGAGCACTCGGAGGAGCACTCGGAGGAGAAAGAGATGGTGCACCTGGATGTTATGTCGATTCAGACTTTCCGCGATGCGAAGATGATAATAAATCGACAAGTGGAGTGGTCTTCACCTTCGGAGGAGTAGTTGTATGGCGATCGAGAAAATTGAAGTCGACTGCCCAATCCACTACCAATGCTGAATACAATCCCTTTGTAGTAGGCTGCATGAAACTCACCCAGATCTCACATCTCTTGAACGAGCTCGGCATCCCGACTGGCCCTCACATGTTCTCTGATTCACAGTCACCAATTGCGAGCATGAAGAACAGAATCTACCGCAGAAGTGCAGTTGCACAGATTACGACAAAGGACTATCTTGCTGCAGATATGGCTTATGATGGAGAGATCGACTTGACCTACATACCGACTGCTGAGATGCTCGTTGACTACTTCTGAAAGCCACTGCCGAAGCCCGCCTTAATAAAGCAGTGTGCTGCAATGGGAATGATCGGAATGGAACTTGGGAATGGCCTCAGGATTGGAAGCGGTAATTGAATCGGAAATGGTTTTGGAAATGGTTTCAGATATGGTATCGGAAGTGGAAAAGGCATCGGGAATGCCATCGGAAAGTAAATCAATTGGGCACGTTTGTTATGAGGAGATCCATGATGTTTGATTGGCTCCACTTCTCTTTTGTTTACTGTTTTTGGTTTGAAACGGACATCATAGCCATTCTGAAGGAGTGTTGAGCTGGGTGGGAGTACGGATATCACTATGCCAAGAACTATGATGTATCGTGCGTCTTTTGTAGTTAGCACCATTAGTCATCGATCAACCTTATGTCAGTGTGACATGACTTGTTACATGATACAATAGACACACCTTTCCATATGCCCGCACAGATTCGACCACTCGAGCACACACTGCTGTTGAATAGCATTGCCCTCAGTTCGCAGTCTGTGACCCTATGAAATGTCTGTGCTTTCATTTGCTCCAAATTACAGATGGTACTCATGGGTTTCCCAAGTCTTGGTGCGGTTGATTACACTGAGACTAATTATGAATGCACCCAAAGCATGCTGAATGATTTGCGCCATGCATGGTATGTGCTTTCTCAATGCAGGCCGCTCGATTTCAGGGGCTTCAAAGGTTAATGGTTGTTTCCCAGTCATTGCGTGAAGGGAGGAATTGTTGTCAGTTGTAATTCCGAGTAAACAGCTGTAAGTAAGCGCAATATGATTCAAAACATACTTCATATGCTTGGCTAAGCTGGGCTCTGTATGTTGACCCTTGACCTATTTTCCTGAATTACCTTTCAAAATAGGCACAGAAATGGCTATCAACCTCATGTAATGTGAGTTGTACTTCTCACAATGCCCAACTTCAATCTATATAGTAAGCCATAACCAACATTATTGCTAATTTATTCATTGATGTTCACCCATCTAAAGTTGCGGTAACTTTATTTCATAATGGGAATTGCAGATTCATTGCATCAATGGTCAGTGGGTATTCCCTCTGGCGAATATTGCTAAAGGTGCTGGCGGACAGCAGCATAAACATGCTGTGTAATACATTATATAACCGTTGTAACTCTAGAGTGGATATAGTGTTTAGAGGAATATGCGCCAAATCAAATCGTAATATAAAGTAGCGATTCCTGGTGCCTTGGTGAACTGTAGCAGTTAGAACGTCCTTAGATGCCAGTTTTGAGCACTTTGTCTATCAACTGAGTAAATATGGTTCACATCTAAATGTCGAATATGTATATCTTTTGCGAACCTACTATTGGTATTTCTTGACTGCCTTGTGTGTTGAATATGCCCCAAGTTGTTTCATTGACTGTTAAACAAGTCAATTTAGAAGTTTCTGACTCTGTTAATTCATTTAACTTTGCAATGTGTGTTTTTACCCGCAAGTGTTACCCTGTTGGGCTGGTTTCATATCCTGATGGATGGTGAAGAACTTGATGACAAACAATGGAAATGATGCCACGGCTGCTGGTCTTCTCAATTGTGCAATGTAAATTGGATTACCATGACGGTGCTTGACTAGAATCATTCCACAAAATGTGACGCTTCGAGGCGGCATTCAGTGTAGTCCGGGAAGCAATTAATATCATTTGCCAGGTATGGTTGAACGAATCATGACTAAAGATAGATTTGTTTTGGGATGACATTATAACCTCTAGTAAGAAGCTATTTACAGAATTTGAATCCGACATGGCAGTAGGAAATTGAATGCTACATAATTTGAGTTGAGTGATGGTCACAAGCTTTGCTACCATGTAGTAGGATGCTGGTTCTTCAATAATGGCTCTAGAGCTACAAGCAAGAGAATAGTACAACCTGTGAGACATTCCATGTATAGTCGTAATGTTTAGTAAGCGCACATATTGAAAAGACTGACCAGTAAAAAACCAAGTTGGCAATGATACGATGCAGTTCATTCCTATATCGTGTTCTGAGCCTGCACGACAAGTATTGATTCCATTGACGGGTATTTTTGGTGGGAGGTAGTGATATACTCTCTACCATTTTTGCCCATATAGGCAGCCAATATGTTGATTTTGTGTTAATGCAGTTGCACAGCCCATTAAGTGTTGAAGATGTAAGACCAAACATCATTGATGCTGCGTTGATGCAGATTTGATGCTTGTGTGATGCATATTTTTAGGAGATAGTTGCCATGTTGTCACAAGCATTATTGCCCATGAAGGAGGCCAATACATCGAATATATGTTAATGTCATTGTACAGCCTTTCAATCATCCAAGATATGAGCTGACAAATAGTTGATGGTCTGTTGACACTCATTTCTAGAAGGTGGTAGTGATATCATCACTAGTATTTGTGCACATAAGGGTGGCCAACATATCAATTATGAAATAAGAGAGTTGCACAGCCCTTGGATAATTCAAGATGTAAGATCAAAAATAGTTGACGTTCTGTTGCCACTCCATTGGAGATGGTGCAAGCGATATGGTGGCTAGCATTGTTGTGCATAATCGCAGCCAGCAGTTCCATTATCGGTTAATGTCGTTGCACAGCCGTTGAATGATCCACAATGGCAGACCAAAAATCATTCCAGCTCTATTGACGCTCATTTTTAGAAAGTGGTAGCGATACAGTGGCTAGAATTTTTGCGTACAATGGCAGCCAATACTTTCATTATGGGTTAGTATCATTGCACAGCCGTTGAATTATCCATTATATAACACCAAAAATGGTTGACCCTTGATTGACGCTCATCGTTTGGCAGTGGTTGCAATATAGTCACTAGCATTGTTGCCAATGATGACGGCCAATATATTGATTATCGATTAAGGTTGTTGCATAGCTTTTGGAATATCAAAGATGCAAGACGAAAAATTGTTAACACTCCAGTAATATTATTTTTAGAAGTTGATAGCGATATTGCCACGAGTATTTTTGTGTATAATCGCTTCCAATACATCGATTTTTGGTGAATATTCTTGGACAGCCATTGAGTGATCCATGATGCATGACCAACTGTTATTGACACTCCATTGACTTTCATCTTGAGGTGGTAGCAATATTGTCAATAGCATTTTTGAACAGAGAAGAGACATTTACTTTGATAATGGGTTAATGTTGTTGCATAGCCATTGGATTATCCGAGATGACTGATCAAACGTCATTGATGCTCCATTGATGCTTGTTTTTAGGTTGGGGCAATCTGTGTGTTGGCTCCAGTCTGTCATTGAATGACGAACAATACTATTGCTTTCGAAGGATATGACTATGCTGTCCATTGAGTGCAGAAAGTGACAGTCTAAAAATTGTTGACACTCACCTTAAACACATTCTAATAGCCATTGTGTGCTCAATAATTGCATGCAAAAATTTGTACGGTCATTATTGACAACCAATATATCAGTTCTATGTATAGTCATTTGAATACAAAACCATCATAGCCTCCAAATGTCTGATTTGCCAGTATACTTGTTATCTGAGTTATGAATGAGGTACTCTTATGAAATTCCTGTGCTTTGGGCTGGCAATACACGGCATGTAGATTCATCACCTATTTTCCAATTAATCATGACAGACTTTCTCACGTTTCTGGATCCATCTCCTTTTCCTTGGTCAACACGACCTATCATAAGCATTTTCAAAATTCCCAACAATGTGCACCAGGTTTGTACTGAGAGTTATGCAGTTGGACTCATTGATGAATACATCATGATGGTCAACAATCATACTGATTTATGTTGCACACGGACCACTCCTTCCATAACTCATATGACATCTCCGATTCAACTTTTGTTAGTAAATTCAGCCACCAATTTAGGTTTTGCATTCTCACTTTACCGTAACAGGAAAGTTAATATCAAGTTTGTTAGTAGTCTATCAACCTGATTTGGAATGAAGAATGGTTGCATGGCACATACAACCCTTGCACATACCAAGATGAAATTTTTTGTCCCACATTTTGTTCACTGAAATCATGGAAAAGCTGACAGGTGGCACAATAAGTACCAGAATGGCAATTACGAGTGACATGGCCTCAAAAATAACAATTTACGTATCCATTCCTGCTGTGATGCACGAGCTCTCACTATCTCTTTATCCGAATCTGCATTGTATATAGTAAGTAGTTAGGGTGGGCATGTGCAGAGGAAACATCTTATGGGTTTAACAGGCTTTGGTTTCATAATCAGTTATGAACTGGGCTCTGTGGCAGACAGCACTAGTGTTAGCAATGGTTCCGGACCGTCACTTCAGGTCCGGGTCCGGGTCAAAACCGAACCGTTGCCAAATTGGCCGTCTGGGTTGTCAACACACCCAAACTGTCAATTCGGGTACGGTTCGATGCAAATCTCCCAACCCGTCTGGATTGGGCGGGTTCTCAGCGGGTCGCCCAGCGGGTCCATCTGTAGATTTATATAATGTTCTTGTTTTTGCAGTTGGATAATTGAACATTATTAAAATTAGGTATTTGACAGCCAATGATCTCTTTTTGGATGTTTTGCAATCTGCAACATTGATTATTTTGAAATACGTGTTTTGCCTTCTACCTGTTGCATTTTTAGCTAGACAGGTAGTCAATAGTTTTGTTATGGGCACACCTATGCAGAGAAAGCCTTGATTACCCAATATGCAAGATCAAATATTGTTGACACTCCGTTGACACTCAGTTTCATGATGGGGTATCGTATATGTCATGCGTTATTTCAATTGAAAAGGCTGCCACAACTTCGTCTATGAATTGTTACCACATTGTTACACTTAGATTACGCAAGATCCAGCACCAATAATCCTTGAAAATCCAATGACGCTCATTTTCAGGATGGGACAATACCTCGTTTATGAATGGCTGCAACCAAACGTCACTTTGTTTTGCCAAGGAAGGCATCCATTACATCGGTTATGAATAGCAGTTACGAGGTCACTCTTCAATTACCGTACTTACAAGACTAAAAATCGTTGATGCTCCGTTGACGCTCATTTTCAGGATGGGGCAGGGAGCCTGATACTATGATTTTTGATTCGGAAGGCAGGCAATACTTTGTTTATGAATGGCTGCAACCAATCGGCAGTTAGATTACCCAAGATGCACTGCCAAAAATCGTTGACGCTCCGTTGAAGCTCATGTTCAGAAGTGGGCAGTGATCGTGTCCTTTACTCTTTTGGCAAGAAAGGCCGTCAGTATGCACGTTATGGATAGTTCCGACCACGTCACCATTCAATTACCATACTTACAAGACTGAAAATCGTTGACGCTCCGTTGACGCTCATTTTCATGTACGGTCAAGTGAAGATCTGCTGCAATTAATAATTGCAATCTTAAATATTTGAACTTCATGGATGCCTTTCAGCATGATTAGGACTTGGATATATGGCAAAGCCGAGCCCAGTAATAGTCCAGCAGTGGTCGCTCTCATCCGGTTAAAATTTATATGTTATGCCAAATGATGCATATTGCCTGCTACAGGTTTGTTTGTTAACAAATATTCTCTCGCGACTGGTCAACATTCTTCCGTAATAATTCTCTAAATAAAATTCGTCATCAAACTACATAATGAACTTGGTGATAATACATTGACGCATTCTGTCCTAGTTTTTTTTGATCCCCTTATTCCTCCTCGTTTCCAGTATATTGACCGTCACTAACGCCTTTTCAACCTTCTTCTTTGATTGTCGTATAGGCCGAATCAGTCCAGGAACATTTGGTGCCTCAATCACATTCCGCACCTCCAGGGTTTGTGAAACCTCACTGCCGTTGTCCAGTTCCGTATCTGATTCATTGTCCACCTCCCAGTCATCTTCGCTGTCGTTTGGATTATCCAAGTCCCCATTCCAGTTAAGGCAATTTTCGGTGTCTGAAATGCTATCAGGTGAGCTATCCTCATCACTTTCGGCAGGATGGCGGTTGATTCGTTTGATTCGGCGGACATTCAATACTTGAGTTCGTCCTCCAGGGAGGTCCTTTGCAGACAAAGCTGGTGGCAGAGGTGATTTTTCCGACAATTTGAATGCAGCCGCACCATCATGATGAAAGTTTGACCAGAATGCTTTGACGATCTCTTCGGTATCTGAAATATAACTTACGGCAGTCGTTTGTTTGTTTTGAGCGCGAGATTCCTTCTGTGTGGCTCGTAGGGTTTGGCTACCCTGCCACATCTCCAAAACTTCGTGGACCTTGGCCATTCTGTGCTACTTCTTTTCCTCCGCCTCTCTCTTCATCTCCATGTCGTTATCAGTGCTGTCTGGATCCAATACTGGGTTGTCGCCAGCCAGTAATCCGCTATTGGCTCGAGCAAACTGCCTTAGTACAACTTTTTCCCGAAGAGTCTCGCCAGTGGTTTTCCACTGCCTCCACCCTATCACATCTCGCCCAAGGGAAAAACTGGCCTCCACTCCGACACCGTGAGGTATGATAGAGAATATGTCGTGTGCCACATTGGAGAGATCAACGTACTTTGAGTGCGTTTCTTCTTGCTGCCGCCACCAGTCGGTGATATCCGGTAACCAAAATGTACTACTAATCTCCATTGGGTCGGAGTGGTAATCATTAAGATTCGGAT
>Ga0307514_10001945_pt1 | contig 22589 bp, 19 predicted proteins | sample 16_EM_MG_FD_203088 | JGI IMG/M metagenome (GOLD analysis project Ga0307514, IMG submission 203088) | Populus trichocarpa ectomycorrhiza microbial communities from riparian zone in the Pacific Northwest, United States - 16_EM | ecosystem: Host-associated > Plants > Roots > Unclassified | place...
GACGCGAAACCGTCACCGGCAGCAACGAAGATGACGGCGCATGCAAGAACAGGACCGCCCGGTCCCAAGCCCGTGACCTCGCCCTCGCCCACCTCCCTGCAACCCTGGCACCGACACGCCGGCACCGACTGGTACCGGCTGCAAGGCATCGACAGGTCCATGCTGGGTGCCCAGCAGCTTTACCTCGCCGGCAGCGAAGGCCTGATGCTGGCCGCCTCGCAAGCCGCGCTGGAACTGCGGGCTGACGACTGGCTGGGCAGCGGCACCCTGCGCAACAGCTTTTATGTCGAGCCCTGGGCCCAGCTCTCCACTGCGCGCGAACTGGCCCTGGTGCTGGACGCGCAGGGCAGCTTCCGGGTGCGCGTGATGCGCGCCTCGCGCGGGCAAACCCCGGTGGTCCTGCGCGAGCTGCATGTGGACAGCGCCTCGCGCAGCTGCCATGCACTGCCGCTGGGCTCGCTGTCGGCGCTGCCGGAAAACAGCCGCCTGTTCTGGCACGTGGACGCCATCGACGGCGCGCGCATCCACCAGGCCGCCTGGTGCACCCGTGCCCGGCCGCGCGAGCGCCTGCGCCTGGCGGTGCTGCTGCGCACCTGGGGCCGCACGCACGAGCTGCAGGCCCAGTTGGAGCGGCTGGCGCAAGGTGCGCAGGAAGACCCCTTCCATGCCGAACTGCTGGGCCAGATGCAGTTCTGGGTGCTGGACACCAGTGCCGATGCCGGTGAACTCTGGCCTGCCACGACCACCACCGCACTGGGCCTGAACCTGCGGGTGCTCACCGGCCCGAACCTGGGCGGCGGCGGCAATGCCAGCCACCTGATCCACCAGCTGCTGCAGCACTGCGATGCCACGCCAAAAGAGGCACCTCAGGAAGTGCTGATCCTGGACGACGACCTGGTGCTGTCGATGGAGTCGCTGGCGCGGCACTTCATGGCCTGCGCCTACCGGGCAGTCGAACACGTGGCCAGCCTGCCGGTGCTGATGAAGAGCAAGCCCACGCAGGTCTGGGAAGACGGCGGTTTCTGGGGCCGGCTGAACTTCCATGCCCGCGGCGATTTCGGCCGCAAGCGCAACCTGTTCCCGCACCTGCTCAAGCACGGCCTGTCGCTGGAGAACTTCGCCCACCTGGACGAGTTCGGCCCGCTGAACCACTGCGAATACACCACCTTCATCTTCTTCGCGCTGCCGCTGGCCACGCTGCGCCGCATCGGCCTGCCGGCGGCGTTTTTCCTGCGTGGCGACGACATCGAATTTTCGCTGCGCGCGCAGGCCGCCGGCGTGCCGGTGATCACCAACCCCAACCTCGCCGCCTGGCACGAGCCCGGCCATTCCTATGGCCAGGAGTACATGGCCATCCTGCATGCGGTGCTGATCAACCTGACGCATTCCGACGGCGGCGCAGCCGAGCTGGCGCGCTGGTTCGAGCAGCGCATGGTGGAGCACGGCTCGATTGACGACCTGGCCGGCATGCAGCTCTACCTGCGCGTGCTGGAAACCCTGCTGGACCGCGAAAGCCTGGTGCTGACGCCGCAGTTCGAGCAGCACTACCTGCAGGCCCTGCCGGCCTGCCTGGCCGCCCGCATGAGCCCGCTGCCGGAGGCCGATCGCCAGCGGCTCGAACGCGATGCGGGCGACAGCGGCGTGCTGCTGCGGCCATTTGTCTACCCCGGCTACCAGCCCGATGCCGCGCGCCACCGCGCGGTGGTGCTGGTCAACGGCGGCGCCGGCAGCTACCGCGAGCTGCCGCCGGTCACGCCTGCCGAGCGCCTGGCGCTGATGACGCGCTACCTGGCAGCACTCAGCCGCTGGGTGCAGGAATTCGATGCCTTGCAGCCGTTCTGGCAGCAGCGCCTGGCCGCTTCGGGCCGGGCCGAGTTCTGGTGCGAGGTGGCGCAGCAGCATGCCGCCGCCACGCGGCTGCTGGCCGAGACCAGCGCCCGCCGGCCAGCACCCAGCACCGGCCGCTGCGGCAACACGCCGCTGGAAGCCTTGCCGGTGGCCAGCCGCAGCCACGAACCGGCGCTGCCGCAGGCGGTGCCGGTGCGCGAGCTGCGCCAGCGCATGGAGCGTGAGCTGGCCAACCTGACCCGCCTGCGCCGCCAGGCCGCAGGCAGCGAAGCCGAGGCCTCTTCCAGCGGGAGCCTGCGCGGCCTGGCCGGCTGGTGGCACGACTTGCGGCGCCCAACCGCCTCGCGCGGCAACCGCCGTCGAAGTGCCCACACGGAAGCGCCGCTGCCAGCCGATTTCGATCCCGCGCAATACCTCGCGCTGAACGCCGATGTGGCCCGCACCGGCATGGACCCTGGCCAGCACTACGCCCGCTTCGGCCGCGGCGAAGGCCGGCGCTACCGGTTGTGAGCCAGGCCACCCGCCCTCGCCTGGTGCTTCACATCGGCACCCACAAGACCGGCACCACCAGCCTGCAGCACGGCCTGGCCACCGCGCGCGAACGGCTGCTGCAGGACCACGGCCTGTTCTATCCGGACACCAGCCGCCCGCCGCTGCCAGCACAGCCCAAGCACTGCTCGGTGTTCCGCGCCGCGATTTCGGACGACGCGCAGCTGCAGGACCGCGAGCGCAGCACGCTGATGCGGGAGTGGCAGGCCGCGGCAGCGCTCGGCGCGCACACGATGCTGATCAGCGAGGAGGGCCTGTCCGAACCGGTGCCACGCATCCCGGCGTTTTTCGCGCCGCTGGCGGACAGTTTCGACATCGAGGTGCTGTGCTACCTGCGCCGGCAGGACTTGTTTGCCGAATCGCTGTTCAACCAGTTCACGCGAGAAGTGCTGCGCCGCGAGGCCAGGCCGATGCTGGGCTTCGTTCGCGCCGAGGCCACGCGGGCGCGACTGGACTACCACGCCATGCTCTCGCGCTGGGCTGCGCTGCCGGCCCGGGTGCGGGTGTCGGACTTCGACGGCCCCGCCGTGCGCGAGATCGGGCTGCTGGCCTCGTTCGAACAATGCCTGGGCCTGCCGGCGCTGGACCTGCCCGGGGAGCAGGCCAATGTCTCGCCCGACATGCGGCTGGCGCTGCTGCTCAACCGCATGAACCGCATGCAGCTGGACTACGCGCTGCCGCCGCTGATGCGCGCCGCCGAGGCCCTGGCACGCGACGGCTTGCCGACCAGGAAGCACCTGCTGGGCCGCCATGAGCGCCAGCAGCTGCTGGCCGATTTCTCAGGCTGCAACCAGCGCCTGGCCGAGGACTTCGGCGTGCGCTTCGGCGATTCGCTGCCTGCTGGCGAAGGCGAAGAAGCCACCGAGGACCTGGAACTGCCCTTCCTGCTGCGCCTGCTGGAACAGCTTTCGCAGCGGGCGGCGCACAAGCCGGGTGCGGCGGCATAGACCTTCGCGCCAGAGGCGGTCACGGCGTGGTCATGCACGGGGCGGCCAAGTCAGCGAAAATACCGGGTTTTCCCGCGCCGCCGTCACTGCTGTACCCCATGAGCCTGTTCCTTCCTGCCGCCGCCCAGCACGTCGCCTCCCCCCGCCACAGGCGTGGACTTCTGCCGCTGCTGTCGGCTTGCCTGGTCGGCCTGACCGGACTGTGCGGTGTCCAACCGGCCCGGGCGGAAGCCATCACAGGCGCCGGCTCATCGGCCGCAGCACCGGTCTACCGCATCTGGGGCGCCGAGTACGCCAAGGAAAAAGGCGACTCGCTGAGCTACGAGCCAGTCGGCTCGGGCGCGGGCATGGCCCGCATTGCCAAGCGCGACGTGGACTTCGGTGCCTCGGACGTGATGGCCAGCGCCGAGGACCTGAAGAAAAACGACCTGGTGATGTTCCCCACGGTGATCACCGGCGTGGTGCCGGTGGTCAACCTGCCGCGCATCGGGCCAAACGCGCTGAAGCTGGACGGCCCGCTGCTGGCCCGTATCTTCCTCGGCCAGGTCACGCAGTGGGACGCGCCGGAACTGAAGGCGCTGAACCCGGAGCTGAAGCTGCCCTCGCTGGCGATCAAGCTGGTGGTGCGGGCCGATGGCTCGGGCACGACCTGGCACTTCGCCGACTACATGGCCCGCGTCAGCCCGGAATGGAAGCAGCGCCGCGGCGTGGCCAACCATTTCGACTGGCCGGCAGGCGCATTGGCGGTCAAGGGCAGCAGCGCCGTCTCCGAGACGCTGCGCGCGACCTCCGGCGCAATTGCTTACATCGACTACAACTATGTACTGGACGATGGCCTGGCCGGCGTGATGCTGAAAAACGCCGAAGGGCAGTTCGTCGCCCCTGGCGTCGAGGGCTTTCGCGAAGCGGTGACCCACAGCACCTGGTACAGCAACGGCGACTTCTCGGCGCCGATCAACAACATGCGCGGCCAGCGCACCTGGCCCATCACGATGGGCACCTACATTGCCGTGCCGCGCGTGGCCCAGCAGACCGAGCGGGCGGAACGCGCCCTGCAGTTCGTCACCTGGGCTTACCTGCACGGCGACGCGCTGGCCCGCCAGGCCAAGTTCGTGCCGCTGCCCGACAAGGTGCAGGCCAGCGCCTACCGCGAAATTTCCAAGGTGACAGGCGCCAAGGGCGAAATGCTGGGCGTGAAGTTGATTGGCCGGCTGCTCAACTGATTTTCCCTGCGGCAGGCCTGGCAAAGGGAACAGGCCCGCCCTGGCCGATTGGCCGGGACAGGCACTTTGGGGGCCACAGCCTGAGGAGACTGGCCCTATGATGATTGCCACAAGACCTGAGCGCCCCTGCCCTCCCCTTGGAGCGAGACAACACCCGCCAACCGGGTGCGTTCCATTGCCCGCGAACATCGCCGGCACGCCATGTGCTGCGGTTCGCGCAACGAAACCCGCCGCGTATCCACGAAGGAGTTTCCATGCACTTCCAGGCTGAATTGAACGGTGAAGCGGTCTTCGCCCGCACGCCCGAAGGCCAGCAACAGGTGATCGACAGCCACCTCGAACTGGCCGAGCCGCTGCGCCGCCTGCTGCTGCTGGTCAATGGCTACACGCCGCTGGCCCACCTGGCCGACCTGCTGGACGCCGAGGCTGCCGCCAAATGGCCAACCGCCCAGGGCAGCGTGCCCGACAGCGTGCAGGCGCTGCTGCAAAAGGGGCTGATCACCCAGGTCGACCCGGCCACGCAGGACCCCGTCTCGACGATCTCGCCAGCCTTCATGCCTTGAGCGCGCAGACCCATCGCAACCTGGGCCAGCCCTGAGAGGCTGAGACCTGGCGCTGCCGATGGTCACGGCCACCCGGCAGCAGCATCCGGGTCCGCACGCAGGGCCAGATCGAGCAAGAGGAAGGCCGGCCGGCGCGCCTGAGCGCCTCCGTTCTTGATGCGCATCAACGCGCCCGGGGTTCCGGTGTTCATGATGGGACGCTGCGCTGTTCCATTCGCGCCCAACCGGAGGCCCTCGCCATGAAGCACATCCTCGTCCACCTCGACGCATCGGCCCGCTCGGCCGACCGGCTCACGCTGGCCCAGGGGCTGGCGCGTGAACACCAGGCGGCGCTGACGGCGCTGTACGCCGTGGTGCCCACGCTGCTGGCCCTGCCGTTTGCCGGCGCAGCGGGCGCCGAATCGGCCTATGCCGTGTTCGAACAGCTGGACCGGGAACAGCGCGGCCGTGCGCGCGCACTGTTCGAGCGCCAGTTGCCTGCGGGCACCATGGCCTGGGCCGAGACCGGCAACGAGCTTTTCGAATCCACCGTGCTGCAGCATGCGCTGCTGGCCGATCTGCTGGTGCTCGGCCAGGTCGACCCGCAGGACGGCATGGCCGGCGCCGTGCCGCCCGGCTTCATCGCCACGCTGCTGACCGACAGCGGCAAGCCGGCGCTGATCCTGCCGCACACCGGCCGCTTCCAGCCCATCGGGCGCGAGGTGCTGCTGGCATGGAAGCCCACGCGCGAGGCCGCCCGCGCGGCGACCGCGGCCCTGCCCTGGCTGCGCCAGGCCAAGTCCATCCACCTGGCCTGCGACACCGCGACACGCGACGCCGACCGGGTTGGCAGTGCAGCCGTTGAACGCTGGCTGCGGCTGAACGGCGTGACCGCCCCGATGGCCGTGCACGGCCTGCCCGAGCAGCAGGTGGGAGAAGCCTTGCTGTCGCTGGCAGCCGATGCCTCGGCCGATCTGCTGGTCATGGGCTGCTACGGCCACAACCGCCTGCGCGAATGGGTGCTGGGCGGTGCCACCCGCACCGTGCTGGACTCGATGACCCTGCCGGTTTTGATGGCCCACTGATGGAGAACGCAATGAACCAGGCAACAGACAACCCGTCGACAGACGCTTCCCTCGGGACGCTGCGCGAACTGCTGAGCTTCCGCCGCAGCGAACTGCAGTCGGCCGTGCAGGCCGCCGATCTGGCGCGGCAACAACAGCGGGAGCAGGCGGCACCGGATGTCATGGACCAGAAGGACCTGGGCGAGGTCGAGGTCGAAGCCCACCTGGTGCAGGCGCATGAGGACCGCGACCGTTTCGAGCTGCGCCAAGGTCGACCAGGCCTTGCAGCGCATGTCCGAAGGCCGCTTCGGCAACTGCGTCGACTGCGGCGAACCCATCGGCATGCCGCGGCTGCTGGTGCAACCTGCCGCCCAGCGCTGCACGCGCTGCGAAACCGCGCATGAAGCACGTGCCCATGGCGGCTGAGCGGGTCGCTGCCTGCCCGGCCCGACATCGGCACTATCATCGCGGCCCATGAGCACACTTCAAGAACTTCTGGCCCAAAAGGCCGCGCTGGACAAGCAGATCACTGAAATGCAGACCGGCGCCCGCGCCGATGCAATCGGCAAGATCAAGTCGCTGATGGCCGAATACGGCCTGACGGTGGACGACATCGCTGCCGCCGGCCGCAAGCCATCTGGCGCCAAGGTGCCGAGCGAAGGCCGTGCCAAGGTCGCTGCGAAGTACCGCGACGCCGCCACCGGCCAGGAGTGGTCCGGCCGCGGCCTCAAGCCGCGCTGGTTGACGGCCGCGATCAACAGCGGCAAGTCGCTGGAAGACTTCGCGGTCTGAACCTCCCGGTCCCTCAACTTTCTTGCGTCCTGCGAGCCGCCCGGCCATGCCGCGGCTCGCCTCACTGCCTGATCTCAGGCCAGGCCTGCTTCAGGCCTTTGACGACAACACGCCCGCATAGGTGAGCGAACTGCTCGCCGCGGACAGCGAGAACGTGGCCGGTGTCGCATCCTGCTGCGCCAGCAGCGAGCTGTACATCGACATCACATTGCCGGAGGCACCGGCATAGCGCGCAGCCTGCGAAATCGCGGCGCTCTGCCGGATGGTGGCGGACAGTGCGCTGGCCTCGGTGGACAGCGCGCTCAGGCGCGACGAGAAGCCCGGCTTGCTGGCATCGGCCTTGAGGAAGGCTGCCACGGCAGCCTTGTCCTTGTCGCTGCCTTCCACCGTCAGCCCGCCCTTGGCGTCCACCGAAAACGCAACCGGGCCGCTCAACGCGACGCCAGCTTTGGCCATCGCGGCCCGCATGTCGGTGGCCAGCGCGGTCTGCTTCTGGTCAAGCTTTTGTTGCGCGCTGGTGGACTTGAAGCTTTGCGAGGCGGCGGCAAGCGACGCGGCCGCAGCCGCCTTGGCAGCCACCGTGGCGGGCGTTGCCGCTGCGTTGGCGCTGTCGGTGCTGCTGCCCGTCGTGCCGGCAGCACCGCTCGCCTTCGCAAGCAAGGCATTGATGTAAGCGGACATGCCTGCGCCACCACCGATGCTGCTGAAGTTCATGGGGAAAAATCCTGTCGCTGGAGGCCTGGCCTCGGAACCCCGGATGCTGCCGCCGGCATGCGTCGGCAATGCCTGGAAAAGCCCAGGCAGCAATGCGCTTTTCGGCGCAGCAGGTTCCTCGCCGTGGCGCTCGGCCTGCGCATGTGGCGCATGCCTGGACCATCACAGTCGTTCGATGATGGTCACGTTCGCGAGGCCGCCGCCTTCGCACATGGTCTGCAGGCCGTAGCGCGCGCCGCGGCGCTGCAGCGCATGCACCAGCGTTGTCATCAGCTTGGTGCCCGAGGCGCCCAGCGGGTGGCCCAGCGCAATCGCCCCACCGTGCACGTTGAGCCGTGCCGGGTCGGCCTCCAGTGCCTTCAGCCAGGCCAGCGGCACCGAGGCAAAGGCCTCGTTGACCTCGAACAGGTCAATCTCGTGGATGCCCAGGCCGGCGCGCTGCAACGCCCGCTGCGTGGCCGGCAGCGGGGCTTCCAGCATGATCACCGGGTCATGCCCCATCACGCTCATGTGGTGGATGCGTGCCAGCGGCTTCACACCCAGCGCCTTCAGTCCACGCTCGTTGACCACCAGCACACCCGAGGCGCCATCGCAGATCTGCGAGGCGCTGGCCGCGGTCAACAGCCCGCCGTCGGGCTGGATGGTCTTGACTTCCGCGAAGCCCTCGCGCGTCACGCTGAAGCGGATGCCTTCGTCCACGCGATGCAGCTCACCCAGGTCGCCCTGCTCCGCATTGCGCGCCGCCACGGCCACCACCTCGGCGTCGAACGCGCCGCCCTGGCTGGCAGCAATCGCACGCAGGTGGCTCTGGTACGCGTAGTCGTCCAGCGCCTCGCGCGACAGGCCGTATTTCTGCGCGATGCGCTCGGCGCCGCTGAACTGGCTGAATTCCACGCCGGGGTAGCGGCGCTGCATGGCCTCGCTGACATAGGTGCCCAGCCCGTTCCTGGCCGGCAGCGTCATCGGCAAACCCATGGGCACGCGGCTCATGCTCTCGACGCCAGCGGCGATCACCGCGTCCATGCTGCCGGACATCACCGCCTGCGCCGCGAAGTGCAGCGCCTGCTGCGACGAACCGCACTGCCGGTCCACCGTGGTGCCGGGCACGGCCTCGGGCAGCGAAGACGACAGGATCGCATTGCGTGCCACGTTGGCAGCCTGCTGGCCGGCCTGGCCCACGCAACCCATGATCACGTCGTCGATGGCGGCCGGGGCGATGCCCGAACGCGCGACCAGCGCGTCCAGCACCTGGGCTGCCAGGTCCGCCGGGTGCCAGCCAGACAGGCGGCCGTTGCGCCTGCCGCCCGCCGTTCGCGCCGCTGCAACGATGAATGCCTCTGCTGCCATGGGATGTCTCCTTGCGTTGTTCGTTGTCGAGGACTCATGCGAATGGCGCCATCGAGGCGCACGCACTCGCCATTGAAGTAGCCGTTGCTGATCATGGTCTCGGCCAGCTGAGCGTACTCTGCCGGCCGGCCCAGGCGCTTAGGGAAAGGCACCGAGCCCGCAGTGCCTTGGCAGCCAACCCCGGGTGGCAGCAACTGCTGGAGAAACTGCGCGGCGGTCGGTGAACGCGCGGCCCGGTGGGCGCAGGGTCAGCGTTCGAGCAGCATGCCTTGCAGGGCCTCGAAGGCTGCCGAGACATAGCCGCGACGATGCAGCAGCAAGGTGTCGACCTGCGCCAGCGGCTGGGTGCGCAGGCCGGGAGGCTTGCGCTGCAATTCCAGCACCGAACGCGGCGCCACGCCGACGCTGGTGCCCGCCGCCACGCAGGCGAAGATGGCGTGGTACGAGCCCAGCTCCAGCACCCGCATGCCCGGTTTGCCGGCCAGCCATTGCTGTGCCATCCGCCGGTAGGTGCAACCCGGCTCCAGCGCTGCCAGGCTGCTGACCTGCAGTTGCCCGGCGCTGTCGACCTCGGGATGCTCGGCCGGCAGCAACAGCAGCAGTTCCTCCTGGAACACCGCACGGGCCTCCAGGCTGTCATCCAGCGCCACACCAAGCACCGCCGTGTCCGCGACGAGGGCGCAGTCCAACTGGTGGCCCAGCAGCTGCTCGATCAGGCTGGCCGAAGGCGCCATCTGCAGCTCGAGCGCCACCTCCGGCCAACGCTTGTGATATCGCGCCAGCAAGCCCGGCAGGCGGCTCGCCGCCGTGCTTTCCATGGTTCCGACGCGCAGGCGGCCTTTCGGGTTTTGCGGCTGCAGCGCCGCCTTGGCCTCGGCGGCAAGGGCCAGCAGGCGCTGGGCATAGGTCTGGAACAGCTGGCCTTCGGGGGTCAGCGTCATGCGCTTGCCTTCGCGCAAGAACAAGGCGGTGCCCAGCTGCTCTTCCAGCTGCCGCAGCCGTGTCGTGACGTTCGACTGCGCGCGCTGAAGACGGTCAGCCGCCCGCGTGACGCTCAGCTCATCGGCCACGATGCAAAAGATGTCCAGCGAAGAAAGATCCATGAAATGTTCTCAAAATAAGATTGATATCGAAATATCAATCTCTCAATTGGTATTATCACCCACCGCGACACTGCCGCCTACTCAATCCCGGAGTCCCCATCATGAGCGCCTGGCCCGACACCCGCCTTCTCGATCTGTTCGGCATCGATCTGCCCATCCTGCAAGCGCCGATGGCCGGCCCCTCGCTGCACGAGATGGTGATCGCCGTGACCCAGGCGGGCGGCCTGGGCGCCTTGCCTTGCGCGCTGCTGAGCGAGGCGCAGGTGCGCAGCGAGCTCGCGCTGATCCGTGCGCAGACCGCCGGCCCGTTCAACATCAACTTCTTCTGCCACCAGGCGCCGCAGCCGGATGCTGCGCGCGAGGCCGCCTGGCGGGCCCGCCTGCGCCCGTTCTACCTGGAACTGGGCCTGGACCCCGAGGCACCGGTCCCGGTCTCCAATCGCAACCCCTTCGACGCGGCGATGTGCGCGCTGGTCGAAGAATGCCGGCCGGCGGTCGTGAGCTTTCACTTCGGGCTGCCCGCGCCGGATCTGCTCGCGCGCGTCAAGGCCACCGGGGCCAAGGTGATCTCCTCCGCGACGACGGTGGCGGAAGCGCGCTGGCTGGAGGCGCATGGGGTGGACGCCATCATTGCCCAGGGCTTCGAGGCCGGCGGCCATCGCGGCGTCTTCCTGCACGACGAAGTGCACAGCCAGCTAGGCACATTCGCGCTCGTGCCGCAGGTGGTCGACGCGGTCAAGCTGCCGGTGATCGCCACCGGCGGCATCACCGATGCACGCGGCGTCGCGGCGGCCTTCATGCTGGGCGCCGCCGCCGTGCAGGTCGGCACGGCCTACCTCTACACGCCCGAAGCCAAGCTGCCGGCCGCGCACCGGGCGGCCCTGCGCAGCCCGCAAGTCGAGACCACCGCGCTGACCAATCTCTTCACCGGCCGGCCGGCACGCGGCATCGTCAACCGCCTGATGCGCGAGCTGGGGCCGCTGTCGCCGCTGGCACCGGCCTTCCCTTTGGCCAGTGGCGCGCTGGCGCCGCTGCGTGCCGCCGCGGAGGCAAAAGGCTCGGGCGATTTCATGTCCTTGTGGTCAGGCCAGGCCGCTGCGCTCGGGCGCGAGATGGGTGCCAGCGAACTCACCCAGCGCCTGGCCAACGAGGCCCTGGCACTGCGCAAGCGCTAGTCCACCCGCATGCAAGTCTTGAGGTCGAAAGATGAACCTGTCCCAGCCGATCATGGTTGATCTGGTCCACGAGAGCCCGGTGGTTCGACACGGCCTGGCCGCCATGATCCGCATGTCCACCCAGCTGAAACTGGGGCGGGAAGCGGCGACCGCCGACGAACTGCTGACGGCCATCTCCGACGCCCGCCCCGGGGTGATCCTGGCAAGTCAGCCTGCGGGCGCCGAAGTGCTGCGTCGCAAGCGTGCGGACCGTGACCTCGCACTGATCCTGGTGGCGGTCGCGTTCGCGGCCATGTCGGCGATCCTGACCAAGCTCTCGGCCAGGAGCCGGACCGAAGCGGTTGTCATCGCCAACCGAACCGGCATGCTTCACAAAGCCGCCTTTTCACGCGGGCGGGACGGCCCGATGAGCACAAAGCCTGTCGACGTCTGGGACGGCGCCGAAAGGCGCGTTCGCGGCGCGTGAGCTTCGCCCCGCCAAGCCCGCATTCCGTCGCCGCGCGCGTCTATCGAGACTCGGTCAACGGAATGATCCGCCTGGCGGAATTGGCCGGATTGGCCTTCTCCAGCGCGTACTCCCGCGCCTCCAGCGTCGGCCCGAGGAAGGTCTTCAGGCTCTGCCCCTCGCGCACTCGAACGGTCTTGAACATGAATTCAAAAACTTCGCGCAGCCAAGTTCGGCGCCCCATCTCCGAGTACCAGCGCATGGATTACCGGAAGACAGCATCGGGGTGACCCAAGAGTCGGTACAACGCCTTGGGGCGAAGCTGCAGGATCAGCTCGATGGACTTGAACCAGAGGAACAGGCGCCACGGCGGCATGTGACGAGTGGCCAGCACCTGGTGCTTGTAGTCCCAGCGGCGGGTGTCGGTCTGGATGACCTGGCGGTGCTCGGCGGTCTTGTAGAACGGCGTCCAGCGGTGCGGCGTCAGGTACAGCAGCTGGATCTGGTCCGGGTCGTAGCGCAACAGGTGGCGCAGGGAACGCCAGAGGTCCACGTCCCGTTCCTCCTCGAACCCGACGACGTAGGTCGCCATCGAGATGATGCCGTGCTGGCGCATCAATCGGATCGCCTGCCGGTCCTCATGCACACTGGCGCCCTTGCGGATTTGCGTGAGCGTGGCTTCGCTGTAGGCCTCGATGCCCAGCAGGAAGCGAATGACCCCGGCCTGCCGGTACAGGTGCAGGATATCGGCATCCCGGACGATGTCGCCTGCCCGCGTGGAGCCGACCAGCAGCACCGGCACGTTCTCGGCAATCAAGGCCTCCAGGAAAGTGCGCCACATCCGACGCGAACCCGTAGGCAGTTCATCGGCGAAGTTGATCAGCTCCACGCCGTGCTCGCGGTGCAGCCTGCCGATCTCCCTGGCCAGCTTCACCGGGTCCCGGTGGCGCCACTGCGTCCAGTACCCGCGCTGCCCGCAGTAGTTGCACAGGTACGGGCAGCCGCGTGAGAACTGCAGGACGACTGCGCGCTTGCCACCCCAGTAAGAGTAGCTGCTGTGGTCAATCAGCTCCCAGCCAATGCGATGGTCGTCCAGGTTGCGGATCATGTAGGCCGCCGGGGTTTCAACGACCTTCGCCGAGTCCTGCGGGTCGCGAAAGGCAATGCCACGCACCGCGTGCAGGTCGCCCTGCGCCTTCAGCGTCCGCATCAGGTCAACGACGGTTTGCTCGCCCTCTTCGCGCACGATGATGTCGATGCATGGGCTGTCCCTCAGGATCTCGTCCCAGTGATAGGTGGGATGCACGCCGCCATAGACGATGATGAGGTCGGACAGCCGCTGCTTGAGGGCGCCGCACAGCGCGACCACGGTGGCGTGTGCGGAGCTGGAGCCCGAATGACCCAGCATCACCACATCCGGCTCTCGGTTGGCCGCTTCTTCGACGATGCGATTCAGCGGCATGTTCGACAGGTCCGCATCGATCAGTGCCACCGCGAAACCGGCGTCAATCAACGGCCCGCCGATGCAGAGCAGCCCCAGCGGCGGCAAATGGTCGTCCGGAATCCGGCTGCCAATGGCCGTGTGCGGCGGGTTGATCAAGACGACCTTCATCGATTCCTCCTGCGCGCTGTCCCCGGTACATGATCGCCCTGGGTGTCGGTTGCTGTGCGCTGGAGTGTGCGGACCTTCGGTGAGGCCAGTGTGAAGTCCTGCAGGCAGATCAAGGCGTGCCGGCGCCCGCATGCAGCGCGCTGGCCGGCCGCGCAGCCAGCCATGCCCAGTCGGCCGAGGCGGCCTGGCGAGGCGTCATCGAGGCCTCAATGTGCCACTGCCTGCGCTTGGGCCATTGGCATTGGGCGACCGAGGTGGAAGCCCTGGCCTCGCGTGATGCCCAGGCGCTTGAGTGTCTCGAGTTCGGCTGGCGTTTCGATGCCTTCGGCAACGATGCTGCAACCCGTTTCAAAGGCAAATCCGTGCAGCGCGGCCGCCAGCGCGCGTCGCGAAGGATCGGCGTCGATCGAACGGGTGATGCTGGTGTCGAGCTTCACGATCTGGGGTTGGAGATTGAGGATGTGCCTGAAGCTCGCGTAGCCGGCGCCAGCATCGTCAATGGCAATGCGCAAACCGGCCTTCTGCAACGGCCTCATCACGGCCACGATGTCCTCGTAGCGCTCGACGGCATGGTGCTCGGTGACCTCCAGGACGACGCGGTGCAGCGGCAAATCCTGCAGCGCATCAGCGATCCGGCCCTTGACGATCATCTCGGGCGACGCATTCACGGCCACATAAACCTCGGCAGGCAGAACCTTGAGCGCAGTCAGGGCCATGCGGATGGCCTTCGATTCCAACTCCAGCTCCCGCCCCACCCAGGCAGCCTCGGCAAACCAGACATCGGGCGTGCGATAGGGCTCAGAGGAAAAGCGAGCAAGCGATTCGAAACCGACGACCCGATCGTCGACGACGTCGTAGATCGGTTGGTAGACCATCCCGAGCCCGCCCGATTCAAAAACCCTGTCGATCTGCCGCTCGATCGTCTGGATCGCCTTGTGCTTCGACAAGTCTGCATCGACCTGCTCTGCGACCATTTCGGCAAAGACTCGCATCATGCCCAGATCGCGATCATTCAAGGTTTCATTGGCCGCATGACTGAAGCAGCAGAACGTGCCGTACACACGCCCGTCGTGAAGCCGGATGGGCACGCTCATGTGGGCGCCCACCGGCAACGCGCGTGTCGCCGGCAAGCTGAGCGCCTCGGCGTTCATGCAGGCATCGGTCATGAGCTCCGGCAGCCTGCCATCGACGACACGTTGGCAGTAGCTGTCTTCCACGGGGTCGGAATTGCCCGGCTGGACAAACCCGTCCGGGTTTCGCGCATCGACATGGCGAAAGAAGCGGCGCCCCCCGACGATTTCGGAGACGAAAGCGACCTCCATGCCCAAATGCGTCCGGATGGCATTCAGGATGCGGGCCACGGCGGGTCCTGCGTCATCGTCAGACATCGATGGCCCGCAGGCCGATCCGGCAACCGCGGCGGCAAGTAGTTTGTTCAACTGCAGCTCCCTAAAACAGCAGTCATGCCGCGCACTTCAGGACAAGCATCATGTCTGGTTTGGCGGCGCCGCACCGATGTTCTCACAGCAGCTGGCCCGCCTGTGAAGAATGGACTTGAGGTATTTCCTCTCGACAGATCGAAGAAAACAGGACGCGGGATTTGCCTGCGCCTGATGGACTGCGGCCATACCGCACGAGGCATTTGTCATCTTGATGCCGGCGGAAGTCAGGAGTAGTTTCATGGTGCGCTTTCCAAAGCCTGGCCGACCGGGCCAGTCAGGGGAACGACGATCCGGCACACCGGGGATCGACAGCGCGTTCCACGCCGCGCCTGTCGATTCCGGCCGTCGTCGATCGTCGTGCGGGTGGAGTCTCCACAGGTGTGAAGACTTCAACCCTCAGACAAGCCACAGGAAAACCCTATGACCAAGATGATCATCGTCAGCCTGCCGGTTGCCAACCTCCAGGCATCGGTCGCCTTCTACAAGGCCCTGGGATTCGAGCCGAACCCGCAATGGACAGACGACACCGGCGCCAGCATGGTCTGGAGCGAGACCATCCAGGTGATGCTGCTCACCCACGCCAAATGGCGGACCTTCACCGAGCGGCCGTTCCCACCAGCCGGCACCGCCTCGACGATGCTCACGCTCAGCCTGGACAGCCGGGAGGCCGTCGATGCGATGAACAGCGCCGCAGCCGCCCACGGCGGGCAGGCCGACGTGAACCCGGTTCAGGACTGGGGCTTCATGTACGGCCGCGACCTGGCCGACCCGGACGGGCACCTGTGGGGGGCGATGTGGATGGATGTTTCGGCAATGCCGGCGGCTGCGAAGCAAGGCTGAGGATCGATGCGCAGCGCCTCTACCAGCTGATCTACCAGCTGATTCGCCAGTCGTCGGACGAAAGCGCACAGGCCTTCGTTTTCACCATCGGCCAGCGGCAATTTCGTTCGACCGCTGGCCGGCAAGGTGAGGCCCACCCACCCTTGCCTCATCGACGATGAGCTCGACCGCGCCTGCGGCAGTTGCGGCAGTCGCGGCGGGTCTCCACTCTGCCAGCGGTCGAACGCCGCAACGATTTTTTGTACTTGACAGTACGTTATGTTGGAATAAACTTTAGTGGACTAAAGGGTACAGTAAAACATGGCACCGGGCACCAGACAGCATCGGTTCACCACAACCCACTGAGAGAAAGAACATGTCAAGTTCCAAAGTCGTTTTCGTCACCGGCGTCTCATCCGGCATCGGGCGCGCTACTGCAGAACAGTTCGCAAGGCTGGGCTGCAAGGTGTTTGGCTCAGTTCGAGACATCAGGAAGGCACAGGCCATCCCTGAAGTCGAGTTCGTGGAAATGGATGTGCGTGACGACGCCTCCGTGAAGCAAGCCATCGACGTCATCGTCGGCAAGTCCAAGCGGATCGACGTGCTTGTCAACAATGCTGGCGGGACGTTGCTCGGATCGGTTGAAGAGACGTCGATCGCCGAGGCACAGGCGCTGTTCGACACCAACGTGTTCGGCACCCTGCGCACAACGCAGGCCGTGCTGCCGCACATGCGGCAGCAGCGCTCCGGAAGGATCATCAACGTGAGTTCCGTGCTGGGCTTCCTGCCAGCTCCCTACATGGGGCTCTTTTCCGCATCCAAGCACGCCATCGAGGGGATGTCGGAAACGCTGGATCACGAGGTTCGCAAGTTTGGAGTCCGTGTGGTGTTGGTCGAACCGTCCTACACCAAGACCAATCTGGACCTCAACGCGCCGCAGACGGCGAATCGAATCTCCGCCTACGATGGCGATCGGGACCTCGTGTCAAAGGCCATCGTGCGAAGCGTCCAGAAGGCTCCGGGGCCGGACAGCGTCGCTGCCACCATCGTCGACGCCGCGCTCGGCAACTGGAGAATGCGCCGCACACCCAAGGGCGAGGCATCGCTCCTGAGCAAGTTGCGCCGCTTCATGCCGGCCGGCCCCGTCGATGGAAGTCTTCGCAAGACATTCGGCCTGGGCTGACGCCCTTGGCCACAGGCGGCGGGCCCGCGGCTGCGAGCCACCAACCACTCGTGCTCGTCACGAGGTGGTGCGCTCATTGACCGATGCAGTGCCTCTAGCGCGAACCGAAGGCGCACCAACGCAAGGGTGTCCCGATGGATCTTCTTCAATCGATGCACGTCTTCAGATGCGTGGTGGACGAGGGCGGGTTTGCCGCAGCCGCTCGCAAGATGGATCTCGCGCCGGCGGTGGTCACCCGGCTGATCCAGGACTTGGAGCGCTCGCTCAGCGTCCGGCTGCTGCATCGCACGACCCGGAAAATCGCGCTCACGCAGGCGGGCAACGCCTACCTGTCCAGACTGCGCCTCATCCTCGCCGAGATCGACGAGGCGGGGGACCAGGCAAAGCAGCACTCGCGAGAGATATCGGGGAGCGTGCGCGTCGTGACGACCTCCCTGGTCGCGGTCAACCTGTTGGCGCCTTGCGTGGCCGAGTTCCAACGTGAGCATCCCGATGTCATGGTCGAAATTCACACATCCGATCGGCCCGCGCAGGAACTGCACCAGTTCGACCTCACGATCGTGAGGCAGGACGATCAGCTGGACCCCGATGTCGTCGTTCGCCCCGTGCTCGAAATGAACTATGTGCTGTGCGGTTCGTTGACATATCTGCAGGCCAGAGGCACCCCGCGGACGCCTGAAGACTTGTCAGGGCACTGTCTGGTGCGCTTGCGCGAGCCCGGCACCCGGCTGCCGACGATCAGGCTCGTGAATCCTGCGGAAGGTGGCCGCAGCTTCGAGGTCTTGTCAGCTTCGTCCGTGATTTCGAACGACGATGAGGTGGCGTATCAAGCGGCCTTGTCGGGCGCCGGTCTCACGGTGCTGCCCGATCTCGCCTTGACCGCCCGACTGCACGGTGGACAAATGCGCCGAGTGCTGGCCCCCTGGGTCAGCGCCGACGAGTTGAAGCTCGTGGCCACAATGCCCAGCCGGCAATTCATGCCTTTGCGCACCCGCATCTTCCTGGAATTCTTCGTCCAGTACGCCCGCAAAGTCGCCGCATCGCCTCCGATCTGAAATTGGCAGTTCAATCCTCAGCCGGGGTTGCGTAAGCCGCCATGAAGACCCGCACAGCCTCGCGCAACAGCGCCTTGTTCTCGCGTGCGTCGGGCATCTCCAGCATCAGCAGGCCGCGAATATGGCCATCCCCCAGGAACATGGCCAGGAACAGATCGGCCGCCAAACGTGGGTTTTTCACTGCCATTGTTCCGGCGTCGCTCGCGCGGCGCAGGTACGCGGCGAGCTCGTTGTTCAGTCGGTCCGCTCCCTGCCGGTAGAACGCCCGGCAGGCTTCGGGATACGCGCTGGCAGCGCCGTAGACCGAACGAAACTTGCCCAGGGCGTCCTCTTCGCGCGTCAGTGCCAGGAACTGTTCGCCGACAGCGAGCAGCGCCTTGCGCGGCTGCAGCGGATCCAGCGCTTCAACACCGGCAGAGCCACCCATCACACGGTCGGTGCGGTCCTGCACCACCGCCTCGAAAAGCCCTTCCTTCGATCCGAAGTGGCTGTAGATGGTCATCTTCGAAACACCCGCCTCCGCAGCGATGGCGTCCACGCTGGCGCGCTCCAGGCCATGGGCGAAGAAGTGGCTGCGGGCTGCTTCCATGATGCGTCGCAAGCGCTCGGGGTCGCGTGGTCGACCGCGACGCGCGGGAGGCGGCGCGGGTTCGTCGTTTTGTGCCATTGAATGTGTTTGTGGACTTGACAGTCCATTATATGCCGCTAGACTTGCTGTACTGGTAAGTCCACTAAATGCAGGAAACACATGACGCCTCCATTGCATCGCAGCCGTGACGTCCGCATGCGATCCAGCCGTTCCACGGTGGCCGCGTTGGCAGTGACGCTCCTTTCCGCCTGCTCGGCCCCGCAGCTTCAGGCCCCGTCCCCATCCGTGCCGCTGGCTCCCACCTTCATGAACGACCCGGCATCCGCCGCCGCCACGCCAATCGACGATGCCTGGTGGCGCAGCTTCGGCGACCCCACGCTGACCAGGCTCGTCAGGGACGCCCTGTCGACCAATCAGGACGTGGCCATCGCACTCCAGCGGGTCGCCCAGGCCAGCGGGGGCGCGGATGCCCAAGCCTCCCGCCTGTGGCCGACGGTGGGCGTGCAGGCATCGGCCTCTCGCAGCGAGAGCGGCCTGCCGGAAGCGGTCAAGCAAGGCCAGCCGGACACGCGCGCGCTGCGCGCCGGAATCGAAGTGGCCTGGGAGATCGACCTGGCGGGGGGCGTGCGGGCTGCGCGTGACGCGGCGCAGGCCGATGCGCAAGCCGCCGCGGCCGGTCTGGTGGGAGCCCGCCTGCTCGTGGCCAGCGAGGTGGCCCGCCAGTACTTCGTGCTGCGCAGCGCCCAGGAACAGTTGCGCATCGTGCAGGCCCTGGCCGATGCGCAGCGTCAGACCGCCGCGCGCGTCGAAAGCCGTCAGCGCGAAGGCCAGGCAAGCGCCTTCGACCTGGACCGCGCACGTGCCGAAGCGGACACACTGGCTGCCCAGGTGCCGGCGCTGCGGATGCTGGTCGGGACCACCCAGACCAAGCTGGCCGTGCTGCTCGGCCGCGACCCGTCGACCAGGGTTGTCGACGCTGACAACGGCTTCGCATGGCCGGCCGCGCCCGCCATCTCGGCAGGCCAGCCCAGCGAGCTCTTGAGGCGCCGCCCCGACCTGGTCGCCGCCGAGGCGCGCGTCGGTGCCGAGGCCTTGCGTACCGCTGACGCCCGCGCCCAGTGGTGGCCCAAACTGTTCCTGAATGCGTTGGTGGGTCGCGAAGACCTGCGGTTGAACGCGCTGGATCTCGCGCCGGTTCACTTCTCCAACGTCGCACTGGCCTTTGCCATGCCGATCTTCAATGCCGGCCGCATCGATGCCGGGATTCGCGTGCAGTCCGCGCGCGCCGATGAGGCCTTGCTGGCCTGGCAGAAGGCAGTGTTGGTGGCGGTCCAGGAAGTCGAGGACAGCCTGCTCATGCGCTCGCAGGAGTCCGAGCGAAACGCGGCCCTCGCGCTCACAGTCGAGCACCGCCGCCGTTCGCTGCAACGCGCTGAGTCGCTGCAGCGCGAGGGGCAGATCGACCTGCTGGTTCTGCTGGACGTGCAGCGCTCCGTGCTGGCCAGCGAATTGAACTTGTCGGACAGCCGCCTGCAGCAGGCGCTGGCCGACGTGCAGCTCTACAAGGCGCTCGGTGGTGGGCTTCCCATGACCCAAGCCGGTGCCGACATGACTTCTCTTGCCGCAAGGACGCCCCAATGAACGACGCATTCAACAGGATTTTTCCCGCCGTTTCGCTTTCGGGCCTCGCGGCTGCCTGCCTGCTGCTGACGGCCTGCAGCAAGCCGCCCGAGCCGGCAGCCATCGTGAAGCCGGTCTTCGTGACGACCGTGACACCGGCCAACGCCACACAGAGTCGCAGCTTCACGTCGGTGATCCGTGCCCGGGTGGAGACGGACTTCGGCTTTCGGACTGCGGGCAAGGTGGTCGAGCGGATGGTGGAAGTCGGCGACAGCGTCAAGGCAGGCCAGGTGCTGGCCCGGCTGGATCCGGCCGATTACCAGCTGGCCGTGAAGGCGGCAGCCGACCAGGTGCAGGCCGCGTCCGTGGAGGCACAGCAGGCCGCTTCCGACGAGGCGCGCTTGCACCGGCTGCTGTCTGACGGATCGGTCGGCGCCGCCGACCACGAGCGCCAGAAGGCACGCGCCGACGCCGCTGCAGCGCGCCTGGACCAAGCGAATCGCCAGCTCGAGCTGGCGCGCAATCGGGAGGCCTACGCCACGCTGGTGGCGCCCTACGCGGGCGTCGTCACGACCCTGCGCTTCGAGCGCGGCCAGGTGGTCGCAGAAGGCCAGCCCGTGCTGTCACTGGCCCGCGACGGCGAACGCGAGATCGTCGCCGAACTGCCCGAGGATTGGGTCGGCCGGGCGCGAAGCCTGGTCGCCACGGCAGCGCCCTGGAGTGACGCGACAACGCCGGTCCGTCTGGTGCTGCGTGAGCTCTCGCCGCAGGCCAGTGTGCAGGGCCGGACCTACCGCGCGCGCTATTCGGCCGCGCCCGAATCGCGCGAAACCGTGGTTGCGCTGCCACTGGGCAGCACGATGCAGTTGACGCTGTCGGCACCGCAGGCGGGCCCCGCGACCATGGCGCTGCCAGTAAGTGCCTTGGTCAAGGGCAGCGGCTCGGCCGGCGTATGGACCGTGAACGCCAAGGGTTCTGGCCTGGTGTTCACACCGGTCAAGGTGGTGGCCATCGACGACGCCACGGTTCAGGTCACGGGACTGGCCACGGGCAGCAAGGTCGTCAGCGTGGGCGCTCAGAAGCTCGACGCGGGCACCGCCGTGCGCGCCATTGAGCGCACCCCCGTCTCCGCCACGGCCACTGTTGCCAAGAGCAGTTCATGAAACGCTTCAATCTTTCCGAATGGGCCGTCACGCATCGGGCCATGGTGCTGTTCCTGATCGTCGCGACGCTCATCGTCGGCGGCCTGTCGTTCAGCCGCCTCGGGCGCCTGGAGGACCCGAACTTCGACGTGCCGCAGATGACGGCCATCGTCGTGTGGCCGGGCGCCACCGCGCAGGATGTGCAGGACCAGGTGCTCAACCGCATTGAGCGCAAGCTGCAGGAGTTGGACCAGTTCGACTACGTGCGCAGCTTCGCGCGCCAGGGCTACGGCGGCATCACGCTGTGGATGAAGGGCGGCAGCAGCAAGGAAGAGCTTAAAAACGCCTGGTACCAGGCGCGCAAGAAGATCGGCGACGTGCGCCAGGAGTTCCCCGAGGGCGTGCGTGGGCCGTTCTTCAACGACGAGTACAACGACCGCTACAGCGTGCTGTATGCATTGAGCGCACCCGACCTGTCGATGGCCGAACTGCTGACGCTCACCGAGGACGTCAAGCGCCGCATCCAGAGCGTGCCCGGTGCCGCCAAGGTGGACGTGCTGGGCAAGCAGGCCGAGCGGGTGTATGTGGAGTTGTCGACCCGGCGGCTGGCCGCGCTCGGCATCGCGCCGACGGCGGTGTTCGACGCGCTGGCGCGCCAGAACCTGGTGACGCCCGCCGGTTCGGCCGACGCCACGCACGACCGTGTGCAGGTGCGCGTGGCCGGCGAGCTGAAGAGCGCGGCGGACGTTGCCAAGGTGACGCTGGAAGTCGGCGGTCAGTTGCTGCGACTGGCCGACATCGCCACCGTGCACGCCGGCTATGAGGACCCGCCCAGCTTCAGCATCCGTCACAACGGCGTGCCGGTGCTGGCCATCGGCGTGACCATGCAGCAGAACGGCAACGTGCTGGACTTCGGCAAGGCGCTGGAGCAGCGGCTGGCCCAGATCCGGCAGGAGATCCCGGCCGGGGTCGAGATCCAGCAGTATGCCGACCAGCCGCGGGTGGTGGCGGAGTCGGTCTGGGAGTTCGAGCGCTCGTTCCTCGAGGCGCTGGCCATCGTGCTGGCGGTGTCTTTCCTGTTCCTGGGCTGGCGCACCGGCATCGTGGTCGCCGCGTCGGTGCCGCTGGTGCTCGCGCTGGTGGCGGGTGTGATGTACGCCGCCGGCTGGAACCTCGACCGCATTTCGCTCGGCGCCTTGATCATTGCGCTGGGCCTGCTGGTCGACGACGCCATCATCGCCGTCGAGATGATGGTGGTGAAGCTGGAGGAAGGCTGGGATCGCATGCGCGCGGCCACCTATGCCTACACGTCCACCGCGTTTCCGATGCTGACCGGCACGCTGGTCACGGCCGCGGGCTTCATGCCGGTGGGCTTCGC
>Ga0307514_10001946_pt1 | contig 22576 bp, 18 predicted proteins | sample 16_EM_MG_FD_203088 | JGI IMG/M metagenome (GOLD analysis project Ga0307514, IMG submission 203088) | Populus trichocarpa ectomycorrhiza microbial communities from riparian zone in the Pacific Northwest, United States - 16_EM | ecosystem: Host-associated > Plants > Roots > Unclassified | place...
GGATGATGTCTCTAGGCGGCAGGAGCTGTGGGATAGCTTGGTTGTCGTAGGGAATGGATCCCGAGTTAAGGGTAAGTGGATCACCCCCTCCCCACATCCAAGGCTGTAAAAGTTGCTAACGAATCTATGCTTCCCAGGCTTCAAAGATTCTCTCCTCCAAACCCTCGTCGAGAAATACAGAATCTCCCCCTCCTCCGCCAGCATCTTCACGTCTGAGCTTCCCTCCTCCGCATCCACCCCCCTCCCCACTGGTGCCTCCACCCCGATTCCCGGAGCTGGTCCTTCATCAGGCGTAAACCCGCTCCTTGTAGCAGCCACCACCAATCCCCTCCATCAAGGAGGAGGACAACAACACTCCTCACATTCCCTCAGCCCAATGAATATGAAATTCGCAAAGGCACCAGAGTATTTTCCAGAGTGGAAGGATGCTGGGTTCGAAGAGGCGGCGTTTTTGGGGGCGCAGATCGCGGCGAAGGTGGTGTTTGTGGTGGATCAGGGCATAAATAGGGGGTTCTTGAGCAGAGTGGAGTATAATGAATTGGGCCCGGGAGGGGTTCACAGTGTTTAGTGATAGGGGTGGTTGTTTAAGTGCAATGTTTAATGTGTCATGGTGTGGGATGTACATGTACTAGTAACTTTGCGAAATGTGTCAAGAATAGTAATTTAGCGGTGTTTATTGCGATATAAAATTTAAGGGCGATTTCACTCTTTGCAGGCAAGTCGCCAGGATGCTTGGCCCCACACCCGAGTATATACATATATGTACTTGTTCCATGGCTATATATCCGAGAAACATTTCGGACTGTGGTTTTCATAGTTGCCCGCCCCAGCACTCGGCTGCTTTGTTTTATCTCGAAATCAGATCACAGTATATACGGCAAAAATAGGTTCCTGGCTCCGCTAGGCCAATATCGGACGAAATCTGAGCGACTGATGTCAATAGCATTGGGACCACTACTTATGTAATGCGCAACACCCCCACAGCTTCTAGGACACTGGGTGTACCGTCATTCTTGATCGAGAGACCTACAGAAGGGAAGAGACAGAGTGACCCAGGCACAAAATCTTGCCTGTGGATATTAGCTATATAGTCTATCCGCATCCCTGACTGGGACACGAGCCTGTAACACCATATGCCCAGCTAGGTGCCTGCAACCAGACCACCAGACTACTCGGTGCCCAACGATCCGATTGAGAAGAAAAACCGTATTCCTCGCTTAAAAATCCAGATATTAAGCCGTTACCCTGCCTGATGAGTAGCCGCCGCATCGGAGAGAATTCTGCGGGGACTGGATTGGGACAAGGATTTGAGCCAACATACAATCGAGATCAACTACCACCCGAAACCCAGGACAGGGGAATATTAGTTCAGCGGATACGAAGGTCAGAAATACCCTTGGAGGAAGATCATCTGACTGGTGGTAACTATCACCATACACTTGGCTACCGTGAAGTAGCGTCCGGGAAACCACATTCTCATCCCCCAATACCACAGAAGTGCTACGATAGCAATATTAATGAGGCCCAGGCTACAGCAGCTTATACACCCCTACGATCGGAGCTAGACCCAGGAACTAGTGTTGAGCTACGAGACCTTCCTGTCCCTCAACTACATAACCTTGGGAGGTGGGAGGAGCAGTTGACTCCAAATTCAAGTTCCGCCCAAAGCTCTCAAGGAGGACTGATCTCGGCACTTCTTCGCAAGATGATGGCAACACTTCTGCGCTCACCACCAGCGGCGGGGGCAAGCTCCTATGGTGCGCTTCCGACGATACCGATAGACAGTGAGTGTGCGTCGCCCTTGGAAAGGGAAAGTGTGAGTGACGAAGAAATTGGTTTGGGGAATGATGGGATACATGATCATGCGGAGCAAGGACAAGATAGACTCTATAGCGAGCCTAACGAGCAATGTGTGGTTGGAGCAGTGCCGAAGATGAGAAAGAGGAGTGTAGTGATGAGGGCCGAGATGCTGGGGCCAAGTAGGCCTCTAGGGGAGGGATTGGGGGAGAACCTGGCTATCAGTGTAGGGCCGGGGTTGGGTCCGGAGGTGACTGAAGAGGACGATCAGTATGATGAGAATGATCCGCCGGATAATTCACCGTATGTGAACCCACTTTAGCAATACTTCGGCAGATGGTGTGCTGTCGATACTGGGTGCCTAATCGTTTATGTGTGGGGGTTATAGGTATGCGGAAGTCCGAGCAGCCGTGCTGGCTTCGGATGATATCTCACTTTCAATAAACAGTAGGCGCCTTATTCTCTGATGGCTTTCAGGCAGTTCTAAGTAACTTACGATGTCTTCTGGCTAATAGCACCACGAATGTGGTTCCTCTCGATCCTATTTTCGTTAATAGGCTCGGCGACAAATCTCTTTTTCTCCCTCCGATACCCTTCGATATCCATTACCCCTATTATCGCACTCCTCCTTGCTCATCCTCTTGGTCTGCTATGGGATGGTATGTTCCGCGACCCTAGCGGTGAGGACCCTAATGGCCCGGAGGTGAATAAGCCACTACTTGGCATGGGAGGGAGGTGGAAGAGAGTGAAGAGGTGGTTGGGGCAGGGAAAATGGAATCGAAAGGAACATTGCTGTGTTTATATTAGCAGTAATGTAAGCTTTGGATTTGCATTTGCGACGGATGTAAGTTGAATCCTCAAACCTGCTGTTTGGTGGTTGACTGTTCTAAATGGCGATGTAATAGGTTATTGTGGAGCAAACACACTTTTACCACCAGAATCCAGGAGTGATGTATCAGATTCTGTTGACACTTTCCACACAGATTTTGGGGTACACATTTGCGGGCCTGACGAGACAGTGGTTGGTGTATCCTGGGGGCATGATTTGGCCTAGTGAGTGCATTCTGCACCCACGTGGTTACTGTTATTTTTTTTTGGTTCCGAGAGTGTGTTATCAGATCTGAAGATAATACTAAATGTTGTTGCATTGCTGCTAGGTACACTAGTGTCAACAGCCATGTTTACAACTCTGCATAGAGCGGAAGACGGCAAGCCAACTAACGAAAATAAACCTGCAAATGGGTGGACGATCACGAGATATAAATTTTTTGTAGGTATTCATTTATTTTTTTTCCGTCCCGCCCCCCCTTTTCTCTCCGTTTTTTTTGGGGGGGGGTTCTATATGTTTGTGGAGGCTGAGCTCGCTCTCCGTTGAATACACTACTAACATATCCTACAGATCGTTGTCTTCCTTGGTAGTTTCTTCTGGTACTTCCTCCCAGGTCTCCTGGCACCATTCCTCAGCTACTTCAATGTCATCACATGGTTCGCTCCGAAAAATGTGGTCATCGCGAATTTGTTTGGTGTCAGCTCTGGCTTGGGGATGCTCCCCCTAACCTTTGATTGGGCTCAAATTTCGTATACTGGGTCGCCATTGTTGACCCCATTTTGGGCGGCGATGAATGTTGTTACGGGATTGATGGTAGTGATGTGGATCTTTGTGCCAATAATGTGTATGTTGGACTCTCGCCTCGCTAGGAACTTTACTTGCTGATATGAGGCTACAGACTACAAAAATTATTTCTTCACAGCGTATATGCCGGTTGTGTCAAGCTTTGTGTTTGATAACACAGGAAAGCCGTATGATGTCACCAAGATTCTTACGAAGGACTTCTTGTTTGATGAGAGTGCGTATAGGAGGTACAGTAAAGTTTTTATGCCGATTACGTGAGTACACGCCCAAATAATGTGTGAAGTTTTGAGTATTCTCAACATTATTTCCAAGGTGTAGGTACATCCTTAGCTACGGACTCCAATTCGCAGCTCTCACAGCCCTCGTTACCCAAACTATTTGTTGGCATGGCAAAGACATTGTACGCCAATGGAAGCAGTCGAGGCGGGAAACAAGAATCTGGAGTACGGGTGTGGTAGATAGTGCCTACGCCCCAATCCCCGACCCAGGAGCTCCATCTACAATCAACCCTGCCCTCCTGGAGGCGTATAAGCAACGTAAGAGATCAATGGAGCAAACCCCGACGGGGCTGTCAAGACATAGAAGTAGGAGTTTCGGTAGGAGATCGGTAGATGAGAGGGCGCTAATCGACCTAATGGGTGGAGAGGATGTGCATATGAGGTTGATGAGGGGATATAGAGAGGCACCGACAAGTTGGTATTTGATGACGTTTGGTGTGATGCTTGTGGTGGGTATTTTTGTGGTGGAGTAGTAAGTGCTTGGTTTCTTTTATTCTGTATGGAATTAAGAACTGATGTTTCGGATTGATATAGTTATCCAGTGCACTTACCATGGTATGGGCTGCTATTGGCACTGGGGATTTGTGGGGTGTTCTTTGTGCCAATCGGGATTGTGATGGCAATTACGAATCAACAAAGCAGTCTCTACCTGGTTTGTCAGTTGATTTGTGGCACTGTGTTTCCTGGGAGACCTGTTGCAAATATGGTCTTTGTGACCTATGGCTATGTTTGGTCCCCGCCCACCCCCCGATGCAAAGTAGGGGCTAATCTTATGTATAGATCACTTCCACCCAAGGCTTGAAGTTCGCATCCGACCTAAAACTTGGTCATTATATGAAAATTCCGCCTCGGCTCCTCTTCTCCATCCAGATGGTTGCCACGATTGTCTCCTCCCTCACCCAGATTGGTGTCCTTAACTGGATGTTTGCGAACGTCCGGGGAATTTGTACTTTAGAGGCAGTCAACGGGTTCACCTGCCCAATTGCACGAGTACACTTTAATGGGAGTATCTTATGGGGGTTAGTTGGGCCTGCAAAATTCTTTGGGAAGGAAGGGATGTATAGGCCGTTGCTGTGGGGGTTTTTGGCGGGAGCGGTAGCACCAGTGATAGTTTGGCTTGCTGGGAGGAATTCAAGGAGCCGGAGCATTTGGAGGATGGTTAATTTGCCAGTTGTGTTTGGAAGTGTCTCCTGGATTCCGCCAGCGGTAGGTATTTGGGGCCCATGTGGATAATGGCGCATTCTAATCATTGTTTTAGACCGGGATCAATTTCTCCTCGTGGGCAATCGTATGCTATATTTTTAACCATGCTCTTAGGAGGAGAGCAACTGCATGGACAGAAAGATATAACATGATCTTGTCGGCTGCCTTGGATGCGGGTTTGGCGTTTAGCCTATTGGTTGTGTTTTTTGCTTTTATATACCCAGGGTGGATGGATGGGTTTAGCTGGTGGGGAACCGAAGTTTTCAAGCAGGTGAGTTTCTGTCTGCGGCAGTAGTTAGGAGGAATGATGAGGAGGTAGCACACAGAATGCTAATCCTCTTCGGGATAGGGGTGCGATTGGCAGGCTTGCCCGTTGATCAGAGTGCCTGAAGGGGGGCACTTTGGTCCTGAGAAGTGGTAGTAGGAGTTCTGGGGTTGCAATTTATGGCTGCCTTTAAGTAATTTCGTCATTAAGTACTTGTGGCATCTGGAGACTACTAGATTTTCTGGCTAGGACCCGAAACTTTATAACAAGCTTTTATTGTATCTATCGGCATAGACAATAGAGGAAAAGGGATGATTAATAGATAGTTAAGTAATATAGTAGTATACCTAGACATATATTCTGGCCTCTCATGGGGAGTACCTGTTCTCGTGCCCAGACCGATTTATTTGAGTGGGTGCTTAAAAAGCTCTCAGATATAAGTAATGAATGATTGTATACATAAAGGTTTGTTTTTCGGTACTGCTGTTTCCAAGGTATCTATGAGGAAGTTTACCACACATATGTACCTGAATTCAGTACTATTAGGCAATGGAGAAACTCTCAAGGCATCTCAATACTAAATTGTCCATGTTTGTATACATGTAGCTGTATATTTCACCGACCAAGGCACATCGTGTACGCCCCCCTAGAGTCAACAAGACCAGACTATAGGCAATAGGCAATAGGCAATAGGCAATAGGCAATAGGCAATAGGCAATAGGCAATAGGCAGCCGACTCATCAGTGTGATCTACAGCCAAAGGATAAAAACGCCCCTCCTTCCACCCAGGTAGTTCTATCTTATCCTGGCTCTCATCATACCCAAAATACATATACAACCAACGGTATAACCCAGTTAGCTACACCATAAGTATACGTACCCTTCCAGAGATATACTACACAACCACTCTCCCATGACCGGTACCGACCTTTTTGCCCTCTCTCCAGTTCCTCTGGTTGTCGCCCTCGAGGCATTCTGCTTCGGCTTTGTTGTTGGAGGTTCAATGCTTTTCAGCTTATCCACCAGTGTTTCCCCCACTACAGCTTACGCATTTGGTGGCTTGACTACCCTATGCTTCTCCGCGCCTGGTTTACTACTAGCAAAATACCATCGATAAATTTGGGGCGAGGATGACAAGGGATAATGCTAGAATATACAAAGGCACTGCACTGTAGGATGATTGAACTAAGGTGGTTGTGCCAGAGGAACTGGTATCGAGTACCACCATAATAGATGTGGTATGTGTTTCGCACATTGCGGTTCAGGTTGTAGGATAGGGAACTTGTTGTTGTATCCTGTAGATATAGGTATCAGAACCTTGGAAGCAGTACTTATCACAAGACCAATATTGGTCTTTCTTATATCTTGGCCTTGCAGTTGCTATATATACTCATATCCCACAATTTTGATGTTCCCTATTCTGCAAGACATATGAGGGTAAGTCTGGGGAGGGGCAGATCCAACCCACCCTTCTCTTCCAAGTGCGACTTCAGGAATTTTTTTTTTCATAATAATTTCACTACTGGAGGAAAGCTGAAGCATGGGAGTCAGTACCTGCTCTGTACTGTGTCAGTTGGAGCCTTTGTGGCATCGTGAATATAACAGAAGTTTTGTCGCGTCACACAAAATTGCATGCGCGCATCCCGAGATTTAATTTAGAGCAGCTGCAATAACTTCCTCCATACTGTACCTTACAGTTAGGATGTACAAGGCATAAACCTCAAGCGGAAGCTTTTGAGAGCTAGCAAATTGCCGAGGAGAGCTTCACAATACGGATATTGTACATATCTCGAACCTCCATGACTGAAAATATGAGCACTATGCAGTACAGAGAATACTTATTGCATATTTTGCGCAAGACCTGCATATCTATGTAGCTGATACTGTATCCTTTCCTCCTTCCTATTTAGGAAGACCTGCATATGCGCCGATATGTTTCTTGGCATATGCGTACAGATATGTGCATATGCATAGCAGCTAGAAATTGGTGTATAAGACCGTATCAGCTGTTAAGACTGTATCGGCGAATAAGACGCTGGTGGGCATTTGTAGGCTATCACCCAGGGAAAGTACTGTGAATAAGACCGTACGGTGGTGGCAGCCTCAGCTGTGGCCAACATCGAGTATCCCTATATTCAGCTATAGCGAGTAAGGCTGTATTCACCTATAGCGAGTAAGGCTATATTCAGCTGTGGAAAGCTCAGCAGTACATGTAAATAATTATGAGTAGCTATTGTAGTATATATATCTCTTAATAAACCCCTCAAAGACCGAATTCGCACCTTGGCTGATACCCATTACATTGACCATATGCTAGAATGGTCTGTTCAAAAGTATTCTGCATCAGAACGTAGAGCTTTAATGACTCAATGGGTTGGTAAAGCATGGGAGTCGATTCATCAAGAGTTACAACAATTCAACGTTCCTTTCGCAAATGTGGAATTGAAGTTGCCATTGATGGATCTGAAGATGATCAAATTAATATCCGTGCCTTGGATAACTATCAGTTCCCTAGGAGCATCGACCTCTGTAACGCAGAACCCTCCGACTCATCTGGCCCCTCCAACGCAGAAGACCCATCCGACCTCTTCAACGCCTCAGAGGCCTGCGGTTCTGATTCCGCAGTTAGTTTGGAGGAGGAAAACATAGATTAGCTTTACATCCTGTATATAAGACCGTATCCATGAATAAGTCCGTATTTTTTTCCTACCAAAACGTGTTTAAGACTGCAGTCTTATCCACCAATTTCTACGGTATGATAGTTTATGCTCTTCCACCTCACAACCCTCCCTGCCCCATTCTTTCCTCCCAATTCGTACCTAGTGTTGACGATGGCACCTTATATGCCAGAGATCCCAGTTTCCTTCCACGCTTGCAAACACCATCCTTATTGGACGTCTTCGTTCTCCTTTTAGGGCCTGAGATTATAATATCGATTGGATAAACACTGTCAGTTTGATCTGTACCCGGAATATGATACTACAAGCTCTTTTCAATATCATGAGTAAGCCACAGCTGTACTATCAACTAAACGTGAGACCTTGATTGGACATTGCAAAGGTCAGCATTTATTGGACGGCAATCCATCGTGAAAGATAATCCCGTATGCGGAAGACCCGCAATAAGGCATGGGCACCTTTTCAATGTGCTACTGCTGGATTACCAACAACAACATATGTTACATACCGTAAGTCTCTCGTGATACAGGATGTTGTGGAGGACCTCAAAAAACAAAGCATATTGCTGGGGTATATCAAGTTTTTTTTTGTGGGGGGGAGTCTATGTCTGTGCGGAGGGGTATACCAAGTCCAAAGCAGTAAAAAATTCCTCCGCAGCCCAGATCTCCCATGCCATTCGTGATGCTGGACACATGAAGACTCTGAACAGCTGAACGAGCTTGTCCCTAAAAACGTTTGTATTTCAGGGTGGCATGACACCGCTAAAAAAACAAGATATGAGGTGAGGTAAGGTCAGAAAGTAGCGGGAAAGCTTCAAAAATAACTTGTCATGATGATAGTCTAGTTGGAAATCATGACGAGCCCCCTTTCTGCATCTTAAAACAGCTAGACCTCTGTAGTACCTAGCTGTCCCTCCTCTACAGTACTCTACCTTTGATAGGATACTCCGTACGGAGTATATAGTGAAAAATTACTGTTACTAGTCCCCTGCTGAGCCCATTCCGTAAAAAGTGTGGCGCAATGGGACAATTTTGTTTTTCCCCTAAGGCTATGGATAACTTATATAAGGCAGGGACAATTGTACGGTAAGCTGGTTGGTGCCCCACTATGTGTCTCACTACCTATGTGTCACACAGGAGTGTCTCACAGACGTGTCTCACAGGATAAGCGAGTGGTACGGTACTCCAAAGGTTTTCTCATTTGAGTTAGCAAGACCAAGTGGTGTCTCATAATAGAATAGCACGTGACTGTATTTGGGCCTTCGCTTAGGTCATGCATGACGCCCACTACCTAGTCTGACTGCACTGCCCCTCACTTAAAAGCATATACTGCCAAGACCATATTCCTATTTGGGAATGTCTTTTTTCGCCCTCCAAGGCATAGGCAGCTCATAGAATCAGATAAGCTATGGTGCTTATCTAACAATCAGACGAGATACCATCAGTGGTTTAGTCTTGTTACATAAGTGGAGACAAAGTCACCTGATTGGCATATTTTCAAGTAGTACGTAATCGGATTACGACAACAACTCATATTCCAGAGCCGACTCGTTTTTCAACCCCGCATGTTCTTCAAAAGATATTGTGACTGTTATTGATATTCAAAATATTTCTTTTCTTCACCAGCATTGTGGTTATAGTCTGGAACTTGGTGGCAATCAATATGCCCAGATTTCGCTGCGCATGCTAATTCGAAGGATATATATATATATATTTTTTAAGGAATCATTAATCGCATTCAGCCTATCTAGACTATGGCAGCTCCTAGGTCTCCCTAGGTGGCCTCTCTCCTCCGCTCCGGCCAGTCTCTGCCCTCCCTTCTATCTACAATATAAGGATATACATTTGTATACGCATAATGTTAAGATAGGTGGGAGTAGATCACTGATCTAGCTACCTAGGTATCTTCACAGATGGGACTGTTGACAGATTGTCAATGCAGCAAAATGGTTGGTTCTATATACAGTAACTTCAAGGGAATAATTTTTGACCGCTGGGCCAGAAAAGCATCAGCGTTGGAAAATCTGTTTGATCTTCATACTATATTATGTAGGTCTCATACGAGCCTCACTTCAAGGCTGACGTGTACAATACATGTGCGAGCAGAAGTCGGTACATATATAGTACCTGTGGATACATATATACAGTATAGTCCTACACCATACAATACCATTTTTACGCCAGTACCTACACTCTTGAAAGTTCAGTAAGATGTCAGCTAAGGCAGCAGACAGTCTGAGACCTTAGAATTCCTCAAGTAATGTCATATTCTATCGCATAGTACGAGATGTAATTGCCAGGTCAGGATTTGCAAGAGCTAAGTATGCCTCAAGAACTGTTGAGCCTTGTAGTCTTCACCCAAAGCCTTTTTTATATACTAAAACATACCAAGTTTGCAGAGGTATTAAAAATCATCGTTTACTAAAGCTCATGTCTTTAAATGCACTGTAGAAGAAAAATGCCCTGGCGGAAAACCAGAAGGTGGAAGAGTTGTTGGCAGGTACCTTTCAATAGAAATCTGTGTAGGGAAGTACTAGTCATCTAGGGCTTCCAGCTGATGAAATACGAATTCAAGAGCTATGATTTCTAGCTTGGTTAGTAGCCTTTCATAGCCTGTATCTACTTATCAGATACCAGCAACATCTATAGCGTTGTTGGTTTTTGATATTTTACTGCATGCGCATCTTAAAATGTCCAGAAGTCCTAAATTATTGGATGGAAGCGATAATATAATAGGAGTGAAGTAGGCTGTGTTACGCGGCCTGCCTCGTGGGCTTGACTGCGGGGCAGCCGAACTTACATGCGCGTTGATGCAGCTAAGGCTGAGGATGACGAGGCCTCCTGCCCCATGTAGTATGGTTGGCACAACAGCCGTTATATGCGATCTTGATAGTGAATCCTTGGGCCCGGGCCAACTTAAGGTTCTGAGGATCTGGTTCATGGATCACTAGATCGCAGCTAGTAATTCTCCTATTGCTCTGCAGTTGTTTAAGATCTCCATATATTTAAGTACTTCATGTGTGTCATTTTTGCTTGCATCGTTGTGCATTAGTCTGGAGGATGTACTGGTACATCCCATTCTTTGTACAAGGGATCGGCAAAGGTATCCTTCAGACTATTGTCAAAAACCACAGTTCCGGCAGAACCATAGGTTACCAAAAACTTCCATCTTATGAATAATGACTCATTCAGCTCCATGGCCTGAGGTGTTGTGCACAGAAGGTGAGGCCATAAGGGGCAGCTGTACATAGCAAGTCTAGGTAGGCTTGAGAGATACAGATTTTACGTGATCTTGTTCCCAGACACCTAGGTTATCTGCACTAAAGCTATCTTCAAGTCTGGGAACAAGATCAGATTTTACCTTGCTCGGTTTGATCTTTGTGAACTTTAGATAAAGATAGTCTGGGAGGAAGGTGTTCTCATGCCCAGACTCTCTGCGCTGTGTCGCTGCCAAGACATTAAATAAAATTGTGCGACTAAGGCAGAGGAGGAAGAAGGGCAGCTCTGCCAAACACGGATATACAGTACAAGCAACCCTGTATGGCGTACCAGTACCACAGGTACTAAGAATGAAAGACCCACGCCAGGCCGTGAATTTTACCGAAATTGGACTCTACTTATCCTGGTTGAATCTACTATGGCTTCTTCCTACCTTACCTTCCCCATACCCTCTTTCACACCTTCTCTGGGCCTCCACCGCTGAACACCGGGAAAACCTCCCCTATGAGATGGTATGCAACCAGACTAGCAACTCCTGGGGCGACTATGCCTCAGCAAGAATCAAGATGCGACACAAACCTACTCTCTCTATATATATACAGTTCGCTACGGACACCTAGCCTTGTTCAGCTCTTACTGGTTGGTAAGAATCTAGGCAGGGATATATTCAGATATTCATTCCCTCTATAACAAGCAGCTAAGGACCTGTAGTTCCTCTCCAGCATTCAAAATATACTACCTGCCCCATAGCTCAATATAATATCTTGACTGGCTGAGTCCCTGAACCCGAAACCCACACAACTACACACACTATGCTTTACTTGTCTTTCCTTTCCTAGTAAGACATTGATTATATTCAATCTATGTCGATTATGGTTGCCCAGATAGTTGCACCACTCCGGGGCCTTTCTGCCCCCTTTCCCGCTAGATACAAGTGAAAGAGAAAACGGAACAAAATTGTTACCTGGCCTCCAATTCACCTCTCTAGCAAAAAATCCATTACCCCTTCGCCAAACTCTGGGTCCTTGTATACCTCCCCCATAGTGCGCCACCTCTCCCTTTACCTGTTACACTCCCAGGTAGACTACATCTTCGCCCCAGTGCCAATGATGCTGTCTATTATGCCCACCACTGCTGAATGAACTCCTCAGCAGATATAGGCTTGTACGAAGTCGTCTTGTTCAATACTGGTTCGATGTATGCTAGACCCTTTCCCAGTGCAATCTGGAATTCAAGCATGGTTGCTTGGCTTGGGTCCTGTTCCTTCTTCCCCTCCAACTCTTCAACACGGTGGTATACAACCTCAATTTTCCTGCCTAATAGAGCAGCGTAAGCAAAAGAATTTCAGTCACGAGAGCTGGAAGCTATCTTACCTGTGACCTTCTCAGCAATATTCACCAACTCATTAAACGTGGTAACACTCCCAGCCATTCCACTCTCTGGTGTCCACTCGGTATCCAAGCTTGCCGCTGTGAAACCAGCAATATCGTCAGTGAAAGTGATGTTCAATTTCTCGTCTCCACTTCCGGGGATATCTGCTCTCCCCGCGGCAATGTCCAAGACAAATGGGAATTTTGGAGAAGCTTTAAACACTTTCTCATCTACTCCCGGCTTCGTGGACCCAAATGCCATGAAATTCAGGTACAGCCCAGGCCGAAATGCAGTATATTGCAATCCACTCTCTTTGACTGCCCTCCAAATTTCTGCCTTGGGATGGTAGATTCCGATAGCATGGTTGGCAGCCTCGGAATATGCCCAATCACTAGAGGCGAAACGTTTTACACCGGCTTCCTTTGCGGCTTGGAGGAGGGTGAGTTGAGAGGAAACGAAGCTAGCAGGGTCGAACGCAAAGACCACAGAAATGACAGTGTGTACACCCTGGAGGGCGGAAACTAGAGTCTCGGGCTTGGAGTAGTCAATGATAGTAACTGGGATACCGAGGGCATTGAGGTCATCTCTGGGTTTTCGAGAGAGGACGACTAGTGAATGCTGGGGGAGCTTGGAGATTGCTTGAGCAATTGAGGTTCCGAGGTTGCCAGTACCAACGAGAGCGACCTTGACCATCTTTGTATTTGTATTTTGGTGATGGAGTTGGGGTTTTTTGACTTGTTGGGAACACTTATATTGATAGGTGAGAATGCTTCTGCTGCTTGAATGAGGCGAGTGATGGGTGTTGGTTCTAACGGATGGCAGTGACTTCTTATAGACATGGTCAGTTCCGGGTTGTGGGACTATATCATGATCATACGCCCTTTGAGTTCTATATTACCAATATTATTCGAAATCTGCAATTATGGGTTTGTCATGGTATATGACTACCCTTTTTGGTTACGAATGCTTATCACTTGGCCCGGTGAGACACCAGCCCATCGGAGTTACGGGGGTTATTCTAATGTTCTAGGACAATATAAAATACTATTGTTCCCATTGTTTCCATTGTCCCAGAACAAGCCCCGTAACTCCGACGGGTTGGTTCTCACCGGGCCAAGGATCGGCATGCTTAACAATTCTGGTGATTGTAGATTACCAATCCTCAGATGGCAGGATTTTGGCGCGCCAAGCTCCCGTGTACTAGGTAATATGTACGTCCGCGCATATACCGGTACATCACATCGTTATTAGGTATTTCATGACATTCATCATCGCTGTTGACGCCATATGTATGCCCCAGCATACGGCATCCAGCACAAACCAGCTATTCATATATACGAGCTCACTCTATATATATATTGGACGCTCGCTCCCCTCTCTACTCCCCTATCAGTCAAAGATAGAATCATATATGCTCATGTATTTGATAGCAGAGGTTGTATCTCGCAAGCTTGTATATCTATGAGATGATCCTTCATTGGCCACATATCTATGCTCCACAATCTGTTTGCTACTCCTAACCTCTAATTCTTGCAATAAGAATCTGTGTCAAAACGTTGCTAGGAGCCCAACATCTGTGATGCAATGGTGTTGTCATTATGCAACTCTGCAGGCTTATGGCTCTACCACTGACTAAGCTACCGTATGACGGGCGTAATTGTTTGGAGGTATTATTACTACCCAAACTGAAGAGTCCATGGAATAGTAGGTCATTGTGGTTACCCCAGAGCCATAACCGTAAAGCAAGCGCTCGATGTTCAGTTCGTGATAAAAGGTTAAGAGGTAGTTGGGGGGTCACCATAGCTGAATGCGATTAATAATTCTTAAAAAAAGGTAACATGCAGAAGCAAGACCCCCTGTCTTTCCACCATAACAACCAGATTTTTGTATGGAAAGACAGGGGTCTTACTTCTCAATTTTTTGCGGTAAATGTAAATTATGGATACAGACGGAAGAACCAGGATTTCGTATTGTTATTCGAGGAACTCACTTTGGTAGTGGATGATAACGAAGACTGGAAATATCTAGGAATAACCTAGCATAGTTTAGATTCACGTTCAAGTAGAGTACTGCCCTCAACTTTTACTTTTTAGACCAGGTTCAGGAAAATAGGGGGCTGCCACTTCACCCGCCTGAAATCAAGTAGATGGCTGCTATTCACTTGATTTTAGCGAAATCAAGCAGCAATTTGACTGGAGGGTTTATTTATGGGTCATATCCACCCACCCCAAAACAAAAGCCTTGGTCCAGACTCCGTAAGTAGAGAGGCTGGTATTCACTTCCCCACCCCCGAGAGTGCCTATGCAGAAATTAGGAAATAAGACCGCGGGTCAAATTCGTGATTGTGTTCACTTCTCTTGAGTCCTTGCTGTCTTAAGCGGAAGTCACCCAATCAGACTAAAAAAAAATCCAAAGTCAGCTCCCGAACATATTTACGGTCTCAGCCAGGCTGACTCTAAATTTTTGTAGCGCCAGACTATTTATGTGATAGTCTCTCGACCCTACCTAATTGGGATTCGGGATACTTTTTTACGGGGGTGCCACCAGGCTAGAAATACTGGACACTTGCTATACGACAACAAATGTTAGATATTTGCTGTCCGCTACAGCAGATCGCAGGTGTAGGTACCGGTAGTTCGATGCCATACTAAACAGATAAGGCGTTATGCACGAAGGGTGTGCAGATGAAGGTCGGGGCTCCTGGATCGTATGTTCTTATGCTCAAATCCATGGGATCGAACCAAGCGGGCTCTGCCACCAAAAACGCACTTATTGGGGCAACTTCTAATGAAAGTCATGTCTTATCTATCTTGACGGTTTATGCCCCCCAAAAATTGGATTTCCGAAGTCTTATGGTTGACTGCGGTCTGTCTTCTATGGTCTAGTTCACGAGACCCTCATACGGGAGGTGGAAAATTCTCTCACGGCACGGGAAACAACATGCTGAACCATCTACGTGCATGGCCATGGTATCTCAACCTGTTGTTCCAGCCCGCGGAAAATATTCGAAGGTCATAATTCTGAAAACACGGATATTAGAACCCCAGCCAAACTAATGCAGCGGCAGGCCTGTCTCAGGCGTTGACCAACCACATAATGGAGGGGGAGACATTGGAACTTGATATTGCTGCAACAGATCCTGGCCTAAGTAGGTAGAATTAGTATTACTATAGATTTTTATGTACAATACCAACCTGCATTAGCTCGGCCAGGGTTCAAATTCTTGTGATACCGAGATTAGTTATGTTGTACAATATACACCTCACCTCTAATAAATATGTAGAATTGTTTGTACCTACCTATACTATTTACGCAATGAGATTGCAAGGTGCAGGAGGTCTGATCATACAACTGCAAGTGTCTTAAGGTGCTCTACAGAAATCCTATGCTGGCAGGACTGGTGCGGGACTGGAGCCACTTTTGGATCAGGTAGGGTTGGTGGTGATAGTCTGGCTGCACACAAGTGTGAACTTACCTAGGTCCTGCCTGCCAATGTTCTCCTGTCCAACGTTAACTTACCTCACAGAACGGAAGCTGAATATCCTCCAGATTTCTATCTATAGCTAGTCAGGTGCGCACCTTATCTTGATCGGGTCCGTGTATTCTAAGCTGAAAACTAGTCTGGTTGGCACAAGCCTCTCGGTACACAAGATTCTCCAGGCTAGGAGCTCGAGAGACATGCCACGTACTTGTACCTACGGCTGAATTGCACGCTGCGAGCGGAAACTGAAGGCCACAAGGCGGTAGGTTACATGCTACCGCAGAGCTTACAGTGACACCATCATGAGAAGAAAATCAACTTCAAGAAAGCTCTCTGCACTACACTCGTTTGTCAAGGCCAGCCGCATGAACATGTTCTATAGAATGTACTAGGATAAGGCGCCACAAAATTCACCTTAAAGTTAATCTCTATTAGGCAAGACGCTAAGTATTTCCTTGGCAGTACACAGTAAGGAAGACTGCTATCTGTAGGTCCCAATGTATAATAAAATTTATCTTTACATATTATCGACCCAGATCCCCAGCTATGATCTGAGCCTGTGACTCTTATGGGTGGGATCCAGCCAAGAACTTGCATTTCAGATGCCTTGCATACATCTGGTGATCGAGGTGGCTTGACTTGTCCGACGTCAAGGTACTGGCACCTGAGGACATGCGGTTCGGCCCACGTCACAACATGACTCTCCAGGGAAGTTTTAGGGAAGTCATTAGTGGATTAAGCCCGAAAATAGTATCGGTCGTATTGGGAAATTCTGTCCGCTTCTCTGGTCTATGAAGCTCACCGACTAACCACACGTGCATGTGCTGGTTCATCAACCCTGTTGCTCGTCAAGGCTCGATATGGTATGTGTGACACTGGGCTTTCAATTCTGGGCTGCCAGGATCAATCGCAAGCGAGGCTGGTGGGCAGAGTAGGTAGAGTATACAGATGGTAGTAGTGTCAGAAAATCTATATAGGAGGGTCTCTTTTCCCCCAAAGTTCTCTCTTTCCTCCTCACCCTCCAGCCTACAGTCACTAGAAGCCTCTCACAGTCGCTTTGATATTCCCATACCCTGATCAATCATCTATTTGACCTCCGTCCTTTAATACTTAATATCATCACCATGCAGTTATCTCTCATTACCTTGGCTTTGGCTTGCTTCGCCTCCCTCGCCGCCGCGGTCCCAGCTCCAGGTGACGAGCCCAAGTACGACCCCAAGTACGACCCCAAGTACGACCCCAAGTACGACGACCCCAAGTACGACCCCAAGTACGACCCCAAGTACGACACCAAGTACGACCCCAAGTACGACACCAAGTACGACGACCCCAAGTACGACCCCAAGTATGACCCCAAGTACGACCCCAAGGACGATTACCCCAAGAAATGTCACACCAAGACCGTTACCATCACCAAGTGGAAGCCAACCACCGTCACCTGCTACTCGACTAAGTGGAAGCCAACCACCACCACCTGCTACGAGACTAAGTGGAAGCCAACCACCACCACCTGCTACGAGACTAAGTGGAAGCCAACCACCACCACCTGCTACAAGACTAAGATCAAGCTGGTTACCACTTGCCCACCCCACTATTACTAGGTGGCTCACGAGCCTGGGACTGAGACAAGAACATGCGAAGTTCTTCTCACATCCCAGCTTATATTGGGGAGTATACATGTAGCCGGCATTGGAGGGAAATTAGGATGGATGCTTTTCTTTTTTCGCGTACTTGATCTCTCATTCGCTTGCTGTACCTCTCTTTTGGCAAGTGGGAAAAACTTTGTGCTTCGATGATTTTGTTGATGTGGAAGGAATATGGTGGGTGGAGTGTAGTCTGGTTGGTTGGGTGGAGTGGGGAATTTGGGATAAGCTGGCTGGAATGGGTTGATATGATATTATGATATTGGCTTTGGGAATGTTCTGTCTCCGATAATTTCGGCCTTTCTATTTACTATTTTTCTACGGCCCCGTATTGAATTGAATGAATTGAATGAATTGAGAGGTTACATTTCATAAACATTCCGCGAGCATTCTGTACCTGAATCCTGCACTCAAGGCAGCACATGATAGACTAATTACCGGCCGAATCGCTCGATACTAACTCCGAATTACAACAAGTCCAGGTCAGAGAATGAAAGTCCCCTGTCTTTTCATCATAGCAACGGATTTTTGAATGGGCAGACTGTGGGTCTTCAGATTATGGGGCAGATTATCTAGCCATGTACTTTGATGTATCTCGCTAGTTGGGCGGGTACTAAGTAGGTACTTGCTGTATCCTAGCTAGCTAAGGGGGGGTTGTCATTCCCACGAAAAAACCTGAAACCTGCCCTCTCATACCGCCCGTTTACTACATCGAGGCAGGCAGATTTGGCCATTTGTGCTCGGAGTACCTCATTCATTATTTGTGGTACTCGGCGAGCTGTTCTCTTATGCGGCCGCGGCTGGAGTCTTACGGCCGGGAGGTAGTAGAGTACAAGCTGCAGGCTGTACATGCCAAGGGCCCGTCGATACGACCCATTCTATCGCGATACTTTAGCTACAAGACTCACATGTATGCGGTAGCCCCGAAGCACCTTGGTGACTCCCGCCATCTGTGGCACAAATACCTCCTTTCCCGCATGTAATAATAAAGTACTGTAATTTCTCGCAAGTTTCATATAATTCACTGTTAACCCGTTCCGCAGTGGGTTGTGATGGACAGTACTTTACTCTATTACCCTCACGGATCTTCATTAGGTATATGAGAGTTTGATAAAAATAGATATTGAGCAGATCAAGAAAACCAAAGTAATGTGGGTCTTGCATCTATTAGTACGTATGCACGTTCGAAGTCGACTCCCATGGTAGGAATAGGTACCTAGTAGGGTTCGGGAGAGCTGCAGTAGCTCAAGATGAGAAAAGCAAGGGGGACAGGAACCAATGATTAGTTAATAAGCAGAATTACAAATTCTAGAGTATAGATCTGAGGTCTCAACTGAGGACTCGGCGAATTGCGCTATTATTTTTTTCTCTTGGTATGACCAGCTCAGTACTCTCTCGAAAAAAAGTATCAACTAGCAAACAGCCTTACATCATGGGGATCGGCAGGGGTTGTGTGGAGCAAAACCTGGAGTATTGGCTATGACTTCAGTATAGAGATGGTTTGTACCTGAGCATCCACTACTAAAGGTCGATGTACATGTCGGGAGAGACTGCCAATGAACTTCTGCTCATTGGCCAAGGATTGCAAAGCCGTGTCTGCATCTGGCAGGTGCAAACACATGAAATATTAAGAGAAAATATAGTGTACATTATCTATGCATCAATCATCACTTCTAGTAGGCCTTCTGATAACGAACTTGATCCAAATCAGGCTGAATGGATTAGGAAGTCGACTAGTCCGTAAGGGAAAGCAACCATACATTGCATTCTACCCAAATTGGTATAGTGGCTATGTGGAGAGCTTAGTCTGGTTGTGGAAAGGTGCGGTACAGGTGCGTTAAACCATCTTGGGCATCCTACATACCCGTGTCACCTCAACTCGTCATGATAGAAGCCGTGTGACAAATCAGCGTGCGAGTGTTGGTTTTTTCGTGGAGTCGGTTTGTACAGGATCGAGGTACATTGGTAGGTAGTCTCTACCTAGATCGCACAATTGCACAACGCCAAAACTCACAACTAGGTACCTAAGCCGGACTGATTCATGTGCTGGCTCGACACACCGATCCGCGGGCTTAGGTTTGTATTACCTACCATGTGAATTTTGCACAACATAGAAGGTTTGGCTCGTATTCCTGTTCCTGTGCACTGGTACAACAAGAGTACCAAATCCCGGGAGTGCGGCACGCCAATGGGATGCAAAACCCATTGCCCAAGTGTAGATCTTTAAGCTTGTGCCTATTCTTATGTTCGAATGCACTAGTGAAAATAAGCTAGAGAGCGCGCGGGGGTAGCAGGTCAATTCTGCATGTAACTGTGACTATGCACGTGGCATCGATTGGGTTTTTGATGTGCATTGTTTTTCTGCTTGTACAGCCTGGACTTGATCACCTATTCGAGCTATGATGACGTGCATGCATCTGAGCAGTCAAAAGATCTCAGCCGCACTTGTACCAGGTACATTTGTCTCCGAGAAGTAACCGAGACAAGACACCAGAATACCCATTACGCAATAAATCTACTTGGGGACTTTAACAGATAGGGCCCATATCGGGTGGTTGGGGGGGTTCATATTGCAATTGACATCAATGCCTGGGATGCAACCAGACCAGCACCGTCTCATATCCTACAATAAGGCTCCCTTGTGGGGAAAGGTGTATAGACTCAAAAGAAAAAAAAAAGCCCAGACCAGAATCCTCTTTCATGTTTTGGGAAATATATCTGATATCTCTCATGCGTGATAGGATACTTCGATGTATCTGTCCCTGTCAGGTTCTCCCTCTTGAGAAACACTACTATAATACCCCCGCCAATATCTAGAACAATCTATATTTTCTTTCTATCGTATCTCGACACGTCTGCAATATAGCTTCAGGCAATATTTCTTGGAGGAATGAGGGGTTAGGGGAGGCTGAAAACACGTAGGATACATGAGGGATACACGCTTGCGACAGTGAGTATTTTTATGTACTACTATAGTAAATATTAATACCCAATATTTTTTACTATATTGCAATAACCTGCAGTACGAAAGAGGTATTTTTAATACGGACTCAGGTTCCTCCAGACTAGGTACCATCACCTGAACTTTTGACAGCCGAGGGGATATTCAGCCAGAGTGTATGCGGATTGAATTCTGCATGCTAGACATGCATAGTGTGGGCGTCGGTATATACTCAGACCGTATCATGACCAGCCTGAGTTTGGTTTCCAGCGACGTGGCACATGCATATTGATGTCCGAATATGCCCGAATTCCTGAAGGTCGCGGAATTTAAGAATGCAGATGATCGACATGCGAGAAACGAGGATGCCAGCGGCGATATAGCCGTATTAGTTAGGACTGATTATATCAATCATTAATACTGCTCTCATGCACACACGGAGCCATAGAGGAAAATTACCGGTCAATGGCTACTGAGTCCAGAGAGTGGAAGGACTGGGCTCCCGGAGTCTCCTAGAATCTCCAGACTGTGGTGTACTCAGTACATGTTGTAGTTTGAGTGTAGCTACTTGGTACTGGTACAGCGATTCTTGTGGCACATGCAGCCCGCAGCAGACTAACTATCAACGCACTGGCCAATAAATTCTGGCCTGGAAGCTGCATGCACGGTAATAACTCATCCCTGTACCGAGTGTATATCACGATCGACCATTGCAAGTCCCACGAGGCGGGCCACCTGACCTGCAGCTCACCCCAAATACCAATACCAATACACTTACCTATATATCTCATGCTCTTAATATGATAGAGCTCCAAGGCAAGCTAGATGTGTCCGAACCTAAGTGCTAGGGTCGGCAGTTTCTATGGTTCAGAACTGGGTGAGAGTCGGCAGAAGTAAAAAGATTAGGAGGGATATAAAAAAAGACCAATAACATCCGTCACCCTGGCCCCTGGGTGCTCTTACAAGGGACTGGCTACACGAGGGACGGAACGTTTGGTTGGGGTGGCACCACAGTCATGCGATATGGCATTAGCCCTTGCCCTAAATTTCCATATCGGGAAATTTAGTTGCACAGATCTTGCATAAATGCTATTGTTTTCGTTCCCATTGTTCTGAAAGCTGGGGTCGATAGTTGGAAGGGGCACATGTAAAGGAGGGGGTTTTGCATTTCTACGATGGTAATGTTAACGGCAGCTTTCGCGGGGAAATCGTAATGGTGCAGAGACCTCTGAAGTCCCACTGTAGATCTCCAGTACAGTGCCCAAGGATCTACCACTTGCGAAATTTCTGCCTCGAGCTTCGACAGTCTGATTTTCTATGGGCGAAAGTAGGTACTAAGTTTTGCCACTCAAGGACAAAGCGCCAGAGGATAGTGGCCCGAGCTAGGTTATGCATACCTACTGTACGGAGACAGACTTCATGTAGTGCTCTGTAGCTCTTAAAGATCTCCAACATTCTTTTAAACAGCCTCTATACCTACTTCGGCCCCCCTGGGGTAACTTTCTGCATTCTTATTGACTTAACTGCCTATTGTACACATATACACCTGGTGACACCGTCTCATAGCCTAGGGCTCCACAGACAAAAACAAACGCCTGGTGGCTACTGCATAGTTCTGCATTTAAGCTGTCTCACGTGATATGTATAGACAATCGATGAATCAAGGAAGTAGACAATAAACTACTCCCTTTCAACCATGATTGTAGCGTATCATGCTCTACTACTCCTGCGTATAATAGCTCAAAATAGTTCGTTTCAAGGAGGTCATGGGGATCTGAAGCTGCGCTACCTGCTGGATCCTGCACATACGTTGATGTGCGAATACAACCCATGACTTGAGAAATTCTATCCAACACTCAAGTATGATAAAGCCATTGTCTCAAAGAATCTCAAGGCTATGATACCAAGAGGGATTTTTAGAGATTTCTTTTGTGGCATTTTGGTGCTAGCCGCTTTGGCAGTAAATCTGCCAATTTGCGAGAACTTTGCCCTATAACCATATATATCAGCATATACCAGAACACTTTACAGCGCGTAGATATAGAAGGTATGTATAGGCCTGGCTATA
>Ga0307514_10001947_pt1 | contig 22573 bp, 21 predicted proteins | sample 16_EM_MG_FD_203088 | JGI IMG/M metagenome (GOLD analysis project Ga0307514, IMG submission 203088) | Populus trichocarpa ectomycorrhiza microbial communities from riparian zone in the Pacific Northwest, United States - 16_EM | ecosystem: Host-associated > Plants > Roots > Unclassified | place...
AGCTGTATATATAGGGCAGAGCAGCCCGCCTCAATAGATCAATCAATGAAGTTATTCAAGCCCTCAATACACTCGGTTATCTTACTCATATTTCTACCACCGCTGCAATATATAATCCAACGTTAGGCATTGAGGCGATTTTGGCAGGATATGAGCATTACCATGTTGTAGAGCGCACCCTTTTCCATAGGTATGTATAGAGCCAGAGTCGCCATGCTCATGAAATATCATGAGTTGTGGCCGGAGAAGGTGTGTGCAGGGATTGGTCATAAGACGGTGGTGGGTCACTACTGTACTAGGGCGCCAAGGTACCTAGCGGGCCAAGACGGGCTAGGTATAAGATACAATTTGGGCTAAGAGGAGAAATGCGGCGGTGGCATGTCGCTATAAGATTGCCTAACTTTTGGTAACTCCCTCCACCTCTTTCTCGACAACTTTTATCCACAACTTGCTCAACAACGTCAGCAGTTTCCTTCGTACCGAGAATATTCCGATGACCTAGAAGCCAGTCTCTATAGTACTTTGATCTATGAAGCGGGCTACTGGTGTGATATTGCTGTCCTCGACACTTCACTCTGGATCTGTAAATTAACAACTTGACAGAGTTAAATTCTAGTTTCAAGTATATATAGTTCAGTGGTCGACTCTAGAGTTAACTGCTAAGTGCCTAAATTCTGAACTCACCCCCCGAAATACATAATAATTATTTGCCCTACTCGAGTGGCATATTTTGTAGGAATATGGTGTAGTGACCCGGGCTAGGTATGAGATGAGAAGCGTAACTCTGCGGAACAGAACTTGGGTCACAGAGTTTCAGATAAACAAGTGTCAGAGCATAACTCAATCATTTTTAAACAGAAAAAGTTATTGGTTTCACTTAGTATTGGAGGTCTGAATAGGGAATATTTTGATGTGGCGGTCATACTACCCCAGGGTAAGTTTTGGGGACGCATGCCACGGCTGCTCCATTAGTACTATACCCTATATACGCATGTATTTTTTTAAAAGTAATCATTAATCGCATTCAGCCTATATAGACTATAGCGATGGACCGCATCACTCGAGTAGGACCCCGGCAAGGGACTCTCACAGCCACTGGGCCGGTCGATCCATGCCCCTAGAAAAACCCCCCAAGAAGAGGAAGTACTACAGAAAACAAAACAAGTCGCCGGTGTCAACCCCATCTGATCCCAACATGCCCCATCTACACACTCGCGCTGGTGTCCTATGCATGTATTTCTCCCATCTATGTAGCATTCATATATATATGTATACCTATGATCCACCATCTGTAACTAATGGGGTTTTAAAATAAAATGAAAACCACCATTTGTTAGATTCGCGGCCGCTGTGTGGTATTGCATCCTTCCTGTTTCTTCCTACATTGTGCGAGACCTACTAAACTGCCGTAGATGTAGCTGCATGACATCGGACTGGACTGGTGTGTGGTGATGAGGGAGATCTAGACTTGTACGGCTCGATATAGCATCTATGGGGCCTGGAACTCACACTCAATGCTTGCAGTTAGCACTTCATTCTTGCCGCGGGGTTAGAAGAGTCATTGGCAACGCACATGTAGACAAACTTAAGTCTGTACTTTCTGAGACTGGGATGTAATGCCTATGGGCGTACAAAATCTTGCTCAAGTGTGGAAGCAGTGGTAACCATGCTACCAATGCTGCCACTTGCCCAACACCCCATTCACCTTGGGTGTCATTTTTTTGTCTGATTCTGTAAAGATCGTTGCGCAGTCTCGCCATGGTAAACAACTCTAGCTGCGCATCGTTGATTATCCACCCCCAGACTGTAAATATGACCAACGTATTTACTGAGGCAACATCATACTCCAGGGCTAACTTGCGCTTAACCGTATCCTCCCAATCATGAATCGCCCTAGCAGGAGTCTGAAATCGAAGCCCGCAAGGCGTTAACAGTATATAAATCCCTGCAAGCATCAATGTGCCCCCGGATACCCACACAACTCCAATGAGCCCATACGGACCTATCAAAGTATGCGTACATATGACAGCCATTAGGCGTGGTAGAGTGACGGTTCTCTCCCATGATAAGAGCCAGGCTGCCCCCTTGGACATGGTCATCCACAGCGAGGAACCGGTACTAGGTTCTGTTCCAGGGACTGCTAGCGCGTGCTCTGATGGTAGAAGGCTAGTGATAGCTCTCATAAGTGGGACAAACCATGGGAGAAATACCACGAGATACGTGGTAAAGGAATAGACTGATATAAAAGGATAAGCCCCCACCCCTATTCTCCATTTCAGCCCACATGGGTCGAGCGCAGCTTCTTGTTGTTGGAATAGTCTCTCGTGCGATCTAAGGGAGCCATCTGACACTATAGCTAGAATTGAATTTAACGCAAACAATATTCTGTGCCAGATGCGTTCGAATAATGGATACGCCATTGCAAGGTCCGTAGGCAAGGATGGTGGTGTCAACCCAATGAGCACATGGATCATCTGCAAGCAAAGTTGGAAACCAAACAACGTAGTGGTGAAACTCGGTTCATATAAGGTAGGTTTATGTGATCCCAGGAGTAGAACACAGCTGGCGACTCCCAGAGTTACTGCAAAGTATGAGGTAATCTCGGCAAATAAGCCCTGGATCTTCCAAATGGTATTCAAGTGTCGGGGGTGGAGTCTCTTTGAAACCAGTACGGTCCCTAGATGACACCCAAGATGAAGAGCAATGGACAAAAGAACCAGTATCGCCTGTATGATATAACTTATTTGTAGCTAGAAGAACGACAGGGCACTGGTGAGCCCATACTCATTAAGTTACATATACAACATATATAGGGATCGTCAGTGGTGACTATAGGCAAACAACTCACTCCAATACCAGAAAGGTCTGGGTTTCCATTGCCAATGCCCTCATCGGCGAGGATATTACATACGTTTGGACAGCTCTGGATCAGATCTTCCATGTTGAGTTTGTTGGGGTACTGAGTGAGGTTGAGGACACGATCCATTGAAAGGCCATCACAGGAATAATTAGAGGTTGTGTTTAGCTCCATGTCAGGGCTTATGACGACAATAGTTGAACAGAGGATCCAGACTTTAATATAATTCAAACACACAGACGACCCCGAGGCCTCACGAGCTATAATAAGAAGCTCTGGCGTAGTAGAAGAGTCTCGAGGATCCCAAGGCTAAAAGACAAGCTAGCGAGGCTGATATCCAAGATCAGCGGCAGGCGTCCACCAAGGCTTTCTTTATGAAGTCTAATGGTGTCATGATAAGGAACATCAGACAGCGAATTCCTGCATAGGAGGATCAGTGCAGCATCCCATGTATATATCCCGCCTCGAGCTCTATGTGCTTACAGGCAAACCTGGCTAAGATTCTAACCGTTTTTTCTCTTTTTTTTATAAACAAAAATCTGTACTCGCGTGGACCTAAGATCATGGCGAGAGATTCCAACTATTTTCACCTCTGGTGCATCTGTTGATTCCATTTCTATGATCTTCACTTAAGCTACAATCCGACATGCAAGATCCGCTTTGATATTACTAACAATAAGGTCGTAAACCTTTGGTGTATGGGCATTCCATGTCTTCAGCAACCTCTCGCCAACAATCAGAACTCGCATCGACTAGAGGACGGCACGAGTGAAAAGACCACGGCGACGATGACAAGAATATCGATTTTTCGGAAAAGATATTGGACGTCGAGGACCTCTTTTGTCGACATTTTGAGGGTCGAAGCGGGGAACCTGCGATTCTTCAGCGTGGTGCAAACCAGAGATCAGCCACCCAATCAGAGAATTGATAACCCCCACACCAAAGGCCAGCCAATCATACCACCCTGCGATACACGGCCATTCACCGGACCAACGAGAACACGATGCCGGCAAAAGGAAAGAAAAAGGTCCAGAAGAAAGTGGCGGAGGCGCCGAATCCCGCACCAGAGCCAGAAATTGTACTTGAGTAACTAGGAATCGGAATCGGAGAAGGAGCCAGGCCTTGAAGAATTTATGGGGGCCATGAATACTTTGACAAGGATGACCCCGTAGACCACGGGAGACATGAGCGACTTCCACGCTTGTTGGTCCTACCACGTACAGGTGGGATTGTGGATGGATATGTACTCGCCCCCCCCCCCCCAGTCATGGTGAGAGGGGATATGGCGGAGTCAGCTATGGCGTACTGAAAATTGAAAATCGTGCCCCTGGCCTCGAAGACACCCACTACTGGCGAGGCCACCATGCAGACGGAGCCAACACTCACCACCAGCACGGCCACAGATGCGCCGCCGACACCCCCGGCGCGTACGTATGCGGCAGCCGCCGTTCAGACACCACTGGAGCCCGGAAAGCAGAGGCAGCAGTCGGGATCACAAGGAGCGAGGAGGGGCCATACGGCGCCACGAAAGGAAACGAAGAGGCACCAGGCAGTACCATAGGGAGTGAGGGGGGTAATGCAGGGAGCTCGACGGAAGGAGCAAGCAGCACCACAGGGGGAGGGAAATCTGGGGTGGAGAACAGAAGATCCTGGGAACAACGAACACCACCTACTACACAGAGAGCTCGACGGCCACCGAAGACTCCCGAAACACCCCTGAGACCACCAGGGAAAACACGACCGTCGCCGGCAGCACCAGTCGCGAAGGAAAGCACATCACTCATATGGGCGTTGGTCATGCATGTGGCACCACTCAAGTACAAGCCGGAACCATGCGGAGGTGGGTCGAAGAGGACAACAAGGGGGTAAAGATACTGGGGATACGGTGGCAGGTGGCGTCTTCCTTAGTCATATACATGAGAGACCCGGTGGAGGTTACGAGGTTGCGGATAGGGAGGAGACTGTTCCGACTGTGATTGGGATTGTTGATGGGGCGATAGGATGGTTGGATTTGTGTGCTATCACCGGCGCGGTTTTAGTTGGGGGGATGGGATAGTCACCGGGGGCTTTGTCGAAATTTTCGCTTTTGATTTATTGTGTTTGATTTACCTGCACTGTCTTGGGCGGGGGTTGTGTGATACCGGTTTTTTTGTGTTTGATTTACCTGCACTGGTCTGGGGATATATTTCTAGATTCACCCGCGCTGTTCTAGAGGTGTGATAAACTGGTGTGAGTCTGTAGTAGTTTTTCTTTTCATTTTCTCTTCCTGGGGGACTTTTAGGGGCAGGGACTGGCCCGCGTGGAGGAAGAAGGCACCTGGGCAACCGGGCGGCCGCAGCCTATCGCCATAGTCTAGATAGGCTGAATGCAACTAATGACTCCTTTAAAAAAAATTCCAACTATTTTCCTTCGTTATAGGAAGGTTTTCACTGTACAGTATATTCAAACTACTTAACCTCCTGGTACATACTACTGAGATCTATAGATATTGATACACTGATACCTTGGGGCCATAACTCAGCTCACGCTTGTACTCACCAACCAACTGCTCCCATGCGCCCATAGCATATATGACACCCGCATGAGAAGTTCTCTCAAATGCTCAAATCTGTCAAAAAAGATATTCAGCATAGGTCAGTATCTTGAGAACTGCATGTTGTTGTTTACTGAGTGCTAGCTTGGACTGTAGTCACCGATGAAGCTCTTTTGATTCGCCTCATGCCCCATGCAATTGATCTTGATCTAGGGAAATTATAGCAACCCTAATATCTACCACCACACAAACTCCCAACCAGGCTAATCGCTCCCAGGACTTAGTTGCGGAAGCTTGAACGCCGTGGACTTAAAGTCAAGGAGAAATATCTCGGACATTTCCTGGATTTGCAGTAATCCCTGGGAAATCCAGTACAACTGGCGTGCAATGTCAAGTGTAGTCCCTCGGTTAAGGGTTTGGAGACTATGCATGCATTAATTGCAAAAAAATGCCTAGGTGACTTATTACCATAATAGGTGTAGCACAAGTTAACTGACTACCCTTTTAGGGCTCCATGTAACTTTATCCTCCAATATTTTTACTCGAAGAGCACCCCTGTTAGATAGATACCAAGACTAAACATATTCCCTAGTCTGGCAGGCACCAGAACTGGCATATGCATGGCCGCCTCTTGTAGAGATACACTCTACTGATGTGAGTATGTATCCGTGAAATAGTCTTTTTTTTTTTTTTTGAGTCTATACGCCTTTCCCCCGAAGGGAGCCTTAGGCTATGAGGTGAGTGAAATAGTCTTTACTATAGTTAAAATGTATATATATTCCTCCCCTGCTTTCTCTTCTGCTTGTTCATACAGGTTATATTATGACCTATTATAGTATCTTGCCTAACTTTTGGTAACCCTCCTCCTCTTTCTCGACAACTTTTATCCACTCCTTGCCCAACAGCGTCAGCAGTTTCCTTTGTACCGAGAATATTCCGATGACCTAGAAGCCAGTCTCTATAGTACTTTGATCTACGAAGCGGGTTGCGGGTGTTATATTGCTGTTCTCGACACTTCACTCTGGATCTGTAAATTAAAGACTTGACAGCTAACGTAAAGTTAGATTCTAGTTTCAAGTATATGTAGTTCAGTGGCTGACTCCAGAGTTAACTGCTAGATGTCTAAATTCTGAACTCACTCCCCTTTGCCCTACTCGAGTAGCATATTTTTGACAGGGCAGGGTCAGGTGACCTGCCTGAGTGAGGTCGACGACATCACCGACTACATCACCAATGATATATCACCAATGATATATCACCAGCTACATCAACAACTACATCAACAACTCTATATCACTGACACACTTATGGGATAGAAGAGATATATACGGGTCAAGGAGATGAAGGAGACATGGACATAGATAGATCAATCAATACACACACATATATCTTGTCAAATTTGTCATACCTACCTCGGGTCTTAGTATGAGACTAGAAGCGTAACTCTAACTTGGGTCACAGAGTTTCCGATAAACAGGTGTCAGAGCATAACTCAATCATTTTTAAGGCGAATGGGCTCAAACTTTGGCAAAAAGTTATTGTTTTCACTTAGTATTGGATGTTTGAATAGCATGTATCAGGAATATTTTGATGTGGCGATCATACTACCCCAGGGTAAGTTTTGGGGACACATACCACACGAGACATGCTTCCATATAAGTACCCCTTCTCTATTAACTATACCCTACGCATGTATCTCTCTTTAAGTAATCATTAATCGCATCCAGCCTATCTAGACTATGGCGATGGACCGCATTCCCCGAGTGGGAACCCAGCAAGGGACTCTCGCAGCCACTGGGCCGATCCGTGCCCTAGAAAACCCCCCTAAGAAGAGAAAGTACTACAGAAAACAAAACAAGTCGCCGGTGTCAACCCCATCTGATCCCAACATCCCACATCTACACACTCGCGCTGGTGCCCTACGCATGTATTTCCCCCATCTATGTAGCATTCATATATATATATCTATGATCCACCATCTGTAACTAATGGGGTTTTAAAAATAAAATAAAAACCATCATTTGTTAAACCCGCGGCCGCTGTGTGTGGTATTGCATCCTTCCCATTGCTTCCTACATTGTGCGAGACCTACTAAGCTGCCGTATATGTAGCTGCATGACCTCGGACTGGACAGGCGTGTGGTGATGAGGGAGATCTAGACTTGTACAGCTCGATGTAGCATCTATGGGGCCTGGAACTCGCACTCAATGCTTGCAGTTAGCACTTCATTCTTGCCGCGGGGTTAGAAGAGGCATTGGCAACGCACATGTAGATGAACTTAAGGCTTCACTTTCTGAGTCCGGGGTGTCATGCCAATGGGCGTACAAAATCTTGCTCAAGTGTGGAAGTAGTGGTAACCATGCTACCAATGCTGCCACCTGCCCAACACCCCATTCACCCTGAGTGTCCATTTTTTGTCTGACTCTGTGAAGATACTCGCGCAGTCTCATCATGATAAACAAGGTCCGCTGTGCATCGTCGATTAACCACCCCAAGAGTGTAAGTGTGACCAAGGTATTTACCGAGGCAACATCATACTCTAGGGCTAACTTGCCCTTAATCTTATGCTCCCAATCATGAATCGCCCTAGCAAGAGTCTGGAATCGAAGCCTGCAAGGCGTTAACAGTATAAAAATCCATGCAAGCATCAATGTGCCCCCGGATACCCACACAGCTTGAATAAACTCATACCGACCTATCAAAGTATGCGTACATATGACAGCCATTAGGCGTGGTAGAGTGACGGTTCTCTCCCATGATAAGAGCCTGGCTGTTCCCTTGGATATGGTCATCCGTGGCGAGGAACGCGTACTAGGTTTTGTTCCATGGACTACTAGCGCGTGCTCTGATGGTCGAAGTCTAGTGGTAGCTGTTATAAATGGGAAAGGCCATATGAAAAGTATCGTCCAATATGTGGGAACGGAATAGAATGATAAAAAAGGAAAACCCCCCCACCCTAATCCCCAATTCAGCCCACACGGGCCGAGCACAGTTACTTCTTGTTCGAATAGTTGGTTCATGCAAAAAACTAGCACCATAGCTAGAATTATATTGAACCCAAGCAATATTCTGTGCCAGATGCGCTCGAATAATGGATACGCCATTGCAAGGTCGGTAGGCAAGGATGGTGGTGACAACCCAATGAGCACATGGATCGTCTGCAAACAAATTTGGAAATCAAACAGCGCAACGGTGAAACTCAGTTCATATAAGGTAGGTTTACGTGATCCCAGGAGTAGAACACAGCTGGCGACTCCCAGAGTTACTGCAAAGTATGAGGTAATCTCGGCAAATAAGCCCTGGATTTTCCAAATGGTATTCAAGCGTCGGGGGCAGAGTCTCTTTGAAACTGGTACGGTCCCTAGATGACACCCTAGATGAAGAGCAATCGACAAGAGAACCAGTATCGCCTGTATGATATAACTTATATGTAGCTAGAAGAATGACAGGGCACTGGTGAGCTCATACTCATTAAGTTACATATACATATATAGGGATCGTCAGTGGTGACTATAGGCAAAAAACTCACTCCAATACCAGCAAGGTCTGGGTTTCCATTGCCAATGCCCTCATCGGCGAGAATATTGCATATATTGGGACAGCTCTTGATCAGCTCATCCATGTCGAGGTACTGAGTGAGGTTGAGGACACGAGCCATTGAAAGGCCATCACAGGAATAATTAGAGGTTGTGTTTAGCTCCATGTCAGGGCTTATGACGACAATAGCTGAACAGAAGGATCTAGACTTTAATATAATTCAAACACACAAATCACTCCGAGATCTCACGAACTACTAATTATATATAATAAGAAGCTCTAACGTAGTAGAAGAGTGAGGCTCGAGGATAAAAGACAAGTTAATTGCATGTGACGAGGCTGAGTCCAAGATCAGCGGCAGGCAGGATTCTAACCGTTTTTTTCTGTACTTGCGTCGACCTGTGAGAGATTCCAACTATTTTCACCTCTGGCGCATTGAGATTGCTACGCCAGCTGGGATCAAACAAGAGCATCCCATATATTCCAAGGCGCCAGCACATCTGCGATGGTCACAGAAAGCACTGAAAGGGTATGTCTACCTACATATATGGTGACGAACAAGGGCCCCCAACAGCAGTGGCTGTACGAGATTGGCAAATCGGAAGAGCCCCAGAATGCGGCGCACTTGCAGCACAGCAATGCCCCTGGATGGGCGACGGCATGGGGCGATTGAGCGAGCATATGCGGGACGACGAGGAGTGGTGCGAATGGGTGGCAGATTTCATTTTGTAATTTTGTAGATAGCTTGGGGGGGGGGACTGGCCCATACGGAAGAGAGAGGCCACCTGGGATCTCCCAGTCCATCGCCATATTCTATTATATATATATATATAGGATGAATGCGATTAATGATTAATTTTTAAAAAAAAACCCTCTGGCGCATCTGTTGATTCCATTTCTACGATCTTCACGGGCTGCAATCCGACGTGCAAGATCCGCTTTGATATTATTGTCAATGAGGTCCTAAACCTTTGGTGTATGGGCATTCCATGTCTTCAGCAACCTCTCGCCAATCGGATCGAGGGTACAGTAGAGGACAACACGAGTGAAAAGACCATGGCGGCGATGACAAGGATATCGACATTTTGAGGGTCGAGAAGCGTGGAACCTGCGATTCGTCCCAGCCACACTATACGGGGAGCCTGGTGCCAACACAGAGATGGAACGACAGCGCCACCCAATCAGAGAACTGATAACTCCAACACCGAAGGCCGGCTAATCATACCACCCTGCGATACACAGCCATTCGCCAGACCAACGAGAATACGATGCCGGCAAAAGGAAAGAAAAAGGCCCAGAAGAAGTGGCGGAGGCCGCACAAGTTGTACTCGAGTGACTCGGAATCCGAATCGGAGAAGGAGCCAGGCCTTGAAGAATTTATGGGGGCCATGAACACTTTGGCAAGGATGACCCCGTAGACCACGGGAGACATGAGCGACTTCCACGCTTGTTGGTCCTACCACTTGCAGGACTTGTTGAGATTGTGGATAGATATGTACCCGCACCCCCCCAGTCATGGTGGGAGGGGATATGGCGGAGTCAGCTATGGCGTAAGGGAGCCATGCGGCGCCACAAAAGGAAACGAAGAGGCACCACAGGGAGTGAGGGGGGCAATGCAGGAAGCTCGACCAAAGGAGCAAGCAGCACCACCGAAGGAAAGCACATCGATCACATGGGTGTTGGTCATGCATGCGGCACCACTCAAGTACAAGCCAGGCACCATGCGGAGGTGGATCGAAGAGGACAACGGGGGGTAAAGATACTGGGGATATGGAGGCTGCTAAAGGAGGACAGGTGGGGACAGGTGGTGTCTTCCTTAGTCATATACTGAGAGACCCGGTGGAGGTTACAAGGTTGCGGATAGGGAGGAAGCTGTTCCGGCTATGATTGGGATTGTTGATGGGGCGATAGGATGGTTGGGTTTGTGTGTTATCACCAGCGCGGTCTTAGTTTGGGGGATGGGATGGGCTTTGTCGAGATTTTCGTTTTTGATTTATTGTGTTTGATTTACCTGCGCTGTCCTGAGCGGGGGTTGTGAGATACCGGCGCGAGTAAGGTTTTTTGTGTTTGATTTACCTGCACTGGTCTGGGGATATATTTCTTGATTTACCCGCGCTGTTCTGGAGATGTGTGATAAACTGACGGGAGTCTGTAGTAGTTTTTCTTTTCATTTTCTCTTCTTTGGGGGGCTTTTAGGTGGCCCGCGTGGAGGAAGAAGGCACCTGGGCAACCGGGCGGCCGCAGTCCATCGCCATAGCCTAGATAGGCTGAATGCGATTAATGACTCCTTTAAAAAAAAAAAAAATTCTAACTATTTTCCTTCGTTATAGGAACGTTTTCACTATAGCAGGGGAGCGCCGCAATCCCTGCCCCCTGGTGTCCTCTCTTATGAACGTTGCATAATCATCTGCACTTCATGAATCGGACTACATAGCCTAGAATCGGCATGCGATAATCAATCTCATGCTAGTCTGGTTGGCACATCTCATGTGGCAATCTCACACCTTGAACGCATTGATGTCCGCATCTAGACCTACCATTCTCAATTGACAATTCAAGGACACACTATATACGATCGCCCCGCTTGTGGATGTCAGGCATCCGAAGTCCTGTAGCTGCACTGATCACCACTTGCTTACTGGTCCCTGCAAATATCCATGACATGTTTCATCTGATACAAGACTGACAGCACTGAATCCTATGCCTGGCGAATTCGCGATCGCCATCACATCAGGTGCTCTTGTTAGCTCTAGCAGGCTGCAATTGATAATTGGAGGTATGAGACTATAAATTGGATGCTGCAAGCTGCATAAAATGTACGAATCGCTGTCCCGAGTATTGCTTATCATTCCGTAACACCCCGCTGACAACGCCTTTACAACACTAATAGTAGCTGATGATACTCCCCACTTTCGTCTCAGGCCGCAATGGCTGTCGCATGGCATTCCTCCCTACGACATTTGAATACGCTTTTTTCCCTCCTACTAACTCACATCCCTCGCTACAGGGATACCATGATTATTCGCCAAGGATATGTCCTCCAAGCACGATATCTTCCACGACCCAGAAACATTCTACAGTCGAGCCTTTATATTAGCATATGCATAACCTCCCTATTAGCATTGAGCATGCCGGCCCGAATTTGGGACTATGGCTAGACAAAACCTCTATAAACGCATAACCTCTCTAATAGCATCGGATCTTCCGGTCCCGACGCTAGGCTAATATAGGGGTTCGACTGTATCTTCCTGCGCCATGGCCACCGTTCGCTACCAGATCGCCAGGCACCACCTCTTCCAGAAACTGGCGGAGTGTATACCCGAAATCCACTGGGGCGTTCACAGAGTGCTCCGGTGATTCCGCTGACGAGGACCAGTCGTTTGTCTTGTGGTGGTGCCGCCCCAGCCACCTGCGCGACGCGCATTACCGCCACATGGAGGAGCAGGAGGTCTAGATGCGGCAATGGGTAGCGGGTCGGGTCGCTTGTTTCAATCCGAAATGTGTAGGTACCCGGTCCCCACCCTGATGGTCCCCCTCGGCAGCCTTCTGTCTTCTGCGGCCGCGCGGGCTTGTCGAAGCTCGCGCACCTGTCGAGTTACTGGCAGGAGCCTGGCGAGGATGTCATCTCCATCCTCTGCCAGTGGATACCCCGGATCAAGAAGCTGTGATAGATCCCACGACTCCCCTCCATCCTCCCCTTCCTCCTCTGCGTCCCCTCCCTCGTCGTCTTACACCAACCCTTCATCCCCTTCTGTCTCCTCCACCTGATTGGCCTCTTCCAGGTTCTCGGCCTCGCCCCCCAGCTCGAAGCCCTCCCCGTCTTGTTTCCCATCCCCACCGCTCGCCTCACTGGTCGAATCCCCATTCGCCCCTGCATTTGCCTCCCCACGGTCTTCGTCTCGGGGTGGGTTATGTCCTGCTACTCAACTAAACCTCACGTCATAGCTCCACAGGTGGTCAATGGCAGACCGCAACCGCACCAAAGGGTCCCCATCGTCATAGTCAAGATAGGCTGAGTACGATTAATGATCTCCCCCCCCCAAAAAAAAGACCAGAAAAGTCTCGAGACGTCTCGTCTCGCAAGTTTTGTGCCCAGGCCTAGTCCCCAACCGGCTCCAAAACCAGGTAGCCCCGCCCGAAGTAGTGTTGATAGGTATCAAACCAGGTTCTCGAGTTGGTCGATTGCCGTGTGGCCATCTTGGTTCGGGGTAAGAAGATATGACTCCAGTGCTCTGGTTACTGAGGGCCCAGCAAGGAACTTTAAGAACTTCCAGATATGAGGGCTGACACCTGAAAGTGGCCCCCGATATCGCCCTAAGGAATACGGAATTATACGAGCTAGTGATAGTAAACTCTTTGACAGAATGCATCGAAAATTATCTCTGTGCTTGGTCTATATAGTCATATGCAGTTCAGGGTTAGCACTAGCTACATGTACTGCCGCAAGAGAGGGTACTGATTACAGACCATTTCAGAAGATTCATTCGATCTTTTTTATTTATTTAATTAATCAGTAATCGCATTCACCCTACGTAGACAATGGCGATGGGCTGCGGCTCCCAAGCATGCGGGGTGGCCTGTCTCCTCCCCACGGGCCAGTCCCTGCCCTATTCATTCGATCTGTGCGTTGGGCGCAAAGCAGAGACATCAGAACCCGAGTGGTGTGCGCCACCCCTAGCTTGCCCTATCGAGGACGTGAGGATACCAATCAGTACTAGTATCAGGAATGGTCATCTAGGCTGAGTTACTCACAATCTGGGATAGCTAATGTACCAGGCCTTCCGAGGGTGCGCAGTGTCTGGGCATCCATCTGGAGCAGGTCCCCGTGGATCTCTGCGCGATCTTGTGCATGATTGGTGAGGTTCAAGTTACATAGAGCGAGCAGGGCACGCGTCACTTGCACCGGTTTGCACGCAGGCAGCGGCATGACTGGGAACAGAATATACGCTGCGGGGGAGTAGTGGGGATGCAGCGTGGCATACCTATGCATCCATGGTGATGTTATAATGAAACTTGAGTGGCTGAGGATATAAATGTTGGGCAAAAGGGACTGGCCCGGGAGGGAGAGAGGCATCGGGGAGACCAGAAGGCTCCCTCCCAAAAAAAGAAGGTAACCAAAAATGGACTAGTACCTAGCAAGCACATGGGTTTTTTAACACATGTGGTGAATTTACTTCATTGCGTAATTTAATATAAACGCTGCTTATTTACTTGGCCTTTGAGCTTCGGTTCTTGGTTATAAGTAGCGCCCTCTTGTGTTTTTCTGTTTTCAATCTGAAGTTTGGATTTCCAACGTTAGTGTACAGCAAATCTCCCTCCCCCCACCTATTCCTTTTTGGATACAAATATCTAGCTGATCGGAACGAACCCTTTCTTATTCCGCGACATAGAGTAGCCGCGGATATATATTGTTTGTGTGACAGTGTGTTGAAGCTTCATCTGTAAGTGACCTGACTACAGGCCAGCTAGGTACTAACGTTGACCTGAATGACATAGAGCTGGTTTTATTGTCATTATGGCTACTGTCGGAAAATAGAACGGACCGGCTTTTCATATAGCCTGCACGAGGCTACTATCTAGCCACACATTGCATCGATAAAGCCATGCCCCCTACCCGCACTATGAGGTATGGTAGTACACTGGTCTTCAACGCAGCCGACTTCGAAACCGCAACCGATATCCAAAGTGATACCCTGACGGACGTGGTCCGGAACCTGGTCATGACGCCGCTGATCACGGCTGATCATCCTGGCCCCACAGAGGAATATGACAGGATCCGACATACGATCATGGAAGCCATACGGAGAAGCTTTGCGAGGTCAGCAGAAGCCTGGGGCATGACCCTCCTGGCACGAACGTTCACAACAACTCTCAACACATGGTGAGAAATACGCCCACCTCGACCGTGGCATCACTCCAACAATATATATTGTCTGTCCCAATCCAGTAGTGATTGAGAGTCAGATTGCTGCCATATGCTCCCACACTTGGCTCCGGGTAGAAGCCCGCCAAGGGGGCGTTACGGCATTTGCAAGTGGGTGTGTCGTATACGAACGCAGGGTTAGCATGGGGAGGAGTATCTCCTGCAGCGGGTCTGCCGCCGTCGGAACATTGGAGGTTGGGTAACGGATGTGAGCACTGGGGAGAAGCTCGCAATAACCGCTGATGGGCCACAGGATTCGAGCGTTGAGCGGGTTCCCACACACCGAACACGACCAACAAGTCGTGCAACCTGCAGACCATGATTGGGACGACATTCTGCAGGAAGCTGAAAGGAACGCCCATAATGCATATGAAATGTCAGACAGCTCCGGATTCCTCAATGCCAAGCTCAACCAGATTCATGAGAAGGCACAATCCAAGCTGAGTGCAATGAAAGCCATTGCGCACTCTCGCGAGCTTGGAATACAGTCGAACCCCTATATTAGCCTAGATCCGATGCTATTAGAGAGGTTATGCGTTTATAGAGGTTTTGTCTAGCCATAGCCCCAAATTCGGGCCGGCATGCTCAATGCTAATAGGGAGGTTATGCATATATAGAGTATGCTAATATAAAGGTTCGACTGTAGTTATGTTTGGGACAGTTGGTATCGTGGCGTTACTTGAGTCACCTGCCACCCATGCAGCGGAGCGGGAACAGCAGCGATGGAAAGACTATGCCCTAATTTCCGCATGTGCAGGTTAGTATGGATCTGCCCTCATAGTGATAGGGTTGGACTGCTTACAGTTGAGGGTCTAGACCGCACCGGCGACTGCTCCTTTGGGTACATCGGGACCACTCTGACCGACACATACCTATGGGTCCACCAAGCCGAGAGGACAACCAGCGGTCATATCAATGGCGTCCTTCTAGACACCAACCTCAGTTCCGTACTGCTAAGGGATCCTACGCATATCATCACATCTGAATGGGTAGCTATTGGTGGTGGAATCCTAGAAATGCTAATGTCCGCCGGCGGGGATTCCGGGGGACTGTTGACGGATGATCGCAATGCTATCGTAGGGATGATCATAAGGGGCCTGCCAAGACAGTACAGGTCAATGAGGATATCAGGCTGGTGGATAACCTCACAATCCTCAAATCTGCAGAGGAACTGCTCCAGTGGATAAAGGTTGATTTGGGAAGAGATGTGGTGTTTGCAGGGTGAGTGGGTACATGTATGAGTGCTGTATGAGTACCTAAACAATAAAATATGTTTTAAATAAGGTGGTGATGGAAGAATTTTAGTAATGAAAGTCAAGTGATAATATGCGAGGAAATACTTATAGCAGAGCGTGATAGTGTTAAGACGAGACGGTTCAATCAGACGTTCAGGGGAAGAGAAATCTGGAATGGAAGCTAAATTTTTCGAAGGACCGTTAATGATACTCGGTGGAGAGGATGCTGAGGATATCAAGTTGGAAAGTATAGATGTTGATGGACTATAGGTAGTTCTGCAAGAACACAACTTGAAAGTGTTAAAGCAGCATCAAGACAGTCAAGAGCTAATGTCTATTATAGATAGAGACTCCCCAAGCATATCAACTCACACCGTGGCCTCCAATTCACATCCAAGTTTCGCAAAGAACTCAACAAGCAGCGGGATCCTTCTTCGCCCTTCGACTGCCTATCACTGGATTCGGCAGCGGCTTCTCAATATGGATTAGCAGCACTCTTGTTATAAACATGGGTAGTTAAAAAACAAGAATTTTCTAGTAACGAAAATATGCTTATTTTGTATGGTGGGACCCCCCTCGCATGGTGGTAGCGGGGCTATACTTTAATATGGGATGTGTAGGGCACGATATATCAGAAATATATATACAGGGGGTCTGTTAGAGGTCATAATACAATGTCACGGACCCTGCGAGAACGGCATTGGCTCACACAATCCGCCGTCACTCTCACTGATACTTTTTCCCCACCTAAGACTAGTATTCGAAACCATGGCATCGACATAATCTTCCATGATAGTAGTGCTTTGTGTTTTGAGTTTTTCAAAACATAAAATCAAAGGAAGATATATATCTTTCGGCTCTTCTAGATATACCTCTAGCGATAATGGAGGTATATTAGATGAGAGAGTATATATTTGGGAGGCAAATACTGCTAGGAGGAAATATCTTCAGGTCCGTCGCTTTCAAAAGGGTCAGGGGTAGTAAGGGGGTCACGGTCAGAATTAGAGTGACTAGGTGCGTATTGATCATTTTAAGAGGTGGCCTAAGGTACAGCGGAAGTGTTGGGCGGCTCAAGACCTCAGTATAAGTAGGGACCAGCAATAAATAGTGCGGGAACGTGGAGCGCACACTCACCACCCACAAGTTACCCTGAACTGCGCTATACCTCTGTCCTTAGATTCCCATGTCCAGGTGCGTCTAGGTTTTCTGTACCTCAGACTTCATGGTTCTATTTTCATACCCAGTACGCTACACTCTTAGAACCACTTCCCCCGCCTAACCAATATTCCCTACCCCGAATATTCTGTGACGTTTGGGATACAGGAGTTAGTTGCAGCCAACCTTCATATCACCACTACAGTTGACACGCCGTACCAGATAACGCCAGCTTCGGCTTATATTGTCAGAGCTTCCAAGTGTCCCTAGCCACACTGGGAAGCAGAGTGTTTACCGCAGGCTATCATGCTACTCATCTAGGAACCGACGCAAATAAACACAAAAGTCTCACCTCCTGTCTCGGGGGCCTGTCACTCGGCCATCCCATGCACTATCCTCGATCTCGTGGAATCCTTCCGATTCTCTTGTGCTACGACAATACCCACTAGGGGTGGTAGTCATGTATGAAATGCAAGCTGCGAAAGTAACAAATGTAATTCCCACAGAAAAATTTATAACGATCGTCCAGCCATAATAGTGAACGGTATATCGATGCACCAGTGACCATAAATGCTACGTACGGTACAGGGGGCTTCCTTCCTCAACCTCTCCTGCCTCTCCTCCTTGTCCCTCCCTCTTTTCTAATTCCTCCCATGATCCCCTTTTTCGACAACTTCTTGTTTTTGGCTTTTTAGTACCCGACTCCACGTTTTGCTTTTTGAGTACTCGACTCCGGCTTATTTAACAAAATTCTTTTGAGAAACTCATTGGTTCTAAACAACCACTAAACGGGAACCACCCGAAGCTAGACACGCACAAGGTAATCTGCACGCATCGGTAGCTGAAAAAAAGGGGATCCAACAGCCCAATGGCAAGAACATACATGTATCGAAAGTCCTGGCGCAGGTAACTTAGGTGGGGAAAACCAGACGCTATTCATACCGCGCACATGGAAACCAAGTTAGAAGGTTTATACCAGGTATGCATAAGTTGGATAATATTGACAAATGTTATATTAAATGAAAATACATTAGCAAATAAAAACTTGCATTACAACACACTATAGTACAGTGTGGAAAAATCTAGTGAGATCATCTTCGACAAGAAAACAGAACCACAAGGGTAGTAGACAAGAAGCAACTGTGAGTGAACGGAGGCAGGTTGTAAGGAGACATATTATCGGAGCTGATGATAATGGCGCCTACAGCTCAACAAGAATGGAAGCAGCGGCTGTGTACATAAAAGACAGTGACGCCAACCAAAGTAAACATATGAATGATGCGCAGACTTCTTATAGCAATGATAGTGCCAGGCGCATTACACATTATTCAGCGGTGGAAAAATAAATGCAATATCGATAGAAAGTCGCGGTCCGGATGAGCAAGGAAAATGACTTGAAACAAGGAGATCTCCTGAAACACGTGAGCGACATTTTGGAAGCTCATCCAGAAAAATCTTAGACGTTATACTGTAGGTACTAACATACCGACAACATAGTGTCAACAGTATCAAAGCAAGGTAATTATATTTGAATATTGGTGACTGCCCAATGGGGCCCAATTGCAACCCCTCTCTTTCGGTTTTTCAGGGCCGATAGTATCCAACTCCATTGCTAGTAATATAAAACTGTCTGTGTTTCACGCCTACAGGGAGCTATAGTCCAATCTCATTACCCATTGTTCTACCCGTTTCCTTATCCACTTGGGAGGGTTTCCATGCTTCCGCCCATCTTGATTGGGATATGTTTGGGTCACTCGGAATCTGGAAAAAATATCTGATGGAACAACAAAGTACAGCCGTATGGTTTTATTATGATCAGGATGTATATCCTGAAAGGGCCTTAAACCGTGCTTTAAGCCGTGCACGTACACCAGTATTAGTCTCGTAACTCACGAGTTCAGCTCTCACGTATTACTCTATAAGTTGAGGTGTACTGACTTTCAAGGTGTGCCTGCTGCTAACGGTCATTTGGAGTAGTTCGATCGTCTGGCTGTCGCGAAGAGCTGTCTGGCAGCCGGACCGCATCTACCGATTTGTGGTTTTAGCTGTTCGGGCGGCAATAATACTTTGGTCTCAGATCGTGAATAGTGTCCAAGCATCTTGTTTTTGCCCTCGGAAAGGTATGCACCTCGTCCTGGGATAATTCTTGATCTAAGCGACGTACCTGTGAATTTAAGAAAATAAATTAGGACCAGAAACCCCAAGAGTATCATCAAAACACACCGTGATATTTCCTCCCTTTGCAATGACACGATGTGCGACGGCCTCGAACACAAACCCCCTCGTTGCTGCCCATTGGGCTATTCCAGCGCTGTCTTGAATGAGCCGACACATCTCTTCCATTTTGTTCCGTCTCAATGTGTTTAGCACCTGTTGCTCCACGTATCTGTTGTTGTACAGTATACCATCGGTGTCTAGGCAAACCTGGCACCCAGTGATCACGTTTTGTCCTAGCGGTTATACTCTCCAACACACCACCTATTTGCTGATGGAGGATTCATCGATATTTCTGTGTTGCCGCAGAAAAATTCACCAGGCATACGTGCTTCACTTGAGCAAAGCCATTGCTCTGGTAGGCATGAAATGCATTCTCTGGCGGTCCCGCTTGAGTATATCACCTGCATTTCACCTATCAGCAGACATAGGCACTTCCGTCCTCACGCATCTGGTGACGGACAAGGGCCCGCAACGTCAGTGGTTGGTGGAGATGGGGAAAGCAGAGGATCCGAGCTGCGTGTGTGATGGGCGGACTCCGCAGAACGCCACGCATTTGTATCAGTGTCCGTGGGTTGGCGATGGGAGGGGAAGATCCAGAGAAGCGGCGAGCATGGATGAGAAGTGGTGCGAGGCGGTGGCACGCTTTGTGTAGTGAGGGAGGGAGTTTTGTACATAGCCCTTTTGCTAGTATCGTAGATAGATGGGGAGGGCAGGGACTGGCCTGAAAGTGGAGAGAGGCACCTGGGACGACCAGGAGGTTGCAGTCCATCGCCATAGTTTAAATCCCGGTCCCCAAAGTGTAGGGGTCCATTCACAGTGATAATCTTATGGTGGCTAAACATTTGCGGGTTTTGGTGTCTAGTACTAGTACGTATATACCAGATCCCACAAATGCATCAGACAGACACCTAATACTTCACCAATGAGAGTAAAAGGGAGTGAACTTACCAACAATCCCTGCTTTTTTTTCCTTGCGAGGATCTATGACTAGCTGCGCAACACCAAAAGCTGGTCCTCGTTTCGATCCGTATTTCCGAAGCCTCCCTTCTGTCAGCCGGAGGAGGCTAAAGCCACCAACTCCCTCCCTGGTGATGAGACCAATGTCTCTACAGTCGAACCTCTATATTAGTATACTCTATATATGCATAACCTCCCTATTAGCATTGAGCATGCCAGCCCGAATTTGGGACTATGGCTAGACAAAACCTCTATAAACGTATAACCTCTCTAATAGCATCGGGTCTTCCGGTCCCCATGCTAGACTAATATAGAGGTTCGACTGTATCGCGGAACTGGTATGAATCTCGATTTGCCTTCAGAAAGTCTTTAACATGGATTGGTTCCATTGCCTGACTGCTGGCGGGTTGTTGCCAGGAATACTAATTCCTTAGTTGGTCTCCATTGTGTATATTGTTGCGGTAGTTGAGGAGAGGCGGTTTCCAAGACTGAGAGACACAAAATCACAGGGATACAGAATCAATCCTTCCCTAAGGGCGGGTTAGACTCAGCACTAACAAGGAATATAGAGTACGAGAAGAGGATATACCGAGTAGAGTTCGATGATATTGTCTTAGAAGCTCTATTCCGCTGTGATCCAGAAAAGGGAGAAGAACAAGCGTGAATCCGAAAGATGGATTCGGATCCCTGACACTAACCACTAATGCTACTGGAGGAGATCAAACACGTATTTGAGAGGGTTTGCCTGCCTGAGTGACGCTGGATTGGTGATGGGTGCCCAGGATACTACCAACAAACGGGGGAGTTGGAAAAAGGGTAGTGAGTCGAGGCTTAGTCGAGGGCAACACGATGGAAAGCCTTATGGCCCAAGTGGCAGTTTCGTTTGATTGTGAATGTTTAGTGTCGTGTGAGAGACTGGAGTGGTAGGCTCAGGGCAGCAGAAACAGCAGTAGGGGCAGTGGCATAGATCCTGTACGGTGGTCACCTGGTTAGTATGGTAGCACTCTGGGTACTGACGGCGAAAAGGTTCTACTAGAGGGCTTGGCAATCTAGGATGAAGGGTTTAAGGCGTGGGGACTTTTCAACCAACCACCGTCGTCAGTCAAGAATCAATCAAGCATAGCAGACCCAGGCATACCATCCCATACGAGATGATATGGGAGGATGCAAAGTGGTGCGAGGCGGTATTCGGATTCATCAGATAAATTTGTAAATAGCTCGGGGAGGGCAGGGACTGGCCCGTGTGGGAGAGAGAAGCCACCTGGGAAACCAGGAGCTGCAGTCCATCGTCATACTCTAGTTAGGGTGAATAAGATTAATGATTCCTTAAAAAAAAAAAAAAAGGCATACCTATAGCCGGGTTGTTCTTTTCGTCCATCTATTAAGGCTCTCTACTCTCTGTTCCTTGTATTCTTTCAATTCACGACAGTACTGTTCGTAGCCAGTGAAGGTGAGTAGCAGTCCTGTTTGATTGTGCATGTGAAGTGTCATATGTGTAGAAGCTTGTTCTATCTAAGTTTGAACAAAGCTAACGTTACCGCGGTAATTCGAAATTAAGACCCTTCCCCCTGGATGGTGTCGGCAAGGCCTCAGAGTCTGACTTTATACAAGAATACTCTGGTTCACTTATACCATAAGTTCTCTGGTATCACTTCCAATTTGCAGAAACCCCCGTTGTTGTGAGATTAGCCTTTTACTAACAGATGCGGAAAGCCGCAACCTATCATGGAAAAGTCGATGCAACACAACTGGAATTGGTGAATGGAAGGTAACGCAAACTGCCTTTTCAGCATTAGAATACTGCCGCGCACACAATAGTAGAATACGAGAATAGTAACTTACTACTCCTCTATCCGTATTCTACCACCGCCATGGCACGCGCTCCCTCCGTCCCCCCTGCCCCCTCTGACCATCCCTCGCCCTCCGATCGCTTCCCCCCCCACTGCCCTGCCCCCCACTCGGCCTACCCCTTTCCCACCCATCACCCGCACTCGACCCCCGACTTGGCCTCTGATCACCCCTCCCCCTCCCACTGCTTCCCTCCCCACTGCCCTGCCCCCCACTTGGCCTACCCCTTTCCCCTCCATCACCCGCACTTGAGCCCCTACTTGGCCTCTGATCACTCCCCCCCCTCCCACCGCTTCCCGCCCCACTGCCTT
>Ga0307514_10001948_pt1 | contig 22570 bp, 21 predicted proteins | sample 16_EM_MG_FD_203088 | JGI IMG/M metagenome (GOLD analysis project Ga0307514, IMG submission 203088) | Populus trichocarpa ectomycorrhiza microbial communities from riparian zone in the Pacific Northwest, United States - 16_EM | ecosystem: Host-associated > Plants > Roots > Unclassified | place...
TCCGAAGCGAAGACTGTATTGCAATATGTGACAAAATCTCAAAGCTAAACATATATGGGGCGAGTGCGGCATCCGATATATTATAGCAATAGCGGAGAGGTAAAATGTGGCTATCGGCCGAAGAAAGTCATAAACATCGCCAGGCGTTGTGTGAACGGCTACAGCATAACTGCAGCCCCTGCGAAGAGTGTAACACACGTGTCGTTCTGATGGTGCGTATACCGGGCACATAGTAATGGAGGTGAGTATGCAACGCGACCCGTCGCCTGGGCGACGGGTAGCGTGTAATTCTCCGTCAGAGGGTTCGAGGTTCCGTCAGAGCCGTCCGGAACACCCGGGTGTTTCAGACGGAAACTAGGGTTGTTGCTGATGAATGAGCAGAGTACCAGTTGTTGGAGTGACTTCAGTATAATATTTGGACAGCTTCTGCCACGCAAACATCATGGCAAATAATAAGTCTTCCTTCCATTGAGTCTTCTTCTTGGCCAAAGCTCTCATCACGCCGTCCATGTGATCAAACATGTCATTGTACACAGTGATGACATGGTGCAGAGTAACGGTATCCCACATCGACATCCACAGGGTCCTGTACCGTAATGGCCGTAAATCCTCCATGACATACTTAGCAATCGTCCACTCATCCTGTGTTGTGAATAGTGCCCGGTAATCGCTGTATTTTGGGTTTTTAAGCCACTCACGCGTGAATTCAGGTAATCGGTAGGCCCCCTCAAGCAACTCTAGTGTCGAGTTCCAACATGTCTTCACATCCATAATTGGTAGTACTGCGATACAAACTTTGGCTTTTTGACAGTCAATGAACTCGTTTCGGCGACCAGGTGTCAGCGTAACCAATACAGCAAGTATTCTCTGCTATTTGTAGGTCAGTTTCAGCACATTCAAAATATGTTGAAATACATACTTTCTCAATTATCTTTGCTAAACCTGGTCTCATGGCCGACACCTTATTGATTCTAGCATTGCCTTCTTTTCGAAGTCTTTGACTCTTCCCAATGTCTGTACTTTCATTCTCTCCAAATTGCTGATCGCGCTCATGGGCTTCCCAAGACTTGGTGCGGCCTTTTACACCCAGACTGCTCATGAATGCCCCCAAAGCAAGCTGAATGACGTGCGCCATGCATGGTATGTGGTTCCTCAATGCGGGCCACTCGATTCCGGAGGCCTTAAGGGTCGTTTGTAATTTGCGAGTAATCGAGTAATTTGAGGAAGCGTTATCGGTTGTAATTCCGAGTAAACGGCTGTCAGTCAGGTCAAAACGATCAAAAACTTCTTTCAACTGTCCGGCTAGCCGTGCTCCAGTATGTTGAGCCTTGACCTGTAATGCTTAAAGAGCTTTCGAAATAGGAAAAGAATGGGCTACCAACCTCATCGAATACCGGTTGTACTTCTCGGAAAGCCCAAATTCCATCCATATAATAGGCAATGTACAATGTTATTGCTAATTTGTTCATTGATGTCCATCCGTCTAAAGCTAAACTCACTCTGTTTCTTGACGGCAATTGTTTCTTAATTGCATCCACTGTCAGTGTGTATTCCCTCTGGCAAATATTGCTCAGAGTGCTGGCTGACAGTAAGACCAAATCACTTCGTAATGTATTTTATGAACGTTGTTGCTCAAGGTTTGATATTGAGTTCCATGGAATATGAGCCGAAACAAAACCTAACATGAGGTAGCGATTGCAGGTGTCTTGGTGAAATTCAGTAGTTTGGAAGTCATTTGATGCCAGTTTAGAGCGTTTTGTCTGTCAATTCAATGAGTATACTTTAAACCTAAATATTAAATTTGAATTTCGTTTGCAAACTTACAATCGGTATACCTCTACATCCTTTCCTCTTCAGTATGGCCAAAGCTGTTTCGTCGACCGTCGAACTGGTCAGTTCGGTTACTTCTGACACGGTTAATTCGTTTAACTTTGCGATGTGCGGTTTTACCAACAAGTGATCACACATTGAGCTGGTCCCATGTTTTGATGGATGGCGAAGAACTTAATGACAAACGATACATATGATGGCAGGACAGCCGGTCTCCTCAATTCCGCAGTGTAGATAGAATCGTGACAAAGGCGTATGTCTAGAATTATTCCACGCAATAAGCCGCTTCGCGCCTACAGTCATTGAAGCCCACCAAGCATCGAAGATAATTTGTAAAGTAAGGTTTCTTCAATCACGAATAAAGACACGTTTATTTTTGGATGATATCATAACCTCCTGCAACGAGGTATTTAAAAATTTTGTATTTGACATCGTGTTAGGATATGGAGCTTTAGGTAATTCAACCTGGATAATCGTCAAAAGATTCGATATTATCAGGTACAACGCTGGATCCTAAATATTAACTTTAGCGCTACAAGCAAGAAAAAAGTCAGACCTGTGAGACATCGCATGCATATTTGTGAAGTTCAATATAGGACATACAAAGATGAGGCAGTTGCGATATCATTACTGGCATTTTTGCCCATAAAGGCAGCCGATTGAATGATTATGGGTTAATGCCGTTGCATTGCTGTCTGATTATCCACGATGCAAGCCCAAAAATCCTTGACGCTCCATTGACGCTCATTTTCAGGAGGTAGTAGCGAAATCATTGGTGCCATTTTTGCCTATAAAGGCGGCCAATATTGCGATTATGGGAGTATGTCGTTGCAGAGACTTCGAATTATCCAAGATGCAAGACCGAGAATCGTTGACGCTTCATTGACGCTGATTTTTAGGAGGTGGTAGCGATATCGTCAGTAGAATTTTTGCCTATCAAGGCGGCCAATATTGTGAATATGGGAGTAGGTTGTCGCAGAGCCCTTGAATTATCCAAGATGCAAGACCAAAAATCGTTGACACTCTGTTGACGCTCATTTCTAGGAGGTGGTAGCAATATCGTTGCTGGCCATTGTGCCCATAAAGGCGGCCAATACACCGATCATGGCGTAACGCTGTCGCACAGCCCAGTAATTATCCAAGATGCAAGACTAGAAATCGGTGACGCTCCGTTGACGCTCATTTCTAGGATGGGGCAACAACCATACCGGTTGCCTCTTTTCATCTAACACCGGGCAATAACTCTTCTTTGGATCGATGTGACTATGAAACCCTTAGATTGCCGAAATGATCAAACTAAAATCATTGACGCTCCGTTGATGCTCACCTTAGAGACATACTGACAGTCATTGGGCACGCAATTATTTTCTTAACATTCATCCCGTCATGTTTGACAGCCAATATACCGTTTCAAGATATTATCATGTGCATCCAAGAGCATCCAGGCCTCTCAGTTTCTGAGCCACCAGTATTCCCTTCATCAGTCGGATAAATGACATAGCTGCATCGCGCTTTTGTGCTTTCAGCTGGTATGTTACAGCATACAGATCCACCAACTAATTTTAGACAAAAAAACCCGATATCCTGACCTATCTTTTTCCAGGTTATTTTCCTCGATTTTCATGATGTACCATAAGCACTTTTCAAATTCTCGACCATGTGCAGCAGGTCTGAGCGCAGAGTTATACAGTTAGTTGCATGGACTAATGCAGCATGACGGCTGGCATTCATCCGGGTTCAGACTGTGCACTGACCGCTTGTCCTACAACTGGTATGACATCACAGTCTTAAATGTTGTTAGTAAAATTTTGTCTCTATTTCAGGTTTTGCTTTCTAATATAACCGTAACAGGGAAGTCGATACCACGTTCGTTGGCTGTCTATTAAACATATTCGGAGTCTAGAACTTTCGCATGGCCCGTACGACCCTTGCACACACACTAATGAAATATTCTGTCTCACAATTCGGTCACTGAAACCATGAAAAAGCAGACCCGTAGCAAAGTAGGTACACAATTTGTTTTTACAAGCGATAGGACCCCACAATTAACTATTTGCCTCTCTATACCTCCGGCGATGCGGGAGCCGTCACCATATCTTTGTCCGTATCCACTTTGTATATGGTAATTAACTAGGGATGCTTTATGCAGGTGTAAAAGATTACGGGTTCAACAGGCTTCCTATCCAGGATTGGTGTCCAATCGGATTCCACCACGGGCGAGGAAAGCAGCATCAATTGGTCTGACTGTGGTTTCTCCGAATCCAGCCTCATTTGACAACTTCCTGGTCGCGAAGCCACTGCCGGCATCTGCGATTGTCCGCTGACAATTTCAAGAGTCTTCATATGCTCTCCAAATGTTGTCGGAGATGGTGTGGCTGCAATCGGGTCTATTTGGTGATGGACAATCGCCGGAACCTTCAATTCGGCAGTCCCGTACTTGATATCTCTCTCACGGATGTAGTTGGCTGCATCCCCCCATCCCGGTTCCATCAATTTGTCACGCCTCATCTGCTTCTGCCGAAAACTCTCCATGTGGTGCTGTACTTTTTTGGAGATTGTGCCCATCACCAGCCAGGTTCATTATCACTCAGCTTACCAAGCTCTGTATCTTCTTCCTCATCTTCCTCATCTTCCCCATCCTGCTCATCATTGGAAGTTGCAAGATCGCTCAGACTGTCTCCGATAGCGTTCAACATCCCTTCAAACGTTGTTTCAGGCTTTCCGGTTGTCCCCCCCGCGCTTTCAGCAGTATTCATATCTTTCAGCTCTTGCATAATAGCTGTCTCTGCATCTTGAACTAGCATTCTTGCCACCATGGTTTCCTTCTCCACATAATCCTCGATCCATTTCTCTTTCTCTTCGTTGCTTAAAAAGTGCATTTCTTGTCTTTTCTCCGCCGCAAGCTTCATTTTGGATCGTAAACTGCGCAATGCTCCCAATGCTCGGACCAGTTCTGCCTCCAAACCTCTCTTGCCTTCATTCGCTGAGTGATGTCGACGAGTGGAGTGCTATGTTGATTTGACGTATTTGCCAGCCAGAAGAGGAGAAAAGTTCTTTTTCGGAGCATTGACCATCGTATTGTGTGTTGACCTTGTCGTTGGGCGAGATGTTCGATGTTGCAAGATATAGACCACATCGAGGCATGCTGAGTCTTTTATGTCAAGGGTCGTACGTTTGATCAACTCAAACAAAGCAAAATCTGCGTTTTGACCATCATTTCATTCGGAATAGTTACACTAACCATACGATATGACATGATAGTTCGCATGTGATTCGTGTAAGATCCCGGCGATCTGTTGAGACAAAGATCACCAGACGCCCTTTCCATCAAAGAATTTCTTTTTTGTATGTATCAAACATGAGATATCAGCTGTCACTCACTTCAATGTGTCCCTGAAAACAAACAAACAAACAACATTGGACCGACTTACTGCAAATCGTGGGACCGTTGGAATCAGCTGCAACTTGCAGCTATATGCAGCAGGGTAATACTTAATGTGCAAGTTAACTGTCATTCATTCCATTGTAACTTGTAGCTTACTATATATTCCTCAGGACTTTCCACTTTTCGTCATCATCTTCCTCATCTTTTCCACAACAGCAAGTCATGGCTCCACAAAGACCACAGCCCAGTGGGATTCAATCTGAATGAAGCTGAACGACGGGCGCTTCATCCAATGCGCCCCCGGCTGGGACACAGCAGCAACGCAGACACCAGTTAGTCCACCGCGACGCTGCAATTGCTGCCACCGAAAATATGTCCCAGGACGCACATTTAAAAAAAGTACGTAAAACCAGACACCGCAATAATAGGCAACAGCCTTCAATTTGATGTGAGTAGCTCCATATCTATCTAGAAGGCGGTCAACTAACTGTATAATGTACAGCTGGGGTACGTAGAGAGCTCTGTGACCAATTTATCGCGGCCCGCAATGGCAAACCTCCATGATTAACGAAGGCATTTGTCCACACAGTCCGCGAAATCGAATTTCATGATGCCGTCAGCTCTGGGATTTTCGCAGACGAATTTCATGATAAAGGTCTCCAGGAGTGGACAAAACAGGCTTTAAAGACCTCACAGGAGGCGACAGAGTCATATATGGTTGAGGTAATAGCCGAATCTTCCATTTAAACGCCACAACTAATTTCTTGTAGGTTTTCAACATGTCTGCCACTATGGGGAGGCAAGGAGGTCGGGTACAGCTAGAACAGTCCGACATGCATCCTGCCTTGAATATGGCCAAAATGGCTAAAGGAGGGTTTTCGCATGCCACAATAGTGGAAATGCAACAACTACTTACGAAACCTCGTGCCAAAGTCCGAGAAGACAACAAGCGAGGAGTTGAGTTTCCTGGTCATCAAAAGGTGAAGGCTGCGATAGAAAGACACCTGGCAATGGTTTATAAAAATCAAACAGACTGCTGCCTTCCATGCCAAAATGGCACAGCAAAGAATCCGCAGACACGCTGGAGGCGTAAAGGAACCGCCACACTTCCACCACAACCGGCGGCACCTCCGCCCGGAACGCCGCCTCAATCCGGAACGCCATGTGTGCCACCGGGTGACAGTGACGGACATGAAAGTTATGAAATAGAAGGTATGCCATCCTTGTGTGTGTATATACATTCTTCACATCCCAACACTCCATTTTTCAATCATAATGCATATGCCAAGGATAGCAAGCGCAATTAAGATTTTATTCCAGATTTGCTGAGTACACTATCTGCTATGTGGAAATACTGCTGACGTTGATTTTGAAGACGACAACAGCCTTTTGGGTGAATCTGAGGGTGCCACCGAGAATTGATCGAAAGGAACGGGAGTGTTGAGTATTATCATTATCTACAATAAGCGGACACTATGAAGTATATTTTAAAGGATATATTTATATGCACAATTAAAGAACAATGTAGTGATAAATGAAAACATACATGAACAGGATAGAATGACTGCCAAAAGGCAGTTATTGATGTTCCAGGCCAAAGTGAATAGTTGCATAATGCGGATACGCCTGTGGCAAAATGAGCGTCAACGGAGCGTCAACGATTTTTCATCCTGTAAGTCATGTTATTAAAATGTGAATCAGTGGTTGTCATCTATAATCATCGTATTGGCCGCCTTTATAGGCAAAGAGAATGCTGTACTCTCCCTGCCCCATCATGACAATGAGCATCAACGGAGCGTCAACGATTTTTTGTCCTGTAGAGCAGGTTATTAAAATGTGAATTTGTCCTCGTTATCTATAATCATTCTGTTGGCCGCCTTTACAGGCAAAAGAAAATGCGATACTCTGCCTGCCCCATCTCGACAATAAGTGTCAAAAGAGTGACAATGATTTTTGGACTGGAATCTGGAGTAATCTTGGTGGCAAATGATCACAGACATTTAAAAACAAGGTTTTGGATGTTTGTAAGCAGTCGCCTTATAGATTACCAAGATCCAATACGAAAAATCATTGACACTCCATTGACACTCATTATCAACATGAAACAGGGAGCGTGTCTGTATTATTTTTAGATATAAAGGCAGCCGATTCATCTGAAAAGAACAATTGCGTACCAAAGTCAATATTTTGTGATTGGCAGTAAGATATGTAAATGCGACCATAAATAGAAAACGCAAAACACAGAACCGGAGATTGGAACCGACAAAACTAGCCAAACCCAATAAAACCCATGAATTAACAGATATGGGTCCGGGTTTGGCCCGCAGAGACCCTGCGGGTCGGGTTTTTAGACGGTTCTGGAACCGAACCAAACCATTTTTGCGGTCCAAACCCGGACCGCAGGCAGGTTACCCGGACCCATTGCTAACACTACTCCTGAACCGTGACTATGCCAAAGGTGTAACACACACATATGATGCCATGCCACCCTCCACATCAAAGACTGTCTGTATCCAGGTGACTATTCTTCTAAATAGACTATTCAGCCACTCTGTTGGTAGTTTCTGTTGAGGGACATTATGGTGGAGAAGAGGAATCAAGAAAGGAATCGAGACCACAGTAGTAAAAGGAGTAAGGCTCTATGACTTACTCCACTGTCACTGATATACCACATGATTTGTAGTGGTGAATCAGCAGATCTAGAAGACAGAAGGCCTATCTTCAACATTCCACCATACCTCTTGCAGCAGTGTAAGGAGATTTTGGAGGGAACAGTTCTAGCTGGAGGAGCATAAGCAATGATTCCACCAGTCAAGCAATGGATCAGTCCAGACCGGAACCGTCCAGTCCAGTCCAGGTCCAGTCCAAGAAATTTTTAGACTGGGATCGGACTGATCCCAGATGCTGACAGACTGGACTGGGCTTGGTCCGGACCGATCCTTCACGGTGTCCAGGGTTAGGGTATACTTTCCCGGTTATTAGTCCTTTAATGGGGAAAATATATCTCGATGGAGCCGAATATACAGACAGAAGTGGTATAATTTCGATCAGTGTGGGTATTCGGGGGTGAGTGGTGATAAAAAGTGAAGATGAATCATGTTTTCGGTAGTACTTGGCTAAAAAGTAATGTCAAATTATATGCGTAAATGGATCAGTCCAGACCAAGCCCGTCCAGTCCAAGACTGCCAGTCTGTGGATCAGTCCAGTCCGACCTTCCCATTAGACCGGACTGGACTGAGCCCTACCGCGGACCGGGATCGTCTGGACTGGTGGAATCGTTGAGCATAAGAAGAGGGTGACAGGATTTGATAGAACACCCAGCCTTGAGGAACTACACATATTGCATGGATCAACAAAAGCTCAACATGAGTACATGCAACCAAGAGCTGGAAAGAATAGAGTGTGTATTTCATTGTGTGGTAAAATGATACATCCGCAAAAGTACCAATTGACTATAGCTCGCACTATGTATACATGGGTACATGGACAGCTCACAGCAAGCTTCCGGTGGATCTCTACACACTGTGCTGTCTATTGCCATCTACAGTCCATTCATTGAGGTGAGCACCAATACCTATGAAACTATATAATACTGGTGGCCAGCGATGGATGTATATGTGTGTTTACTAGATGGCTGTTATACGAATACTGAGTGCGTGTAAAAGGCATACACCTACGCTTGACTGCAGAGGTATAGTGCAATGGTATCCAGCTGCAAACGAGATCGAGTGAGTATAAATGTAGCATAGAGTGGTAAGAAATTCGATTTAGATCTAAGTGCCATAGTGGAGACCTATATATGATGGCGCTTACCCGGCCTCAGGTCACATGTCGCCGTTACAGTCCACTGGAGATCCCATTGCCACTTGAACCACTTTTCAGAGCCTACACTGAAGCCTGCTTGATATCCTGCTTGGAAGCCTGCATAATAGGCTCCTTCAGAGCCTGCTTGATGTCTGCATAACAGCACAATGCTTCAGAGCTGTGCCTGTGAGATACATACTTCAGGAGGAGTTCAATTTTCCGTAGAATGCTTTTAGCTGATGAGAATAAGTCAGTTTGTGCAATGTTTCACACAAATGTTGACGAACTGAATCTACTTGTCTAAGTGCTTCAAGTACCATGATCACCATCTCCAATACTATCATCATCGCCATCATCACCATAGCTATCATACCATTGCCATCATCACCATCAGCCCTGGACTGAATGGGTACATAAACACGTACAATCTACAGGATCCAGACACCAGATTTTCCGACAAAATCTGAGACCCAAAATCTAATTTTCTACTGTTTCTGCAGAATCTGAAATTGTGATTGTCAATATCATGACTATGAGGCATTGTGAGATCGCATTGTGGTGGACACAACAAAGATAAGTTTCACACTTTGATATTGACCGACATCATGATTTCTGCCACGATAGGCCACCCACTACTCACTACCCACTACCCACCGTCCGCCTCCTGGTGCCTGGTGGGTGCAACCCTGCAAGTCACTCAATCAAATACCGTCAAGCATACATAGGAGCATATAGCCAGGAGAAATTGGAAGTGTCCTGCCTCTTCAGAGTGAACATGGAAGCACTGAGCCAAGTAGGCTGAGAGTGTATCATGTAATGCAATTGGCGATATACTTGGAAACATCCTTGGGAGTGTGCTTGAGAGCATGTTGAAAGCCCACAAACATCAGGAAAAACATATTTTGTCACGTGTAATCTACCGCGGCCTATATGGCCTACCGTAACCTCCTGTAACACCGATAACGTCACATAATGACAAATACCCCAGCGCTGTTTTAGGTAATGCACGATAATACACCTGTAATTTACTGATAGCACAACTGAATTATTACTGTAATGCAACTGTAGCGCATGTATTATATACTGCAATTTATGAATAATACTATATATTACTCTCATGACTTCAACAAGCTCACTCCCACAACTCTGACATGCTCACTCAAACAACTCTGATATACTCGCTTCCACTCCAACTCTGACATGTTCACTTTCGCCACTGATCTGCTCGCTCACACAACTCTGACATATTCCCTTTCCAACCTCAAATATGCTTGGTCTCACTGCTCTGACATGCTCACTCTCACCTCTCTGACAATGTGGCTTTGCTGGGAGTAAGCTGGTAGCAGTGGAATGCTCACTCTCACCTCTCTGACAATCTGGCTTCGCTGGGAGCAAGCTGTTGGCGGTGGATCTGGCTTCCCTGGTAGCAGTGGATCTGGCTTCGCTGGGAGCAAGCTGGTAGCGGTGGAATGCTCGCTCTCACCTCTGACAGTCTGGCTTCGCTGGGAGCAAGCTGTTAGCGGTGGATCTCGCTTCGCTGGGAGCACGCTGGTAGTGGTGGAATGCTCACTCTCGCCTCTCTGACAATCTGGCTTCGCTGGGAGCAAGCTGTTGGCAGTGGATCTGGCTTCACTGGTAGCAGTGGATCTGGCTTTGCTGGGAGCAAGCTGTTAGTGCTGGATATGGCTTCGCTGGTAGCAGTGGATCTGGCTTCGCTGGGAGCTAGCTGGTAGCAGTGGGATTCTCACTCTCACCTCTCTGCCAATCTGGCTTCGTTGGGAGCAAGCTGGTTGCGGTGGATCTGGCTTCGCTAGGTAGGGGTGAAAGTAGCTTCACTGGAAGCAGTGGATCTGGCTTTGCTGGGAGCAAGCAGGTAGCGGTGGATTGGGCTTCGCTGGTTGGAGGGTATTACATGATTTCGTGGAAGAATAATGGATGAGTAAAATACCCGATGCTGGTGATTGTGATGGTGGTGATGGTGATGGTGGTGATGGTGATGGTGGTGATGGTGATGGTGTTGATGATGATGGCGGTGATGGTGATGGTGGTGGTAGAGATGACGATTGAAAAAAGGGGGTTGATGGAATGCATGCGGTATGAGAAATTTGTATCATTCTGTAATTCGATATTACATACAGTAACACCCACATAACATTCTCATAACTCCACTCTAATGGCCAAAGTACTGGGTAGGCAGTCATAATCTATAGGAAGCAACGGTAACACAGTGCTAACAGGGATAATATATCTCAGTTACGGTTGCACCGAAGGTTTTCCCGACGAAATAGCTTATATGACTGCAAGTGTACCATCAAGTGCAATTTGAAGTGTTCTTCGAAGTAAGCACGGAAGTTGACTTGGGAATGTACTTGGTGGTGTATCCAGGAACATGCTTGGTGTGTACTTGGAAGCATCTTGAGATCATACCTGGGAGCATAGAGTCAAGCAGGCTTGGAATGTGTTACTCAGTGTGATTGGAAGCATACTTGGGATCGTGCTCAGAAGTGAACATAAGAGCAGCTTTAGAGCATTCTTGGGAGTGTGCAATGAAGTGTATTCAGCAGTATTGTTGAATGGAGTATGATTTATAGTATTAAGAGCATAAAATTGTACACATATCATAGTAACGTAGTCAACATGCAGGCATATAGAAGCTCTTACTGCTATGTTCCGAATTTTCTATGAATTACGATCGCAGAAACTACTTCTCTATGAGTTATGCATTGTGTAATATCATTTTTCTTGGTGTACATATCTACCCCAGACTCTCCTACATATATACACTCCCCAACACCCAGTCCACCTCTGTTATCCCTGTAATTCTGTGCACCATCGTCCCCCTGCTGACTATTGTTGCCAATGTAAGCTGTGGAGATACGATATGGATTTTCCACCACCCTGTGTACACTCAACTGCAACTTGTACTGTATACCCACTGTACAGGTCCCAAGCCCACTAGTATATCTCTCCAAGTCTCGGTAAGTTCGTACTATTTCTATGGCCAGAGCAATTATTGTCAGCTGAAAAGAAGCTGTCTGCTCAGCTATTTGAATTATTTGAAATCCAATGATATCACCAAGTTTTGCTCTGATCACAACATGTTCTAGTGATGTAACATCCATAAATAGGTCCTATTTCACTTCCCAGTTGCCAATTTACTCCATTGCAAATTCTCCCCATACTACTGTAAAAACACATTACAATCCAGGTATTAATCCACAACTGCTCACCCAATATTAAAAATATCATGAATGTCAACCTGGGATGTGAAAGCAGGTAGAGTTATATACATTTCATATATATCACACTTTGTTGTCAGAGTGCAACTTGCAGACTTAAATTAGTGGGTCATTTTTAATTTGAGTTCTTGTGGTTTATACTTGCCACTATCAGCCACTCAGCCACTCAGCCACAGAATTCTGACCAATAAGAATCGAAAAAGACACATTCCGTGTGCTTATATGGGACTGGTGGATTGCATAATTTCTCTGCAGTATGCATTAATCTAACAAGAAATCTAGCAAGGTTGCATATTGTTCTTCCATTCATCAACAAGCAGAGGTTTGTAAACCAGATATTGAAATTCGCAAACGGGCCGGGTCGCGTATGGAGCGGAACATGTATTTGCAGTGTTCCCCTAAAATCCCTGGATGTACCTACGATAACCTATTCCATCGAAAGCCTACTACCATAATCCCAATCTAACTTTTGCAGTTGCTGTCCGACTCTAGAGCCTGTATAGACGAAGTTAATCATCTGGAAGTGGTCTATTTTGGCGCTCGTCCGGTGTTGGATATTTAATACCTAGAGACCGATTACACTGTCTGCCCCTTCCCCCGCAGACTATTTAGCGATTGAAAAAGAGGTACATACAATTCATTGCTTCAGTACTCGGTCATTATTGATACTCCTTTGAGAAAACACTCCGGTAAATTTTTGATGTAGTTTTGTCCGTTGTCGGTTTTAACTTTTTGAGTTTCGGTACATAGGCTGCCGCCTCGCGCGACGAAGTTCGGTATATGAGCACGAATGAAATCTTCGCTTTAATTTCTGCACATCGCGCATCGTTGATGAATCACGTTTATGCAAGATAAGGTAAGTGGCGCATCGAATGCGGTAGCTTCGTGTTATCAGCACTCTAATCTCAACACCCAATAACAACCTGCATGAGCATTTTAAGTTATCTGCAGCTGATAAGGCCTGCAGCTACCCCTGCCCATGTTTCACCGGGATCCCGGCAATCGATGCACGAGGTGTAAGATTGCATCACTGGTGAGATTTGGTGAGGCTAAATTGTTCCTAAGATTGAGCTTTATCCTTACTTAGGCAGAGCGTTTTGAGAAGAGCCACGTTGTTGAGCTGAGCGGTTGTATTACCCACACTTGCTGCTCTGGAATAGTGTTGTTACCTGGTGTTCAATTGGCCAGGAGAAACTTGGCTCTTTCCATCATTTCCGACCCGCCAACGGTGTCTTGGATTCACCCGTCACCAGCCAGGATTGGTGTCGAGGACCATGGCACGCTACCCGGAACTAATCCTAGCAGGTCTAGTGGCATACGCTTAAGGGAATTCGGTTAGCTCCCGCGACCCACGAGTTCGGATCCGAGACGGGAGATCACCATGCATACGCGAGAATAGGTTGTTGTTTAATCGTACTGCATTTACTCTTTCTGAGTATGACGGTTCCCGTGGCCCTCCCTCCGAGTCTCCCGGGTAGGTGGGGGAGTCCTCGTCCTCCCCAACGCGAGAATAGGTAGTGAGGAGATAGTTGGGGCGTACTCTGCTACTCCTAGGGACTTCATCGCAATTGTTACTCGTTTAGGAGGGAGAGGGAAGAGGATACACGTGAAACTAGAAGAGATACCGTGACCACTCGCTTGCGCAAGGATCCATTGTTTGCCTCAACCAATCGTATGATTGTTACATACCGGGTTCTTCGACTAGTCTTTCAAATGTATCCGAAATCAAATCGCATGGCTGTCTGAGCAAGCTTTCGAAAGAGGCTCTGAAATCTAGAGATGGAGGTTTAGGTGGCACTGCCGGAAATGTCTAGCCCCCAAGTACTTGCAAACGAGAGTCTCGGTTATATGTGGGGGCGGCCCGGGCATTGCCGGGATTCTTCTTCCGTTGCATGTGCGCGGGTCCGCGGCTTTCTACTTTTTGAGTAGTCGACTCTCCATCGTCTGCACTTTAGCAGGTATGCGGGAAGATGTGGAGCAGGAGTTCGATGAGAGGATCCCATGGGTGGGTGGGGGCGATACAGGCAGCGTTGGCTCCTAAAACCATGCATACTAAGTGTATGCATACATATTAAACTCTGGGCTTCATGGAACATTCATGTGATCACGCCATATACCCGTTACGATTCGGAGGCAGGCGAACATTTGCAAAACCGGACACCTATGCCACCAATGCAGCCCCACCCTACGTAGCCACTACAATAAACCTAAATTAGCACTTAGTAGGTACCTAAACTTAATAACGACCCACCCGCAGCAACACGTGCTTCCATCACTCGTTAATGCGGCACTACCACACCCTGCCGAACGTCACAAAACCTCACTCGTAGTACCTGACCGGTGAGTCATGGTAATCTACTCGAGTAACACCTGAATGTGCCAACTATCCCTGCGAAATATAGGCTTATCAAGCTGCAGCCAACGCATTACGCAGTGCCGCATGCAGGCGTGTAGAGCTGATAGCTATAGCTACCCCTCATTCCCCTCTCCTGAGTCCTCCTCCAGACCACCTCAACACCACCTCCCGACCGTCTTCAACACCATCTCCGACACCCACATCAGAAAGCCTGTCAACATCCCACGTCATGCCAAAGAGTCGTTTACGTTCGAAACGTGCTCGTTGCAAGCTATGCAACGCCAGGTTCGCAACAACGGCCGAGCTTCACGACCACGCGCGTGTAACCCCAAACCACTGCCCAACCGACCGATGCGACTGCGACACCTGCAACCCAACAAAGCTACATCTAGACAAAAAGGTACCAACCCCACCAACCCCCTCTCCAAACCCTAACCTCCCAGGACTCCCGCCGCACATACAGCATCCGCCACGGCCCGCCCAAACTCTGCGTCTGCGAAGTCTGCAACCTCGAACTCTTCACCTGCGCCACCGGCAAGCAAAAACACGCGCGCACCCCGCAGCATCGGAACGCCGCGATCGGAAAAGGTCTTTACTGCGCAGACTTGGAGAAACCGTTCTTATCCACATCCGAGTTCGAGCATCACCAACAACAGCACCACCAGACCGGGACGCAATACCACTGCGTCGATTGCGACACCGATTTCCCCTCGCAATGCGCCCTCAAACGTCATCCCAAGAATGATCAGGCCCATGGGAAACGCTTGCTAGAGATCCCGTGCGACGAGTGCGGGAGCACGTTCCCGAATAATGCCCAGCTCGCTGCGCATCGGCTTGCTAGGAGGCATAAGAAAATGTCGCGTGTCCGGTGTCTAGCGTATCCCACGTGCGCGCGTAGGTTTACTACGAAGGGGGGGATGATGGCGCATCTAGAAAGTGGGGCTTGTAGGTCAAAGATTACTCGGAAGAGGATTGATGACCTGATCCGCCAGCACGACACGAACAATGTGATCTTGAAGGTCGGAGCCGGGGGGGGCACCCCGCCATATTTTTCTATAACGCCGTCCCCGGCACCGTCGGGATCTATTACATCCGAGCTGTCAGAAAGCGATTCGGACGACGAGGGAACTATAATCTTTTCGGCTACCACCTCCGCTACCCTGTCCCATGAGGACCCTATGATCTTCTCCCCAGTCTCATCCGCTACCATGTCTCGTCGCGACGAAACTTCGTTCTCGCCGGTCTCATCCGCCACACTGTCGCAGCACGAGGAAACCATAATCTTCTCCCCCTCCTCATCCGCCACAATATCTCGCCAGGAGAGCTTCATGGATACCGCACTCATCCCGACACCATCATACGCACTCTCTGCGGAGTCTACGCCCGGCCCGCCCGGATTCGATTTCAGCTCCGGCCGGGTTTGTTACATATGCGGTAAGGAATTTAAAGCGATCAAGGGGTTGGAGCAGCATCTGAATAGCATTACACATGAGCCACGGATCTACCACTGCCCGACGTTCCTGTTTTCTGGGGCGACGACGAAGCCGCAGAAGGATTTTATCTCGATTAGTGGCCTGATTATGCACCTCGAAAGCGGGGCGTGTGAGGGTGGGAGTGAGGGGTTGGATAGGGCGCTTGAGTTTGTGGAGGAGAAGTTGAATGAGGAGGGGGTGGGGCATTTGTTGCGGGGGTGAACTGGGAGGTTGGGTGGGTTTGGGTTGAGAGGGTTGGGTTGGGTTGGGTTGATGATGTTATGACTGTGCTTTGGTGCTGTTTTTGATGTCTTGTACTGGGTTTTTGTTAAATTGGAGTGCTCCTCCGGCTATATCGCTATAATCATAACTATCCGATGACAAATTATACAAATGCATTTTGCGAATTTGAAAAAAAACTGTTCTGGGTGGAAATTGGGTATCCGAATAATATGTCACCGTAAGCGAATGTCTGCATTTCCATGATGGAGAATGTATCCACCATTGTGAGTTTCCCACTCAGGAATACTATACGCAGTACCGACTAGCTTGCATCTCGACGATTGGCGATATCGGCCGAGATGAGTCCGTTCTTGGCATTGGGCTTGGGTGAGGCTGCATCGGCAATGACATTATGCTTGGCGATCTCTCGTCTTGTGTGTTGAAATGAGGTACATACTACATGAAAAAGTGGTGTTTTTTTTAACTGTGAGTATCTTGTTTATCCTATGGAATGGTTGTCAAATTGGTTGAGAACTGTGAGTATCTTGTTTATCCTATGGAATGGTTGTCAAATTGATTGAGAAGCATTTAGAAAATTTGGGGAACGGTTTCCTGATGGTTAGTTACATCAAACTGCTGCAATCCGCATTATAAAATACCCATTTTTCATATAGTATATACTCTACTTGCACCTCGGTGGGTTGACGCTAGACCTGGGAGAGAATTAATTCTCAGCTATCACTCATTGGCTGCTAACCTGAATCCTCGCATTCATGACAGCGCTGCAAATTTGAAAGTTCATTGATATATCGAGATAGAACATAACACGGAAGAAGTAGTTAGACCGTATGCACGAAGCGCTAATGTGTCTAGGTAAGAGAAGTAGGTGAAGAACTGCTAACGGTGATATTTACTTACGGTATCTGGGTTCCCGAAGCATGTTGGCTGCAATAACTACGATGCTGCGCACTCGCATTTCTGCCCTTGCACAGCTAAATTAGAGAGGCCAGAACCTTAAACCTCACTTAAATTGATCAGAGGGTGGATAAGGTATACCCGCATCGGGGTGAAGCGAGGCGCTGGTGCTGGTTTATACAAACGGTCTGATAATTATTGCTAGCATAGAAGCGAACCCTCGTAGAACGGGGGGGAGATCATACCTAATAATAATGCGTACACGTGTGGACGGGATGGTGACGCAGCAGGGCGTGGCTGGTGTGGCTCATCATCGTGGCTGAACCTCGCAAGTTCGTTCTTCTCTTTAGAGAATACATCACCTCCTAGCCTCCATTGCATGATGCTACGAAACCCCTTACGAGTTGCGTGAACATGGCCAAAAGAAGGATGGATTCGAGGCAAACTTCCTAGGAGAGCATAACATATATGGTGTAGTAGCCTCAGGAGGGAGGGCTATTATTGTGTTACGACCATCTCCAAGACTATTATCCATCAAAAGTATACCATAGCGCCATTTTCGCTGCCAAGGTGCGTATCTGCATTGCGAGATATGTATTTTGGGGAGAGTTAGAGCAGCAATGAACTTTAAGTTCTTATTGGTCAGGAGCTGCATGGGTTATTAACCCCGCTTTTACCCCTCTGTTCCCGGATAACTCGATCGTTTGCTAGCTCTCTCATCCTGTTCCAACCCGATCCAACATCAAACTTGGCCGTACCATGCCGTCGCCATTCAAATTCCGACAGCGCCTCGGGGTATCTTCTGGGAGTCGTCCAGCCTCGAGAGCTTCGAGCCCCACGCCGCATCCAGCATCTCCCGCACCCCCAGCATCGCCTATGTCACCTACTTCCCCGGGTCTCGCTGCACCTATCCCCGCTGTGTATCTCCAAGTATGTTCTAGGAGTCCTCAAACAACGAGAGCTTCGAGTCCTACCCTACATCCCACGTCCTCCGGTCCTCCGCCATCATCAATTCCACCTACACCCCCGGATCCCGCTTTGCCTGTCACGGTTGTTCAACTGGTCCCCAGTTGTAACGCGGCTTTCACTGAGGCCTTGCGACGCCATACAGAGATACTAACCCCGGAGGAAAAGCTTGCATTTGACGGAGGACATTCGATTGTACCCGAGCAACTCCTAGCTACAATCAAGAGTCACGACGACAAGCACAATGACGCGAGTCGCTCCCGCCGGTGTGCTACTCGGGTACATGGGTTCCTGACAGCATTGGATGCCTATTTGGGTCCAGTGTCCATCATGGCCGGCCACAGTCCCCAGATTACCTCGCTGGTTGTCGGAGGTTTAAAACTGATCGTTCAGGTGCGTTCGAGGGTTACTGCCTCGGTTATAGTGACGACGCTAATGGGTTTATGTTGAACAATTCAGCTTGGACTTAAGTTTTCAACCTTCTTTAACAAATTGACGGAGATGATGGACGATCTTACCAGTCACCTGAAATACCTCTCGAAGTATGCGGAGAGTTTTCAGGACTTCCAGGAAGTGCAAGAGGTATCTGGTTTCCGGGTTACATCCATGGTGTTGTCGTACGCTGAATATTCTAGGCGTTGTCATCCGCTTACCAAGACTTGCTCGAATTTTGCACCGGGGCACGGAACGTCTTCGTAGATAGAGATGGAAATACAAGGCGTAAGTACTTAAATCTCTCAGATTGTGGTTGTTACTCCAACGCAATGGGTAGTGGGAAAGATTAAACAAGGTATCAAGTATGGTGGCTAGTCGATGCCAAGCTACAAAACACCCGACATGGTGATTTTCTAAAGTAAATCTTGGCATTTAGCTTGTCTCGGTTAGCTGCATGTTTCTCTAGCTACAGCTCTATTTTCAGCAGACCACTAACCATATGTGATTTGCAACCTGTGAATTGGCTGATTCTTTCAGGCTGGGTGTCGTTCCGCATATTCCTTAGGGTAACATGGGAACCATTCGAGGAAAATTTCAATGCTCTTAGTTCCCGGTTTCGGAATAACGTCGAAATTGTGATTCGCACTGCCGACATCACGGAATACCAAAGACGTCGCTCGAAGGAGGAAATCGAGGCTGAGGAGAAGGAAGGTAAGATACCCTAAATCTAACTCCGTGCTATTCAGGAGATTGGCCGTAACTTCTGTTTTAGATGAAAATCGACGAAATTTGTTCCTTTGGCTCTCAGACTTGGATTTCGACAAAGAGCACGACACGATATTTTCCAAAAGACACCCGGATACCGGGAGATGGCTAGTTGATTCACCAGAATTCAGGGCTTGGATTGGTGCTAAAGAATCGTCTATGTTGTGGTGTTTTGGAAATCGTAAGTTGTTTGATATTCCCTATGAACAGGTATCCAAGTTGACTTTGCCTAGCTGGCGTTGGGAAATCTGTTCTAGCGTTCGTCTCCACTCGCTATCTCCTTGAATATCTTTGTCCATGCTTCACTGGTCTGACAGCCCTTCACAGATCTATCGTTCTGGAAGAAATCTCGGCCAAATATGCACTTGACAGTGGTGTCGGCCTCGCCTTTGTATACTTCAACTACAAAAAGCAGGATACTCAGAATCCCAGCAAAATTCTGTCAACGATAATCAAGCAACTCGCACGGCAGATACGAAGTTTGCCCGCACAGTTGAAGCAATTTTACCGGAAATACTATAGAGATGCTGACTTCCCAAGCGATGAAAAACTTGAGGCACAGCTTGCAGAGCTCATGAAGACATTCGAGCAGGTCTATCTGGTCATGGATGCCATGGATGAATTAGAGGATAGGAAGAAGTTCCTTCCAGTGATCACCAGATTGGCGCAGGACTTCGGGCCTTCAATAAATCTGAAAATCTTTGTTACGAGCCGCAGGGAAAAGGATATCGAAACTCATTTCAATCGATGCAACGTCCCCACGATACAAATCGAAGCAGCAAAAGTCGATGCAGATATCGCTGCGTTTGTTCATGATCAGCTCGAACGATGGGACGAAAATGTTACTGAGTTTCCAATAAACCAGTCTCTAAGAGATGAGATTGCACATGCTCTGACGTCAAAATCTAACGGAATGTAAGAAACTTTCACTTCACTGTTCGCATGTCTGTGTGGGCCTCGATATCTCCAGAATATAGTGCAGTGTTCCTATGCGGCCAGGCCGGCCGCCAGGCTTTTTGCGGCGTAGCTTTTCAAATAGAGGCCTGCGCCAATGCAAGCCTCAGATTTTACGGCCGGGCCGCTTAGGAACACTGATATAGTGTGCACTTCTCGCGGCCTACAGGTCCGAAGATAGTGCACTCTGGTTTTTTAACAATACTGTTCTGACACGTTATTACAGGTTTTTATGGGTGAAATTTCAACTGGACTATATTTATGGCCAACCGTCAATCTCCGATGTCAGGACGGCACTAAGTTCGTTGCCAAATACCATGAGCGAAACGTACATACGAATCCTAAGCAAAATCAACCGCCAGATTCCGGCACGGAAGAAGATCGCGCAGCATTCCTTGATGTGGGTAGTGGGAGCAGCGAGGCCTCTAACCGCCGAGGAACTAATACTCGCTGTGTCTATCAAACCGGGATGCCGATCTGCCAAAGACCTAGAGAAATACTCGATAGAAACAGTCATCCAAGCTTGCGAAAATTTGCTTACAGTGGAAGACGATACGGTCCGCTTTTGCCATTTTTCAGTGTTCGAATATCTCACCACTACAGGCGAGTCAGAGTGGGGTGATGACACAGGCCTGCTTCAAAAATATCGGGCTCTTTTTAACGATAAAAATACGATGCTTACGGAAATCTGTGTACAATACCTGTTATTTGAAGAATCTCTCGGGTATGAAGGGCCTTTCTGGGGGTACACGGATCGGGTTCCGTTCGCTAGATATGCAGCATACTTCTTCGATCATCATATCCAGAGGATTACCCACCTTCCCGACTGTATTGCAGATATTATTGATGAGTTACTGGGTTCCCCGAAACTTCTCGCCAGCTTGTATAATATTCGGTCCGGTGACCATTGCACAAAAGTCAACACAATCGATCCATTACACCTTTGCTTAATGCTCGGCATATTAGACTCATATACGAGATCCCATAATTTCGTTCTATCCCGCAGGGATTCGACTCAATATGACGACGCTCTCCATTGTGCCGCCCGCGGCGGTTCGGTATCGGCTATCCAAAAACTATTAGATCTCGGATACTCCGTTGACGCGAAGGACGCCAATAATCGATACCCACTCGATCATGCCGCTGAAGTGGGACGTTTGGAAGTACTGGGTTTTTTGTTGGGGAAAGGTGCCGATGTTAATGTACAGGGTGGCACATTGGGTAACGCCTTGCAAGTGGCGGCATTCAGCGGCCATGGACAGATTGTGCAGACTCTTCTGGAGCGTGGTGCCGATGTCAATGCTCAGGGCGGTCAATACGGCAACGCCTTGCAAACGGCGGCATGCAGAGGCCATGGACAGATTGTGCAGACTCTTCTGGAGCGTGGTGCCGATGTCAATGCTCAGGGCGGTCAATACGGCAACGCCTTGCAAACGGCGGCATACCGAGGCAATAAACAGATTGTGCAGACTCTTCTGGAGCGTGGTGCCGATGTCAATGCTCAGGGCGGTCATTTCGGCAACGCCTTGCAAGCGGTGGCATGCGGCGGCCATGAACAGATTGTGCAGACTCTTCTGGAGCGTGGTGCCGATGTCAATGCTCAGGGTGATAAATACGGCAACGCCTTGCAAGCGGCGGCATACCGAGGCAATAAACAGATTGTACAGACTCTTCTGGAGCGTGGTGCCGATGTCAATGCTCAGGGTGGTAAATACGGCAACGCCTTGCAAGCGGCGGCATACCGAGGCCGTGAACAGATTGTACAGACTCTTCTGGAGCGTGGTGCCGATGTCAATGCTCAGGGCGGTCAATACGGCAACGCCTTGCAAGCGGTGGCATACCGAGGCAATGAACAGATTGTGCAGACTCTTCTGGAGCGTGGTGCCGATGTCAATGCTCAGGGTGGTGAATACGGCAACGCCTTGCAAGCGGCGGCATACCGAGGCAATGAACAGATTGTGCAGACTCTTCTGGAGCGTGGTGCCGATGTCAATGCTCAGGGTGGTGAATGCGGCAACGCCTTGCAAGCGGCGGCATGCAGAGGCAATGAACAGATTGTGCAGACTCTTCTGGAGCGTGGTGCCGATGTCAATGCTCAGTGTGGTGAATACGGCAACGCCTTGCAAGCGGCGGCATACCGAGGCAATGAACAGATTGTGCAGACTCTTCTGGAGCGTGGTGCCGATGTCAATGCTCAGGGTGGTGAATGCGGCAACGCCTTGCAAGC
>Ga0307514_10001950_pt1 | contig 22540 bp, 17 predicted proteins | sample 16_EM_MG_FD_203088 | JGI IMG/M metagenome (GOLD analysis project Ga0307514, IMG submission 203088) | Populus trichocarpa ectomycorrhiza microbial communities from riparian zone in the Pacific Northwest, United States - 16_EM | ecosystem: Host-associated > Plants > Roots > Unclassified | place...
CGGCGCCTGCGGCTGATCAGCTGGCTCACCGAGTGGGCCTGCGGGTTCAGGATTTCGGCCGGCACTTCGTCCGGCGCGTCCAGCGTGGTCAGCGTGGTGATGCGGTCCGGGCTCACGCCCACGACCAGCCAGCGGGCATTCGCGCCCTGCATCAGCTCGACCACCACCACGCGCTGAGACGGCGACAGCGACAGGCTGCCAACGTTGCGCAACAGCCCGGGCGTGCCGGCGCCGCCGATGCCGGAACGGCGCATCAGCCACAAAGCCAGCGGGATCATGGCCACGACCGCACCAAAGGCGATCAGCGGCATCAGCGAAGAAGTCATTCCGGCGTTCCTTGGGGACAGCGACTGGGTGGGTGAAATTCAGAGGCGGCTCAAGCGGCGCATGCGCTCGCTGGGCGTGACGATGTCGGTCAGGCGAATGCCGAACTTGTCGTTGACGACCACCACCTCGCCCTGGGCGATCAGGAAGCCGTTGACCAGCACGTCCATCGGTTCGCCGGCCAGCGCTTCGAGCTCGACCACCGAGCCCTGCGCCAGCTGCAGGATGTTCTTGATCGGGATGCGGGTGCGGCCAAGTTCAACCGTGAGCTGGACGGGGATGTCCAGGATCATGTTGATGTCGTTGCCGGCGCCGGATGTGGCGGCGGTCGGCGAGAAGTTGGCGAACGAGGCGGGTGCGACCTGCTCGGCCGCGACCTGCTCGGCCACTTCGCCACCGGAGGATCCCTTGGACTCGGCCAGGGCCGCAGCCCAGGCATCGGCCATGTCGTCCTGGGCGTCGTCGGGTGCTTGATCAGCTGACATTCGTATCTCCCAACCAGCCGAAGTTCGGGCTGGTCAACATGCGATCGATCTTGATGGCGTAGTGGCCATCGGAGGTGCCGTAGTGGCAGTCGAACACCGGGACGCCATCGATCTTGGCCTGGATCAGCGGCTCGAGATCGAGCTCGATGAAGTCGCCAGGCTTGAGCGACAGCAGTTGTTCGACGGTGGCCGGCGCGGTACCCAGCTCGGCCACCAGGTCCACGTTGGCCGACTGGATCTGTTCCTTCAGCAGGTTGACCCAGCGGTGGTCCGGCTCCACCGAGTCGCCCTGCATCGACGAATACAGCACGTCGCGAATGGGCTCCAGCGTGGAGTACGGAATGCAGAAGTGCACCGAGCCGGAGGTTTCGCCAAGCTCCAGCGAAAACGAGGTGCAGACGACGATTTCGCTGGGTGTGGCCACGTTGGCGAACTGCGGCTGCATTTCCGAGCGCTGGTAGTCCAGCTCCAGCGGATAGATGCCGCGCCAGGCGCGCTTGTATTCCTCGGTGATGCAGCCGACCAGGCGTTCGATCACACGCTGCTCGGTGGCCGAAAAGTCGCGGCCTTCGATGCGGGTGTGGAACTTGCCCACGCCGCCGAACAGCGCGTCGATCACCGCGAACACGATGCTGGGGTCGCAGACGATCAGGCCCGAGCCGCGCAGCGGGCGGACCTGCACGATGTTGAAGTTGGTGGGCACCACGATCTCGCGCAGGAAGGCGCTGTACTTCTGCACCTTGATGCCGCCGATCGAGACTTCCGGGCTCTTGCGGATCATGTTGAACAGCCCCACGCGGATGTTGCGCGCAAAGCGTTCGTTGATGATCTCCATGGTCGGCATGCGACCACGGACGATGCGTTCCTGGCTGGCCAGGTCGTAGTTGCGAATGCCGCCAGTGGGCGCTTCTTCCTGCTCGAGCTTCTGGCTCTCGCCGGTGATGCCCTGCAGCAGCGCGTCGACTTCGTCCTGCGAGAGGATTTGCTGGTTCACGGATGAGATCCTGCGACCGGGCGTGTCGGGCTTATTGAATGATGAAGGACGAGAACTGGACCGACTTCACCGGCGAGTCGTCGAGGCTGTCGAAGCGCTTGCGCTTCTTCTTCTTGCCAGGCGTGGGCGGGGCTTCTTCTTCCACTGCATCCTCGTCTTCCAGCTCGATGCCCATGGGCTGCACAGCGACGCGGCGCAGCTGGCGGGCCAGCACTTCCTTGCCGTCGGGCGTCATCAGCTCGGCCGAGGTCTTGTGGCCCAGCAGCAGCAGCACGTTGTTGCGGATCGCCGGCAGGTAGGCCTTGATCTCGTCGGCCACGTGCGCGTCCTGGACTTCCAGCGTCAGGCCGATCTGGGCGAAACGGTCGGTCTCGCGGTCGGCCAGGTTGACGACAAACGGGTCCAGCGGCACGAAGACCGGCAGCGCGTGCTTGTCGTCCTTCTTCTTGTCCTTCTTGGCACTCTTCTTTTCTTGGTGCCCGCTGCTCTCTTCGCCATCTTCGGCGGCAGCGGCCGCTTCGGCGTCGTGGTTCTTCTTCATCACCAGCGCGACACCGCCCCCAACCGCGGCCAGCAACACCACCACGGCAAGGATCAGGATCAGTTTTTTCTTGCCCTTCTTGGGGGCGTCGCCGGCGGGGGCAGCTGCGGCAGCAGACATGGACGGGGCTCCTTGATTCCTCTGGAGGACCCAGACACCGCAAGCATGGGGCGTCGGGATCGAATAGGAGGAATTATTGAGAGCCAAGCCCCGTGCAGAAGCCACGAAAAGCGGCGGTTTTACCGGTGGTCCTCAGGCTGGACAGCACCAAGCCCGACGGCGAAAGCGCCGTGCCGAAGCGCAGCGCAGCCGGCGCCGGGCCGCCCCAGGCGGCTGCGCCAACCCGCTCGGCGGGTGGTCTCAGGTAACCCTGAGACCGGGTGCCCCATGACTAGGCGTACATGTCCAGCAGGCCGCGGCGGTTCACGGCGGTGCGCGCGGGGCTCATCGTGGCGTTGTCCAGCGCTTCGTCGCCGCTGTTGCCACGCCCGCCCATGCCAAACGCGCGGCCACCGCCGGCTTGCTGGGCACCGGAGTCGCCCTGGCGCTGGCCCTGGCTGGTCTGGTCGGACACGCTGCCGCCCGCGAGGCTCAGGCCCACGTCGCCGAGTTGTTCGGCCAGCTGGGGCAGTGCTTCGCTGAGCGCGGAGCGGGTCGAGGCCACGTCGGCATTCAACTCAATGCGGGTGCTGCCTTCGTGCACGGCAATGCGGACCTCGATCGGCCCCAGGTCGGCCGGGTTCAGTTCCAGCTTGGCATGCGACACGCCTTCGTCCATCCAGGTGCTGAGCTGCACGCCCAGGGCCTGCGGGAACAGCGGGCTGTCAGGCGGCGTGGGCAGCTGGGCCTGGGCCGGCGCGGCCTGCAGCTCGGCGCTGGCATCGGTGGCCGGGCGGCTGGCCGCAAGGTCGGCCATGCCGGCCAGGCTGGGCAGGCTGCCGTCCGACTCTCTTTCGCTGGCACGCTCGGCCACCGGGGCAGCGGCCAGGCTCATGCTGGCGGCATCGGCCGGGCTGTCGCCACTGGCCTGACGGGCGGCCAGCAGGCTGCTGCGGAAGCCGTCTGCCGTGGCGGCATCGCCGGTGGCTGCAATGCCGCCCGCGTCCTTCAGTTCACCAGCGCGTCGGGCCCCTGCACCGCCGGCATGGCCGCGGCCTTTCAGTGCGTCCAGGCCGCGCGAGGCACCGCCCAGGTCTTCGCGCTTGGCCACCAGCTGCAAGGTGCTGGGCTGGGCTGGCAGGTCCTCGGCGCTGAGCGCGGTTTTCTTCGGCGCGTCGGCGGTTTCGTCCTTGGCATCGCCCTTGTCGGCGGCCTCGGTGTCGCCGCTGGCCTCGGCCTGGTCCGCGTCGGACTTGCGATCGGCTTTCGGCGCGCTGTCGGTGGTCGGCGCCTGGTCGGTGTCAGGTGCGGCCTTCAGGCTCTTGGCGCCCTGGCCACGCAGCATGTCGGCGAAGCTGCCGTGGCTGCCGGCATCCTGGCGCTGCGGCGCGCGCTGCGCCACGCGCGACGACACCGGCTTGACCGGTGCCACGGGCTCCAGAGGGGTGTCCAAAGGCATGCGTGTACTCCTGCGGGAAATTCAAGAAGACGGATTCGGGTTCGGGACGTTCAGGCTGCCGCACCGGCCATGGACTGGCGCGAGGCCCAGGCACGGCGCTGGTTGGCCTCGTCGGCCTGCTTCTGCTCGCGCTTGCGCTCGTCCTGCAGCAGGCTGTGCTGGCGGCGCTCGATCAGCCGGCGCACGGTGGCGACCTTCAGCTCGCGCTGCTGCACGCGCTGGTGTGCGGCGCGCACCCGCTGGTCGGCCTGCATGACCACGCCTTGCTGCGAGGCAATCGCCTGGTCCAGCCGGCCGACAAAGCCGTGGTAGCAGCGCACCAGCTCAATGGCGCCGCCCTTGGCGAACTGCGCAGCCCAGCGCTTGCGGTATTCGCCGCGGTAGGTCACCAGCGAATCGGCCTGTTCACGCGCGGCTTCGGCCATGCGCTCGGTTTCGCGCCATTCGGCGATCGCGTCGTCACGGCGGCGCTGTTCGCGTTCGAGCAGCGTGCGAAGAAGTTCCATGCGGTTCATTGGGCGATTCCTGAAGAAGGACTGCGACGAGGGCTACGGACACTGCAACAACAGCCGGGACGAAGCAGCAGCTTGCGCCGAAAGGCCGGCCTGCACTGCGTGGAACAACACCTTCAACAATGCCTTCTTGTGGGATTCAGCCAGGCAGCGCTCAGCCGCCCGCCTGGTTCTGGGGCTGGCCTGCGGGGTTCAGGCGCAGCAGTGCGCGGCGGCTGGCTTCCAGCGGGGCGCGCTCCTGCATGCCTTGCTGCAGCAACGCCACCAGCTGCGGGTGCACCTTGACGGCGGCGTCCAGCTCGGGATCGGCGCCGGGCACGTAGGCGCCGAGCTGGATCAGGTCACGCGCCTTGTTGAACTTGGCCATCCACTGGCGGGCACGGCGGGCGCCTTCCAGGTGATCGCGCGGCGCCACCGCGGTCATCACGCGGGAGATGGATTTCTCCACGTCGATGGCCGGGAAATGGCCGCTTTCGGCGAGCTCGCGCGACAGCACGATGTGGCCGTCGAGGATGCCTCGGGCCGCATCGGCAATCGGGTCCTGCGGGTCGTCGCCTTCGGTCAGCACGGTGTAGAAGGCGGTGATGGAGCCCACGCCGTTGAGGCCATTGCCAGAGCGTTCAACCAGCTGCGGCAGCTTGGCGAAACAGCTTGGCGGATAGCCCTTGGTGGCCGGCGGCTCGCCGATGGCCAGGCCGATCTCGCGCTGCGCCATCGCGTAACGGGTCAGCGAGTCCATCAGCAGCAGCACGTGCTGGCCCTTGTCGCGGAAATGCTCGGCCACCGCGGTGGCATAGCTGGCGCCCTGCATGCGCACCAGCGGCGGGGCGTCGGCCGGTGCAGCAACGACGACCGCGCGCTGCAGGCCTTCGTCGCCGAGGATGTCTTCGATGAATTCCTTGACTTCACGACCCCGCTCGCCGATCAGCCCGACGACGATCACGTCGGCCGCCGTGTAGCGGGCCATCATGCCCAGCAGCACCGATTTGCCCACGCCGGTGCCGGCAAACAGGCCGATGCGCTGGCCGCGGCCCACGGTGAGCAGCGAGTTGATGGCGCGCACACCGGTGTCCAGCGGCTGGCGCACCGGGTCGCGGTCCATCGCGTTGATCGGGCGGCGCACCATCGGTTCGTTGAGCACGTCCTGCAGCGGGCCGCCGCGGTCCATCGGGTGGCCATGGGCATCGACCACGCGGCCCAGCAGGCCTTCACCCATCGGCAGGTGCAGGCCACGGTCTTCGCTGCGCCGCCAGGGATGGTTTTCCACGCCCAGGCGAGGGGGAATCTGCGGCACCGGCAGCGGCACCACCTGGGCACCACTGGCCAGGCCATGCAGCTCGCCGGTCGGCATTAGGTAGGCGCGGTCGCCATGGAAGCCGACCACTTCGGCAGTGACCGGCGACTCGCCGGGCACCCCCACCGAGCAGACGGCGCCGACCGGCGCACGCACGCCAGCGGCTTCCAGCACCAGGCCGGTCACGCGCACCAGCGAGCCCTGCATTTCCAGCGGCTGCGGCAAGGAGGCGTAGTTCTGGATGTCCTGCAGGAAGCGCTGCCAGCGCTCGGGGCGGGTGGTGAGCATCAGGCGTCTGTTTCGGGTTCGGGTTCAAGCGGCTCGGCCTCGGCGGCTGCGCCGCCTTGCCAGGCCAGCGGCACGGCAAACACCGCAGCGGCCTGCGCCCAGCGGCTTTCGATGCGCGCGTCCACGCGGCCCAGGTCGGACTCGACGATGCAGCCGCCACGGGCGACCTGCGGGTCGGCGATCACCATCACGTCGCGCGTGCGCAGCGTGTCGGCAGCGCCCATTTCGACCAGCACCACGTCTTCGGGGTGCAGCCGCAGCACCAGGTGCTTGGCGGTGACCATGACCGCGGCCACGGCTTGCTGCGCGACCTGGACCACGCAGTCCGGCCGCTGTTCGAGCTCGCTGCGCACGACCTGGCGGGCCAGCTTCAGGGCGGTCTGCACGAGCGCGTCGGCCATGCGGGTTTCGAGGCCACCGAGCTGGTCCTGGAACTCGGCCACGACCTGCGCCATCTGCGCGCTGATCTGCTGGGCGAACTGGCGCTTGGCAGCTTCCAGCGCCTCCAGCCCGTCGCGGTAGCCTTCCTGGTAGCCGCTCTGCCGTGCATCGACCGCCTGCTTGCGGCTGGCCTGCATCAGCTCTTCCAGCGTGGGCGCGGGGGGTGGCGGCGGTGCGGGCGGCGGCGGCGCCACCGGCGCCTGCGCGGCCGAAGGCGGGTTGACGACGACGCCGGGCGGCAACCCGCCCAGGCCGCCACCAAAGGTGTCGGGCGTCCAGGCGGCGAAGTTGTCCAGCTCCTCGCGGGGAATGAAGCGGGTGTAGGCGTTGGCCGGGCGGTTGCCGCCTTGCGGCGGCGGCACCGGGCGCGGGGTGTTCGGCTTAGAGGAAGTCATCGGCGCCTCCCGATGCCAGCACGATCTGGCCTTCGTCGACCAGGCGGCGGACGATCTTCAGCAGTTCCTTCTGCTCGGCTTCGACTTCGGAGACGCGCATCGGGCCGCGCGATTCCAGGTCCTCGCGCAGCGTTTCGGCGGCGCGGCTGGACATGTTGCGGAAGACCTTCTCGCGCATCTCGGCGGTGGCGCCCTTGAGCGCCACGACCAGCGAGTCGCTCTGGACTTCCTTCAGCACGGCCTGGAAGCCCTTGTCGTCGAGCTTGTTCATGTCCTCGAAGGTGAACATGTTGTCCATGATCTTCTGGGCCAGGTCGCCGTCGGCTTCGCGGATGTAGTCCAGCACCGAGGTCTCGACCGAGGAGCCCATCATGTTGATGATCTCGGCCGCGGCCTTGGCGCCGCCCAGCGAGGCCTTGCGCAGGCGGTCGCCGCCGGCCAGCACCTTGTTCAGCACTTCGTTCAAGTCCTTCAGCGCAGAAGGCTGGATGCCGTCCAGCGTGGCAATGCGGATCAGCACTTCGTTGCGCTGGCGCTCGGTGAATGACTTCAGCACGGTGGAGGACTGGTCGAAGTCCAGGTGCACCAGGATGGCCGCGATGATCTGCGGGTGTTCGTTGCGCAGCAGCTCGGCCACCGAGCCGCCGTCCATCCACTTCAGGCTCTCGATGCCGGACACGTCGCTGCCCTGCAGGATGCGGTCGATCAGCAGGTTCGCCTTGTCGTCGCCCAGGGCCTTGCGCAGCACGGCCTTGACGTATTCGTCGGTGTCGGCCACCAGCATGTGCTGGGCTTCGGCCTGCTTGCTGAATTTCTCCAGCACCCGCTCGACCCGCTCGCGCGGGATGACCTTCAGCCGGGCAATGGTTTCGCCCAGCTTCTGGACCTCCTTGGGCCCGAGGTGCTTGAACACGCCAGCCGCCTCTTCCTCCCCGAGCGACATCAGGAGGATGGCGGCGTTTTCGGCGCCTTCGTCGTCTTTCGAATTTCCAGCCATGGGGTCGTTCGTTGCCTGTTCAGGTGGCGATTTCGCCGGTCACCCATTCGCGCATGATGTTGGCCACGGCGCCTGGGTTGTCACGGGCCAGCCGTCGTGCGGCTTCCAGCTGGGTGTTCTCAAGAGGTGCCTCAAGTGCAGGCAGTCCGCTGCCGCCGGCCAGGGCCGGCAGGATGTTGTCGTCATCCACCACCGCATCGAGCTGCTGGCCCTTGTCGTCCTTCTCGACCTCGATCGGCGTCAGCACCTGGCGGATGCCAGGCCGGATCACGCCAAAGATCAAGGCCAGGGCCACCAGGGTCAATGCTGCAGGCACGCCGGAGGCACGCGCCAGGTCCAGCAGCCACGGCTGCTTCCACAGTGGCAGGTCGTCGGCCGCAGGTTCGGTGACGGGCTTGAACGGCGCGTTGATGACCTTGACCGAGTCGCCACGCTCCTTGCTGAAGCCCACGGCTTCCTGCACCAGCGCGGTCAGCTTCTCGATTTCCTCGGGCGGCAGCGGCAGCGTCGTGGTCTTGCCCTTGGCATCGGTCGAGGTGCGGTGGTTGACCACCACGGCAGCGTTCAGCCGGCGCACCGCGCCAGTGGCATTGCGCGTCACGCGAACGGTCTTGTCGACCTCGTAGTTGGTGGTGGCTTCGCGGCGCGAGCTGCCGCCGCTGCCGCCCATCTGGGTGGCCTGCAGCGGGGCCGAGGCGCCGTTGATCGGCGCCGTGGCCGGCACCGGGGGCTGGTTGGTCGCGGCACCCGGCACACCGGTGGGCATGGGGTTGCCGGCGCCATTGGATTCGGCGCTCTGGGTGCTGCGCACGGCGGCCGGCTCGTTGCCCTGGTTGGGGCGGTATTGCTCGGAAGTGGCTTCGGTCTGGTTGAAGTCGATGTCGGCAGTCACCGAGGCGCGCAGGTTGTCGCGGCCGACCACCGGCTCCAGCAGGTCCTGCACCCGCTTCAGGTAGCTGGCCTCGATCTGATGCACGTACTGCAGCTGCTGTTCGTCCAGGCTGCGGGCACTGTCTTCGCCAGGGCCGGAGAGCAGGGTGCCGCGCTGGTCCAGCACGCTGACAGCCTTGGCGTTCAGGTCCGGCACGCTGGACGAGACCAGGTGCACGATGGCCGCGGACTGGGCACGGTCCAGCGTGCGGCCGGGCATCAGCGTCAGCATCACGCTGGCGCTGGGTTTTTGCTGCTCGCGGAAGAAGCCGTTCTGGTTCGGCAGGGCCAGGTGGACGCGGGCATCTTCCACGCCGTCCAGCTTGGTGATGGTGCGCACCAGTTCGCCTTCCAGCGCGCGCTGCATGTTCAGGCGTTCCTGGCGATCGGTCTGGCCGAAGCGGGCGTTGTCCAGCAGCTCGTTGCCGGTGACGCTGGCCTTGGGCAGGCCGGCAGCGGCGAGCTTCATCTTCAGGTCGTAGACCTTGTCGGCCGGCACCATGATGGAGGCGCCGCCGTCGCTGTGCTTGTAGGGCACGCCCATCTGCTGGAGCTGGGCCAGGATGGCGCCGGCTTCCTTGTCCGGCAGGCCGCTGTAGAGGATGCGCCAGTCGCCCTGGCTGGCCCACAGCATCATCGCCACCATGGCTGCCAGCACGGCGGCCACCGCACCGCCAAGCTTGAGCTTGGTGGCGGGCGGCATGGCCATCAGCTTGGCCACGGCGCCTTGGGGGGCGACCGGGGTCAGCTCGGCGGGTACGGGGGCGACAAGGGCTTGGTCCATGGGATCGGGCACTCAGCAGCGAAAAGGTCAACGGCCCCACAAGAGGGCACGGACCGGATTGTTCGCCAGCACCCTGGTTCACCAAGACGCGAGAAACCCGCCAATCGCCTCGCAGTTCCATCCATAGAGAAGCCCGGCGATCTCTACCATTTCGGTCATGCCCTCCACTTCTTTAGGGCCCCTAGAGAAGGAAATGCCATGGACCTGAAGCTCAAACCTTTCGACTTCGCGCAAGCAGTTGCCAAAGCAGGCCTGTCCCAGGACGGCATGCCGCTTTCGCGCGCCAAAGCGACGAACAGCGTCGAAAAAGGCAGCTTCCAGACGGCCATGAGCAGCGCGCTGAAGTCGGTCAGCGACTCGCAGCTCGAAACCCAGCGCATGCAGAAGGAACTGCAGCTGGACAACCCGTCCGTCAGCCTGGAAGACACCATGATCGCGATGCAGAAGTCGCAGCTCGGTTTCCAGGCCACGCTGTCGGTGCGCAACCGGCTGGTGCAGGCCTACACCGACATCATGAACATGCAGGTGTGACGCACCGGTGCTGCGGCACCATCTCCGTTTTGGGGGACGCTCAAAGAGGGGACGACGTGCACGACACCCCCTGCAAGAGGGGTGTCGCTCTGCTGCCAGAAGCACAGACTGCGGTCGCGCTCCAAGCCTTCACAAGGCTGACTCACAGGCCGGAATGCACCGGCCGCCGGGGCGCTGATGACTGCATCCATTCCTTCTGGAGAACAACATGAGAGACGCCTCTACTCACTTCAAGCGCTGCCTGCTCGCAGCCGCCGTTGCCACCCTGCCCGGCCTGAGCATGGCCGCAGCCACCGACAGCGCGATGACCCCCGGTGCAGACGCGCTGGCCGCACCCGAACCTGACGCGGTGGGCCACTATGTCCTGCCGCCCAACGTGTTCCGCCCGGACAGCAGCGTGCGCCGCGCCGAAGACCGCGGCCAGCGTGTCCACACCAACTACGTGATGCACAACCGCAACGGGGTCAAGGTCAACCGCCTGGAAGACCTTGCCGTGCCAGCCCCCGAGGCCAATCCCGCCCCCAACGCCACGTTCGCCGAGTACCCGGCTTCGCTGGCCTGCATTGCCAAGGTCGGTCCCGCCTACAGCGGCTGCGTGCCGACCAACAACTCGGCCTACAACGCCACCGGCGGCGGCCGTGCGATCGTCATCGTCGATGCCTACGACTACCCCACCGCTGCGGCCGACCTGGCCACCTTCAGCTCGTTCTTCGGCCTGCCGGCGGCCAACTTCACCAAGGTGATCGCCAACGGCAACGGCGCCTGCGTCACCCCGCCCTACAACTCGGGCTGGGCGCTGGAAGCCGCACTGGACGTGCAGTGGGCCCACGCGATGGCGCCCAAGGCCAAGATCATCCTGGTCGAGGCCTGCTCCAACAGCTGGGCCGACATGATGTACGCCGAGCAGATCGCCATCCAGCAGGCGAATGCCGCCGGTGGCGGGGAAATCTCGAACAGCTGGGGCGGTGCCGAATGGAGCACTGAATCCACCGACTGGGACTGGGTCTTCCGTTCCAACTGGGTCGCGAACAAGCCGGTCAACTTCTTCTTCTCGGCGGGCGACTCTGGCCTGGGCGCCCAATACCCCAGCGCCTCGCCGTGGGTGACCTCGGTGGGCGGCACGACCATCAACCGTGACCCGACCACCCAGGCCTTCCTGAGCGAAAGCTGCTGGGCGGGTTCGGGCGGCGGCACCAGCGCCTACGAAACCTACAGCACCACGTTCGGCAGCGGCACCGGCCCGTGGACCAACTACCAGTACCCGCTGTTCGGCCAGGCCGCACGCCATTCGCCGGACATCTCGTTTGACGCCGACCCGGCCAGCGGCGCCTGGGTCTACAACGCCGGCAACTGGTACGTGGTCGGCGGCACCAGCCTGGCCGCACCGCTGGTGGCCGGCATTACCAACACGTCCAACAACCGCCTGGGCATGGCGCCCAAGGCTGGCGGCTACTACACGAACGCGCAGAACAACCTGCTGTACGCCGAGCTGCTGACGAACAAGGACTACGGCGTCAATTTCTATGACGTGACCACCGGCAACAACGGCGCCGCAGCCGCCGTGGGCTGGGACCAGTGCACCGGCGTGGGCAGCCCGCGCGGCCGCGTCGGCAAGTAAGCCAGCGTCCATCTCCCTCCTCCTGACGGCCTGGCACCAGGCCTTCCAGCGGACCTGCAAGGCAAAGGCCACGGCCTTCCCGCCTGCAGGTCCGCTTTTTCGTGGGCGGCACTCCGCGGTTCCGAAGCGGCAACTGCCGGTGGACGAGGCGTGGTCACCTACGCGCCTTGAACGTAAAATCCGGCCCGGAAGTGCCACCGCCTCACCCTTCCGGAAGCAGATTGCCCAGGAGTGTGGGACACGGTTCACGCAGCCCGAAAAAGAGGATGCGGAGCCGCTTGCAAACGCACAGACTGCGCTCGCGTTCGCCCGGCACCAGGTCTGACACGCCGGCCGGCCGGCAGGCATGCATCCGCCTGCCCGTGCGCACTGCCTTTGCATTCATTCCATTCGGAGAGATACATGAGAGACACCTCTGTCCACCTGACACGTTGCCTGCTGGCGGCCGCCGTTGCGGTCCTGCCCGGCCTCGCCATGGCCGCAGCGGCTTCCGACAGCCCGATGACCCCCGGCGCCGAAGCCCTGGCAGCGCCCCAGCCCGAGGCCGTGGGCCGCTACGTGCTGCCGGCCACCGTGTTCCGCCCGGAAAGCAGCGTGCGCCGAGCCGCCGACCGCGGCCTGCGGGTGCACACCAACTTCGTGCTGCACAACCGCCATGGCATCCAGGTCAACCGCCTGGAAGACCTGGCCGTGCCGGAACCCGAAGCCAACCCGGGCCCGAATGCCTCGGGCACCGAATACCCGGCATCGCTGGCCTGCATCGCCAAGGCCGGCCCCAACTACAGCGGCTGCAAGCCGGTCAACAACGCGGCCTACAACGCCACCGGCGGCAGCCGCGTGATCGTCGTCGTCAACGCGTACGACACCCCCACCGCAGCAGCCGACCTGGCCTACTTCAGCACCTACTTCGGCCTGCCGGCGGCAAAGTTCAAGAAGGTGATCGCCAACGGCAACGGCGCCTGCGTCACGCCGGCCTACAACAGTGGCTGGGCCCTGGAAACCGCGCTGGACCTGCAATATGCCCACGCGATGGCGCCTGGCGCCCACATCGTGCTGGTCGAAGCCTGCTCCAACAGCTGGGCCGACATGATGTACGCCGAGCAGATCGCCATCCAGCAGGCCAACTCCTACGGCGGCGGCCAAATCTCCAACAGCTGGGGCGGCGCCGAGTGGAGCACCGAGTCCGCGGACTGGGATTGGGTCTTCCGCTCGAACTGGGTCGAAGGCAAGACCGTGAGCTTCTTCTTCTCGGCCGGTGACGCCGGCCTGGGTGCCCAGTGGCCCAGCGCCTCGCCATGGGTGACCTCGGTGGGCGGTACCACCATCAACCGCGACGCCACCACCAAGGCTTTCCTGAGCGAAAGCTGCTGGGCTGGGTCGGGCGGTGGCACCAGCGCCTACGAGACCTGGGGCACCACCTTCGGCACCGGCACCGGCCCATGGACCGGCTTCCAGTACGCGCAGTTCGGCCCGTCAGCCCGCCGCACGCCCGACATCTCGTACGCAGCCGACCCGGCCAGCGGCGCCTATGTCTACTACGACGGCAACTGGTACGTCGTCGGCGGCACCAGCCTGTCTGCACCGTTGGTGGCGGGCCTGGTCAACGGCGCAGGCAACCGCCTGGGCGTGGCGCCCTCGGCCGGCGGCTACTACGGCAACATGGAGAACAACCTGCTGTACGCGCAGCTGCACACGGCCAAGGGATACGCCACCAACTTCTATGACGTGACAACCGGCAACAACGGCGCTGCAGCCACCGTGGGCTGGGACCAATGCACTGGCGTGGGCAGCCCGCGCGGCCGCCTCGGCAAGTAGGCCAGGCCACCCGCCGTGATGACCCAGCACCCGGGTCATCACGGCGATGCCTGCGAACCTGCATTGCCACGGCCTGCTGCCATCACGCTGTCAGCAGGCCCCCGTGACACTGGCTGCCAGATTGACCCACCCAACAGGCAGACAACACCATGTGGCAAAGCGAATTCAGCATCCTGGCCCCCGCCTCTCCCGCCGCCGTCTGGCGGCTGTTTTCCAACGTGGCCGGCTGGCCGCGCTGGAATGCCGGCATTGAACACATCACGCTGGAAGGGCCGTTTGCCAGCGGCACCCAGTTCGTCATGAAGACGCCTGGCCAGCCGGCCTTCACCAGCCGCTTGCTGGCGGTGCAGGAAAACGTCGGCTTCACCGACGAAACCGTGATTGACGACGTGCGCGTGCTGGTGGACCATCGCATCGAGCGGACCGACAACGGCTGCGTGCGCATCACCTACGCTGCAACAGTGCATGGACCCGAGGCCGAGATGATCGGCAAGGCCGTGACCGAGGACTTCCCGCAGGTGCTGCATGCGCTGGCCACGCTGCTGCGCGCTGACGCACCGGTGAGCCGGGTGCTGAGCCGGGCCTGAGCAGGCTGTCGCCTCCTCTTTCGGCATCCCCAATTTGAAGGGCGTGGCCCGAAGCCCGGTGTTCGCGCTTATGGCAAGCTGCGCCGGCCTTTGAAGTCGCGCACCCCTGCCGGGTTTGTACCGCCGGCATGGTGGCGAGCCACGCGTCGTGACCTGTCCGGCATTTGGCTCATTTCCCACCACCGGTGATCGCGGCCACAAGGCCCGCGGCGGCACATCGCTGCGGTCATGACCGATCAATTCGAATGGGGAAAACGATATGCGGCAATACGGCGCGGAGTTTCTGGGAACATTTTGGCTGGTGCTGGGAGGCTGCGGCAGCGCGGTGCTGGCGGCCGCTTTTCCGAATGTGGGCATCGGCCTGCACGGCGTGTCGCTGGCTTTTGGCCTGACGGTGCTGACGATGGCGTTTGCCATCGGCCACATCTCGGGCTGTCACCTGAATCCGGCCGTGTCGGTCGGCCTGTGGGCGGGCGGCCGCTTTCCGGCCAACCAGTTGCTGCCCTACATCGTCGCCCAGGTGCTGGGCGGTCTGGCGGCCGGCGCGGTGCTGTATGTGATTGCCAGCGGCGCGCCCGGCTTTGACGTCAGCAAGGGCTTTGCCTCCAACGGCTACGGCGCGCATTCGCCAGGCGGCTACTCCTTGCTGGCCGCGCTGGTCACCGAGGTGGTGATGACGATGTTCTTCCTGCTGGTGATCCTGGGCGCGACCGACAAGCGCGCGCCGGCAGGCTTCGCCCCCATCGCCATCGGGCTGGCGCTGACGCTGATCCACCTGATCAGCATCCCGGTGACCAACACCTCGGTCAACCCGGCGCGCAGCACAGGCGTGGCGGTGTTCGTCGGCGACTGGGCTCTGGGCCAGCTGTGGCTGTTCTGGGTGGCACCGATTGCCGGCGCCCTGCTCGGCGCCTTCGCCTACCGCACGATTGCCGGCGAAGAACGCTGATCGGCAAGGCCGCCTCGGCGGCACTGCAAAGCAAAACGCGGCCGAGGCCGCGTTTTTTCATGGGCGAATGCCGGCCTGCTTCATCCGCCGATGCGGAAGTCCACGTCCGAGATGTCGAAGAACACGTTGCCGTGGCACTTGACCTTGATGCGGGCCTGCGAGGTGCTGACCGCCGGTAGCGTGACCTTGGCCGAGCCTGTGTTGGCGGCCTTGGACTTCAGTTGGTAGCCCATGGTCTGGCCGCCGTCAGTGGAGAGCCAGATCTCCACGGCCGCGCAGGACACCGGCGCCACGTCGGTCTTGGCCACATCCCACTTGACCTTCAGCGTGCCGCCAGCCGTGGCCTGCACGTTGGTGTTCGGCGCGGTGACCTTGAACGGGCCGGCGTCTGCCGTCACGTTGAAGCTCAGGTCGGCACTGGCCAGGCCACCGGCGGACGGCGCTGCCTGGTTGTCGCGCACGATGAAGCGGAAGTTCAGCGGGCGGGTTTCGGTGGGCAGCAGCTCGCCCAGCGTGTGGGTGTTGCCCAGGAGGTCGCTCAGCTGCGGGAAGGTGCGCGTGGTCGAGGCCACCGGCGGGAAGGCGCGGAACAGCGGCGCGGTGCCGGTGGGCGCGTCAGGCGAGCCGCCGGGGCCCAGGTCGCGCTCTTCCCACTGGTAGCTCAGCGTCTTCTTGCCGTCCGCGTCCTTGCCCTTGCCGGTGAGCTCGAAAGGCGTGTTGGCCGGGATGGAGAAGCCACCGGCCGGCACCGTGGCGGTGGGCGGCGTGTTGCCCGAAGCCGTCACCGCGGCGCAGCTCGCGCCGTTGCCACTGCGGGTGTAGGCCACGATCTCGTCGTAGCTGGCGCTGTGGAACTGGGCGTCGCTGTGCGGCTGGATGTCGTCTGCGCCGCAGATGCCGGCGTAGCCCATGATGGTGGTGCCGCTGCCCGGCTCGTAGGCCGCGCTGGCGGCGCGGTTGCCACCACCGCAGGAGCCGGTCACGCTGTTGAAGGTGTGGTTGGCACCGAACTGGTGGCCCATTTCGTGCGCAACGTAGTCGATGTAGAAACCGTCGCCCACTGGCTTGCCGAGGCCGGTCACGCCGCCGGCCTTGTTGCTGCCGCAGATCACGCCCAGGTAGGCCACGCCGCCGCCGCCGGTGCTCACCACATGGCCGACGTCGAAGGTGTCATTACCCAGCACGGAGCGCAGCGTGCGGATGTTCTGGCCCAGCATCGTGCTGCCGTTGGAGTTGGCATACGGGTCGGTGCTGGCATCGGTGTAGATGATGGCGTCTTCGCCTTCGATCAGCTGCAGGCGAATGCCCAGCTCACGCTCGTAGACACCGGTGACCCGGTTGGTCAGGCTGACCACCTCGGCCAGCACGCCAGCCTTGTTGGTGGGCGAGGCGTCCGGATCCTGGAACTTGGCGTATTCGCCGGTGGTGGCCAGCGCCAGCCGGTAGGTCAGCAGCTCGGTGCCGATGGACGCACCGGCCAGCGCCGACTTCAATTGCGGCGAAGCCTCGCGGCCAGGCGGGGTGAGCACGCGGTCTGCGTCGCGGTGGCGCAGCGGCAGGTCCTGGCGCAGGTAGACCTGGTGCAGGCCGGCATTCGCGTCGCGGCCCGGGTCGATGAAGACCCGGCCCTGCGGCGTGAACACCATGGCCTTGAAGCCGTGCGGGCTGAAGTCGATGCGGGCGGTGACGCCGGGCTGGTCAACGGCCGTGCCGGCGAGGCTGTGGATCTGCGGGTAGCGCGCGGCCAGGCCGGGCGCCATCACGTCCACCGGCGAGAGGCGGAAGGTGAGCGTGCTGCCATCGGGCATCGGCAGGTCCAGCAGCGGGCGCAAGGCCTCGGCACCGCTGCCAGCCGGCACACGCTCGATCAGCGCCTGCAGCGAAGCGGCGTCCCACTGCACCCAGCGCGCCTTGGGCGCAGCCAGTGCAGCCTGCACCGAAAAGGCCTGCGCCGCCTGGGCGGGCGGCACGTCACGCCACAAGGGCGCGGCGATGGCAGCCGACGCACCGAGCGCCGAAGAAGAAATTCCCAGCACCAGGACGGCGCGCCAGACAGCAGCAAACAACATCAAATACTCCGCAGGACAAAGAGGCACCCGCGGCCGGCTTCGCAAGGCGCGAAGCCAGCCCCAAGCCCTCATGAGGCTGCGGGTGGTGGTGCAGAGCAGTGTCAGGAGATTGCGCGAAGCCGCAAATCCCTATCACGCAGGGTGTTGGTGCCTGCGAACTGGCCGCTGTAGCTGCTCAGGCTGTCCAGGGGGTAGGACTCGAACAGGGTGTGGCCGTCCACGTCGTAGGATTTGACGACGAAGCGTTCCTTGCCGGTGCTGCTGTCCTTCCTTTGGGAGACCACCGGGCGCCACAGCGCATCGAAGTAGTTTTCTTCCAACAGGCTGCCAGGGGTTCTTGGGACAGCAAACGCCACCAAGGGCCAGGCGCTACAGAGCGCCCAGGCCTTGATCCTGATGGGTGACGCTTGCGCAGCGACGCAACCAATCTTCGAGAACCAAGTGTGCAGTGACCTCAACGGCTGGGAATGCAGGCTTTGAATGGAAAAAGCGGGGACGGCCGCAGTAATCTGCTCGCCCCTATTGACAGAGGCGGCCAATAGGGAGCCAAGGGTTTCGTTCATGCCCCGGTATTATTCGGGCGCCTAGACATTATAGGCCACCCTTATTGGCTCGCAAAATTAATTCGGAAACCCACGGATTATCAATCCTAGTTAGACATTCCTTAATTGGCCAACTCGGCGCGGTTTCTATTCTTTGGACCAAAGACGCTGCCAGACCGAAACATCCGTCCTCTCCGAACACCTCGACGAGCAACTTTGCATCTTCATCTGAAATTGGCCTTTGAATAGCAAGTATTAGCCTCTGAAATTTCTCAATCACCTCCGGACTTGAGTCCTCCTCAGGCGGAAGGGGTGCCATTTTCCATAAGTCACGAACCACGGGTTGAACTTGCATCATTTCTTTTCGATTAAGTCTGGAAACTTTTCTTTGTAGTATTTAATCACATTCTCCAACCCCTCGTTGAACGCGGAGCCAACAATACTTCGGACATCCTTTACATCTTTCGCAAGAACGTCTCGAAACGATGTCGCAGCATCTTCCACTTTGGTAGCTGCGCCCTTAGAACCGAATGTGCGGGTGGCTTCATGGTCAGCCGTGGTCAGCACGATAGCCCCTCCGTCCGCTCTGCTAGTGAATTTCAATGCTGCCTGAGGAATGTGGTGTGCCGTCAGATCGTCACCAACAGATCCAGCCAAACTACCAAATCTACCACCTTGTCCAGCAACAAGAGCGCCTTCGGCTGCCACCTTTTCAACAGCCCTGACTGCTCCCCCGCCTATAATTGGTACGTCACTGGTAGCAATTTCATTTGCGATAAGGGCCGCTCCACCCAAGACAATCACAGCCTCCAAAAATGAGGCTCGCCCATCCGGATCCGTATATTTGTACGGATTGTTATTGGCATACCAAAACCGATTGAAATTCGAGCCATTGTTTGGGTTGACCGGCTCCGGATCCGTTGACAGGAATCTGTCGATCAACGGATCGTAATACCGCTGCTGCATCTGCACCAAGCCCGTGGCCGTGTCGTTGACGTGGCCGGTGTACCCAAAGGTGCTGGGTTCGTTGCCGGTCCAGGTGTCGCCCCAGGGGTCGTAGGCGGTGTCTGCGGTGCCGACGCGGCTGCTGTTGGTGCGCAGCACCGGGCTGCCCAGGGCGTCGGTGTGCAGGTAGCTGGCCGTGCTGCCGGTGACATCGGCGACGGGCTTGCCGTCCAGGAAGAAGGTCTTGGTGGTTTGCGTTGCGCCGCCGCTGGCGTTGAGCTTCTGGCCGAACAGCAGCAGGCCTTTCTGGCTGTAGACCTGCACCAGCATGCTGCCGTCTGCGTTGTGCACCAGCGCGCGGCGGCCGTTGCCATCGTATTCGTAGCTCTGGCTGGTAGGGCCGGTGACGGAGCTGAGGCGGTTCTCGGCGTCCCAGTTCATCACCAGGTTGCCGCGCTGGGTGATGTTGCCCTTGGCGTCCTGCGTGAGGGTCTGGCCCGCGCCGTTGACGCTGAAGCCATTGATGCGGTTGGCGCCGCCGTAGCCGGTCGAGACCACTTGACCGGTGCGGGTCCGGGTGCGCAGGTTGTCCAGCGGGTCGTAGTCGTAGGTGGCGGCCCCCCACTCCGCGGGCGAACTGGCGCTGGTCAGGCGGTCCAGGTCGTCATAACCCATCGTGCGGTTGTGCGTGCCCGCTGTGGTGTCTGTCGTGGCCAGGTAGTCGTTCAGCGTGGCGACGTTGGCATTGGCGTCGTAGGTGAGGCTGACCTGATAGACGGTGCCCACGCCGGGATTGGTGTCGGTGATGCTGCTGGGCAGGAAGCGGTCGTTCAGGCCGATCTGCCGCACGATGCCATTGCCGAAGGTGTAACCGGCCAGCGCGCCGTTGGCGTAGCGGGTAACGCCCGTGACTTGGCTGCCGGCCTGGCCTTGTTCGCCAAAGGCGTTGGGGCCCAGGACCCGGCGGGAGCTGTCCGGATAGGTCAGGTAACTTTCATCGCCGTTGGCGTTGTACTCGTGCTTGATGGGGTAGCTGCTGCCGCCGGTGAAGGCGAGCACTTCGTCGGTGAGCAGGCGGCGGTTGTTGTAGGCGTAGGTCCAGCTGGTGTTGCCCTTGGCCACGCTGATGGGCAGGCCGTCGCCGGTGAGCGTGCGGGTGATGCCTGGGGTCACGCCGTCGCCGTAGGCGGTGTTGAGCAGCCGGTTGCGGGCGTCGTAGCCAAAGGTGGTTTTGGCGGTGTCGGTCACCGAGTCACGATTGCAGTTGCCCAAGTCCCACAACGACTGACCCGGCGCCTGCCAAGCCATGTTGCCTGCGGCGTCGTAGTCCATGACAGTGACGGCGGTTTCGGCTTCGGTGAGCTTGCACAGGCGGTGGTACTGGTCGTAGACGTAGTTGCGCTTGACCGTCAGCGTGGTGCCATCGGTGGTGTCGGTTCGGTTGAGGCTGGTGGTCTCTCCGAAGACATTGCGCGCAAGGTAGGTGGTGACGACAGGCGACGCCACCGCCATGGGCGCCGCATCCGTGGGCTCGTCGAAGGCTTGGTAGCGCGTCGTGGTCTGGTAGCCGCGCGGGTTCGTGATGCGCGTTTGGAAGCCGGGCAGATATTCGTACTTGGTCGTGAGCGTGCCCAGCTCGCTGGACTGCTGGATCTGGTACGGCCGGCTCAGCGCGTCACGCAGGGTGTTGGTGCCGGCGAACTGGCCGCTGTAGCTGGTCAAGGTGTCCAGCGGGTAGGACTCGAACAGCGTGTGGCCGTCCACGTCGTAGGACTTGACGACGAAGCGTTCCTTGCCGCTGCCGGTGTCCTTGCGCCGGGAGATGACAGGGCGCCACAGGGCGTCGAAGTAGTTTTCTTCGAGCAGGTTGCCCGTGGTGAGGGTCTGTTTCTAGTGGCCGGCCCGAGTGTGCGATGACTTCAACGACTGGGAATGCAGGCTTTGGATGGAAAAATGCGAGGACGGCTGCAGAATTCTGCTCGTCCCTATTGACGGAAGCGGCTAAGGGATGTCCCCTGAATTGGATTGTTGGGCGGGCAAGGCCGTAGTCAGCAACGGCTCCTCGATAACCAATTCAGCGTCAGCCTTAATCACAGCAAAATGCGGTTCCGAACAGTGACAGAAAATAATATCAACCTTCCTCTCGCCTTTGAACTCGCATCTCAATAAGAAGACACCCGAAGGCAGTTTAATTTCTCTGCCATCTGCGATGCTGCCCACTTCTATTGATGCATTTTCTTCAATTTTAAATGGCACCTCAATTGCACGAATGGTCGATGGATTCAAGGCCGGCATGGTATCAACTACAGATAGCGTCAGATAGTGAGTACCGCCATCCTCAATCGACCGAAATGAAACGCTTCCTGGGCGCCAGGAGAATCCCTGATCCACATTCTTCTGTGTCCATTCATTGAATGGATCAAGCAGCTTTGTTAGAAAAATACACAGCTGCGAATACAGGACATTGATCGAAAAAGAAAGTTGCATTTTTCGTCCTGGGGAAATGGAACCAGCCGCCCAGCTTCCGATCCCTCGCTGAATTATTCAGAATGCCTCATCGACGGAAATGCAACACCGACACTATCACGATCTAATTGCGCTAACAATTCGTCCACTCTCGTTATGGAGACAGTATCAGGAACGTCAACGGCGTAGGAGCCAAGAGAATCCTGGGTAACGGAATTACAGCCCATATCCCTCAGTTTAGCGAGCACCTCGCCAATACCATTCGGATGCTTCAATCTCAATAACCATATGGTGGTGTGTGCAGATTGCTCAACATGTCGCCAAGTCTCAACACTCTCACCCTCAGCGCAGTCTATCGATATTACGTCGCCAACCGATAGATTCTTTACGAATAATGGAGCCGCTTCCAAGCGATAGCCATCTTCACATTTGGAAAATGGCAGGACCTCCTTCGCAACCGGTGGCCAACCGTCTTCCACCTGCAAAGGAAAACCAAGGGAAACAATGGATCTATTGACCTGATTCATTTGTATGCCTATCTTTATGACATGAGGGGCACAGCACCACAGGAGTACTACTCTTGCCTCCGCCGTTCATGATGGCTGGATCATGATGCACCTGAGCTTGATTGTCAGGGGTGGACACGCCTTTTTCACTTTTTATGTTGTCTACACCCTTTCCACAATCTGTACATTTCATTTCCCCGCCATTTGCAGCGGCATTCTCAGACTTGGCCGCATTCTTCTGTGCCCTTGAGAAGTCGCCCACTCGCGCCCCTGAAGCCGTCTTCTCGACTTTGGCTGCTTCCGCAACCTTTTCCATGCCTCTAGCAGCCGCGATCGCGGATCCGGCGCCACCAGGAACCACAGGAACCGCCGCAGCAGCTGTGTCAATAACAATACCAACCGCGTCAACTGCGGCAGCGGCATAGTTCCCGCTGCCAAAATTACTAACAAAGCTACCGACCCCAACCGTAATATTGAAGGCATCCCAAGCGGTCTCAATGATCCGCCCATCCGGATCCGTATACCGATAAGGATTATTGTTGGCATACCAATACCGATTGAAATTCGAGCCATTGTTTGGGTTGACCGGCTCCGGATCCGTTGACAGGAATCTGTCGATCAGCGGATCGTAATACCGCTGCTGCATCTGCACCAAGCCCGTGGCCGTGTCGTTGACGTGGCCGGTGTACCCAAAGGTGCTGGGCTCGTTGCCGGTCCAGGTGTCGCCCCAGGGGTCGTAGGCGGTGTCTGCGGTGCCGGCGCGGCTGCTGTTGGTGCGCAGCACCGGGCTGCCCAGCGCGTCGGTGTGCAGGTAGCTGGCCGTGCTGCCGTTGATCTCGACGATGGGCTTGCCGTCGAGGAAGAAGGTCTTGGTGTTCTGGGTGACGGCGCCGCTGGCGTTGAGCTTCTGGCCGAACAGCAGCAGGCCCTTGCTGCTGTAGACCTGCACCAGGCTGCTGCCGTCTGCGT
>Ga0307514_10001951_pt1 | contig 22533 bp, 21 predicted proteins | sample 16_EM_MG_FD_203088 | JGI IMG/M metagenome (GOLD analysis project Ga0307514, IMG submission 203088) | Populus trichocarpa ectomycorrhiza microbial communities from riparian zone in the Pacific Northwest, United States - 16_EM | ecosystem: Host-associated > Plants > Roots > Unclassified | place...
TTGTAATCGGGGTTGTTGGCGGTACGGTATTACATACCTGAGGCTTTGTGATTTGATTGAGACCATTATGCTGGCAAGGGGGGGAAGGTATTGGGGGTGCAGAGAGGCTAAGATCAAGCTGTATGTTTTAGATGTCAACGATTGGGGTTGCTAAGGGTAAGCTAGATCTGTCTGAGGCCTCGCTGCAGCCTGTTATTCGTTCCACCATGCCTATACGGTAGCTATGCATCACACCCATGGTACAGAAGTCTTACAATATGAGGTGAACATATACACTGCTCAGGACACTACACATTAATCGCAGAAACCCGGGTGACGTCCATGCAATATTTATACTGCAACTCCCCATTTCTCATGTCAGTGAAATTTCCGTATACCAGGCAAGCCCCCCCCACCTCTGTTGAATGACAGAGCCGCTCAGCAATGAACAAAAACTACCTTGTCTGCATGCTTAGTCTCTTTACCCTCCACGTTGCAGGTGCCCCCCAAATCTCTACCCGTGCTACGGAATTCAAGTGTGACAATAAAGTCGAGGGATCCGATCAGTGCCAGGCCAATCTCCGCGAAGTCCTGCAATGCGTCTCCGTTCCGGCAGGAGTATTCGGCTTTTACACTTGGCTCTGTCTTCTAATTGCACCTCTTTGGAGCATAGTAAAGTTATATAGAAATGCGGCTAAAAAGGATGCGAGTCCCGAGGGAATGAAGGATATGAAGGGTCGGGACATTGCTATCACTATCGCAACAGTAGTCCTGGCTACACCCTCGGCTACGGTCTCAATGTACCAGAACATCACCTCGATTACCCAATGTCAGCACCAGCACGCACAAGAATTCAGCCTTGTCCGAGATCTTGTCCGAACCCTATTGGCCTCTGATGGCTGTGTTGTAGTAGCGGCTGTGTTGTAGTAGCGGCTGTGATGGTCGTATGCTGCAAGGTTGAGGGGAGTTGCATGTTGGCCGCAGGAGCCCTTTACGTCCTCGCGTTTGCAATCGCAGGACTCGGGGGTTGGTTGTCATACGTGCACATACTCGTTAAAGCAGGGACATTCGCACGGAGTGTCCATCCACTGCCCCACGGTCCGATGGCGGCCTGTTTCGTGGGTTGGATACTTGTAGGATGTGCGGCCCTTTTGGCTGTCCGCCCATTGAAGGAGAGGAAAGATGGAGTGTTCGGGGATTTCCTAGGATTTGGGTATGTTTTGGGTTATTTCTGGCTGGTTTTATCCTGTGCATTTGGTGCCTCCGGGTATGTACTTCTTGGGACACTTGCAGGTGATGTATGGGGAACATACTGGGCACAGGAAACAGCGGGAACCGTTATGGCGGTTGTAATCCCAATCGTTCTCGTAGGTAATGCGGTTTTGTATCGGCTAGAACTGAAACCCCCCGTGTCCGTGTAAGGTACTAGGATTTGCTCCGAGAATAGAATATAGTCGTTGTGATTTTAAGCCCCAATGTTTTGTCAGATAGAGTGGACGGTGGGTAGTTGTGGGGCTTATATTAGGATATAGAACTCATTTCCCGCGTACCCTGAATGTTTCGTTGTTGATTCTCACTACCCAATCGCGAGACGTACAGTGCGCATCTCCTATCCACGGGCATCGCTGCAGATACGCCGGATTTTGTGGGGTCCATCCATCGCAGGCGCAGCTTGGGTCCTCCGTCCTTCCCATTTCTTTCAAATACTGCCGTTGAGGCCCCCTGTCTGTCACCAGACTAGGTAATACCCGATACACCCCCAGGCGCCCCCGCAAATGGGATGGTCCGCGAGGGGGATTGAAGGACTGGTGTACATGTCACGGATAAGGGCCCACAATGTCAGTGGCTATGGGAGATTGGGAAGACCGATGAACCGTGGTGTGTATGTGATGGATGGACGCCACAGAACGCGGTCTATCTACTGCAGTGTCCGTGAGTTGGGGATGGAGTAGGGAGGTTGGCGGAACAGGTGTGGAGTGACGAGAGGTGGTGCGAGCAGGTGCTGGATTTTGTTTTGTAAATAACCTAGCTAGAGGGGGGGCGCAGGGACTGGCCCGTGGGGATGAGAGAGGCCACCTGGGGTCACCTGAATGCGATTAATGATTACTTTAAAAAAAAAGCCTGCAGCCTAGATGAACTCATTCTGCAACTTGGTATCCCAGCTTCAGCCGGAAACCCGGGGCTGGGTGCACCAATGCAGGTATGTCCTCATTGCCCCACTGGGAATCATTAGTCGCATTCAGCTTATGTATCTAGCCCAACTCATTGCTCCGCTCATTTTGTTGTGGAGTCTATCTGAGTACTACAGTACTACTAGTAAATTGAAGTTGATTCTTATTCTGATTCTGATTTACCCTACGGAAATTAACCTAGCTGATTCGTGAGTCAAGGGGATCCGCTATAGCCTAAAAGTATCTCAAACGGCACAGTGGTCTAATGGTATGACTCCTGCTACGTAATGTCCTGCTAAATAGCTGCAGTGAGTGGGTGATCTGGGTTCAATTCCCAGCTGAGCCATTATCTTTTTTTTTCTCGTCCGAACCAACCCAATTGTCGGCTCTTGCCAACCAGACTCATGTATGTCACCCAGTTTGTGCCGTTGTTAAAACCTTTTACCCTTCCACTAAGCCGTCTTCTCAAACACCGTATTGCACAGCGACCTCGCATGGCCATTTCGGCTCGAAACGTGGACAATGGCTGGGGCCCACAGTGTTCTGGGGTGGCCCCGAACTGACCTTCGGAAAGCCTGAATCGCCTGGACCAGCCCAGGGTAACAGTAGCATAGAAGCTAATACCCCATCGAGAGCAGCGACAGGCTTGAAAGTACTTACGAGCGGCAGCTTTTACCCTACCTGAAACGCCCAGGGGAATCAAACGAAACACCCCCAAGTGCCTCACATGGCTACCCATAGAGCTCGAGGAGGGGGAGGGACTGACTCGGGAGAGGAGAGAGCACCTGGCAACAGGAAGCTGCAGTCCATCGTCATAGTCTAGATAGGCTCAATACGATTAATGAATCCCCCCCCCCCTCAAAAAAAAAAGGACTCTAGGAGATTATGCGATCCCACCGCACAGCCGAGGGCCTCTATGCCCCCGCCTTTACCCCTGTATTGCGTGTGGTTATGTTATTTGCAGCTCTTGCGTGCGCAATTTGGCTTGGGCTAGACGCCCACCCGCTTGTAACTATTGAGGGCACTTTTTTAGGATCGGGGTGACATTCATAAATACCCCAAAACAATTCCCAGGCTATTGCAGGGTCGCATAGTTGATATTTGATTCGAGGGTCCTAGGCGCTGGCGGCTTCCCGTCCGGATTCTGGAGTCGTCTGCCCATCCCACCATGGAGTGGGATCATAGTGTCAACGCTAGAATACACTGAACCGAGTAATCCTCTGGACAGCAGCAAAATGAAGTTTTTGGAAACGGCACTGAATCTGCAGGGGCTTTCCGACAGTAGTTAAGTACCCAGCAGAGAGTGAGGAGGGAGAGAGGGGCCCTCAAGATGGATAACTTACCTGTAGGTGCGATCTCTCGTCATAGACTAGATAGACTGAATACGAGTAGTAATTTAAAAAAAAAAAAAAAGGACCTAGCAGAGCTTGGGTCAAACCTACATAACGAGAGTTTGCTGGTGCTTCATACTAGCGATATGGACCTCGTTTTAAATAAACCCAGGAACCGACCTGATGGGCATGGTCCTGCACACGTGTTGCTCAACAGAATCTGTTGGATGAGTTTAGTTGGCAGTAGGGAGGTGAGATATGCCGCATGGAATGGATTGCACTGATATTACAGCGTGTTGGCCGATGGTGAGGTTGGCATAGAGGAGCCTCTAAGCACGAAGCAGAAGAGACTGCCACTAGCGAGAGCCGAGAAAGAAAGGACAATGAGGAAGTTACAGCACATATGACCCAATGGGATGCATGCGTCTACACTACCGTACTGCCATAAAATTATAGGTATCAATCAGAATACACTCTGAGAACGCATAAGGCAATGATGAGAATCTCTGCTGTGCGACCTGAAGTCCCATGCGAGGTAGTCTCGGCACCAGACCCTCAGAATGCGAGGGTGGGTACAAGGAAGCCCTTTCAGGATAAGCTTTTTACACTGACATGCACATTTTTTTGATCAGTAATCTACAAACCTAATTTTTTGTTGTGCACAAATGCGAAATGGCTATGAAGAGTTGCGGAGTGCTTGTCTGTACATGGGTTGAGCTTCTCCGTTAGAGTCTCTCTATTCTCCGGGGCTCCTGAAATTACGAGTGGCCTATCAAAACCCTGGACCTCCTAAATCTATATGTTTTTTTGTTTTTTTTGAGTCTATACGCCTTTCCCCCGAAGGGAGCCTGGAAAGATTTTAGATTGGACCCTCTCACATGAGTGGAGTGTGCCAACCACACCTAGCTTCGTGCGATGGATATACGCTGTATGGTGAGGAACCCTAGCCAAATTCTCCCTTCTGAATGGGTAATTGCTAATTTTAGTAGAATGACATGATGCATTCGAAATAGTCTTTTATATTGATATTAAAATTTAAAGTAATTGATAATATATGCCGCCAAATCAATGCTAAACTCATGATCGACGCTTGGAAGCTCAGGAGTGGAGAGAAATAGGACCCACAAAATAGGGTATGGTATACATATGAGGCTGAAATGATATTTACCTACCTACCTAGGTACCTACCACTATGGCACCCGCTGCCTCTTTCTCCACCACTCATGCTCATGTTTGTTTTTGTTGAAAGTATGCTAGCGTTGCTCCGGAGAATGAGGCTAACCCCCTAGAATCTTCCCCTGTCGTCTCTACCTAGCCTGTTTGCAAGGAACAAAGTTAAGGTGAAGCGCTAAAATTGGCCGCATTTTCAAACCTACGGCAACCTTATTCACTTGTTGAGTCACCCGTGCAGATCTTCATACACCCTGGTATGTAGGTATTATTTCTTGGGTATATATTGCGCAGAGACTGCTTCTCGTGGCAGCAAATGAGTAGGTAAGTATTACTGGTACCTACTTGTTCTAAATTCTACCGCCACCTCCGGTGTGACTAAGTTGTACAACATTTGGCACCATAACCTCTGGATTTAAATGAGTGAGGCTCGTCTGGAGCAAGGGTGCCGTAGTAGGTACAGGGGAATCTGGTAGGCGTGACTCGGCATCTGATTAGTGCTCCCACGGTAATTATGACACCACCCGGAGCCGTGTACTAGTCAGTACCAACCACACTACGACATGGACCTACTTAATCATGGAGCCAAGATATGGTAGCAGAATCTATCAAATTTACCCTGAAGCTTAACCAAGCAGGCTATATATAAGAGCAAGCACCTACTATACGAATGGGAGCTTACCTAGCAGCAATAGGGGCTCATAATTGGAAGCCAGAGGGCATTGACCATGCCTAGCAAATCATAGAGTCCATGGGAGAGCCGATAGGGGATGAAGAAAGTCTATATATAGGTAGGAGGACGCGACCGGAAGAGAGCATACATGCAGGGAGGGCAGAACCAATCAGACCTTGACTTGTAATTACAACCAGCGGCTGTAGGAGCGTCTAGGTAAAGCCAAGTAAGAGCGTGTACTTAAAGGAGATTCGAGTTAGCACGACCAAGACATGCAGGTGATGTCTCACAAGAATCTCGCGTATTTCAGAGGTTTCTCACCTTGAGATACTATTTTTCACCCCACTGGTCGGCCCCACACTTCATATATAAGGTACATACTATACATATACCACTTAATAAGTGTAAGAATATCCTGTTTTTTTTAAGTAGCAATTGATATTAATTCGGCCCCTGGTGGCAGTTAGTCATGGGGAATTGGCTATTCGAACCCACCTCCCCTCACACAGACCCCAGATGGATTCCCAACGATTCTATACGCACGACATACGACTTTCTCACCACCTCCATCATCACGCTCTTTGTGTGCACATGGACTGCCCTCCACGGTAATATCCCCATGTCGACGGAGCGAAAGAATTCGACTTCGTTGTTTTTCGATAAATTGGCGTATGCCGTGACGGCAATGCTGGCGCCGGAACTCGTGTTGTATGGCGCGTTTAGGCAGCTGTGGGAGGCAAGGTTGATTTGTAATAAATTGCGCAAGATTGAGCTTCAGGGGGAGAAGGAGGCAGGGATAGTGGGGGATGAAGAGTCGAAACTCGGAGAAGTAGATGGTCAGCAACAGGATGAAATACTTCAGGTAGAGGCGGTGGCTGCCAGCTCGGCGACAGGGCTTGCGGAAGGAAAGTCTGCAACAGTGACAACACAAGAGGAGACACCGTCGGCTGTTCAATCACAATGGCGTCGCATGTACAAATACCTCTTCCCAGATTACCTCGAACGCGGCTTCTTTCTCGCCATGGGTGGCATCGAGGTCGTGGATAAAGCCAATCCAACCGCGCGCCGGCAACTAACGCCCCAAGGAGTCATCAAAATGGCACGTGCCGGACTCCTCCCAAAACTCAACGTCGATGAGATTAACGACAAGAGCAAATCTGACGGGTTCGCACGGCTAATTGTCTGTATCCAAGCAGGGTGGATGGTCTTGCAAGCTATCGTCCGGAAAATCAATGGCCTCCCACTGACCTTACTAGAGATCCACATCCTCACAAACGTTATCTGTGCGTGGGGGATGTACCTCTTCTGGCTGAAGAAGCCACAAAATGTCCTCGTCACCACTATCGTCGAGATTGACGCCGAGGCAATCGCACTGCTCATCGACAAACCAGAGGACTTCACCAAAGGCGTAAGTCCAAACCTCTGGACTGTCGATGAGGACACCTTCCATGAGGTAACCGACGAAGGCTCCCTAGTCGATCAAACTGAAACCGGGTTCCTCGACTTCACCCGCGGGCAACTAATCAAACTCATTTTCAGCATGCCCATATGTGGCATCTACGGGGCAATCCATCTCCTCCCCTGGAATGCACACTTCCCAACTCACCTTGAGCGCATCATGTGGCGCACCTCTGGGGTGATTATCCTCGCGTCCCCCACGATAATACTCTTCATCCGCCTTGCTATCCGCCCGTTTATGCGCCCGCTGCTCCGTGCGAATGGGATTAGGGTGTTTGAAGAGGAAAACGTTAGCCTTAAGCGGCGGCCCACAATGCAGGAGATGAGTCGGAGTGCGAGTTCTGGGAGGTGGGTACGACTGGCGCTGCAGATGTATGCGTGGTTCTGTCTGGGGGTGCTATTGCCAGTGCTGACGCTGGGGTATATTTCGGCAAGGCTGTTCTTTATTGTAGAGAGTTTTGCGAGCTTGAGGAGTTTGCCAGTGGGGGCATATCAGAGCGTGAGCTGGGTGGGGATGATTCCACACTTTTAGGCGGGTGCGTTGGCTAGTGGGGCAAGGGTAAGTCTGTAGTCATGTTGGACTCGAGAGATTTCCCCGTATGGTCCAATAGGCGACGACAGGCGTATATACCACTAAACATATTTGGTCTATACGCCTTCTCCCCGTAGGCTATGAGGTGGACCACTAACACATTAATATTAATTCTATTTAATCTATTTAACCTTTATGTTAGTCTGGTTGGCACAAGCCCCTCGTAGCCTTTATGTATGCGTGCACCCGGCTCAATAAGGTATGATGTATCGGAACCTACGCTCCCAATAGGAGCGCATACGAGTAATGAATATTTATAAATAAATAAAAGGCACTTCTTCCGTTACCTAGTAGTGGTATCAGTGGCTATGCAGAGATTTCAAGAACTTCCAGTGCCAAACATGGGACTACTTCCGATGAGCTTCCCGACAACTACAACTTACATTTTTCACTTCAATCAATCATCTTGCAAAGAAAACCGGAACAGAAAGCCCAATATATACATATAGGCTTGTACATGTGTGGGCGCGATTAAATATTCCATCAAGTCTTGCCCTGCCCACAATTTCCAAGGGAAACAAACACAACCAGAGAGTTCAAAATATCAAGGTTTTCTCCACATACATGCCGCGAACTGTGGCAATTGTAAGTATGACACTTGCGAGATCCCGTGATGTTACATGAGTGCTTTTTTGTGACATCTACATCCAGCGAGGCTTCATTAGTCTCTGGACACTTGCAATTGTAGGGCAGTTTTCAACGATAATCACTCACTCAGGAGGAAAGCAATTGGCCCGGAGTTTTGACGCTTGGCTTATTATATCAAAAGATATTATAGAATAGAAAATTAGAATATCCCTCCTAGTATGAGTGGAGCACTAGTGGTGCAAACGAGGTGAAACTCCGGATTTGGAAATTTTGGTGTAGTCTTGGCAAAACCTGAGAGTGCACAAACTGTCGCCTATGATTTCTGAGAAAAGACATCTATCTCCTCATCATGTATCTGGACCTGGGAAACTATGGCAGGCAATTGGGATTAAGAAGTATTCGTTTTAATTGTTCTAAAAAAACTCAATTTTCGCCACGATTCTGCAAGTGTCTGGAGTATGCTGGGTACTGGTGGTCAAATAGCAACTTGACACGACATTCCAGCCGAAAACCCCATGATCTTAGTACATATATAGTGAAGTAAACAATTGAGGATCAGCTGTACTGGACATGAAAAAAAAAAACCGATCAACCCTGTGCTCGGGTATCAATCAGTGCTTCCCAAATACCCCCAAAGCTCTATAACCCACCAAATCGCCCCCTTAGGGGCACCAGACTCTGATATTGAGAAACAGTACTCTCAGCCGTAGATCCCTATGGCCTGCCAACTATTTGTGTTACTGTCTGTCAATTGGCGAATCGTGGCGCTATGCAGAGTAGTTGCGCCTAGATAGGCGCGCGCAGTTTTTATGCATCCTGGACACTTTCTGAACTTGACTGTATTCTACCGGTACCTACCGACATATATAGTCTGGTTGTACAACCCCTCGTAGAGGTACAGTACCCAGGTATATGTATATAAGATGTTCATGCATTGCAAGGTACTTATTACTGTGAACCATGCATATGTCGATTTATAGTACTATACTCCGTATGTACAGCTTGGTGGCAAAAAAACTCATACCCCACCAAGCAAAAACTCATACAAAAACTCATACAAGGGTATGAGTTTTTTTGCCACCAAGCTGTATGTACTGTCAGCTTCGGGCATAATGTAGGTAGTCTGAAGCTGGTTTCTGGCTCTACTTACCTCCAAATATGTAGCGCCAATTGTCCTACCTACCCAAAAGAGAATACAGACTGCTTTTGAGAAGTTAGGTACGCTTTTACCAGTATCCTTCTTTCGCGGCGCTATCCTGAAACGAGTTTTCTCGAAGGTGAGGACATGCTGAGAGTGAAGAAACCCTTGGGAATTATTTGCGCTTGGCTTACTGTACTGTTTGTACTCCGTCAAATAGTTTAGCATCATGCAATATACTCGATTTTAAAAAACGATGTCTAGAGTGTATAAAACCACCTGAAGATGTCCACCTCTGCTTCCTTCCTCACCCAAGCTACAACCTTCATTCTCTAACGACTTTGCTCGACTACCCACACGCCAGCGGCACCTAGGATCATCTCTTTCTGGTAAAGGCGATATCCTATTCTTTCTTCTAAACCAACTATCAATACATTCCTTCATCACCTTCACTTAAGAAAATACTCTGTTTCTTTAGAACTAGTTTCTATTGAGCACTTCATTCTTGCAATCTCAAACTCTTCTTACCGAAGTCCATCTTTTTTTTTACCAATTTCCGAAAAAATGAAGTTCACTCTTGCCGTCATTGCCGCCGCCGTAGCGTCCCTTCCCATGATCGAGGCGCACTTGAAAATGCTTAATCCTGGGACTTACCGCCAGGGTGACCCAGTTCCTCCTCTCACCGATGACGGGTCCAACTTCCCATGCGCCGTTACTGACTTTAGTGCTTCCGATGGCGAGGGACCAACCCTGAACCCAGGCCAGGGCGCTGATATCAAACTTGCGGGTACTGCGGTTCACTCGGGTGGCTCCTGTCAAATCTCCATCACTTACGATCAACCACCAACCAAGAACTCAGTTTGGAAGGTTATGAAGTCATTCCAGGGAGCATGCCCCGTAGCGGCAAATGACAACCTTCCTGCCGCCCCAGGCGGACCACTCAGCAACATTCTGCCCCCTCTTGCATATACCGTTCCAGCTGGTCTTCCCGCTGGCAAAGCCACTATAGCATGGTAAGTCACTGCTATTAACTTTGAAAAGGGCTATGATACTAATAGAATATCGTTACAGGACCTGGTTCAACCGAAGTGGTTTCCGTGAGATGTACATGCGTTGTCATAAGGCTACAATCGGTGGTAGGGGTGCTAAAGGGGCTTTCGACGCTCTCCCCAACATGCTCGTTGCGCAGATCCAAACCACAACCTGTAAAATTGCAGAGGGTATCAGTGTCAATTTCCCAAACCCTGGCTCTCAAGTCCAAGGTTCTGGCGACGGAAACCCAACTGGAGACTGTGGATCCCAGGGTGGGAAGAGAAGTATCAGGTTCTCGGCTGACCATATGGCTAAGAGGGCTATTTGATCTCTTTTTGCGATGAGTTCTCTTCAGCTTCGGAGCTCGGCAGTGTACTTAAATTTGGTAGGAGGTAACAGGATATAAAAAGCATGTAGTTAGTGGCGGATATTGTATCGGAATATTGACTTGTTAGTTCTGTAAAACCATTTTATCATATTTCTCCTGTGAAAAAAAACCCCAGCTCCAAATGCATAGCCATACAAGTGGATGTAAACCAGAAAACAAGTGCACCTGACTCTGAAACAATTGTTGTGGCTGCTGTGAGCATATATGTTATGTCATGAATACTTTAAAAAAGTAGTATGTGAGACCGAGGGTATCTATTATTGAGATGATTTGATATTTACCAAACAACCCAATGCCATGCCAGGCAGGAGGCGTTAACTGGACCTCCTTTGACCAAGGCAAGGAGTTGTAACTTGGTTGTACGGGATCACAGAGTTCATGTGCAGTAGGTAGGTATCCATACTGATTGGGAATATATGCGCGACTTCACAGAGACTCCGTTGCGGTACTAGGTAAATCAAAACAGTTATCATAGTGAAACAACTAAAAATTCGGGGGTACAAACCTGGTCCCGCACCAATTTGCTCGTAGCCGCGATACCATGTGGATCTGGTAAAACAGAACAAGAACACTAGGTAGGTGGTATTGGCTTGGCGACTTCTGAATCAACAACTGTAATTACACAGTACCACCAAAATTATCAGTACCGTAAACAAAAGAGGGTCAAACTTACACTGAACGAAAAAGCAATTTAAAAGGTCTCCTACAAATACGAGGATGTTATCGCGGAGACTCTGGAGGCTTCTGCTTACGTCGGAGCCTCTTGTAGTAGGTATATGATCTAAGGTAGGCAACTTGGCACCAGTTGGTGCGAGTTGGGGGTGGGTATCCTTAAACGAATGAATCAAGATATTTCGGAGGACAAAGTCTTTGCCCCATTCCCCAGCGCTTCTGCAAGTAGATGATATAGCAAAAATTTGACATTCACCGTGGATCGGGTTCGAAAAAAAAAACATTAATCGGGTATTGAACATCTGAGAAATACTGCAGTATATTGTATCACTGTGTCGCTTCTGAAATCTGACAAAGCTTGCTGATGTACCTACCACATGTTATGACTCATATTATAGGTATACCAACAGGGGGCCCCACTATAACAAGTGTGGATGCACATTGACTTGAACATCTGAATAAATAAATCCACAATCCTGGGGTGGGCTAAATACTCAATCAATACTCCGTATGTGGTGATCAAATCACCGCTGGGGTTATCTTGATACTTTATCACCAATGAGCCAGATTGCTGTTAAATATTCAATATAGTACACCGTACCATAAGTGACGGGCCACTCGTCCCTACACATCTCCACATAATACAAGACCTCATACGTACAATGCTATTTTCATTACAAGCTCACGAAGTGGACTCTATACTCTCCTGACTCTAAATAAATTGAAAAGATTTGTCGCTGTGGCCAACTTGAATATTTCTAAAAGGCTCTATTGGAGGCATGGGAAGCTATGCATAAGTGGGAGGGCCAGGCTGTAATTGATCGTTAAGGGTTGGTATATCTGATACTAGGCTGGGGGGGGGCTGTGGTTATTTTTTAATTCCACTTATGAGATGGATCATGTGACCTGCGTTGTTTTAACCAATTTCTTTTTGCCAAACCCTGTTACACCTCTGCATTATTGTATACTTGGGCAACATAAGAAAACATTTTAACGAATTAGATCCTACCTTGCATACGTATGACTAATACATGTAGAAAGTAACTTTACTTCCATATGCTGTCTGGATATTCAGCCTCTCCCACGACATGCCACGAGCTGTGGGAGACTTGAGGTTATGAGGAACTATATTCATAACTTAGGTACCCCCAATCATTCAAGGGCATTTGTGTCATCGGGCAAGAAACAGCATTCCACAATTACAAACTACAAACGTCTATATTAGCATACTCTATATATGCATAACCTCCCTATCAGTATTGAGTATGCTAGTCCGAATTTGGGACTATGGCTAGACAAAACCTCTATAAACGCATAACCTCTCTGATAGCTTCGGATCTTCCGGTCCTGACGCTAGGCTAATATCGAGGTTCGACTGTACGATCACACACCTTTGGTTGACGAACTTAGTTGTGGCCTAGATTTATTCACAATCTGGATTGGATATCATGGTGAATCCCAATTGTATTGATCGCAACTACGAGGGCAAACCGAGCTGGGTGATAATCAGACGAAAGAAAACATCAACCGCCAAGGTTCTGCAAACGGTAGATTTCCGTATTTGGCAACCTCGGTCACGTGCCCGCAGCAGTTTATTGAGCGAAATCTGCCGATGTACTCTACAGCTATGCAAGCAGGGGGAAGTTCTTGCAATAACTTAGGGACCATGTGACGTTTAACCAGCGGGAAGAAATACTGGTGCTTAATATAAAAGGTGATTGAGAGGTGCTAATATGTACTATGGATTTGTATTGTCTGATATTATCAATTTGTGAATAGATGCTAGGCATGAGCAACACCGTTTGACGTTGCTTACCAATGGACACTTGGGTTGAGTGTTTGATCTCGTATACATGTATCGGTTAATAGGTACAATATATATTCTCGAACTGCGTAGGAAATATAATATCGCCGAGTCTTAAAATTATAAGGTTGATTATCCATACCTACTACTTCTATAAACTATTGACAGATATCCTGCAAGGCATCGATGCATGTATAGGTACGTACGCATACCCGATCCTATAGGTCCAGTGCCTCCCAGTGTAAGCCTGAGTGGTTACATTTCTCAGCACACCAGTGATCATCACAAAGCATCAGCTGTCTAAGCTAACCATGTCATGTATTTTCTGAGCCTTCTTGTGGTGGGATATTTTCTTGAGGGTGACAATCATTAAATTCGTGTCGATTTGTTATGTATTATACAGTATGTATGTATAATATGTAACAACATGTTTCTCCTACGGAAAGACTCGGATAGCTCTCACCGAACCGATCCGGATCCATTCGTGGTGACTGAGATAGTTAATCCGAAGCGACTAGCAATTTCCTCATTGGCTAAAAATTCACTGAACGAATCCTGACATCTCCGACTCACATTCCAGGAGGTGGGTGGCCTAGTTCATGTATTTTTTATTTTTATTTTTGGTGGGCTGTGCAGAGAGGCCCTTCCATGTCTCGCAACCACTGGCAGGTAACCGAGATCATAACAAAGGAACGCGTTCGAGCATTGCGAGGATACAAAATACTTTACCCTCGACCTTGGGATCTCGATCTGGATGATTTGTGAATGTACTGCAAGAGGAAGATTGGTCAACCATTGCTCATTCACACAGAAAACCTCCAACGACCCATTTCTGCCGTGTGGTTTATCTACTTGGTTCCATTCCAGCTGCGAAATTGCGGGAAAATATCAAGCTATACGTAGCTGTGATCTCGCCAATCAATATATTCCAACCAATCATGTTGCTAGAAACTTTTTTTGGTGCCTTGGGATGCAAAGTACCCTGGTGTAAGGTACGCTAGAATTGCAGGTACGCCTGCCGTGATTGGCACGTTAGTCAGAAAGTCCCTCTTCAAATCCCGACCAAATCCTCCTTCCATCCCATCTTTCATCCTCACTTCTTCCACCACAAAACCAGGCTCCAACAACCATAGTCTTGTGCTTGACGGTGTGCTAACCTTTAGCAAATCATCCGACTGAGGATTTACTATTTTCTTTCGTGGCTTGTGTGCTGGCGACACCCATCGACTTGCTTCGCTCCGTTGACGGCGGAGACGACTATTGGTACTTATCTATCCCGGTTTTGCTGGCCCACTTCCTTCCTCGGTACAGCTTGCTAGCAATAGTTATCCCCTTTTTGATTTTTTGAACTTGTTACATATTTTGGAGCTTCAGGTATAGATTATCCCTCTTTTTCCATTCGTGAGATATACCACAGTCATGATGGGGAAAGCGCTTTTGTTGCTGTTCTCCTCCCCTTTTGCTACCTTCCCTCCGACTATGCAATTTTCTTTGGTCCGCTATACCACCAATTAGTACTTCTACTTTTGGGGAAGTCCTACTCGCCTTATATCTACATTCTCTCACTATACCCACTCCTTGCTTCCTTGCGTCCATCGATACCAAGTCCTCATGATCCAATTGGTGAACTTCGGTCTAACAGAATGGTGTAGATTTTTCTCAGGGGTAACCTTATCGCAAAGCCTGTGGGAACGTGCATCATCACTGTTTCAAATTTTCCCGAATCATTCCTGTGGTTCGTCACTTGGAAAAGGGTAAGTGATAATATTTTCTCTTTTGGTGGGCTACTGTTGCCCACTGCTGGGGTTCCATCAATTCTATTGGTGGTAAATCTGGTGCACCTTATTCGTGCTCTAGAGTATATTTTGTGAAGGCCCAGATGTCTTGCGCTCAGAGAGTTCTTTTCACAGGGGATCACAAACAAGTTAAACAGGGTGATGGTTGCATTAGCTATCCACGTATGTATAATGTGCGTTGCACTGCCTTATCAACGCCGATCTCTGAATGATTCTTGCCCAGTCATATACCCTCCAGTGCATTTGCTCTGGGCGAGGCTCGGAGGTTATACAGATTCATCTGCATGTTTTCTCTTGAAGGGGCTGAACTTGATGTTTGCTATTATACCTCTATGCTTCCTCTGCATGGAACAAACTATACTTTTTGTCTACAAACATAGCGAAGTGGGGAGCCCCGACACCTAGACGGACCTATATAGACCCTTTTGAATCCCCCTCTTTGTTTCTTGCCGATGAATAGTTTCTTTCTCTGAGGTGGGAACTGAACGCGAGCACCTATAAGAAACGAGGTTTCATTTACCTTGAGTTTTTCATTCTCAATTTGGTATCATTCCCCGTTGAGAAAGGCATCAGCTGGTCACTGGCTAGCTGTCTCCGCAAAATTCCCAGAACCCCTCACCTCTTGATCTTCTTTATTCTTCATTTCCCTCTTTGAGCATCACTTGTGGGACATTATGGTGTCTACGCGTGGCAAGATTGCAGAGAAAAATAAATGCAAGCAGCAAGCAAAGTCACAAGGTCCGCTTTGCCAAGATGCTACACGTTTACATGATCTCGCGCAAGAAACACACGCAATTGGGTTGAATGGAGTTGGACAGACTATTAATGTATCATCGGTTGGGACAGCTAGGGGACTAAGGCGACGAAAACACGAATCAAAAGCGGACATGGGGGAGCGGACTATTCTCGAAGTGAGGGATTCACCTATGCCTCCTGCTGTGATGGGGATCGAGTATCCCAAAAGACAAACCAGGACTACCCCCGAGGAGGCTTCAGGTGAGACTTCAGGTAGCACGAATGTGGCTCAGGCTATGCAGCCTTGTGGTCACCACTGTGCAAAGGGGAAATCGGTTGCAGTTGATTGCATTCTGCCAAGTGGAGTGCAAATCGATTGTGCGGGGTGTCTCGAAAATTTCTTGAAACAAACCGATATTTTATTCACCATATTTCAGTTGACTTTTGAAGAGCAGGATGCTGAGAGAGCCGCTCATCCCGCTCTGGGGTTCGACACAACACAAGGGCTTGAAAGCACCATGGATGGATATGCACTCCAAGGGGGGCTGGCTACGGAGCTTCCGGCTCCGGGGGACATTCCCCCGATTGCGGATTCTTCGAAGTCACATTTGAATGCGAAGAAGAAAGGGAAATCAGTCCGTGGTCGACCACGTACGAATGGGAGATTTATACCGGGGCCGAGATTAGCTTTTGAGGCGCCATCTATCCTGGAACCCACTATTGCAGAGGTATGTATCTACCTTTCTTCTTGATTTGTGACTCTCCACTAATATTACCATTGGGTCGATAGGAAGGAACTCCACCATCGGCTAGGGCACTTGATGTGGTTGTTTCGGATGATGGTTTGGTGGATGTCTCCCCGGAAGAGTCGATCCACGTCAGGGCACCTGAACTCTCGAGAGCTTCGACTTACTCCTTGTCAACGCATGTGGACTTTAGATCCGCCCCGTCAGCCGCCTCTCTTTCTCCAGGTGTCGAAGAAGGCACCCAAGACTCGCCAATGCATATCTCCAGCAGTACTACGCCTCAGGAAAACAGTACTAACTATACCTTATCACCACCAACCCTTGCGCTTCAAGAGCGTAATCCGAGGAAGCGCAATCTGACAGAAAAAGCAAGGGAGTTGCTTGCAACAGCTGATACAGATACCGGTGTCTCTAAACAAGCTGTGAAACAGGCCCGAACTGTACCAACTGCTACCAAACTAGGAGTCGGCGATACTACCCAGCAAGTGGATACCAACCCGGCACCACCGGACCAGAGCATCACCAGTTGTCCGATGGAACCTCCAAGCTCAAAGAGGAAAGGGCATCAGTCCCATGCTGAGCCTCCAACGAAGCGGCAGAAGACCCCTGATGTCATGTCGTCCCAACCACCTGTGGGAAAACGCCGCCCAGGCCGCCCTAGGAAACCGCGCCCCGGTGATGATACACCATCCACGATTTTCGTTGGAACTTCAACAACCATTCCCGATGCGGAAGGTAGTGTCAGTGGCAGAAGCGTTACCACCAGAAGCGCTTCCACAGGCTCTTTTCAACGATCACCGTCATCGCCCATTTACGGGCCCGAATTTCGGTTAGTTTATGCAAGTAAGCTACCTGCCATTCCCATAGCCCCAGCCGCAAAGTTGGAGGTATCAACGCCGGAGCCCGAGAAGCGACGGCGAGGGCGCCCACCCAAAGTGACCGTGGAAAAGCCGATACCAATCGTACCGGTTCCAATCCAGCCAAAGCCAGCTGCCAATGGGGATATAAGTATTTCTGCCACCGCCGACGGTCAGTAGTGTCAACGAAGGCATAAAGAGATTTCCAAGGATATTGACTAACTTGTGGCTATAGTTTCTTCTGGGTTAGGATATTCTCCACAAGCTCCAGCTCCATCAGAACCAAAGAAACGAGGGAGACCTCGGAAACCTCAAATCACACTGGATCGGTCTCCGGTGGTTGCACTAGCAGGTAGGAGTCTTACCTCAATGTCGGCTTCATTGCCTCCATCAACTATACCCGCTTCTGATGCTTCGGAAGTCGGTAACCTCACCGTTTTATCAGACGATACAATTGTCATAGAAGAGGTAGACAGTCCGCCAGTTGTGGCGCCCTCAACTGCTGCTCCAACTCGCATGATGCCCTTCAGTCCACAGAAACGTCACATAAACCTAATCGTCCGTGACAGCGCGAAGGTAATCCCTAGGCACGGGAACCCACCTACCTCTGGTGATTCCACAGAAACAGATGAGGACAATGCTGAACAGGCTTTGAAGAACAAAGCTTCAGACCGCCTCACCGCTGTCAACGGTGTTTCGAAAACAACTACTCCAGCGGCCAGTAGTCTCTTAGCTAACGGAGCACAACAAGAGCCTACTATCATGCACCCACCCGTATCTGCCAAACCTGCCTCCATCGCAGACGCGGTAGCGAATATCTCCACTGACTCCGAACAAAGCAGCAGCACCTCCGAGGACGACACCGAAGAAGACGAGACGTTTCACCCAAGGCGAAATTGGGTAGCGGTGAACTCTGGTAGCTCGGCAAGTACTCCCAAAGCCATTACTAAGACTAAGAGTGGTGGCCCCGTCGGAGGTCGGGGGAGTGGGCGTGGCCGTGGCCGTGGAAGTACCCCCGTGGGTGGTGGGGCCGCTGGGTTGAAGACGAAGAGTGACGGAGTGAAAATGGAGAAGGGGCAGCAGACTCTGGGTAGCTTCTTTCTGAAGCCGCTGGCTGTTGGGGTGCCTATTCAGCAGCCAGTTGTGCCGGCAGCGGGGATTGAATACGCGGGGCTGGTGGTGAAGAGGGGCGGCAAGTGGGGGACTGGGACCGGCAGGATGCAGAATGAGAATGTGGATGTGGAAATGAAGGATACGTAGGCCTACATCTTGCTGAGTTCCAGTGGTGGTTGTGTCCGACAGAAGTCTGATTCACTACCACTTCTCTTCCTGTGGCGTGGCAATCCTCCATTCTTAGATTATGGTTTGAAACCTTGTTCCGCTGTTTCCGACAGTGGCAACTCCTTCTTTTCCCACGCGGCTGTCATTTCTTTCGCCCTGCAACTTCTTTCCACTACCCGGGTCCGCTTTCATTACGTAAATGACTCCTTATGTAGTTGCCTCCCTATCATTTTTGTTGTTACTGTCCCCAGGATTATGTTAACTTCGCTTTTTCTCGTTTCTATGCTACCAGGATATACGATTTTAGTTCACGGGAAAAGTAGTGGAGGCGGGTGGCATTTTGTTGGTTTAGATGCGTTTTGTGGGATGGAGGATCGGGCAGCCGACAGTGAGCATGTTTGGGTTGAGGGTCGGGGGGGACCTTCAAGAGGGGGAATGCCCGAGATGTAGCGAGGTTGGCTTGGTGCTAAATAGATTTTTGTTAAGTCGGTTGAATATAATTAGAGTTTTTGTGGGTATGATTTGGCTTTTTGACTGGCTTTTTATTTTGCTGAGAGGTTACCTAGTGTGTGGGTGTTTTGGGGACTAGAAAGAGTTTTGAGAGATGAGTCTCTTACTTCTACTATCTCTACGGAGGCCGGCGCCCGCCAGACTATTGCATAGTACTAGTACTCTGAGTATTCCCAGGCTTCACACTCCCGATCGGAAGGTAGTTTATGTGCTCTCGTCCCCTTTTAGTCATGCGTATTGCCACTTGATAGTAGTTATACTTGTGCTCGTCAGAAACTGAAGGGAGGCCTCTTGCCTCCACGTGTAGGCACAACCAAAGACCATGGCTCAGCGAAGATTGAACCCAGACAACCCACCCTCTATACCCACTTAGGTAGCGGGTCATGAGGCCATTGTGCCTTGTGTGTTTAACTGTGCAATTATTTTTTTTTTAAAGGAGTCATTAATCGTATTCAGCCTATCTAGACTATGACGACGTGAGTCTGGGCACGAGACTACGTACTACCTCTAAGAAAAGTGACTGAGGCTAGTACTACTACACAGCAGTAGGCACTGCGCTTGGCGGCTCGCACGTACGGAAAACTCATACTAGAAAGCAGAAGCGCAATATAGACCTGCAAAAAAGCCCTCCAAAAAGAGCAGGTACCTTCCGTCGCCGGGAATCGAACCCGGGTCCCGGAATGCCTGAGCTGCAGGCTCCTCCCAGTAGAAATACATCCGTCCGTTCACTTGCTCTCGTGTGCGAACAGTGAAGACGGGAAATAGAGATGATATTCGATGATGATAAAACCCCTAACTACAGGAAATCCTCCGCGTCTTTATACCACATATCCTACTAGGAAAAATATCCTCCGTATCCCATGTAAGCTCTGCATTCCATGTCACTCCGCATCCCATGTATCCCATGTAACTCCGTATCCCATGTAACTCCGTATCCCATGTAACTCCGTATCCCATGTAACTCCGTAACCCCAGCATTCTCCTTACCTAACCCTTGCAATGTCTGTAGCCCCTGCCGCACGATTACTAGTATTCAACACTCCCAGACGGGAGGAAACCTGCAGATGAGAGTCTCGAATGCTTGCCGCTACACCACGACGGAGGGGGGAGGGATGGTGGGAGAGTATGGGCGACTTGGTACGAGTGCTTAGTCTAGTAGGCTTCGGGGGACAGGCTGACAGTGCCAAAAGGTGGGTATGGCCGACCGCCTAGCTAGAACGGAGTAGTCTGGTTGGGCTACGGGAGAGTGGAGGGGAGGCCACCTACTCAGCACAGCTAGTCACTGTCATTTCCCACTCGCACCCCGGGAATTCCAAAGAGTTGTGCAGCTCCCACGAGAGGTCAAGCAGCTGGAATATGTCTCTGGCAAGGCTTACCTTGGTAGTTTTGTAGAACATGGAAGATCGCAGTCGAGTGGCCGGGTCCCAACTAGACCAAGCCGGCCCATTGCGAAATTATCTATTATTATTATTGTCTGATAGCCTCATAGAACCAGCTCTCTTGTTAAGAGCTGACTTATCTCCACTGCGCCAGGAATTAGGTAGTGACTTGCGTTAAAGGATTATGTATTGTCCAGCAATAGGTAATCTACGGTAAGTCAGGCCCAAAACTTAAGTAGGGTCTGGACAGAGAGTGTTAGTATCCAAAAAGGCACAGTGGTCTAACGGTATGACTCTCGCTATGTAATGACCTGCTGAATTCAGGCAGAGAGCGAGTGATCTGGGTTCAACTCCCAGCTGAGCCATTATTCTTTTTTCCCCTGTGTGCACCCAGCAAAGCCTGCTCTTATTGAGAACTAAGTTATCCACTGCACCAGGAATTAGGTGATCCCGCGCTGTTCCCGGCCCCAGCCCCCTATCTACCTACGCTAAAATGATTATGCTTCGGGGAAAGAATGTCGTGCCTATTGTTTGGGTGTGTGTGAATCGATTGCGTTGAAGGATTATTGTAGAGCAATGAGCCCCAAAGAACCTACGGTAAGTTAGACCCCAAACTTAAGTAGGGTCTGGACGCAGTGTTAGTATCCAAAAAGGCACAGTGGTCTAACGGTATGACTCTCGCTATGTAATGACCTGCTGAATTCAGGCGGAGGGCGAGTGATCTGGGTTCAACTCCCAGCTGAGCCATTATCTTTTTTCCTGTTTGCACCCGGTAAAGCCTAATAGAAATCGCCATACTCTAGATAGGGTGAATGCGATTAATGATTCCTTAAAAAAAAAAAAAAAAAGCCTAATAGAACCAGCTACGCCTGGGAGAATTTTTTGTGGTCATTGGCAGATATCTATTTGAGACAACCCGATAGCTAGTGGCAGTCATAGCGTGTGGGCCGCAATGGCAGTGGATGATGGAGGTGGGGTAAACAGGGGAACCATGGTGCGTGTGCGATGGATGGGTGGACACTACAAAATGCGACACACATCCAGCGGTGCCCATGGGTCGGAGACGATCGTGGGAACAAATGCGGAGGGATGAGGGGTGGTGCGAACAGGTGGCAGAGTTCCTCATGTAATATATATGTAGGATAGGAAGTGAGAGGCAGTGACTGGCGCGAGTGGAGGAGAGAGGCCACGGGGAAATCTCTGGAGCTGCAGTCCATCGCCATAGCCTAGATAGGCTGAACGCACTTAATGATTCCTTTAAAAAAAAAGCCTTAATGTGTAAGGGTTATTTGCATGCTTAAAGGCCCCCACATCAAGTTTTACGCCCAAGGTCTACACAGTGTCGAGAGCATCGCGACAAAGTATCGGGATGTCTCGAGACCACTGTCCCGGGCCACGAGACGTCTCGAGCCCAGGCGTAGAACCAGCTCTCGTATTGAGAAGGAACTTACCCACTGCGCCAGGGATTAGATAGTTACTTACGTTAAATGATTGTGCATTGTCGAGCACTGAACCCACGGCAGCTTAGGCCCTAAACTTAAATAGGGTCTGGACGCAGTGTTAGTATCCAAAAAGGCACAGTGGTCTAATGGTATGACTCTCGCTATGTAATGACCTGCTGAATTCAGGCAGAGAGCGAGTGATCTGGGTTCAATTCCCAGCTGGGCCATTATTTTTTTTTTCCTGTTTGCATCCAGCAAAGCCTAATGGAACTAACCCTCTTTTGAGAACTAACTTATCCACTGCGCCAGGGATTAGGTGATCCCGTGACCAGACCAACTTATTTTGGGGATGTGTGTAAATCGAGGTACTTACTTGCAGCAATTAGTCTCCCTCGAGCTTGGAAGAACCTACGGTAAGTTAGGCCCTAAACTTAAGTACGGTCTGGACACAGTGTTAGTATCCAAAAAGGCACAGTGGTCTAATGGTATGACTCTCGCTATGTAATGACCTGCTGAATTCAGCCTATCTGGACTATGGCGGTGGACTGCAGCTCCCTGATTCCCCACTGAGCCTCCCCCCACTACATGGGCCAGTCCCTGCCCTCCCCGGCAGATTTCTGTTAACGAGTTAGTGTTGTTTACATGCTTAATGCCTCTACATCAAGTTTTGTGCTCGAGGTCTACAAAGTGTCGAGATCATCGCGACAGAGTCTATTTACATGGAGCTTAGATACGCTCAAACCACGAACCTCGCTACCGCCACACACCATGCCGCATCCTTCCTCGCCTGT
>Ga0307514_10001952_pt1 | contig 22533 bp, 18 predicted proteins | sample 16_EM_MG_FD_203088 | JGI IMG/M metagenome (GOLD analysis project Ga0307514, IMG submission 203088) | Populus trichocarpa ectomycorrhiza microbial communities from riparian zone in the Pacific Northwest, United States - 16_EM | ecosystem: Host-associated > Plants > Roots > Unclassified | place...
GACACGGCCCTGGCGGTGGTGGCCATCGTCGTGCCTGAAGAAGGCGTGGCTGCCGCGCAGAAGCTGGTGCCCGGCGTGCCGGTTTCGAGCAGCGTGCCGGCAATGGGCATCGACCTCGTGGTCGAGACGGCCGGCCATGCGGCCATCGAGGAGCATGTGCTGCCGGCGCTCGCACGCGGCACGCCATGCATCGTCGCCTCGGTGGGCGCGCTGTCGGCCGCGGGCCTCGCTGAAAGGCTCGAAGCCGCCGCCATTGCCGGCCGCACGCAGGTGCAATTGATCGCAGGCGCCATCGGCGCCATCGACGCGCTGTCGGCCGCCCGCATCGGCGGGCTCGACAGCGTGCGCTACACGGGCCGCAAGCCGCCGCAGGCCTGGAAGGGCACGCCGGCCGAGCAGGGTCGCAATCTCGACGCGTTGACCCAGGAAACAGTGATCTTCGAAGGCAGCGCACGCGAGGCGGCGCAGCTCTATCCCAAGAACGCCAACGTTGCGGCCACCGTGTCGCTCGCGGGGCTGGGCCTCGACAGGACGCGCGTGCGGCTCATTGCCGATCCGGCCATCGCCGACAACGTGCACACGGTCGAAGCCGAAGGCGCCTTCGGCAGCTTCGAGCTGACCATGCGCAACAAGCCGCTCGCGGCCAACCCCAAGACCTCCGCACTCACCGTCTACAGCGCCGTGCGCGCCTTGCGCAACCGGGCCGCGGCGCTCGCCATCTGAGCCATTTCCATGATTTCTTCCGAACTTCTTCCGATTTGCATTGCCGGCGAATGGCGCCTGGGCGGCGGCGACGTGTACGAGAGCCTCTATCCCGCCACGGGCGAGCCGATCGCGCGCCTCAGGGCCGCGAGCCTGGCCGATGTCGAGGAGGCCATCACGCGCGCCGACCATGCGTTTCGCACCAGCGGCTGGGCCCAGCGCCTGCCGCACGAGCGCGCCGCGGTGCTGCACCGCGTGGCGCAGCTGATCCGCGAAGAGAGTGAAAGCCTCGCGCAGAAGCAGCGCCTGGACAACGGCAAGCCGATCAGCGAAACGCGCAACCTCGTCGCCAGCGCCGCGGGCACCTTCCAGTTCTTCGCGGCCGCGCTCGAAACGCTGGAAGAAACCATCACGCCTTCGCGCGGCGCCTTCGTCACGATGAGCGTGCACGAGCCCATGGGCGTGGTTGCCGCCATCACGCCGTGGAACTCGCCGATCGCGAGCGAGGCGCAGAAGCTCGCGCCCGCCCTGGCGGCCGGCAATGCGGTGGTCTTGAAGCCGGCCGAGGTCACGCCGCTGATGGCGCTGGAACTCGCGCGCATCTGCGAGCAGGCCGGCGTGCCCAAGGGTATCGTCAGCGTGCTGCCGGGCAAGGGCTCGGTCATCGGCGATGCGATCACCCAGCACCCGCTGGTCAAGCGCGTGTCGTTCACCGGCGGCACCATCACCGGCAAGCACATTGCGCACATTGCGGCCGGCAAGATGATGCCGGTGTCGCTGGAGCTGGGCGGCAAGTCGCCGACCATGGTGCTCGACGACGCGGACCTCGACCATGCGGTGAACGGCGTGCTCTACGGCATCTTCAGCTCGTCGGGCGAATCGTGCATCGCGGGCTCGCGCCTGTTCGTGGCGCGCGGCATCTACGACGAGTTCCTGACGCGGCTGGCCGAAGGCGCCAATGCCTTGCGCGTGGGCGATCCGGCCTCGGAGGGCACGCAGATGGGGCCGCTCATCACCGCCAGGCACCGCGAAGGCATCGAGCGCTATGTGGAGCTGGGCGTGTCCGAAGGCGGGCGCATCCGCACCGGGGGCGTGCGGCCCCATGGCAGCGACTACGACAAGGGCTACTTCTACCGGCCGACCATCATCGAGGGCCTGGACAACGGCGCGCGCATCAGCCAGGAAGAGATCTTCGGCCCGGTGCTGGTCGCGATGCCTTTCGACGACGAGGAGTCGCTGATCGCGCAGGCCAACGACAGCGTCTATGCGCTGGCCGCGGGCGTCTGGAGCCGCGACTTCAAGCGCGCCTGGAAGCTCGGCCGCGCGGTGCAGGCCGGCACGGTCTGGGTCAACACCTACAAGCAGTTCTCGGTCTCCACGCCCTTCGGCGGCTGGCGCGACAGCGGCCTGGGCCGCGAGAAGGGCCGCGAAGGCATCTTCCAGTACATGGAGCAAAAGAGCATGTACTGGGGCACCAATGAACAACCTTTGCCCTGGGCACTGACATGAGCGTACTTGGCATCGACCAGATCACCTATGGGGCAGACGACCTGCCCACCTGCCGCCGCTTCTTCGAGGACTGGGGCCTCGCGCTGAAGTCGCAAGCGCCCGACGAGCTCGTCTTCGAATGCCTCAACGGCTGCAAGGTGGTCGTCGCGGCGTTGGACAAGCCGGGCCTGCCGCCCGCAATGGAAGAGGGCCCGACGCTGCGCGAAGTGGTGTGGGGCGTGGAAAGCGAAGCGGACCTCGATCGCTATGCCGCCGCCATCGCGCGAGACCCGGCCGTCTTCGACGGCACGGTCGACGGCGCGCGCCGCATCGGCTGCATCGATCCGAGCGGCCTCGCCGTGCGCCTGCAGGTCAGCCGCAAGCATGCGGTCGACGTCGACTGCGGTGCGATGAACACCTGGAACGCCAAGCCGCGCATCAACCAGCCCGCACCGGTCTACGAGCGCGCGACGCCCATCGAGGTCGGCCATGTGGTGTTCTTCGTGAGCGACGTGAAGGCCACCAGCGTGTTCTACGCACAGCGCTTCGGCTTCGTCTCGTCCGACAGCTATCCGAATCGCGGCGCGTTCATGCGCTGTGCGCCGGAAGGCGGCCACCACGACCTGTTCCTGCTGCAGATCCCTTCGGGCAAGCGCGGGCTCAACCACGTGGCCTTCACCGTGCGCGACATCCACGAAGTGTTCGGCGGCGGCCTGCACTTTTCGCGCCGCGGCTGGGAAACGCAACTCGGCCCGGGGCGGCACCCGGTGTCTTCGGCCTACTTCTGGTACTTCAAGAACCCGGCCGGCGGCCTGATCGAGTACTACGCCGACGAAGACCAGCTCACCGCCGACTGGCAGCCGCGCGAGTTCGAGCCGGGCCCGACGGTGTTCGCCGAATGGGCGGTCGATGGCGGCCTCGACGGCAACACCCGCCGCCAGAAGAACGCGGAAGGCCCGAAAGGCGCTTTCCTCACAGAGAAAAAGTGAATCCGATGACCACCACCATGCAACGACGTCTTTCCCTTTCCATTGTGTTCGCCGCGCTGTCGGCCTTCGCCATCGCTTCGCCCGCGCATGCCCAGGGCGATGCGCAGAAACAGCTCTCGAGCGACCGCTTCACCATCGTCTCGCCGTTCCCGCCCGGCGGCCCGGTCGACACGCTGGCCCGCGTGCTTTCCGAGGGACTCGCCAAGCGCTACGGCCAGGCCGCGGTGGTCGAGAACCTGGTCGGCGCGGCCGGCAACATCGGTATCGACAAGGTCAAGCGCGCCAAGGGCGATGGCCACACGCTGCTCGTGGTGCCCGCAGGCAACCTCACGATCAACCCCACGCTGATGCCGAACTTCCCGTTCGACATCGGGAAGGACTTCGTGCCCGTCACCATGCTGGCCAAGGCGCCCAACGTGCTGGTGGCCTCGCCGTCGTCGGGCATCAAGAGCGCGAAGGAGCTGGTGGCGCAGGCCAAGGCCAAGCCCAACACGCTGTCGTATGCATCGCCGGGCGTGGGCAGCGGCCTCCACCTGGCGGGCGAACTGTTCAAGCAGCAGGCCGGCATCGACCTGCTGCACGTGCCCTACAAGGGCACGGCACCGGCGCTCAACGACGTGCTCGGCGGCTCGGTGCCGCTGATGTTCAGCAATCTGCCCGCAACCATGCCCTTCATCAAGAACGGCAAGCTCGTTGCGCTGGGTGTGACGGAGGCCGCGCGCAGCCCCGCCGCGCCCGACATTCCCACGCTGGCGGAGCAGGGCATCCAGGGCGTGGCCGTGACCTCGTGGTATGGCCTGCTGGCACCCAGGGGCACGCCGCCCGCAGTGGTCGAGCAGCTCGCGAAGGATGCCGCCGAGATGCTGGCCCAGCCCGACGTGCGCGAACGCCTCAAGGCGCAGGGCATGACCGACGCGGCCATGACACCGGCCGCGTTTGCCGCGCACATCCGCGATGAAACGGCCGTGTGGGCCAGGATCATCAAGGCCCGCAACATCGTGGCCGAGTGAGCCGCGAATAACAAAAGGGGAGACACCCATGAAGACAAGCGAATCCACCGTCGGCATCGTCGGTGCGGGCATCGGCGGCCTGGTGGCGGCCATTGCGCTGCGGCGCGCGGGCCACGACGTGATCGTGTTCGAGCAGGCGAAGCAGTTCGCCCGCGTCGGTGCGGACATCAACCTCACGCCCAATGCGGTGCGTGCGCTCGACGGCCTCGGCGTGGGCGAGGCGGCGCGGGTCACGGCGGCCCGCCCTTCGCACCGCATCAGCCGCACCTACGACACCGGCGAGGAAACCTCGTGCCTGGAGATGGCCGATTCGGCGGAGCAACGCTACGGCGCACCCCAGCTCACGATTCATCGCGCCGACCTGCTCGCCGCATTGGCCGACATGTTCCCTGCCGAGCGCGTGGCGCTCGGCAAGCGCGCCGAGACCATCGCCGCGGACGAGAAGGGCGTGAGCCTCTCGTTCACCGACGGCAACAGCGCCCGCGTCGGCGCACTGCTCGGCGCCGACGGCATCCATTCGTGCGTGCGCAGCGCGATGTTCGGCGCCGAAAGCCCGCGCTTCACCGGCATCGTCGCCTACCGCGCCGTGGTGCCGGCCGAGCGCGTGGCGGGCGTGCCGAACCTCGGCGCCTTCACCAAATGGTGGGGCCCGAATCCGCAGAGCCAGATCGTCACTTTCCCGCTCAACCGCGGCAGGGACATCTTCATCTTCGCGACCACGCCGCAGGACACCTGGCACCTCGAATCGTGGACCGCGCCCGGCAGCGTCGACGAGTTGCGCGAGCAGTACGTGGACTATCACCCGGAGGCGCGCGCCTTGCTCGATGCCTGCGACACGGTGCTGAAGACCGCGCTGTATGAACGCGACCCGATGCCGGCCTGGACCGCAGGCCGCATGGCCTTGCTCGGCGATGCCGCGCACCCGATGCTGCCGTTCATGGCACAGGGCGCGGGCATGGCGATCGAGGACGCCGTGGTGCTGTCGCGCCACCTCGAAGGCGCGGCGATGGCCGATGTGACCGATGCGCTGAAGGGCTACGAAAAGGCCCGCATCGCACGCGCCGGCCAGGTGCAGCTCGGCTCGCGCGGCAACAACTGGCTGCGCGAAGGCGGCAACGCCGACTGGGTCTACGGCTACGACGCCTGGGCCGTGCCGCTGGGTGCCCCGGCCGGCGCCACTGCCACCGCCTGATTCACATCCACCTCACTCCACGGAGGCACACCATGCAACAAGACCGCTACCTGCAACCGCACCAGGCGCGCCCGCGCCCCGCGACCACCTATGAAGACCTGCTGGGCGATGTGATCGAGCGCGCCTTCGGCGATGGCATCCACGACCTCGCCGGCCTCGTGCAGCGGCTCAACGACAGCGGCCTGGCCACCCCCGGCGGGCAACCCTGGACCGAGGCGCTGTACCGCAAGGAAATGGCCACGCTGGCCGGCTGAGGAGCACACATCATGACCATCGCCATCACTCCCATCGCCGCCGACCCGGTCGACCACCTGCTCGAGATCGGCCTGAAGGACCTCTGGTACCCGATCTGCCCCTCGCGCTTCATCAAGGAGAACCCCGTCTCGCTGCGCCGCCTGGGCCGCAAGATCGCGCTGTGGCGCGACGGCGAAGGCGTGCTGCATGCGCTGGAAGACCGCTGCCCGCACCGCGGCGCGCCGCTGTCGCAGGGCGTGGTGCTGGGCGACCGGCTCTCGTGCCCGTACCACGGCGTCGAGGTGCGCCATGACGGTGTCGTCACGCGCGTGCCCGGCAGCCCGGGCTGCAAGCTCGAAGGCTCGCAGGCCACGCGGCACTTTCATGTGCAGGAGCGGACGGGCGCCGTGTTCCTCTACAACTCGAAGGAGCCGGTCGATGTGCCGCCGCCGCTGGTGCTGCCCGAGCAGCTGACCGACGACGCGGAGTATTCGTCCTTCCTTTGCTACACCGAATGGAAGGGCGACTACCGCTACGTGCTCGACAACGTGATGGACCCGATGCACGGCACCTACCTGCACAAGCAGTCGCATTCGATGGCCGAGGGCGATTCGGCGGCCAAGTTCGGCATCCGCCAGACCGACACCGGCTTTGTGTTCGAGAAGGAAGGCCAGCGCAACGTCAACTTCGACTGGACCGAATGGGCCGACACCGGCATCCACTGGATGCGCCTGGAAATCCCGTACCCGAAAACCGGCGGTCCCGGTGGCAACTTCATCATCGTCGGCGCCTTCTCGCCGATCGTGAAGGGCATGACGGCCACCTTCTTCTGGCGCGTGCGCAAGCTGCCGCCGGGCTGGGAGCGCGACACCTGGCGCTTCCTGTACAAGAACCGCCTCGAGGCGCGCCACTGGCATGTGCTCGAGCAGGACCGCGTGATGCTGGAGGAGATGGAGCCCGACGCCAACCAGCACGAGAACCTGTACCAGCACGACCTGGGCATCGTCCGCCTGCGCCGCCACATGCGCAACCTCGCGCAAGCGCAGCTCGCGGAATCTGCCGCAGTCACGGCCTGACCGGAAGCGAGCCCTGCCATGTCTTCTCCCACGCTGAATGCCCTGGTGCACACGATGCGCTACGAGGCCGACGGCATCGTCAGCGTCGAGTTCCGTCCGGCTTCGTCCGACACGGAGTTTCCCGCCTTCGAGGCCGGCTCCCACGTCGACCTGCACCTGCCCAACGGACTGGTGCGCAGCTACTCGCTGTGCAATCCCTCGAGCGATCGCCAGCGCTACGTGGTCGGCGTGCTCAACGACCGCAAGAGCCGCGGCGGCTCGCGCTATGTGCACCAGCAGCTGCGCGTGGGCATGACGCTGCCGATCTCGGCGCCGCGCAACAACTTCAAGCTCGAAGAGGGCGCGGACCGCTCGGTGCTGGTGGCCGGCGGCATCGGCGTGACGCCCATCTGGTGCATGCTGCAGCGGCTCGTGGCCACGGCCAGGCCGGTGGAACTCGTCTACTGCGCGCGCACCCGCAAGGAGGCCGCCTTCTGCGATGCCATCGAGGCGCTGGCGCGCGAGCACGCCGTGCCGCTCACCTGGCATTTCGACGACGAGAAGGGTGCACCGCCCGATCTGGCCGCGCTGCTGGCCGGCAAGGGCACCACCAGCCACTATTACTGCTGCGGCCCCACGCCGATGCTCGACGCCTTCGAGAAGAGCTGCGAGAAGCTGGGCTATGCCAATGCGCACATCGAGCGCTTTGCCGCGGTGCATGTGGAGGCGCCGAGCGCCACGCAGGGCTGCGTGGTCGAGTGCGCCAAGAGCGGCAGGAGCGTCGAGGTGCCGCCCGGCAAATCGATTCTCGACAGCTTGATCGATGCCGGCCTGAACCCCGACCACAGCTGCAAGGAAGGCGTCTGCGGCGCCTGCGAAACAGCGGTGCTGGAAGGCGAGATCGACCACCACGACGGCATCCTCACCAAGATCGAACGTGCGTCCAACAAGACCATGATGATCTGCGTCTCTCGCTGCAAGGGCGAGCGGCTGGTGCTCGACATCTGAAATTCCCCACCAAGCAAGAAAGCACAGAGAGACATCCCATGAAAAAGTACGTGTTCGCGCTGGCTTCGGCCGGCGCGGCTGGCGCAGCGCTGGCCCAATCTTCCGTCACGCTGTTCGGCGTGGTCGACGCGGCTGTCAGCCATACGCGCGGCAGCGGCGACGGATCGGCCCACAAGACGCAGCTGACCAACAGCGGCAACATGTTCAGCCGCCTCGGCTTTCGCGGCACCGAAGACCTGGGCGGAGGCCTCTCGGCAGGCTTCTGGCTCGAGGCCGGCCTGCAGAACGACAACGGCACCGGCTTCGGCTCCAACGCGAACAACCAGGCAAGCGGTGCCGGCACCGCGGGCATCCTGAGCTTCAACCGGCGCTCCACCGTGAGCCTGTCGGGACCGTTCGGGGAATTCCGCCTGGGCCGCGACTACGTACCCGCGTTCTGGAACACCGCCATCTTCGATCCGTTCGGAACCGGCGGCGGCATCGGCGCCAACCAGATCTATTTCTCGGGCCTTGGCGGACTGCCCGCGCCCACCGGCACGCGCGCGTCGAACAGCATCGGCTACTTCCTGCCGGGCAACCTGGGCGGCTTCTATGGACAGGCCATGTACGCCATGGGCGAGAACGATTCGAACTCGGTGCTGCCGGGCACGCTGCGTTCGAACCGCCGCGACGGCAGCCATGTGGGCTTTCGCTTCGGCTACCTGCAAGGCGGCTTCAACATTGCACTGGCCACCGGCAAGACGCGCTATGCGAGCGGCGACCTTCGCGTGACCAACCTCGGCGCTTCCTACACCTTCGGCCCTTCGCTGATGAGCCTGAAGCTCACAGGCGAGCTCTACACGGAGTCGAAGGGAAGCACCGACGGCAAGGGCGCGCTGGTCGGCTTCCAGCTGCCGGTCGGCCCCGGTGAGATCAAGGGCTCGTATGCGCGCTACCGGCTCGAGCCCGCCAATGCCGCACTGAAGCCGACCACGTCGAAGTTCGCGATCGGCTACGTTCACAACCTGTCGAAGCGCACCGCGCTGTACGCCACGTTCGCGCGCATCGGCAACCGCAATGGCGCGGCACAGGCGCTTGCAGGCGCCATCACGATGCCGAACCGCGCCTCCACCGGCACGGAGTTCGGCATGCGCCACATCTTCTAGGGCCTGTCTGCGCACTCGGTGTGGCTACAGGGTCACACCGAACGCGTTCGACTTTTCCGTTTGGCGCAACGCGCACCGCATGAAGAACGAACCATCTTCGTAGTGCAACGCACCCATGGATTCGATGACTCCATTTGTCGTATGGCGCGCGAACATTTTGAGAGGGAAAAGTTCCGTGTTTCGTTGACGCTGTCATCTTCGATCAGCTAAAAACGTGCGCACTTCCAAGGAGGGAGAGCGCACGTGAAGCTACACAGAACAGCTACAAGAGAACCTGCCGCTGCGGCCGCCATTTCCATTGCCGCCGTTGCGCATGAAGCCGCAGCGTCGAGGCGCTCCCGCTAAGCCCGCCGCTCAGGCATCCAGCCCAGCCCGGCATTCCATCGCCCTCGCACTCGACGGGAATGGAACCCATCACTCCCCGCATCCTGGGACCGCCCCCATCGCATGCGGTGCGGTCCGGTGCTGCGCGTTCGCGCCGCGCCGGATGAAAAAAACAAGGCATTGCCGTCTCTTGCTTCCTGACGAACGTGTGGTTCGCCGAGAGGGTGCGGTGCTGCCTGCCCGATGTGTTGTTCATCCATTCCTGCGCGCGTCCGCGCACTGCCGGCTACCCGCCGGCGCGAGCGGGGCGGCGCTTGTTGTCCTTACCAAGAGGCGATCATCATGAAGAAGAAACTTGCCAAGCCAATCGTCGGCCATCTTGCCATCACCGCCGTGACCCTTGCCGCGCTCGCGGCCTGCGGCGGCGGAGGAGGTGGCGGCAGCGACGCTTCCCTGGGCGGTGCCGCGCTGAGTGCGTCCGCGCCGTCGCTCGACAGCCCTGCCTCGTCCCCGGCGCCCAACGACGGGCCTGCGCTCGCGCCCGAGTCGTCGGTGGCGCAAGTCGATCGCTCCGTGAAGCCGATGGAGCTGCCCGACACCGTCTGGCCCGTCAACTACAAGCTGTGGTTCCGCCCCGATGCGGCGCTGAAGACCTTCGTGGGGCGCGGCGATGTCGAGATCGAAGTGCTCAAGCCGGTCGATGCCATCGTCGTTGCCGCGCACAACCTCAAGTTCGCGAACGGCCGCACCACCTTGCGCAAGCTGTCGAATCCTTCGGAGGTGATTGCGCTGGTGCCCACGCCGCAGACGCTGGGCGACTTCGTCCAGCTGCGGCGCAACGACGGGCAGATCGCCAAGGGCAAGTACCTGCTGCACATGGAGTGGGACGGCAAGATCCAGTTCTCCGATGCGGAATATTGCCCGCCCGACGAGATGGCCCGCAATCCGTTCTGCTCGGCTGCGACCGGCGTCTTCAAGGTGGGCCTTTCCACGCCCGAGGGCGTGAGCAGCGATGCCATCGTGACGCAGGGCGAAACCAACTATGCGCGGCAATGGTTCCCGGGCTGGGACGAGCCGGCCTTCCGCCACACCTTCGAGATCTCCGCCGAGGTGCCGGGCGATTGGCAGACCGTGTCGAACGCCGCGCAGAAGTCGGCCGTCAAGCTGCCCGACGGCTACCAGCAGGTGTCGTTCGAGAAGACGCCTTCGATGCCGATGTATCTCACCTTCTTCGGCGGCGGCAAGTTCGACATTCTTTCGGACACCTTCAAGAGCCCGCTCGACGGCAGCGAGATGCCGCTGCGCTGGTTCACGCCGCCGGGCCGTTCCACCTGGGCCACCTTTGCCATGGAGTGGACCAAGGTGGCGATGGACTACTACTACAACTACACCGGCATTGCGCTGCCGTTCAAGAAGTTCGACACCGTGGCGGCCAACGACAGCTACGACAACAAGCCGAACACCGGCTTCGGCGGCATGGAGAACTGGGGCTCCATCTTCGAGTTTGCCGACCGCGTGCTGACCAAGCCGGGCGAGACGCCCACGCTGTATTCGGTGACCGTGGTAACGCACGAGATCGCGCACCAGTGGTTCGGCGACCTCGTCACGCTCGACTGGTGGGACAACGTGTGGCTCAATGAATCGTTCGCGCGCTGGTTCGACCGCCGCACCACGATCAAATTCCACCCCGGCTACTACAGCTTCTCCGACTACGTGCTCGACAAGCACACCGTGATCGCGGCCGACCTGAAGGACACCGCGGTGCCGGTGCAGCGCAACCTCAACGATGCGGGCTCGTTCGGCTTCATCAGCCCGTCGATCTTCGTCTACAACAAGGGCAGCCACGTGCTGGAGACGGTGCAGAACTACATCGGCGAGGAGGCGATGCAGAAGGGCCTGCAGATCTACCTGAAGGACTTTGCGTTCGGCAACGTCACGCCGTCGCGGCTGTGGAGCTCGCTCGAGAAGGCGAGCGGCGGCAAGAAGGTGGCGGACATCGGCGACAGCTTCATCCGGCAGACCGGCGTTCCCCTTCTGACGGTGGACGCGCAATGCGCGGGCGACCACACCTACGTGTCGATCAGCCAGGAATCGTTCCCTAACCAGAACGCCTATCCGGCCTCGGCCTGGACCATTCCCGTGACGCTGGCCTACGGCGACGCGATGGAGCAGCGCAAGACCTTCGTCATGGCCACCAGCACCACGCAGATGGAGCTCCCGGGCTGCACCGCGGTGCTTGCCGGGCCTACCGGGCAGGACTACTACGTGAGCAACTACAGCACGCAGTCGTGGAGCGACCTGCTGGCCAAGGCGCAGAACTTTGCCGACAACAAGCCGCTGTTGCTCAATATCGAGAGGGACGCGTTCCGCCTGCTGTCGGTGGGGCGCATCACGCAGGCACAGTACGACCAGATCAAGGGCGTTCTCAACCTGCCCTCGACGCTGCTGGCCAAGACCGAGGCGAGCCAGCAGAAGATGGCGGTGCAGGACGCGGGCGGCAAGGAAGACTATCCGCATGCGCTGCGCTACCAGGGCAGCATGAAGCTGCGCGGCAACGAGAAGCGCTGAGCACGCAGCATCATGAAAAAAGCATTCAACTACCTGGCGGCCGGCGTGTCCGGTCTGTTGTTGCTGGCCGGATGCGGCCCGGGCGGCGGGCCCGAGGCGCAGCTGGTCGGCATCTATGCCGTGAAGAAGAACGGCGCGCTGCGCGAGCTGGTCAAGATCGAACGGCAGGGCGGCCGCTACATCATGCGCGACAAGGTGCGCACTCCCGAGTGGAGCGAGCCGAAGATGCAGATGCAGCCATGTGACGCGCGAGCGCTGGAACCGGATCACCACCGACACCGGGAACACGGCGTTCGTCGGCGTGTCGAGCGACCAGCTCGCCATCTTCAAGGTGCCGCCGGGGTGGCAGAAGAACAGCTTCAAGACGGAGACGGGCTATTTCCTGTTCTATTCCCAAGGGCCGGTGGAAGCGCACAAGCTGTGATGCGGCGCTTGCGTTGAAGGGGGAGGGCGCGGGTGCGGGTGCGGGGTCATTCAGGGCGCGATCCCGCCGACGGGGTACCTTGCTCCGCGAATGTCCCCCGGCCTGCAGCCTCCTCCTTTATTTCGCTGCGCAAGGCACCCCATCGGCGGGAGCGTTATTCAGAGCAGTCGTTGATCAGCTGTGCACCCAGAGCGTGCCCAGGTGCACAGGGCATCGGGTGCTCCCCGCAGCGAAATAAAGGAGGAGCCCGCAGGGCGGGGGACATTCGCGGAGGGGAGTACCCGGTGTCCTGTGCACGTGCCCTGAACGAGAGCGCCGAAGCCACGAGCGCCCTGAACAACAGCGCAAAAAACTACAGAGCCACCCCAGTAGAAGCCGGCGCCACGATCGCCCCTTCGATGCGGTGACGCTGAAGCGCATCGGCGACAAAGCCACTTGCCTTCATCTCCTCGACGAAGGCCGCGAGCAGCGCCCGGGCTTCGGCACCGCGGCTCGCGGGCGTGCCCATGGCCTGCTGGATCACCATGAAACGGCCGGGCAGCACGCGCACGCCCGGTTCGCGCCGTGCCTCGGCTTCGAGCAGCTGGCGAATGCCGGCGGCCACCTCGACCTCGCCCGAACGCAGCGCCGCCAGCGCCGGGGCCGCACCCTGGAGACGGACGATCTCGGCCTGCTTGATCTCGCGCGTGAGGAACAGGTCGTAGGCGCTGCCCGCGCCGACCGAGATGCGATGGCCCTTGGCATCGACCTGCGTGTTGTCGGTGAGCGGCGATGATTCGCGCACAAGGTAGCTGCCCTCGATCAACACGTAGGGCGCGGTGAACAGCAGCCCTTCGCTGCGCGCCGGGTCAATGGCGAAGAAGCCGATGTCGGCCTTCTCGTTCTTCACCGCGTCGACCGATGCCGCCGCCTTCTCGAACACCACCAGCTCGATGCCCACGCCGAGCCGCCGCGCGAACTCGCGCGCGAGATCGATCGACACACCCACAGGCTCGCCCGTGGCCGCGTCCTTGTTCGCGAGGATCGGGTTGCCGAGATTGATGGACGCGCGCAGCATGCCGCTGGGCGCAAAGGCGGAAACAAGAGCGGGGGCAATGCGCTGTGGCTGGTTCATGGCGTCCATCGTTCCAGGAAGTTGATGAATGCCAGTTTACTGACCCGCCGCATCAGCGCCTCAGCGCGCCGTCAGCGGCTCGAGCCCGGTCTTCGCGATGGTCGGCGCCGCCTCGGGCGAGTTGAGATAGCGGATCAGCTGGCGTGCCGCCTCGGGCTGCTTCGAGGCCGTGGCAATGCCGGCCGAGAACACCGTCACGCGCTGCACCTCCGCCGGCAGCGGGCCGATGTAGTCGATGCCCGCGATCGGCAGCAGTTCGCTCACCTGCTGCAGCCCGAGCGCCGCGTCGCCGCGCGCCACCACCGTCCCCACGCGCTCGCTCAGGATGCGCTTGCTCTTGGGCTTGACCTGGTCTTCGATGCCGAGCTTCCTGAGCAGCTCGGTCTCGTAGTAGGTACCGCTCGCGCTGGCCGAGTAGGCGATCGAAGGCGCCGCCAGCAGCGTGCGCTTGAGCGCATCGACCGTTGAAATGTCGGGCTTGGGCGCGCCCTTGCGCACCGCAAAGCCGATGGCCGAGCGCACCAGGTCGACCTGGCTGCCGGGCACCACCTTGCCTTGCGCCACCAGCGCGTCGAGCGCGGGGCGCGCGAGGATCACCACGTCGGCCGGTTCGTTGCGCGACAGCCGGCTCGGAATGGAGTCTTCGGCATTGCCCATCGACGCGCCATAGGCGGTCTTGACCATGCGGCCGCTGCTGCGCTCGAAACCGGGGCGCAGCTCGTTGTACGCGGCCGTGAAGCCGCCCGAGGTCATCACATGGATGTCGCCGGCGGTGGGCGGCGGGCTGCCGAAGCTGCCGCATCCGGCAAGAACGGCCGCGGCGGCCAGCAGGCTGGCGCGGCGGGTCAGGCGGTCGAGCGAGAAGGGATGGGTCTTCATGGTGTCTCCTGATGAATCACCTCATCCTAGGCAGCGAGGCTGTCAATCGGCCTTCAGCGCCTTCGGGGTAAACACCAGGGCCTGTGGCCCGGCTGGCAGAATCCGGGCCAGCAGCCTCGCTGCCTTTCAAACCAATGACCTACCTCCGCAGCGTGCTCTTCGAAAGCGGCTCCGTCAGCTGCCAGCTTGCCACGCTGGACACGGCCGAGCCCAGCTGGAGCCCACCCTATCGCGTGCAGGGGCCCCGCTTGCTGCTGCCGCAGACCCAGCGCTTCGAATGCCGGCTTGATGCGGACGCCTTCGTCTGCGATCCGGCCGCCGCGCTGTGGCTGTCGCCCGACGGGCCCTACCAGTTGAAGCACCCGATGGCGGGCCAGAAAAGCATGGTGCTCACGTTCGCCGAAGACCTGGCACCGGCGGGCAGGTCGTACCTGCCGTTGAGCAGCCAGCTGCTTCTGCGCCGCTGCCTGCAAGCCCATGCGATGCAGGCGATCGATGCGCTCGAGATGCAGGAGCACCTTGCCGGATTGATCCAGAGCCTGCGACCGGCCGATCGGCCGGGCCCGTCGAAGATCCACCGCGCGGTCGAGCGCGCCCGCGACCATATCGCCGCGGCGCCGGAGCGCAGCGACACGCTCGACGAGATCGCCAAGGCGGTCCATTGCTCGGCGTTTCACCTGGCGCGCCGGTTTCGCATGCACACGGGAATGAGCCTGCATGGCTTGCGCAACCAGCTGCGCATGACGCTTGCGCTCGATCGGCTGCGCGAGGGCGAGAGAAGCATCAGCGCGCTTGCGGCCGACCTGGGCTTTGCAAGCCATGCGCACTTCACGGTGGCATTCCGGCGCGCCTTCGGCATGGCGCCGAGCCAGATGCGCACGAATCTGGAAGCGCGCCGCCTGCATTGATCGAACACTGCATGCTTCGTTTCAGCGGAGCCAAAAGCAGATCATGGTCAATGCGCGTCTTTCAGCCGGCTTGGCCGCCGGTGTGGCCTCGGCGCTGATCGCGGGCATCTGGCAGGTCGCGACGCGCCATTCGACCACCACCACGATCGCCCCGGCCGACCTGGCCATCCTGCGCTACGGCATACCGGCCATCGTGCTCATGCCGGTGTGGTTGCGCGTGGGGCTGCTGCCTCGCGGCGTGCCGCTGCGGTGGTTGATCGGAATGGTGCTTGGCGCAGGGCTGCCATTCGGGCTCATTGCGATGACCGGCACGAGGTTCGCGCCCGCAGCGCACATGGGTATCTTCATGGCGAGCGCATGCCCGCTCTTTGCCACGGGTTTGGCCTGGATGCTCTGGCATGAACGTCCCGACCGACCGCGCGCATTGGGCTTGGCGTTCCTTGCGGCAGGCATCGGCATCCTGGGCGCGGGCAGCTTCCGCGGCTTCGATCCGGGCGCATGGCGGGGCGATCTGCTCTTTCTTCTGGCGGCCGCGCTGTGGGCGGGCTTCACGCTGTCGTTCAGGCGCGCCGGCCTCGGCGCATGGGAGGGCGCGGCGGTCGTCAACGCGTGGTCGGCGATCCTGGTCGTTCCGTGGTTGCTGTGGCGGGGCGAAACGGGCTTGCTCGATGCGCCGCTGCGCGATGTGCTGTGGCAGGCGCTGATGCAGGGCGCGGTCGCCGGATTGCTGGGGTTGTGGATCTTCGGCGCGGCCGTCGCGCGTCTTGGCGCGTCGCAGGCGGCCGCATTCGGAGGACTGGCACCCGTTTTCTCCGCATTGGGCGGATGGTGCTGGCTGGCCGAGCCCATCACGGGCGTCGACCGGCTCGCCATTGCCAGCGCCGTGATCGGCGTGACGCTGGCAAGCGGTGCCTGCACGCGCGGTGCGCGCGTGCAATCAACCGCGGGGTAGGTCGAACTCGCGCAGCATCACGGGCTCGATCGAGCCCTGCGCAACCCGGCGGCGCACGGCCGCTTCGAGCTGGTCCGCGTACTGTGCGAAGATTTCCATCGGGTCGTCGCCCTGCGCGCCGGGGCGGAAGCGGTAGCGCAGGATGTCCCGGCTGATGCTCGCACCCATGGGATGGCCATCGATGAGCACCCAGAAGCGGACCGTGCCGGAGGCCTCGTGGAAGAAGGGAGGATCGACGGGGACCGTTCCGGAAAGAGGCTGTTCAGACATGGAATGTGTTCCGGTTCGAGGAGCCTCAGGATACGCTTCATCGAGTACCCCTTCTGCGGCGCGCCCGGACTGCCTCGCTCGGCGCGCCTCCTGTTGTCCTACAAGGTGCATACTCCGTCCAGCATGCGCCTGAGCCAATTCATCAAAAACAATATCGAACCCATTCTTGTCGAGTGGGAATCCTTTGCACGAACAATGATCCCGCCGGCGGAGACCATGTCCGTTGTCGAACTTCGGGACCATGCGCATGAAATCCTGCTGGCCATTGCCGGCGAAATGGAATCGGCCCAGTCTGAAAAGGAGCGCGAGGCAAAGTCCAAGGGACTCGCGCTGCCGTTCCTGAGAGAGACTTTTGCCGCCGAGCACGGCGGCCTGCGCCAGCGGGTGGGATTCGATCTCTCCCAGCTGGGCGCGGAATACCGCGCCCTGCGGGCCACGGTTCTTCGTTTGTGGATGGGGCACGTCGGCACGGTCGATGCCGCGGTCCTGGAAGAGGTGGTGCGCTTCAACGAAGGCATCGACCAAGGCCTTGCCGAGGCCATGGCCACCTATTCGGACCATGTGGCCAATTCCAGGGACACCTTCCTGGCCGTGCTGGGGCACGACCTGCGAAACCCGTTGAGCGCGCTCAGCTCCTGCATTCATCTGCTCGAGCTGGCAGGCGAGGCCAAGCCCAAGGCGCGCACACTCCAGATCGCCAGGCGAAGCATTGCGTCGATCAGCGACATGGTCACCGACCTGCTCGAGTACACACGCACCCGGCTCGGCCGCGGCATCGAGGTGGCTCCACAGAAAGGCAACCTGGGCGCGCTGTGCCAGGAGGCCTTCGACGAGGTCTGCGCGGCCTATCCCAAGCGGGAACTCGTTGCCGAGCTTCCGGCCGATGTGGTCCTGATGTTCGATGCGCCCAGAATGCGCCAGGTCCTCACCAACCTGCTGAGCAACGCCGTGCAGCATGGAGACCCCGCCTATCCCGTAGCCCTGGTGATCCGGGACGAGGGGGCGCATGTGACCCTGATCGTCAGGAACCAGGGAAGGCCGATTCCCCCCGATTCGATGCAGGTCATCTTCAACCCGCTGGTGCAGGTTGCGACACGCGAATCGGCACCGCACGAGCGCCCCGCCACGAGCCTGGGCCTGGGCCTCTACATTGCGCGGGAGATCGTGACGGGGCACGGCGGCACCATCACGGTGACCTCGTCCGCGGCGGAAGGCACGGCGTTCACCGTCCATTTGCCGCGCGGCGGCAAGCAGGCGATCCAGCCCGGCGCGTGATGCCGACAGGCGCCGCGCAGCTATCCATTGCATAGCGCCGACGACTGCACCGGCCCGCCGTGAAGACTTTGGACTACAAGCCGGATTTCCGGCCGCGTCTAGCTTGGCCTTGTCGAAACATCAACAAGGAGACTTCGATGAAGCTGACACGACGTATTGCACCGACCCTGGTTGCGGTTCTCATGGGCGCCTGCGTGGCCCCGCTCGCATTGGCTGCGGGCGGCGGCGCGGGAGGCGGCGGTGGTGGTGGTGCTGGCGGCGGGGGAGGCGGCGGCAGCGCCGGTGCAGGCGTGGGTGCGGGCGCAGGCGGCAGTGGCGTAGGCGCGGCCAACGGGTCCAACGCCTCGGACAATGCGGCCACCCCCGCGACGCCCGCCACACCTGCAACGCCGGCCACGGCGACATCGCCTGCTACGCCAGCCACGCCTGCGACACCGGCAACGCCGTCTCCGCAATCTTCTTCTTCCTCGATGTCTGCTACGCCTGCGACGCCGGCCGTGCCTGGTTCGAAGGCCGACAACACCACGACGACGCCCGCGGTGCCTGCAACGCCGGCGCCGAAGAGGTAAGGAACGAAGTCAGGGCAGCTGGATCAGCCCAGCTGACCGCTGGCCAAATCGATCAACCCAGCTGACCGCTGGCCAGTGCCGCCGCGGCAGCGCGCGTTTCGACCCCCAGCTTCTCGAAGATGTGCTCGAGGTGCTTGTTGACCGTGCGCGGGCTGGTGCCGAGGATCTCGCCGATGTCGCGGTTGGTCTTGCCCTTGGCAAGCCATGAGAGCACCTCGGTTTCGCGCGGCGTGAGCGCCGCTTCGGCCAGCCGTGTCGACGGCGTGCCCGCGGCCCCTTCGCGCTGCGTTGCGAACAGGAGCATGGTTTCGCCGAGCGCCGCGGCGCCAAGGTTGCGCACCGAAATGCGTGCACCTGCCGTTGTGACCAGCGCAATGGCCGCGCCGGGCTCCAGCGCGGGTTCCAGTGCCGCGGGCAGCAATCCGGCAGCCGGCGCCGCATCGAGCGCATGCAGCCACAGCGCGGCCTGCGGCGAGCGCCATGCGATGCGCCCGCGTGCATCGACGAAGACCACGCCCATGCCGGCCACGTCGACCGCGTCGCGCGCCATGCGCGTGATGCGTGCGTTGCGCGTGTGGGTGTGAAGCCGCGCCAGCACCTCCTGCGCGCGGATCGGCTTCACCACGTAGTCGACCCCGCCGCACTCGAAGCCCTCGACCACGTGCGCGGTTTCCGAAAGGCCGGTCATGAACAGCACCGGAATGTGCGCGAGTGCCGCATTGGCCTTGATGCGCCGGCAGGTCTCGAAACCCGAAAGGCCCGGCATCAGACCATCGAGCAGGATGGCGTCCGGCACCACGAGTTCGAGCCGCTGCAGCGCGGCCTCGCCGTCGGCCGCGACCAGCACGGTGTAGCCGCTGGACTCGAGCGTGTCGCACAGCATGCCCAGGCTGCTGGGCGCATCGTCCACCACCAGCACCACGGGGCGTTCGGTTTCAGGGGGCGAGAGTGTCTGCATCTTCTTCTGCGAGTGCCTTGCGGAGATTGTCGAGTTCGAAACGATTGACCATGCCGCGCAGCCAGGTGCAGGTCACGGCGGCCGGCGGAGAAGCGGCGGCGAGCCGGTCGAGCACCTGGTGAAGGCCGCGCACGTGGCCCATCTGCACCAGCCGCATCAGCTCGGCGCGGTCGTCTTCCGAGAGCGCGAGCTGCTCCGGCCGCGGCGCGATGTCGATGGCGGGCGGCACTGCATCGTTCGGCGCCAGCCATTCGAGGCCGAGGTGGCGCTCCAGCGTGGCGATCAGCTGCGACTCGATCACCGGCTTGCCCACGAAGGCCTGGCAGCCTGCCGCGCGCAGCCGTTCGCCCTGGTTCTCGAACATGTTGGCCGAGACGATGATGATCGGCAGGCGGTCGAAGCCCGAAGCGCGCACCAGCGCCGCGGTCTGCCAGCCGTCCATGTCGTCCATGGTGAGGTCCAGCAGGATCGCGGAGGGCAGGTTCTCGCGCAGGCTGTCGAGGCATTCGGTGCCGCTCGCGGCCTCGCGCACCTCGAAGCCCAGCGGCGCGAGCATGCCGGCCAGCATCTGGCGCTGCACCGGCTGGTCGTCGACCACCAGCAGCGTGCGGCGTGCGCCGATGTAGCCCGACACCTGCCGCCGCAATGCGCCGGCCTGCGCCTGCGGACCGGGGTCAGCCACTTCGCGCAGGTACACCCGCACGCTGAAGGTGCTGCCCGCGGGCGAGGTGGCGGCCAGCGCCAGCTCGCCGCCCATCAGCGACGTGAGAAGGCCCGTGATGGTGAGGCCGAGGCCCGTGCCCGGCTCGCCGCGCCGGCGCCCGGCGGCCCCGCGCTCGAACGGAAGAAAGATGCGCTGGTGGTCCTGCGGCGCCACGCCGATGCCGGTGTCGACCACGTCGAAGCGCAGCACCTCGCGCCGCGCATCGACATGCAGCGTGACCGTGCCGCTGTCGGTGAAGCGCACCGCGTTGGCCAGCAGGTTGATGAGAATCTGGCGCAGCCGCTTGGCATCGGCATGCACCCAGGGCGGCAGCCGCCCGCTGTGGGTGTACACGAAGGCAAGGCCCTTGTTCTCCGCCTGCGGCCGCACCATGTGCACCACCTCGTCGAGAAAGGCAGGCAGCGCGAGCGCGGCGGGCTCCAACTGCAGGCGTCCGGCCTCGATGCGCGCCAGGTCGAGCAGGCCGTCGATCAGCCCGAGCATGTGCTCGCCGCTGCGCTGGATGGTCTGCACCGCTTCGCGCGGCGGCGCCACGGCCTCGCCCTTGAGCAGGATCTGCGAGTAGCCCAGGATGCTGTTGAGCGGCGTGCGCAGCTCGTGCGTCATGCCGGCCACGTAGCGGGTCTTGGCCTGGTTGGCGGCTTCGGCCGCTTCCTTCGCGGTCTGCAGCGCGGCGTCGGTGCGCTGGTGCGCCTCGATCTCGACGGTGAGCAGGTGGTTGTGGCGGTTCGATTCCTCCTGCGCCATCTGCCGGCTCTCGCTGCCCAGCACGATCCACCAGGCGGCCACCGCCGCCACCAGCGACAGCAGCGCAAACACCTTGAGGAAGGCGCTGCGCAGGGCAGGATCCACCGCATCCGCGCCCACGATGGCCTCCTGCGCATACACCACGCCCATCACCGTGGCCAGCAGCGCCACCAGCGAGGTGGCCACCATCAGGTAGTGCGCCACGCGAAAATTGAGCCGGCCCGACAGCGCGGTCGGCAACAGCGCCTGGAGCCAGCCGCTCATCTGCTCGGCCGCGCGCGAGTCGGTCTTGCAGCGGTCGTGGCAGCGCGATTCCAGCGTGCAGCACAGCGAGCAGATCGGCGCGCTGTAGGCCGGGCAGTGCGCCATGTCCTCGGATTCGAAGCTGTTGTCGCACACCGAGCACTTCACGATCTGCCCGGGCGTCCAGCGCCGGATGTCGCTGCGCGCCAGGTAGTAGCGCCCGCGCGTGCGCCAGGCCAGCAACGGCGAGACGAGCAGCGCCGTTGCCAGCGCGATGAAGGGCGAGAACGCGCGGGCCCATTGGCCCAGCAGGCCCGAATAGGCCAGCATCGCGAACCCGGCCGCCACCAGCATCGCACCCAGGCCGACCGGATTGATGTCGTACAGATGCGCGCGCTTGAACTCGATGGTGCGCGGGCTCCAGCCCAGCGGCTTGTTGATGACCAGGTCGGCCACCAGCGCGCCGACCCAGGCAATGGCGATGTTGCTGTAGAAGCCCAGCACGTGCTCGAGCGCCGCGAACACGCCCAGCGTCATCAGCAGGATCGCGATCACCACGTTGAACACCAGCCACACCACGCGCCCCGGATGGCTGTGCGTGAGCCGCGCGAAGAAGTTCGACCACGCCAGCGAACCCGCATAGGCGTTGGTGAGGTTGATCTTCATCTGCGAGACCACCACGAACAGCGTGGTGATCGCAAGCACCCAGGCCGGGTCGCGCAGCACATACGAAAAGCCCGTGAGGTACATCAGCGTGGGCTCGACGGCGTGCCTGCCCGGAATCTCGTGCTGGAGCGCAAGAAAGGCCAGGAAGGCGCCGCCCATCATCTTGAGCATGCCGGGCACAATCCAGCCCGGCCCCGCCACCAGCACAGCGGCCCACCAGCGGCCCCGGTTGGCGGCGGTCTTCTCGGGCAGGAAGCGCAGGTAGTCGACCTGCTCGCCGATCTGCACCACCAGCGAGAAGGCCACCGTGGCGGCGGCGCCGAACATCATCGGGTCGAAGCTGCTGCTGCCGGAGCTGCGGCCCACCAGGCCCGTGAAGTCGGCATACAGCTCGGGCTTCTTCACCAGCACCGCGATGAACGGGCACACGAACAGCACGATCCAGATCGGCTGCGTCCATAGCTGCAGGCCCGAGATCAGCGTGATGCCGCGCGCCACCAGCGGAATGATGACGATCGACGACACCACGTAGAGCAGCCACAGCGGCCAATCGAGGTACAGCTGCAGCGCCAGCGCGAGGATGGCCGCCTCCAGCGCAAAGAAGATGAAGGTGAAGCTCGCGTAGATCAGCGAGGTGAGGGTGGAGCCCAGGTAGCCGAAGCCCGCGCCGCGCGTGAGCAGGTCCATGTCCACGCCATGCCGGGCCGCGTAGTAGGAGATCGGCAGGCCGGTGAGGAAGGTGATGAGCCCCACCACCAGGATGGCCCACAGCGCATTCGAGAAGCCGTAGCTCAGCGCAATGGCGCCGCCGATGGCCTCCAGCGCGAGGAACGAGGTGGCACCGAAGGCCGCGTTGGCGACGCGGAACTCCGACCACTTGCGAAAGCTGCGCGGCGTGTAGCGCAGCGCGTAGTCCTCCAGCGTTTCGTTCGCGACCCACGCGTTGTAGTCGCGGCGGATGCGAAAGATCTTCTGGCCGGTGACGGGTGGCATGGTGGGCTCTGGCGGCGAGGGCGGCGGTGGCATGGCAGGCAGACACAGCAAGAAGCGCTCCCTGCCTTGCACCACCTGTGCACGGCTTGCGAGTCT
>Ga0307514_10001953_pt1 | contig 22519 bp, 15 predicted proteins | sample 16_EM_MG_FD_203088 | JGI IMG/M metagenome (GOLD analysis project Ga0307514, IMG submission 203088) | Populus trichocarpa ectomycorrhiza microbial communities from riparian zone in the Pacific Northwest, United States - 16_EM | ecosystem: Host-associated > Plants > Roots > Unclassified | place...
GAGGGAATATTGGGTGTTGGACTCAGTTTGGTGGGGTATGAGGTTGACCATATTGTAGAGCGTACTTGATTCCATAGTTGTGTATTTAGTGAGTATAATAGCATTTGGTTCATCGTTGCATATCTCACGTATTTCTAGTTTTGGGGGGTGGTTGCAGGGCTGCCCGCTAGCCCGTCTTGGCCCGCGAGTAGGTCAGCAAGGGTAGTGTGCTGGATGCCGGTCAACTGCGATTTTTTGTTTTTTTTGAGACTATACGCCTTTCCCCCGAAGGGGGCCTTAGGCTATGAGGCCGCGGTCAAATGCGTTACCACTGTTGGGAAGGTATTAGACGTAGCCCGTGCATGCGAACACCTGAAGACACACCTCACTGTCATAGTCAACTCCTATCTCCTGGGTATCGAAATCACCCACACACCAACTGGCATCGAACTAAATCAACGTCAGTGCATCACCAACAATCTTACATGCCTTTGAACAGAGAATAGTCAACCTGTTACCACCCCCATCGACCCCAAGGTGGCTCTCATTAAGGTTGGTGAGATTGCTGAGCCTGTGTATGGCAAGTTGCTCTATCAGCAGATGGTTGGTTCATTAATGTATCTTACTTGTGCTCGACCTGATATCGCCTTTGCTGTGTTTTTCCTCTCTCGCTTTTCTTTTCATTCTTTATAGTGTCATCATACTGCGGTTAAACATATTCTTCGCTATCTTACTGGATCTCGTACTTCATCTCTGGTTTATACACGTCGTTCCCCTGCTTCTATTTCTTTGTCAATTGCTGGTTATTCAGACGTCGATTATGCCTCTTGTCGTGATACCCGCCATTCAGTTACTGGATATGTGGTTTTGCTAAATGGCTGTACCATATCCTGGTTATTTAAAAAACAAAGCTCTATCCCGACGAATCAGATATATGGCTCTGGCCGCCACAGCTCGACAAGCACTCTGGTACATCAGCGGTCTAATCTAACATAACTCGACCTATTTACCATCCCAGTCGAACTCAGGGCCGATAATACGTCAAGCATGAGCGTTGCTGAAAATCCTACCAACAATCCTAAAACAAAGCATGCCTATCGACGTCGCCTATCACCTCACTAGAGAACACTTCATCCACAAGTCTTTTACCCTGAACTACGTAGCGACAGTTTGAAAACCTCGCCGACATTATGACCAAAGGATTCCCTTCTGTACTCCACAAGAGATTTACACAAGACTTCGGTCTTGTGTTACTTTCTACCATATATCCTTATTAATTTCCATTTATTACTACGATATCTCTGTTTGTTTCTATTTGTGGTTACTACTGTTTCGTACATTGACTGGAGGGATTACTAGTTACGTTTTTCTCTGCCCTTCACGTATTTGTACAATGGCATCTTGCCCTCAGATACTAGGGAATAATCATATATATTCACGGATCTGTTCGTTCGATATTATCTCGCTCGCCATTTAGTTTTTATTCCACTGGTAACGCTACTCGACCTATAATACTTCCGTACGCTTTTTACGTTAGTATCATAACACTGTTCTCACACTTTATATCTACTTCAGTATCCACTGTGGGAGGCACAACTGCGGAACTTTCGAATGTGTTCCCACCGCCAAAACCAAAAACTTCAGACGTACCCACCAACACTTTGCGGAGGCAGTACAAACGTATAGAGTAGGTAATTGTGGGGTGTATCACCCCACACGGTTGCCACTGGTCAAAAGGGGGTGAAAGATCCTTGCCTTGTCACGGGATATGATTTCAACAGGAGCACCGGTGAGTCATTCTTTAACTTCTGCTCTCGTTTACCTCCTTTGAGTCAAGCGATTTCTTCACTTTCCAGCCAGTTGATCTTGCAAGTACCTGCATTATCTAGGTATGTAATTTATAAAAACAAATATCTATATATAACTGACAACTATTTGTAGGGCTGCATGCAATGCTTCACCACCTTTGGATTGGACAACAGCCCGGAGGCATCCTTTCAAGGTCTGGTTCTGATACGAAACCTTGCGGCTGAAGCACACAAAGACAAATCAGATTACAATGGATGGGCTGTCAGGTGTTGCTGGGGAAATTTTCCCGGCGAAGACCCTGCCATCCCAGCACCTTGACAGCGACTTCAGTTTCACCTCGGAGGTGTTATTATCTTCCGCTCATGCCTATTGGAGCATTATATTCTGCTATTTAAAGGTGAAGGGAGCTCAATTATATTTTTTAGCCAAGATGGAGTTATGGGACATTATGAGCCTAATGATGAATAATTGTGTGATAAGAGTGGATATAATTAATGGCGAGGATATAGAACTGAAAAATGGCATAGGAGTATAACTTTAGCGTAGGGTATAATAGTGGTATAGGGGTATGATGGTGGCATAGGAGTATAATGGTGGTATAGGGATATCACAGTGGCATAGGAGTATAACGGTGGCATAATATAACGGGGGTATAACGGGGTATACGGTGGCACGGATATTTTCTTTTCTTCTTTTGAGTCTATACGTCTGTGGATATGAGACGGGACACAGGGGTATATTTTTCCTTTCTTTGAGTCTATACGTCTGTCCCCCGAAGGGTGAGATGGTAAAATTTACCGCAGCATAGGGTCTAATCGGGGCATAGGGTATATCCCGCTCCCGCTCTACTCGCAGCTCTGCTGCTGCTTCTGCTCAACTCCATAACACTCCACTTCACTAAATCTCCAGTCACCATGTTGTTGACTTTGGAACTGCCATATAGAGCTCTCTCTACCTCTCGCCACCAAATATCGCCGCGCTAGGGTAGCCTGTAACTGGTACATATATACCTGGTCACCCCAGAAGTCCGCTTGGCATCATATGATGTGGCAACGGCAATGACAAGGGTCATGACCAACAGTGCATGGCCCAGACTCAACTCTAAATGTTCCCCAGCACTTCCCCTCCCATGGCATGGGGCGTTGTGACTCTTTAGAAAAAGTGAAGGGGATCATTTCGATAAACAGAACTACTGATGCTCCGCAGAGCAGGCTATGAGGCGGGGTGTGTACCAGTATTTTTTGTTTTGAGTCTATACGCCTTTCCCCTGAAGGGAGTATGTACCTGTATACTACTCCGTACTGAGTAAGAAGTTACGTACGCGCGCGCATGGAGATACGTAGCTGCAAGGAGCGCTGAAAGAAAGTACAACCACTCAAACCCCAAAGTGAACGGTACAGCGACACAACTTTCTGCCGCCATTAAGGAACCTCAAAGCCCATTTCTCTCCCAGTTATAATCAACGCCAACAAAACTGCATATCCTACGGTAGAAGTTCAATACGCACACGCAAGGTATGCCATCCTAGCACAGTTATAATGGTGTATTCTAACATTGAATACTCTGAGTATTCTGGATAGTACATTATGGAGCCAGTTAGCTTCACAATCGGGGTTGTCGGCCTTGCTGGACAGTTAACGAAGGCTGCTATGGACTGCTACAAGATTTTCGATAACATGAGCGATGTTGGCTCCACCTACGATGCAATTCTGCATGAGCTACGCACACAGGGACTTCTCCTCAAGAAATGGGAGCAAGCTTGGGGATTCGGGGATGGCTCCAATCAGCCGCAGCGACTTCAGCCTGGAGACTACAGGTACAGATATGCAACTGCAAGTTTGGCAAGAATAGTTGCGGTATTTTCCAGTGTTGAGAAGCTGCAAGGGAGATATGGGATTGTGGTGAAAAAAGAATCGCTTTGTGTGAAAACTGGAGGGGAGGAACGGAAGCCACGCCTTCGGGATCGATTGCTAGCACCAATTCCAGGGAGGTTCCGGTCAAAATCCTCGGGTCCAAGCACAGGTGGGACCCAAACATCAACGCCCGGTCCGACTAGCGATGACCTGCACATTTTAGAGAATCCTCAAGTACTGGCAGATACACACATTCTCCCTGGGCTTGATGATGAGATCAAGTCAATGACCCAAGCAATGAACCGAGTACAGCAATCCTTACCTGTTTTTCTAAAACTCCGCTGGGTTATTTCAGACAATGCAAAGCTAGAGGAGCTATTGAGGAACTTGACAAGCCTCAACAACGGGCTTTTTCGAGTGCTTCCGACATCAGAAAACCCTCCAGCACATCCAGCTCAATCCGAAGCCTCAAAACTAAAACTTTCATTCGATATTCCTTTTTCCCTGAACGTCCGGGAAAATTGTGACTTCGTCGGAAGAGAATATCTCCTCGAAAAATTGAAGCAGGAGATAGAAACAGGCAAAGATAGACAGAATATCATTGTACTCTACGGTACCGGAGGCATGGGGAAAACACAACTTGCACTAAAGTATGTCTATCAGCAGTATGTGAACTACTCCTCAGTCTTTTTTGTCAATACCGCCAGTGTTCAGACGACCATACTCGGATTCAGTCAGATAATGCAGCGGCTTGTTCGGCACCATGGGCAGATCTCAGACGACTATGCACATATCGGTCGGTTGTTAGGCATGGCAGGAAAACTGGATTCGGCAGGATGCTTTACGGTCACATCAGAGCCTGAGGAGCAGCATGTTGTGAGCGCAGTTAAGCAGTGGTTTTCAGCGCCTGGAAATACAAACTGGCTACTTGTATTTGATAACCTCGATGACCCTGACCTAGTTGATATCGAGGAGTATATTCCATTGTGCAATTACGGTACAGTGATAATTACAAGCAGGCGGCGGGAGTGTATACAGCAAGGCCGAAAGGGGTTGGAAGTGCAGCAAATGCACCATATGGAGTCAATCCAGTTGCTTCTCAGCGCGTGCTCAATTCCTAAGTTCGATGATTTGGTACCCCTCGGTAGGTAAAATCTCTTACTTTTTATTCCTATTACGTTGTCATAATAAGCATGCCTAAACTGACAATTCCCACCTAGAACAAACTGCTGCCAGTACTATAGCACAAGAGTTGGGATATCTCCCACTTGCCTTGAGTCAGGCTGGGGCGTATATCCATATATCTCAGTACTCATTGAGTCGATATTTAAATGAGTACCAAACCAAGGCGGGCTATCTACTGAGCCGAAAATGGACTGCAAAGCAGCATGATAGATCAGTGTTTGCTACATGGGAGATATCATTCCAGGCAATCCAAGAAAAAAACCCAAAGGCTGCAGACTTGTTGTTGGTCTGTGGGTTTTTTGACCATGAAGATATTCAGGAAGAACTTCTACGACGTGGCCTAAAGTTGGAAAAACACGGTATGAACATATTGGGATATTTGTAAAACCTTGCTAATAATCTTGGGATAGATCATACCTTAGAAGAATCAATTCGGACATTGTTTTCATACTCTCTACTGAAACGAGGCAGCAGCGATGAGAGCTTCAGTATCCATCCTTTGGTGCATTCTTGGGCTAGGCTTCGACTAAAGCCTGAGCCGGAAAAGGGAGTCGAAAAAGCAAGAGAGGCCTTTCAAATAATTGCATCAGGGTTGAACGGGTCTGCCGAACAAAGCACGGCAGAGTGGGCATTTGAGCAGCAAGTTATGCCACACATTAACGCAGTAACGAAACATATGCTGTCACAAGACCTAGCACTAAGTATGACCATAATGCGGGATGGTGTATACACATTGAGCAATGTATTCCGCAGGCATGGTCGATACAAGCAGGCAATGGAGTTGTATGAGCAAGTACTGGCTGGGTACGACAAGCCATTGGGGGTAGACCATCCAGATACTCTCAGTATACTCGACAATATGGGGTCCATATTCCGCAACCAAGGGCAGTATGAGAAAGCGATGAAGTTGTATGAGCGAGCATTGGCTGGGTATGAGAAGGCATTAGGGGTAGACCACCCAGATACTCTCGGTACAGTCCATAATATGGCATTGATATTCGGCAACCAAGGACAGTATGAGAAAGCGCTGGAGTGGTATGAGCGAGCATTGGCTGGAAAGGAAAAGGCATTAGGGGTAGAGCACCTGGATACTCTCGTTACAGTCAATAATATGGCATTGATATTCGACAACCAAGGACAGTATGAGAAAGCACTGGAGTTGTATGAGCGGGCATTGGCTGGAAAGAACAAGATATTGGGGGTAGATCACCCGGATACTCTCGGTACGGTCAATAATATGGCATCAATATTCGGCAAGCAAGGGCAGTACGAGCAAGCGCTGGAGTTGTATGAGCGAGCATTGGCTGGGTATGAGAAGGCATTAGGGGCAGATCACCCGAATATCCTCTGTACAGTCAGTAATATGGCATTGACATTCGGCAACCAAGGACAGTATGAGAAAGCACTGGAGTTGTATGAGCCAACATTGGCTGGGTATGAGAAGGAATTCGGGGTCGACCACCCACATACTCTCAGTACAGTCAATAATATTGCGTTGATATTTGCCAACCAAGGACAGTATGACAAAGCACTAGCGTGGTATGAGCGAGCACTGGCTGGAAGGGAGAAGTCACTGGGGGTAGACCACCCGCATACCCTCAGTACAGTCAACAATATGGCATCCATATTCGCAAACCAAGGACAGTATGACGAAGCGCTGGACTTGTATGAGCGAGCATTGGCTGGGCAGGAGAAGGCATTGGGGGTAGACCACCCGGATACTCTCGCTACACTCAATAATATGGCATTGATATTCGAGAACCAAGGTCAGTATGAGAAAGCGCTGGAGTTATATGAGCGAGCATTGGCTGGGTATGAGAAGGCATTAGGGGTAGATCACCCGGATACTCTCTGTACAGTCAATAATATTGCATCAGTGTTCCACAACCAAGGACAGTATGAGAAAGCGCTGGAGTGGTATAAGCGAGCACTGGCTGGAAGGGAGAAGGCATTCGGGCTCGACCACCCACACACACAAGATACACTCCGTGGCCTCGACAATCTCCACGAAAACGCGGGGCAAACCGAGCAGCCTCGTAACTAAACCAACAAAGTGCCTCGTTTGGGGACCAATGACAGCAAAGATCATTGCTGTGTCAGCGGGAGAAGAGAATTCAGTTGGACAACCTACCTACTCTAGGATTTGTTTGCAGGAGTGTTTTTGTTTCTTTTGTCAGCTCATGAATTTCCTCTGTACAGGCAGCAAGGGTTGAACTTACTCTCTTATCACCTTGTCATATCCACCCCCCTAGGGATGCATATAAGTAATGAGTTTTTTTTATCGAAAAAAAATAGCTTGTTATCCCCTTGCACCACACCCAGCTTGGATCTCATTTGGCTCATCTATATCTGTCACGGGACTCACCTGCCCTCACACTGGCCGCCCAATATTGATGTGCATGCGTAATGAAAATATTTTTTACAAAAATGCACTTGTGTAATTAGTTCCCTAAGCAGTGTTCGGGTGGTCCTTCTTTGAAATTTATAGCCTATTACACTAGGTACTACTTACGGATACAATAGAATCCGAGCTGCCCACGCTCATATATTCAACTGTAGAATATTTCCATTCTGGCAGTTCATTATCTCACACACTCTTAGATCGTAAAAATCTCGAATTCCCAACCTGCAGGCCAGGCCGTATGCAGGAGCTCACCACACCCCCGCCCCTACCTGCAGGGAATTGATGATCGAGTGAGTCTGATTGACGAGATGTTGCAGAAGTTACCTTTGTCCCCCCATCCACGCGAGATGTCGACTTGCAGACCAAATATGGCAGATTGTTATACGCCGGGAAAAGTGCAGGGTACAAATGGCAAATTGTTAAAACAGATATAATGTAAGAATACAAGCTATGTGTTAATTGCGGAATAGTTGCAGAGCGGAGAGGAGACGGTAGTGCATCGCGAGGATTTTATTAGACTAGTAGATTTGCTTGGAAGACTTGAACTTGACAAAAAACAGAACTCTAAATACATGCGAAAATCCAGCGCTTATATCCTTCGTCTGTTTTAACAACGTGCCATTTGGGGGATACCCTGCACTTTGCACTAGGTATTAGATCTGCCGGTGACATCCCACGTGGGTGGTTCCTATCCCACGTGGATGCGGGGATGAGGGTAATTCCTACATATTATGTTGGAACTACTTTTTTTTTTTGAGTCTATACGCCTTTCCCCCCGAAGGGAGCCTTAGGCTATGAGGCTTGTTGGAACTATTCTCACATACGGAACCACGGGATATGCATAAGAGCCCACAAACGGTAATTGAAGGATAATGGGGATACTGGCTGGATACGGCTAACTGGGAAAAGTTGTTTAGGATAAAACAGCTGGGAATTCGCTGACGAAATTACTAGACCGATAGCACAGAAGCCTATAGTGAAATCTACGGCAGCCCTAGGTACTGTTGAATATATTATGCCTTTACGTCTTTACCAAAAATTCCTCCCTGTATAGGCACCGGATTTTCACATGTATTTAGAGTTTTGTATTCGAGGAGCAGCTGTCAACTAGCGGGCTCAGTATATATCTGTTCCGGTTTACTGTAGGTCACTGTGGTTCAGTCGCTACACTCATACTAAGTTTACTAGACCGCACTCATCAAACAACTCGGGCAAACAATTAACGGATAAGAGAGGGGAAAAACATGCAAAGATATAACCACCAACAAGTTTCCCAGTAGCAAAGAAGTTCTATACCTATGCATCCGCAGCCTCAATACCTCCAGATACAAGTTAATCGAAGCAACTCAGTGCAAGTATTTTTGCTGTGAAGTATTTATACAGCGGAATATTAATACAGTGTTAGAGAATGGCCAATAACGGGACACAAGATGCTGTGGAGCCATTTACAGCTGAAGGGCATGCAAATTTCGATCGATTTATTCGCCGCCCAGAACATACAAATCGAGCCTGAATGTCTACAGAAAAACGTTGCCTTATCCCGAGAATAGCGCTGTGCCTGTGTCAAAGCTAGCCCCACATGTAGGTACAATCCACTGCCATCCTTGAGGGACTGGTGTTGTAATAGATCAAGCGGAGTGGATGCAGATGGACGTGACGGAGCAACTCAAACAGCAGCACAGCAAGAGGAGGACAGCCAGGATAATGATAGCGTAATGGAATAGATATGGGTCATGATGTATATTTGGTTTTTATTTTTTTCTTTTTACCTGGCAGTTATCCTGGGAATACCTGACTGGGAGTGTATATTTAGTTAGCTGATAGAAAAAGAAGACCAGACCAGCTTGACTAGGCGGGCCAGTCAATTGGGAGTCGACCTAGTGATCAAAAAGTACATGTGTCACGGTACATGCTATCTTTACTTTGGCAAATCTTACAGTTAATTTTCATGATGGCAGCTACAGTTTGGTCTAGTTATAGGGCTCATTATTGAATATGGTCTAGCAGTCGGATTCGCAGGTTTGTACGGTATCAGTAGTACATACCGCTCGTTTTCAGCTGCGATTCTAGATATCTGTTTTATTAACAAGCAGGCATCACAGGCCCCCATCTATGACGTGGGATTTGGGCACTTTCTTACTCGTACTTTTTCACCTACCCTTCCCTCATTACCTTCCGTATCATTGCATGATTCTACCCATGAATTTTGCATTTCGCATACGTAACCTGGAAAGCCGACTCCGCTATTCATGCCGAACTCGTTAGCGGCCTTTGACGGACTCCATAGACTTCCGTTATAGACAGGAGGGCCATGCAGCCCATTTTGATTGGGACTACATGTGTATCTATTTGAACCGAAATGAACAATATGTGAGGTCCTGTGAAGCAAGGAGATTGCGTACTATGCGTTGGTCCCATGCTTCACCAGCGTTAATCCCATTCAGGTGGTTTCAGTAATCGAACTATCCACAAATTGCAACACTACCTAGGTAGCTCCCACGATTCAGCAATCCATGTTCTGAGCCGCTCGCGGGCAATTTATATAATTCCTTAATATGGTAGACAACGCAGTTGAATTTATTGCCTAACTAGAGCTATATAACACAGAAATAACTATACATACGCTTCAGAAGAGAAAAAAAACCTATGACTGATTCTGGTGCTGGCAGTATTGTCCCTGCCGACCTCCAGAAGCTGACCCAGCGACTCCACCAAGCAGCCCCGGGTCGACGGGAATGTCCTCTAACAGGCCAATTTGTGTCCGTTCAGCTAAAACTGAGAGGCTAGCACAGCATGATCAGTTGACACTTTTGTGTGGCAATAGGTGGAGCATTTAAGGCCATTTTTAAAGCATTTGCAGCGACGATTTGAGCAGGGCTTTTTGCAAGTACATGAGACAGAAACCCGAGTGGTGGTAGATATCTGGCGAGCGACGTCGGCCATGCAAGTGTAGCTCCTGGAGTATCTGAAATATCACCCCCCAAACCCACAAGCTCCGTAGATGGTTGAAGGTCCTTGTTGGGTAAGTATACCCTACTTGGTTAATAGTTGGGGGCACTCCGGCTGTTGTTTTGCAATAGCTTTTGCATATAGACACTTGATATCAGTTTTAGCTCTGCCCTCTCTTGGAATACCGTACCTATACCAACCATATCACCCACTGCAGAAATATGGACGGCATGACGCTTGTTGTAGTGCTGTGCCATCCGCTCCTGAACTGCCTGTCCACGACGCTGCAATGCAGCATCTACCCATTGTCTGAGCTCAGAGCCAGCTTCAATCCGATCTAGAACCGAAGAATTCAATGTTGCTATAAACTTTGCATCTTCTTCCTTATTCTACCTATTAAATGGTTATATAAATTGCCGGCAAGCGGCCCAGGAAATATACGTACTTACTCTATCCGCACGATTCCCTGACTAGGAGGAATCTATTCCGAATTCCTGCTCTGAAGGGGCAGAGTTTATCGACTGGTAGTGGAAGGTACCGTATAATGCCGCCTATAAGAAAGTACCATATAATAAGAAAGTATTCGAGTAGAAGAAACGTCAGAGGGAACGTTTCTGATAGGCGGGGTTATAGGGTATATCAATATTTGTCGGCTGAACATGAAACTGCCTTGGAATCCAGCTGTTGAATTATATATAGATGCTAATTTCTATCTCCCAGGAGTCGATTTATGAGTGATCTATTGGCATGCGAACCCCTAGGGGTTCGCCAGGCAGACCATAGGGCAGACTTTGGTGGTTAGATATCTCATTGTGTGTCACCTTCTCGTCCTATATATACTAGGATCTATATATAACCCTCAGTTGGGAATGAGCAATGTTAATACTTAGTAAAGGCGTGCCGATGCCCTCAACTGGATGTCCGGCCACGCAGCCGAATACCACGGCGTGTTGTCAAGAGGATCCTGTCGCAAATGGGAAGCTGTGATACTAGCCAAATGGGATGGTCTACTGTACTGGTGGTGTTTAAGCCTGCGGGGATCATGGTGGCCATGGTGCGGGACGCAAGCCATCTGTAAGGACTCTGGGGGAAATTATGTAAGGTATGCTGGTGGTTTTAGTGTGATGGACTCGGGGTTTTGCGAGCTTGATAATTTTTGAGAAGAAGTCATTTTTTTGCTTGTGCAATAAAAGCCTGTGGCCTAAAGTCATGGGTCGCACCTGACTTACACTCTCCGTGATCGAACTATCGAGGTATTATTCTGGCAACAACACCTTTTTTTGTTTTTTGAAGTCTGTAGGTACGTACATACTCGCTCTACTGCGCCCTCTTCTGCATATATCTTTTGATCTTTTCCTTTTGTGGTATGTAGCAAGGCTCTCTTGCGTAACTCAAAGTTCAGAATAACCCCATTCATGCACAATGACGATTGGTGGGTGTCTCACCGATACCGTATATACTGTGCTTAGCCGAAGATAAGATCAACGATTCATCTGCCGGCATACCTAGCTGCACTTACTGTACTAGCAAAGCCTCGTTTCAGCTGCGTGTACTCCATACAGTTACAACTTGCTATACCGGACTGCATAAATCTCTAGGATCCCGTCCGGTTTAGACTAGCGTCCGGTATAACAAAATTCTGCGGGCGGGGTAACAAGACCGCTCATAACCCACAACACAAGCATACCTGGCGCCTGGGAAGGCAGAGAAATCATTGTACATACCGATAAGTAAGATCTATAATGTAGTGACAATGTAAGGAGGTTGCTAATATTATCTCTAGGATGGGTAGTAAGCGGGCATTCTCTCTGAGAGAGAAATATGAGATTTGTTTGGAGCGGGAGAAGCAAATCAAGGAAGGGAAAAAGATGCGATTGGATGAATTTAGACTTTTGTTTCCAGGTCGAAGTGGCAAGGGGATTTGAAGCTCTTACTCAGTTAGATGATCTCAACCGCTTTTTTCAAAGCATGTCTAGTTCTACTCTTGCTTTTCCACATACTTCTTCTCATCTTTCTATTCAGGACTTAGTTGATACTATTAGTCAAGCACAGGAAGGACTTAAATATTATCAGCAGAAGCCTAAGGTTCAAGCATCACTGAAGGACTTCTGGGCTCCGACTTCTTCTACCTCAGGTACCCAATCCGGTTCTGCTAATTAATTTTCTATGTATATAATTTTTTTATTCTTGAGATTCCTTGTCCGGTATAACCAATAAAATTTTGCGCTGTATTTCTAAAATCACCAAACCCTGTCCGTAATAGCAAGTTTTCCGGTTAAAGGCATTCCGGTATAGCAAGTTGTAACTGTACTACATATCATTTCTTGCAGGTAGGTATAGGTATGTCTCGAGGGTGTGCTGTACAGTACCTAGGTTAAAATGCCAAGGATACGGTATCGTGTGCTCTGTCGGAACGTGGAGAGCATATCAAATGGAATAAAACTTTAAATGAGAGGCTTGCGATGCGGTTGGTAGGTAGCCGGGGAGCCGTAATAAGACAGGGAGGGGCCCAACGATTAGGAAAACCGGAGCCGTTGAAAGCGGACTTTCGTCGTCAAGAAATTAAGGCACCTGACCCTTCCTTAACGACTTTAACAGGTTTCCTCTAAACAATTTTCAGATCGTTTTAACGACGTTAAAATCTAGGTTCGAATAAGGTACCTTTATTGTCTGACATGATTGTCCGATATATTGATTCTCCAACACGGTATTACTACGGCAGGAGTCTCAGTTGAGCGAGTGGGACGTGTGCGAGAGACTCTACAGGGACAATACTAGTATGTACTGTATATTTTACCTACATGCGCAACATGAAGACCGACAGCGCATGGTGACTCAACTGTAGGTACTCTCTTACCTATGCCTACCTAGAAAAAGCCACAAAACCACGAATGGTCCGCAGAGCATGCGGAAACTACGTATATATAACGCTGTCTTATATCCATACCACTAGCTATAGTACATATACTGAGTGCAGGGTATATGAGCACATGTACTTAGGTACCGTACAGCATCCCTGATAGGTAGTACAGTATGGTACAACCAAAATCTATGTATTGTTCGAGAACTGTACAGCCACACAACTTTCTGCCTCAAAGCTCATTTCTCTCTAAATTGTTATCAACGCCAACACAACTACATATCTTGCGATATAAGTTCAATACGCGCACGCAAGGTCTGCCATATCCTATTTCGTATGTACACAGTTATAATCGTTTATCCTAACATTGAGTAGCCTTAGTATTCCGGATAATACGCATTATGGAGCCAGCTAGCCTCACAATCGGAGTTGTCGGTCTTGCCGGACAGCTAACTAAGACTGCTATGGACTGCTATAAAATTTTTGATAATATGAACGATGTTGGCTCCACCTACGATGCAATTCTGCATGAGCTACGCACACAGGGACTTCTTCTCAAGAGATGGGAGCAAGCTTGGGGATTCGGGGATGGCTCCAATCAGCAGCAGCGGCTTCAGCCTGGAGATTACAGGTACAGATACGCAACTGCAAGTTTGGCAAGAATAGTTGCAGTGTTTTCCAGTGCTGAGAAGTTGAAAGAGAGATATGGAATTGTGGTGAAGAAAGAACCTCTTTCTGTGAAAACTAGAGGGGAGGAATGGAAGCCACGACTTCGGGATCGATTGCGAGTACCAATTCCAGGAAGGTTCCGGTCAAAATCCTCGGGTCCAAGCACAGGTGGGGCCCAAACATCAACGCCCGGTCCGACTAGCGATGACCTGCACATTTTAGAGAATCCTCGAGTGCTGGAAGACACACACATTCCCCCTGGGCTTGATGATGAGATCAAGTCAATGACCCAAGCAATGAACCGAGTACAGCAATCCTTACCTGTTTTCCTAAAACTCCGCTGGGTTATTTCAGACAATGCAAAGCTGGAGGAGCTATTGAGGAACTTGACAAGCCTCAACAACGGACTTTTTCGAGTGCTTCCGACATCAGAAAGCCCTCCAGCACATCCAGCTCAATCCGAAGCCTCAAAACTAAAACTCTCATTCGATATTCCTTTTTCCCTGAACGTCCGAGAAAATTGTGACTTCGTCGGAAGAGAATATCTCCTCGAACAATTGAAGCAGGAGATAGAAACAGGCAAAGATAGACAGAATATCATTGTACTCTACGGTACCGGAGGTATGGGGAAAACACAACTTGCACTAAAGTATGTCTATCAGCAGTATGTGAACTACTCCTCAGTCTTTTTTGTCAATACCGCCAGTGTTCAGACAACCATACTCGGATTCAGTCAGATAATGCAGCGGCTTGTTCGGCACCATGGACAAATCCTAGACGACTATGCACATATCGGTCGGTTGTTAGGCATGGCAGGAAGACTGGATTCGGCAGGATGCTTTACAGTCACATCAGAGCCTGAGGGGCAGCATGTTGTGAGCGCAGTTAAGGAGTGGTTTTCAGCGGCTGGAAATACAAACTGGCTCCTTGTATTTGATAATCTCGATGACCCTGACCTAGTTGATATCGAGGAATATATTCCATTATGCAATCACGGTACAGTGATAATTACAAGCAGGCGGCGGGAGTGTATACAGCAAGGCCGAAGGGGGTTGGAAGTGCAGCAAATGCACCATATGGAGTCAATCCAGTTGCTTCTCAGCGCGTGCTCAATTCCTAAGTTCGATGATTTGGTACCCCTCGGTAGGTAAAATCTCTTACTATTTATTCCTATTACGTTGTCATAATAAGCATGCCTAAACTGACAATTCCCACCTAGAGCAAACTGCTGCCAGTACTATAGCACAAGAGTTGGGATATCTCCCGCTTGCCTTGAGTCAGGCTGGGGCATATATCCATATATCTCAGTACTCATTGAGTCGATATTTAAATGAGTACCAAACCAAGGCGGGCTATCTACTGAGCCAAAAATGGACTGCAAAACAGCATGATAGATCTGTGTTTGCTACATGGGATATATCATTTAAGGCCATCCAGGAAAAAAGCCCACAGGCAGCAGACTTGCTGTTGGTCTGTGGGTTTTTTGACCATGAAGACATTCAGGAAGAACTTCTACGACGTGGCCTGAAGTTGGAAAAACACGGTATGAACATATTGGGATATTTGTGAAGACCTTGCTAATAATTGTGGGATAGATCATACCTTAGAAGAATCAATTCGGACATTGTTTTCATACTCTCTACTGAAACGAGGTAGCAGCGATGACAGCTTTAGTATCCATCCTTTGGTGCATTCATGGGCCCGGCTTCGACTAAAGTCTGAGCCAGAAAAGGAAATCGAAAAAGCAAGAGAGGCCTTCGGAATAGTTGCATCAGGGTTGAACAGGCCGGGCGAGGAAGGCACGGCAGACTGGGTATTTGGACAGCAAGTTATGCCACATATCAACGCAGTGATGAAACATATACCATTACAATACCTAGCACTAGGGACCATCAAAACAGGGTATGAAGCATGCACATTAGGCAATGTATTGAACAAGCATGGGCGGTACAAGCAGGCGATGGAGTTATATGAGTGCGCACTGGCTGGGTATGAGAAGGCATTGGGGGCGGGCCACCCAGGTACTCTCGGTGCAGTCAGTAATATGGCATTGACATTCAACAACCAAGGACAGTATGAGGAAGCACTGGCGTGGTATGGGAGAGCATTGGCTGGGTTTGAGAAAGCATTGGGGGTGAACCACCCAGACACACTTCATACAGTCAATAATATGGCATCAGTATTCCATAGCCAAGGACAATATGGGAAAGCTCTGGAGTGGTATGAGCGAGCACTGGCTGGAGCGGAGAAGGCATTGGGGGTAGATCACCCAGATACGCTTCGTACAGTCAGTGGTGTGGCATCAGTATTCGACAACCAAGGACAATATGAGAAAGCGCTGGAGTGGTATGAGCGAGTATTGGCTGGGTATGAGAAGACAGTAGGAGCAGACCACTTGGATACTCTGCATGCAGTCAGTAACATGGCGTTGATATTCTCCAACCAGGGACTGTATGAGAAGGCGCTGGAGTTGTATGAGCGAGCATTGGCTGGGTTGGAGAAGGCATTGGGGGTAGACCACCCGGATACTCTCCGTGTGGTCAACAATATGGCATCAGTACCTCACAAACAAGGACAGCACGAGAAAGCACTGGAGTTGTATGAACGAGCATTGACTGGAAAGGAGAAGTCACTGGGGGTAGAACACCCGGATACTCTCAGTACAGTCAATAATATGGCAATGATATTCAGCAAACAAGGACAGGATGAGAAAGCGCTGGAGTTGTCTGAGCGAGCATTGACTGGGTATGAGAGGGCATTGGGGATGGACCACCCGGATACTCTGCGTACAGTCAGTAACATGGCATCAATATTCGACAACCAGGGACTGTATGAGAGAGCGCTGGAGTTGTATGAGCGAGCATTGGCTGGGTTTGAGAAGGCATTAGGGGTAGACCACCCGGATACTCTCCGTATGATCGGTAATATGGCATCAATATTCGACAACCAGGGACTGTATGAGAGAGCGCTGGAGTTGTATGAGCGAGCATTGGCTGGGTTTGAGAAGGCATTAGGGGTAGACCACCCGGATACTCTCCGTATGATCGGCAATATGGCATCAATATTCAACAACCAGGGACTGTATGAGAAAGCGCTGGAGTTGTATGAGCGAGCATCGGCTGGGTTTGAGAAGGCATTGGGGGTAGATCACCCGGATACTCTCCGCACAGCCAATAATATAGCAACGATATTCCACGAACAAGGACAGTATGAGAAAGCGCTGGACTGGTATGAGCGAGCATTGGCTGGAAGGGAGAAGGTATTGGGGGTAGGCCACCCCCCCCCACCGAATACACTCTGTGGTCTCATCCACCTCCGGCAAACCGAACAGTCTCAGAACCTCCAGGCACGCTTGTATCCGCCGAAGAACTAGATCAACAAAGCGACTTGTTTGGAGTAATTGCTGGGTCCGCGAGAGAACAGAGTTCAGTTGGGCGGCCTACCTATTCCATGATTCGTTTGCATGAGTTTTTTTAATTTTTTGTGAGCTTCCTGTACAGCCAGCACGGATTGAACTTAGCCTGTTATCCCACGCCATTTCTATCCCTTAGGGATGCATACAAGTACGTAATGAGTTTTTTCTTTTAAAAATATAGCTTATTATCCCTTGCACCCAGCTTGGACTCATTTCTACCTATCACGGGACTCATCTACCCTCGAATCCACCCCACTCTGCACTAATACCTAAGGATGCCCATGCGTAAAAGAATATGTTTTAGAACAATGGACATGCCGTAATTAGTTCCCTAAGCAGTTATGCCTTCTTTTAACTTAATCGCCTACTATATACCAGATCTGGCGTTAGAATCACGCTCATAAATAGGACTATATTTTACTGGAGAATATTCCATTTTGGCAGTTCATTATCTCACACATTCTTAGATCTGAAAAATTCCGAATTCCTACAGGACCCCTACATGCACCCACCTCACTCCTATCCCTACCTGCAAGGATTTTATGATCAAGTCTAGGTAGCCTGATTGACGAGATGTTATTGTATCGTCCCGCATCCACATGAGGATAAGAGCTGCGTCCACATGAGATGTCGACCAGGTGGACCTAAGACAAGGTATCCGAAATGACACATTGTTAAAACATATAAGCGCCGGAATTTCCCATGTGTTTAGGGTTCTGTTCATTAGAGAATTCAAAGAGCGCAATAGTTTTGGCATTGGCGGCATTGGCGGCATTGGTATGGCAGTATTGGTACAGCAACAGCTGCACGCAGTAGTCTGATACAGGAAGGAGAGATAGTCTGGTACGGGGAGGCAGTAGTCTGGTACGGGGGAGGCATACACGGGAGGGCAGTAGTTCTACGGGTGGTTTCAGTGGTCCTGTCATTAGTACTCTATTCAAGCTATCTAGCTTATGGCGAGGGACCGCATCCCCGAGTGGAGATGCGACAGGATTATCCAACCACCCTGCCCCGTGTCTGCGTGCGGGACCAGATACCCCCCAAAAGGAAAATAACGAAGACTAGAAACTCGTGTAGGTACCAACAACTCCATTCTCGACAAACGACTAAACTGGAGCAGGTGAAGGTAAAATAATCGAAATAGTTGAAGTCCAACCGAACACTCCCACATCGCAATTCGCCAGTGGGACATCATGAAAACGATGAGGTGAGAAATTCCCTTCTCCAGTGTCGACAATTCCAATCGTAAACTGCGGCGCGGAACAGTCCCCTCTCACCCGTAATTTTGTGACTTCCATCAAATCTTTCATGTACATGATTCGGGAGGATGCAATGTGTCCCCACCGGTCCCCCTTCAATAACCACCTTATCCCCAGAATTTTCATACCCTTGTTGTCTCCCTTGATCCACCTTCTCATGGCTCCCGGTCTATACTTGAGTGGTGCTGCATGCATGACCAACGTTCCTGTGCGTGGTGAGCTCTCCACAGCCACGAACGATACTGGTGATGATCGTTCGATGTAGCCCGGCGTAGATCGACGGGCTTGGCAACTCGACGATACTGCCCAAGGATCCCGGCTGTAAGAGTACTCTATTATAATTGATCTACTGTACATGTATCGAATGTAAATGATTATAGGTGGTTCCAAAACAGCAGTGGTAATACTCATAGTGGAATATATTACAGATGTGCCACAGAAGTGACGGATCAGATAGTGCCAGACTGGCATACAACAGTATCAACACGCTACTTTAAGTTTTATGGCTGACGATAACGATGGTGTAAGGTACACCGTGCAGGATGAGCCCACTTGGTCGATCTCGACAACGAGAAGGTTTCTGACGTCGGCGAAAACAGAATCCGACACAGAAAGACACCCTCGAACGCGGGGATCCAGTTTTTGGATCGTTTTTGACAGATTTACAGGAGTGGCGTGAGTGTGAAATTCCGCAGAGCTGGGAGAACGATTTTTCTATATTGCAGCCAGGGCTCGCTGAAGGTTACGACAGCGGTTTTCTACGAGTTCCGATCCCCACGCTAGAGCGGCACGCTGCAACCCCAATTGCACCGAAAAACGCACGCAAGGGAAAGCGGTGAGGAGCTCGGGGGAAAGTGGCGGGTGAGGAGGGCGCCGGTGTTGACGAGAGAGGTTTGAATGGATGTTGGCAAGTTCCTGGTTTATCATATTGAGCCTTTCGTTGATATCCTGATAGGGGAGGAGTTGGCCATCGAATGCGTGATATGACACTGAGGATCTTGGGTATGGACAGGACGGATGGAGAAGGGAGACAGAAGGTAACTGATATACTTGAATGTCTAGGTAATAAAGAGCACGAGGCTCTCAAGAACCTGGAAAAGGCAGAGGTTGCTCTTGAGAAAAGGGACCGCACCACCCCAACCCTGAAGGGTCAGATTGAACAATTTATTGGTAATGACGAGGAGAAGGTGTTGGTGAGTAGGGTTACTTGGGTGGATTTGAATAAGCGGTGTGACAAGGTGAGAGCGGGAACAGGGAGTTGAAGAAGGAGAGAGAGAAGGAAGAGGAGGAGTGGGAGAAGTGGGTAGAGGCGGAGGCACAGGGGAGAGCAGGGAAGGTGGTGGCACTGGAGAGGAAGAAGTGGCAGGCAAAAGGGAAAGCACAGCCGATCGAGACGATCCAGACCGACCACGTACCAGCGGAGGAGAGGAAGGCACAGGTACACAGACGGGGGTCGTGACAGTGGTGGAGAGGGAGAGGGAGAGGGACGGGAAAAAGAACAGGAAGGGGGTCAAGGTGGAGTCTGCGGAGGATGTGGAGATGAAGGGATGACTCCGACACCCGTTAGCAGTTATACGAGGACCTATCCGGGTATGGGGAAGAGGTCGAGGCCCAGGTAGCGGCACCCCCGGCTATCAAAAAACAGGCTGCTCAACGCCAGGCAGCACCAAAACCGGCTGGGAAGAAAGAGAAGAAATCCCACCCGGTCAAATCACCCCCTGAGAGCGAATTTCCGGAGCCAAGGCAATAGTCATCCATGGGGTCCCCTGCCAGAGACCATGACAGAAATGGTACCGGAAGTGGGAGGCGGAATGAGCAGAGGGCAGATAGGGATAATGGAGGCACGTTGGCTTGTGGGGGGTATGCGGAGATTAAGAAAAGCCACCAGCTCCTTATTGGTATTTCTCGACAGCTCGGGAGCCACTTGGGGTTGAGAGGACGGTGGCTAACAATCGAGGCCTATGATTTTGACAGGGAAAGAACCGAAAGGCAGAGATCGGCGGTATGCGGACTAGGGCTGGCTTTGGCTGGGGCGCGATCGCTGTTGGGGGCCTTGATTTTCTCTCTTTCGCACAGTTGGATAATCCGGTCTTTTATGTACAGTTTGTATGTACAGTACATTTCACAGTTTCGGAGTAGGTGTCGACCGCTCCTAATGAAGGTCCCGTCAAAGGGGCCTCATGGCCTCAGGCTACTTAAGTAGATAGCCTCTTAGAAAAAAACAGCTAGACTACGGGGTAACCTTGGCACGGGACCAGAAGTGGCAGTGACTACTATGGTAGGTTTAGCACAAAAGCCAGGCTACCTGCGATAATAGGTCTAGTGCCGTGTGTTGAGACGCTAGCCTAAGTAACTGGTCCTAGTGCCTTCAGTCAACTCTGTCATCTCAACAGTAACTCGTAGTGTTATGTATAGTATGTGAAAATTGAGTATATAGTCAGCAAAATATATCCAGTGATGCTTTGCAATAGACCCCAGTTGAAGTAAATGAAAACCAATGTTGATTAAGTACTGTTTTAATTGTCTCCATAACAGTTTTGGTAGAGGTTAGACTCACTTGAATCCCCGCATCATCCAGCATGAATATTTTGTACACTTTTGGGCGAGAAGTGGACAGCTAGCATAATAATAGATGCTGCTCAGAAACAAAGAAACCTGAACACCGAATACCCAATATTCCCTCCTTTTCCAAGAATCCAACTTTGGAAGTCACTACCATCCGGAGACATCGAATCTGATCCCCTGCTGACTCTAAAACGATGAATGTCCTGAATGCCAGCTGTAGAATTTACAAAGTGCTGCCTCCTGATGACGCAAAGTATAGGTACTTAGTATTGATACAGATCAAGTTAATCTGTACAAGTGCTCACGCATGGTAGTTGGGGTTCGGACCGATGCCCCTGCATGGCTTCCATTATCGTCATTAGACTGAGGGTGCTCTGTGGCGTCTCGGATGGGCCCCAGCTGCAGGAGATCATCCCATGGCATGCATGTGGACACCAGAAAAGGTCCGCAGATAATAATATACCCTCCAGATCAACCGCACACAGAAGATGCGTAAGCAGCTTTAACTGTAGATTAAGAATTCAAAGCTTTTGTGTACCTCGCTGGGAGCACCTGTCATGATTTTACATCTTCAATTCTGATATGAAACTGCTCCCGCGTGTTGGTGAACGTACCCCTGATCACTTGCACAATTACCATACATTGCGGGGTAATGCACTATAACCGAGTAGTGCATCAAGTGGGTTTTTTTCGGGTTTCTCGATGAATTTGAGAGGAATCACCCGTAGCGTGCTTAAAATGGATGGTATACTTGTGAGGTGGTGTTGTGAATTGGGTGCAGCCCTCAGAATGGGGGAAGGCTTGTGTGACACAAAAATCTAATCCCCCGGATCAAGCGGTTTTGGTAGCTGGTCGGCGGATAAGAGCATCATATAAAAGCATTAATGGGTCGGAGTCATTACTCCACCTTGGTGTTTAAGATCCGAGTAAACTGGGCACGACATATCAATAATCTTGCCATAGCACCCTTAAATTACTTCTAACCCTATGTAGCCACTGGGTTGTTGTCTAGTTGGTCCATTTTATTGGTGATAGCTTGCAACATGCGCCAATACTGACCCACGATAACTCCCAATCGTTTTAACCACTCCGTGATATCCAAAATCCCTCTTTTACTCATGAGAGCACGATGAAGAAGAACGCAAGGAGATACATGACTATGCAAATACATATCATGATCTCACATGGCGATGCATCAAACGTTGGTTGGAAGATAAAAATCCCGCCAAGATCTTAAGTCAATCGCAAATTAGCAAGATCTTGAATCCTACCAAAATGCCTCGAGGTCCATCCAATGCTAGTACAATAGATCTACAACAAATACAACATAGCCGTCCAGATCGAAAACGCCTACGCACGGGATAGTTTCCAGAGCTAGATAAGGCACTATATGAGTGGCAACAAGGCAAGAGCAGTGAAAGGATTGGTACATATGGTCACAGACAAGGGGCCACAACTACAATGGTTATGGGAGATAGGAAAGGCGGAGAACCCGGCCTGCGTGTGTGACGGGTGGACGCCGCAAAATGCGGCTCATTTGCGGAACTGTTCGTGGGTAGGAGATGGGAGAGG
>Ga0307514_10001954_pt1 | contig 22516 bp, 23 predicted proteins | sample 16_EM_MG_FD_203088 | JGI IMG/M metagenome (GOLD analysis project Ga0307514, IMG submission 203088) | Populus trichocarpa ectomycorrhiza microbial communities from riparian zone in the Pacific Northwest, United States - 16_EM | ecosystem: Host-associated > Plants > Roots > Unclassified | place...
TCACCATTGCCATCATCACCATTGCCATCATCACCATTGCCATCATCACCATCGCCATCATCACCATCGCCATCATCACCATTGCCATCATCACCATCACCATCATCACCATCGCCATCATCACCATCGCCATCATCACCATCGCCATCATCACCATCGCCATCATCACCATCCGCTTCAGACTGAACGCCCATTCATACACTCACAATCGGTGGAAAGTGGGCAGCAGGTTCTGCTGGACAATCTGAGTTGGAGATTTGCTCACCCCAAGCTGCAATTGTCTACTGTAACTGCAGAATGGAAGGCTGCAATTGTCAACACCATGACCATAAGGCATCATCAGATCTCGTTGCGGTGGCCAAGCTAAAAATCAGGTTCAGACAATGTTATTGACCGATGTTGTAGTTTCAGCTGCCACCGTCCACCACCTCCCTGCCTCCTCAGGCGTCATGTCACCTGCCATCCGCCTCCTCATACCTGGCGCCTGCAACCCAGCCAGTCCCTGGATCGAGCACCCAGGAGCATACATGAGAGCATATAGTCAAGTGAAATTGGGAGTGTCTTGCCTCTGGAGAGTGTAATGGACTGCATGCTCGGGAGTGTACTTGAGAGCATCTTGAGAGCTTACTTGGGAGCATGTAGTCAAGCAGGATGGGTGTGTGGCATCGAGTGTGTTTGGGAGTGTATTTGAGAGTGTACACGGGAGTGTACCTGTGAGCGTTTTGAGAGCTTACTTGGAAGCATAGAGTCAAGCAGGCTGGGAGTGTCATCAAGTGCAATTGGGAGTGTACTTGAGAGCGTGCTCGGGAGTGTGCTTGAGAGTGGCTTCAGAGCTTTCTTGGGAGCATGTAATGAAGTGCATTTGGCAGTTTTGTTGAATGCAGTATGATGTATATTATCAAGCACACATGATTGAACATGTATCATAGTAATCTAGTCAACGTGCAGGTCCATATGATGTCATAGTGCCACAGGTCAAATATGCTATGGATTACCATCCCAGAAACAGCTTCTCTATAAGTTACATGTTGGGTAAGGTCATTTTTCCCTGTAAAATACTTGCAAGCTGAGTTGATCGATTCACAACTGTCAGTTTACCTCTGATCATGATGTAATGTATACATGCATTATACCTACTTTGATCCTGTTTCACCTCCACATCTCCGAATTACCATATGATCAAAATTGATAGAGTGGCTGTACAAAAACACTCGAACATTGCCAATAGATACCAAAAATCGAGCATTTTCCATAATCATGCAATCAATTTCGAAGACATGCTCAATTTGAGACTGCAGGGTGCAAGAGCATTGAATTCTGAACATTTCATGTAAACATTACATTCTAATCAGAGTTGAACTCAAATACTTAATTGGGAGTGGATATTTGAGGATATTTGATGCGGTATGCCAAGCCATCGAAATGATTGAAACTGTGGGTTGTCAGCCAATAAAAATCCTTCTTAGAGGTACGTACCACAAGTCAACCAATGAGAATGATTCGAGCCGACAAAGCATGTGTATATATATTAGATGGAATGTGTCTTTTTCGATTCTTATTGGTCAGAATTCTGTGGCTGAGTGGCTGAGTGGCTGATAGTGGCAAGTATAAACCACAAGAACTCAAATTAAAAACAACCCACCAATTTAAGTCTGCAAGTTGCACTCTGACAACAAAGTGTGATATATATGAAATGTATATAACTCTACCTGCTTTCACATCCCAGGTTGACATTGATGATATTTTTAATATTGGGTGAGTAGTTGTGGATTAATACCTTTATTGTAATGTTTTTTGACAGTAGTATGCAGAGAATTTGCAATGGAGTAAATTGGCAACTGGGAAGTGAAGTACAACCTATTTATGGATGTTTCATCTGTAGAACATGTTGTGATCAGAGCAAAACTTGGTGACATCATTGGATTTCAAATAATTCAAATCACTGTACAGAAAGCTTCTTTTCAACTGACAATAATTACTCTGGCCATAGAAATAGTACCAACTTACAGAGACTTGGAGAGATATGCTAGTGGGCTTGGAACCTGTATAGTGGGTACACCATAGAAGATGGAGTTGAGTCTAAACCGGGTGGTGGAAACATCCATATCTTATCTCTACTGCTTATATCGGTACAGAAAGCCAGTAGGGGGATAGTGGTGCACAGGGATAACAGAGGTGGACTGGGTGATTGCAAGTGAATATATTTGGAAGACTCAGAAGTAGATAGGTACACCAAAAAAAATGACATTATATAATGTATAACCCATAGAAAAGTGGTTTCTGGGATCCGAATCCATAGTATATTTGACGGATGGCAGTAAGCGCTCCTATCAACCTGCATGTGGACTACATTACTATGATATACATACAATTTTGTTCGCTAAATACTATACATTATGCTGCATTCAACGATACAGCCAAATACACTTTATTGCATGCGCCCAAGTAGGCTCTCAAGATGTTCTGAAGTACACACCTGAGTACAATGTCAAGTATGCTTCCAATTCCACTCAATCATACATTCCGAGCCTGCTTGACTCTATGCTCCCTGGTAAGCTCTCAAGAAGCATCCAAGTACACTCCAAGTATGTTCCCAGGTATACCTCCAAGGACATTCTCAAGTACACCTCTGAGCATACTCTCAACAACGCTCCAAATTGCACATGACGGTATACTCGCAGCCGTATATGCTCTTATATAGGCTCTCAAGATGCTCTCAAGCATACTTCCAAACATGCTCTCAAGTATGTTCCCAATTGCATAACATGATACACTCCCAACCTACTTGGCTCTATGCTTCCAAGTTTACTCTCAAGAGGCAAGACACTTCCAATTTCACCTGACTATATGCTCCCATTTATGCTTCTTGGTATTTAATTGAGAGACTTGAAGAGTTGCAGCCACCAGGCACCAGGAGGCAAATCATGAGTAGTGGGTAGTGGGGGGCATATTGTGGTAGAAATCATAACGTCAATCAATATTAAAGTGTGAACCATATCTTTATTGTGCCCACTACAATGAGATCTTGCAATGCCTCATAGTTATGATATTGACAATCACAATTTTAGATTCGGCAGAAAATGTAGACAATTCCATCTTTGGACTCAGATGTTCTAGCACAATCTGCAGCCTGCAGCCTACAGATTGTAGGTGTATGTGTGCACATTCAGTCCAGGGCTGATAGTGATAATGTCAATGGTATGATGGCCATGGTGATGATAGCGATGATGATAGTGTTGGTGATGGTGAACATAGTACCAGAAGCACTCACCCAAGTAGATTCAGTGCGTTAACATTGGTGTAAAACCTTCCAACAACTTCTAGATTTTCATTGGCCAAATGCATGGCAAGGAAAACTTAACTTCTCACAATGTTTGCATCTCTCAGCTGCAGCTCTCAAGCATTGCACTGTTATGCAGTTCTCAAGCAGACTCTGAAGGAGGCTATAAAACAGGCTTACAAGCAGAATATCAAGCAGGCTTCAGACTAGGCTCTGATAAGGTGTTCAAATGCCAGCAGGTTCTCCAGTGGACTCCATACTGCTATAACAGCCATGTAGTTAACACAGGTATACCTCCATCTCTGGCAACCAGACTTATATTGTTTCACTGAATGGACTGTAGATGACGATAGACTGCACATTGTGTAGAGGTCCACGGAAAGCTTGCTATGAGTTGTACATGTATACCGGTACATATAGTGCAGGCTATGGTCAATTTGTACTTGTGCTGATGTATCATTTTACCACACAATGAAATACGCACTTTATTCGTTCCAGCTCTTGATTACATATACTCATATTAAGCTTTGTTGATCCATGCAATATGTGTGGTTCCTCAAAGCTGCATGTTCTGTCAAATCCTGTCACCATATTCTTATGCTTTTTGAGCTAGAGCTGCTCCCTCCAGAATTCCCTTACAACGCTGCAAGATGTATGGTGAAATGTTGAAGATAGTCCTTTAACCTTCTAGATCCACTGAGTCATGACTCAAAATCCTAGGGTATATCACTGGCAGTCCAGTAAGTCATAGAGCCTTACTCCTTTTGCTCCTGTGGTCTCAATTCCTTTCTCTATTCCTCTTTTGCACCATAATGTCCCTCAACAGAAACAACCAACAGAGTGGCTGGATAGTCTATTTAGTAGACTATTCACCTGGATACAGACAGTCATTGATGTGGAGGGTGGCATGGCACCATATATGTGGTATTTGGTAGAGAGACCAGGTGGTGCATTCAACTTTTTTCCTTCACACAAATCAAGTCATAGATGTCACTAGATTATCTTTACATGATCTAGCACAGCGAAATGGCTGCCAGGACTTGATATCATATCTGGAAGTGTGCCCAACCTTTCGTACCCTCCAAGCACTTGACAGCCAGGGGTAAGGTATTCCTGGGATGATCTATCTCGGTACCTCCAAAGGGCAGCAAAGCCGCCACCGTAACTTGTATGTAAAAGAGCTCTGTGTATGCATCCGCACTGGCACACATGTATGCATTCTTGGCTGGTCGTTACCAGCTGGATCCCATCAGCGCAACTGTATACCTTCAGCATGGCAGCTGAATAGTTACCATATGCCCATATCCGCAAGCCCTATGGAAGATTTAAGTATACATGCAATGTTTCCTTCTGCACTGCTTTAGTATACCCGAGGTTTATAGGCCAGTTGACTGTATTACAAAGTAATGCGCTTCTACTCCCAGTTGACTGGCAAGAACTTGGCCCAGTCAACTGGGTCAGGAATTTAACTTATTCGCGAAGCAGTCGACTTATTCGCGAAGCAGATTACTTCCCAGTTCAGTCGGAACATATATGTACTGGTGGCGAGATTATTTAGTACGATAAAGAAGTGGTCTGAGGTGTTGCAACATTGGATGATGTGGCATGGTTGTGTTGATAAGAGTTGTATTGGTGGTGTGTAAGATCATGTGTCAGGATTAGGATGGTACATCTGAGCATGAAAGATGATTTGAGAGTAATGGTTGAACTGTATATGTTCCGACTGAACCGCGAAGAAATACACTTCGCGAATAAGCCGGCTGCTTCCTGAATAAGTCAACTTTATTTACCAGCCAGCTGAAGTGTAACACCGGGAGATTCACCCTAGGTCCTAATCAATACAAGCCCCTAATGAATTCCGGACTGATAAAGAAGAAGAATAATAAGGCTTCACTCAGGATGCGACAAGGACGCTCCCAATTGCACCCGATGGCACACTCCCAACCTGCTTGACTGTACGCTCCCAAGTAAGCTCTCAAGACACTCCCAAGTACACTCCGAGTACGCTCCCAAGTACACCTCCGAGTACGTTCTCAAGTACACTCCCGGGCATGCTCTCAAGGACGCTCCCAATTGCACTCAATGGCACACTCCCAGCCTGCTTGACTGTACACTTCCAAGTAAACTATCAAGACGCTCTCAAGCACACTTCCAAGCACGCTCTCAATTACGCCCCCAATTGCACTCGATGGTACACTCCCAATCTCACTGGACTATATGCTCCCATGCATGCTCCTGCATGCTCGATCCAGAGACTTGCTGAGTTGCAGACGCCAGGCACCGGGAGGTGTGAAGCTGGTGGCGTGTGGCAGGTGGCAGACGGCGTATGTTGGCCGAAATCATGACGTCGGTCGATATTATAGTCTGAACTTTATCTTTAGTGCGGCCACCACGACAATATCTCACGATGCCTCACGGTCATGGTGTTGACAATTGCAGCCTTAGATACTGCAGGAAAGGTAGACAATTGGATCTTGGCGAGAGCAGATCTCCGACTCAGATTGTCCAGCGGAATCTGCTGCCCGCTTCCCACCGATTGTGGGCGTATGTGTGCGTATTCGGTCTGGGGCTGATGCTGATGATGGCGATGGCGATGATGGCGATGGTGATGAAGGCGATGGTGATGAAGGCGATGTTGATGAAGGCGATGTTGATGGTGTCGGTGATGGTGATCATAGTACCAGAAGCACTTAGACCAGTAGGTTGGCTACGTCAACGTTAGCATCAAAGCTTCCATAGACTTAGAGCCTTCTATTAGCCAAAGCGTCCACAAACTCAGAGTTTGCCATCGGCCAAAAGCTTTCAGTGGAAAACTCTACTCCTCACGAAGCGCGGCTCTCTCAAACTCGGCTCTCTCAAGCAGGCTATCAAGCAGGCTATCAAGCAGGTTTTCAATCGCCAGCGGGCCCTCATGCGGACTCGCAGCGATAGTGTGTACAGTACTGGTATAACAGCGAATACTGCAGGCAGTACAGACAGGTATAGGTCCATCTCTGGCCGGCAGCCATATATAGTTCCATAGGCCCACGCGCACATCTCTATGAATCGACTTTAGACAACTATAGGCTGCGCATCGTGCAGGGGTTCATGGGAAGCTTGCAATGAGCTGCGCGTGTGCGCATGTGTGTGTAGTGCAGTCTATAGTCAATTTGCACTTTTGCCGATGCTACAGCTCAAAACTGTCCAGGCTAGTACTGAGGACTCTGAATATACTTCCACTGCACTTGAGGTAACAGCTGGGACTTGCATCACTTGCCCATTACCTCTTCGCCTGCGGTTGCCATGCCGTCACTTTATGCTTCCGACAGCCCAAACTGCTACCCCTGTACTGCTTTCTCTACTATATCCACGGTGGTGGTTGAATGGACCAGCAGTAGTTCCAGCAACTTGGAACATGGAATATGCTCCTCCAGGGCTTTCTCAGATGTCAGTTTCAGAAAATACCCAAATCACCCTGCCACTTGCCAGGATTCCGCCATCAGCATCTGAGGATACCCTTTATACTTACCATTATCTTACACCGTCACTTCTCAGTATAGCTCCAGTTACAGTTTGTGGTGGTGAATCAGAGTTTGATTCTGGATCTGATCTAGCCGACCATTCTAAACCGGAAGTCCACTTTATTACACCCCCTCGTACTGATGGATTGATTCCAAAAATTATTAAGGGTAGAGCTGCTCAGCGAGCACTTACAGGATGTGAACTGGCTGAACGGAGAGATACTCAGCACTGGAAAGCTTCTGGAAATCTTGAGGCAGGAACTAGAGCACTTGAAGCCATTACGGAATCTAGGCGGCGTCAAAGAGCAGACACAGATCAGAGTACAGATGGGGTGATGACACAGAGCAGGGTTGTCAAAGAAAGACAGAGCCGGGCAAGGAGTGGTAGTGGAAGTGGTAGTGGTGGGAAAAGAGAAACTCGGGCAGGGAAGAAGCAGAGATTGGCAAGAGATATTGCAGAAGGAACCATGTAAACTACTATATGATGAAAAAGTTACGCCGGATATAAGACCTTACGCTGCCTGTTCTTACGCCCATTTCTTACGGTCCGGAAGCAAGCCGCCAGGGCTGTAACGTGTACAATAACTTGTGGAAACTCTTACCGGTAGTGCTTCTGACCCGCCCATAGGCGTTGCAGCACTGTTCATAACCGGAACATGATGTAGCGAAGCGGCCATGGTCTTTTCTCATATGATTGAACGCGATAGGACAGTACTCAATCCCATCCCTCGCCAGGAAATTATCGTGAATTCACTAGATTTGACACCCGGATCAACTTCGGTTCTATTACCGTATGAGCCATCGAGAAGCCTTCCCGAAGATCCAACGTTACCCAAGGACAGCGCGGCAAGTGTCATCTTTAGCACTGGGTTGTGGGTAATTATGGAGGGCACACGGACCATTCTGCGCAGCGCGACAGTGAAAAGTCCTCCGAGCATATTTTGAGCGCCTCTTAGAGTAAGCGGGTGAATTGAAGGACGGGGGGAGAGATTTGGTGATGTAGGATGATTGAGCAAAAACGTGCAGTGGAACGCGAGAACAATGCTGCTGCACTGTGTCTGGGTTGAAAGGTTGACGGGTAGAAGAGATCGTGGAATGGCGGTTGATTTGTTTGTTTGTAATTATATTGCATTCGGCCGCGTAGCGGCCATGGCATATATATTTATCCACCGCCCCCCCCCCCACCAAATCCCAGTCGCTTCCTCAGGGTTTTCAGCCCCTTGGCAAAGTCGCGAAAGCAGCACCCTTTGTAACCTCCGGGCACTTTCCCGTCCCCTCGCAGTAGTCTCTCTACCCGGCTCCCCTAACACCCTACCACTCCGGCCCTCACTGCCGGTTCCCCCGAAATGCAAGACAGTTAGGTAGACCCCCGTTCCTTAGTAACCTGTAGCCCCACTTAGTCGAAATCCTATCAAAAATCCCTCGTTATCATCCCCCAGGGTTTTCATATGAAGTTATCGCAGTGGAATACCCCAACCGCCTGAAAAAAACAGGCAGGAAAGACAGAGTCAAAGTCGAGACTGAAAACTCCCTAGGTCATTCACAGCGCGCTGACCATCGTCGGGCTAGAACTGGTGGGCGGGCGGACAGTTTAGGTCGAGTCGAATCATGTTGTAACTTATCGTATAACTGGCGTAAAATGTTCCGAAAGAAGGCGAGTTGCCCCAGAAGGGGGACTACCGTTCGGTGTCAATGCTGAGTGGTATCGATTTGTCGTTGACGAGGTACACTCACCCGAAGATGAGCGGACACACACGGATGAAGCCAAAGTAAAACCCCGCTCTCCCCCAAAGAGGTGAAAGCTTGGCAAAACCGGGCGGAGAGGATGATTGTCGAAGGTGGTGTACGGTGGTTGAGGTAATAGGTAGTGTGTGCCGAGAAGACAGAGTGACGTACTATGGCCACTATCACCCTCCGTAGAGCTGCAAACTCCAATTCACATGAAGTACAGGTGCCAGAACTGGCTGGCCACCTGTAATATAAGTAGGCGAGTGTTAAAGCCAACACGGTACTATGATTCCGTAGCCATCCACGACATGTAGCAGAGTTGTTATCCGTGTCTCATCCATTACGCGGTACCCGGAGAAAACATCAACATGCAACAGAACAAGAATTTATTGCACTACTGCAAAGCCATAATATCCAAAAAAACATAAATCCCACATTTGAAATTTCGTCCTATTCCGCACTTCAGAAATCAGGGCCAGTATAGTTATCCATACAATTCCCACACCATCCGCAATCCTTATCGCAGAGCGACCAGTCCATGCCATCGCCACCACCACCACCACCGTAGGTATGCGTACCGGCGCGGGAGTAGCCGTCGTAGTAGTCGGAGTAATCGGAATCAAAGTAGTGAGCACTTCCACCACCACCTCCACCTCCATCTCCACCTCCACCTCCACCTCCGCCTCCACCGCCTCCACCGCCTCCTCGTCGTCCTCCCCCTCCCCCTCCACTACTGCCTCTACCTCTACCACCGCCTCTACCTCCACCACCACCACCTCCTCCTCCACCACGGCCGCCACCCCCACCATCACCTCTTTTTGTTTTCTTCGATTTCTTCTTCTTCGGCACCGCGGCCCCGCCTCCCTCACCGGCCATTAACCGCTTCAAAACCTCTTCTGGCGCAACCTTCTCCCCCTGTACCTTCCACACCCTCAACCTTCCCCTCTCCACCGTCACCTCACACGCATCCACCACACTGACAACCCCCAGCGACTTCTCCAACAACGCACAAAACCTCTTCAACTCATTTTGATTATCTCTCTCCCACGTTGCTAAATCCAGTGTATTTGTGCTAACAGTAGCCGGCGTAGTAGTCCTCAACACTCGGACAACATTCGGGGTCTGCGAGATCCATGCTTGCGGGAAGCAACGGGCGAGTCTATGTTTGTTCTTGGAACTGGCGGGTTTGATGTCGAAAATGCTGGTTTGCGGGATTGCGTGGGGCCCACTGCGGGGGAGAAGTGTGAGATTGTCGGTAGTAGAGGGAAAGGTGCCGATGCTGAGGTGGAGGGAGGCAATATCCGGGACTTTTGCGTGCGTTAGTTAGGCGCGGCAGGGGGACAGCAATACATACGTGTGTCTGCATCTTGGGTCTGCCCACTCCCTCTTCCCCTCCCCCCACCCGACGATACTTTACTCGGCAAATACCCACCGCACTCAAACTCGACAGCACACCTAATCCCGCCAAACTCATATCCCGCAACTCTATAATGCCCTGTACTCCCAGCCATCGACCGTTCCCACGTCGTATACTCCTCCCCAAATTCTTGCGCAAACGTTTCCTCTTCACTTACCACCCCGTCTTTTTGCCGCAAGAACACTGTCTTTCCAACAACATTGCATGTGAACACTGTCCTCTGCGGTTGTCTAGTCGTAAGGAGCGTGTAGAGACTCAGGAATGTCTTGCGAGAGGTTATAATTGCGGGTGCGGCCGGAGAGGTAAGGGTGAAGGAAGGGTTCTGTGCTAGGAGGGCGAGGAGGGTGGGGAGGAAGGGGTATCGTTCCTGCCTAAGGGTGGTGACTGCGGGGGGGTTGAGAGGGCGGGGTGATACTGGGGGGGACCAACGAGGCGGAAGACCTAGAACCGGTAAGCTGGGCCTCGGAATCAGGGAGGTATATACCAGGAATGAGAAGGGTGGAGTTGGTAGTGTGATTGTAAGAGGCTTGAATATTGTAGTTGGATATAGTGGCTGGACGGTCGACTGGTTGTAGCGAAGACAGATTGAGATCCAGGATTGGAGCGGAGGTTGACATGGCGAAGGTGAGAGGATGGTGGTGGGTTTGAGAAGTGGGGTTGCGGGGTGGAGCGCTTTTATTGGTCGCCGGTCGCTGCTTGCGGAATGTGCATGATTCAATTGTACAGTAGTTCCGTATGAGATAAAGCATGGTTCTCAGCAGCACAGTAGCCATACACACATACCTCCAATGTATTACCCACCGAAAGCAGTGGAGATTGATAACGTTGTGATATTGAGCCAAATTAGCGCTAAACCGCCTCTGATACCGCAGCCCACAAGCGCCAGTAAGCGCGCTAACTACACGTCTCAGGCAGCCTAATAAACCATCATTGTGTCACAATAGCAACGACCGAAGCCGCAGGTATCTAAAGCATATGAGTCCTAATCACTACCATAATTACCCGTTGGTGGTGGTTGACGTCAAAACCCATCGAGCTATCGTTGTAGTAGGTAGTAGGTATTAGACCAGTAGTGGCGGTAGGGGTTAGCAATGGAATGGCAGCTCGAGGATATGAATCGACCTAGGACTTTGGAGCTCTACTCTACGGATGCTGATGGCCAGGGGTACCTAACAGGCTCCTTTCTCTCTTATTGTGCTCATGGGTAGCTATTATCTGATTATCTATTAATTATTTGTTATGTATACGTGACTTAACCTTTTCACTCCCTTCCCGCGTTTCAATCCCTTCCCCTCTCTTCTACACCGCCTAACGTTCTATCCATCTTCCCTCTTCATTTAATTCATACATCGGCATCATGGCTCAATACTCGTCACTACCGACCAACCTAGCCTACCTTATCACAAATCCCTGTACGCTATGCCCTTGGTCGACGCCTCTTCATGATCAGTGGTCCATCACCGCACGATTAAGTATAGCGCTACAAGATTCGCAAAAGCCTAGGCTTCCTCTGGTATCTGGTACTTTCTTTCGTTTGTTTCTGAGTAGCAATAGGATCTTATTGACACTGGAGTGCTTTCAATGTGGAATCGAGACGGCAAAGGTTTGTTACAAAGACCGAAATTTCGCTAAGCTCCCAACGACTGGGACAACAGCAACTTCCAATTGCTTATTGGGCTCTATCGAGAGAGGATCACCACCCGTCTCACTTATTAGTGTTCCTAATTAGTCAAGCCGGCATAATCCGGAAGCACCTAACAGCCCAGCGGCTAGTCGTGTCGCTCGCTATGCTTGTGGAGTTCTGCGATGGTTTCGGATATGAATACTACTACCCGGTGCACTCCTCGAAAAGCGTCTTACATCAGTGCAAGAGATTTATGATCATGTCAACAAGGACTCCCTACGTCTATTAGATTCAGATATCTACGACGCCACAGCTTATGAGGTTTATTTTATTTGGAGGATTATCCCAGCAGAGATCGACTCTAACTAACGATCAATCTAATCAGTAGTTGACTGTATGCTCCCTGGAGTGCTGGACTCCGCCTTTCCCTCTTCAAAAGCACCAAACTAATTCCCGAGAGCTAAGAGTATGCATGGAATCGATTGCCGCTAAGTTTAGTCGCCACTGGGAGTTGATCGCCGCTGAGAGTCGGTCACTGTTGGAAGCATGTAGTCGATTGTTACTGAGAGTTGACCCCCGCTGGGGGTCGATCGCTGCTGGGGAGTATGTAGTCGAGTGTACCTAGCACCATGGTGTCAAGCCGCGATTCAAGCGCACCGTCGAGTATGCCTGGTGGTGTGGAGTCGAGCACGTCTAGGAGTATACTGTCGAGTATGAGTATGGAGTTAAGCGCATGTATGCTAGACTGTAATACAACACTTTATGCATGTCGACGTGAATGACACTGGCATGTCGACGTGCCGGCGTATTTTGACCATACTCAACTGCATACTCCCCTGGATCCAGTCCATTCCAAGAATACAAAATTGGGCACCGCTCGAGAAAGGCTCAGTAGATTCGCATTCCTCTAGGGGCGGCGAAGCCGCCATCAGTGCTTGTAGATAGTATAGTACATAAATTGAAATCTCTGGTTACTTCTCCACTCCCCTTATCAATGGCAAGAGCAAAAAAAAGAAAACTCCAGTTCCTCCCTTCATCCGCCTCATCAATGACTAGAGCAAAAAAAAATCCAGTTCCTCTGCCACATCAGCATCTTCAATAGCCATAGCAAAAAGTGAAGAAGAAACAAATCCTGGTTCCTCCGTCCCTCTACAAAATCCCTCGCCAGACCCAGTCCTTTACGTTCTTATTCATCGCGTCATCTGAAAGCCTACCAAGAGGCTTTGCCCCTGGTTCGTCGGTCCATCCGTACACTATATCATCTCCTTCCTGCAACAGCAGAAGACCAGAGCGGGTGATGAAATATCGAAGGGATGCGTTCCGGCTCCCAATCGCCATATGTCGCCACAAAGAAAATTGGAACCTGTATTGATTGCATGTGTCAGTGTATCTCACGATGTAGGTTGGACGGGATTTAGAATACCAAGCCGGCCGTATCCTCTACAAGCCGCTCGTCCTGGGAAATGTAGCACCTGAGCTCATGAAGACATTGTTCGATCGCAATGAGACTCACGGCGGGGACATCTGCAGACCATGTGATCAGTGTTCCTAACCGGCCCGGCCTCTATTTCCCGGCCGCCACTAGCGTAGGCTGGCCAAGCCTGTAATTTAAAAGCCGGGCTGGCCTGCAGATATCTGGCGGCCGGCCTGCATATTTTCGAGGCTGGCATAAGTCTGCATGGGCCTGCATATATCTGCATAAAATTATAAAAGCCACGGATATCTGACTGCTGGCCTGTATATATGCCTGCATCGGCCTGCATAGGCCTGCAGAAAGCCTGGAAAGCCTACATCGAACTGTTTCAAACCCTGCAAAGCCTTCGACAGGTGCAGGAGTTGCTCAGTGCATTGGAAAAGCGCAAGGATTGATCACGGAGATGGAGCTTGAGGGAGAGGACGAGCATACTGTGGCACGCATACTGTAATGGCGTGAGTAAGAGATGGATATGGTATGCAGACTGCAATAGCGTGAGCAAGAGAGAGTGGAGATGGCACGCAGACTGCTGTCGTGGGTAAGAGAGTGAGTAGGAGATGAATGGCACGTAGACTGTAATAGTGTGAGTAAGAGAGGGAGGAGATTGCACGCAAACTGCAATGGCGTGTGTTTGACTTTGGTATTCATTTTCATTTTGTAGCAGTTGTGTTTAGCGCCGTACCAATGAATTATAACTACTTGTGGTGGGAGAATGTTTCATTACGGCGTAAACAAATTGTTTTAATCTTGGCGGCCCGCAGGCTATCTGGAGACCGGCCGGGCCGGGCCGCTTAGGAACACTGCATGTGATAGATTGGAGAAGTTATAGCTCTAGTTCAGCGCGAAAGAGTTGAGGAAGCAAACGCCGACGACGTCCAGGTTTCCCCGGTCGACTTCCCGTACCCATTCGTCCCATCGTGCCAGGCAAGGTTGGCAAACTTCCTCTAACCTAAGGGGGAGCGAAGACCTCTGGGATCGCTTCGCAACCGGATGGGCAAGCGACCAGATCGCAATGTGGCCGGAGTAGATCAACAGAATTGCTGTCTCCAACACCTCTTCGGAGCACTGTCGTGGGCCCAGCTGTGTTGTGATGATAAAATTGAGCTTTCGTTCCTGCCAAGCATGCTAGGCCTGGTCGAAATCCGCTCGATCCTGATTCGCACAGCTCATACTCACCGCAGGCATGGTCGCTGCCTTTTTGCCGTTGACATCTTGAGCACAGATCATCCATGACAGGGATCTCGGGTCCGTCCGATGTGAAAGTCGAATAATCTTTATTAAGTGCAACGTCGCCTCTTCGAAAGTGCGAGACAGATCGATAAGTCAGTCACTAGCCAGCATAGTGCATCGGCCCCTCTAAGAAGGTGCCCAGGTGTTTCCAAACCCGTGATTCCTAAGGGCAACCACGCTTGCTCTGTCAACTACGGGATCACCAGTGTTGTGATCACTCGATGTGCCAGCAGCGAGAAGGGGAGCATCAGCTCGTTCAAGTAGGCGGCGGCAATCAGGCACCGGGTTTGCAGTTGCGTGCAGATGTTCGAAAACTTCAGATGTTGTGCTGGGTCGAGATCCATAATAGGAGTCCACGCCGGAAGAGGTGATGGCGTCATTGGCGGCGGTGTTGACTTTAGGGACCGCATACTCTAGCATTAAGTCAGAAAATACAGCTAAGGCTAGTTACTAGGAAACACAGACTGTGTCACCCAAGTACGGGACTATGGGGAGTTTTTCAAGCCTTCGTTTTGAATCCCGTCATGCTCGGTGTGTTTATTGGAGCTTCCTTCGCTTGATGCATCGTGGAATGCATCGGTTGAACCGTCATCTGAGTCTGGACCAGAACTTGTTCCGCTTGAGGACTCCATTGGCAGTCTTTCTTCTGAGCAATCGGCATTAGTCCCTCGGCTATGTTCATCTCTTCCGCACTCGGTTTTAGATGTTGACTCCATGATCGACACTGAAAAGGTTCCAGCCTCCTTGAGCGAAACTTCGGTATCGTTTGGGCGTGAAACCTTGATGATATTTGGGTTTGTAGGAGTTAGTTGTGACACTCTCGCAATCGGGAATTTTATTTAGCTGTCATTAGAAAGTTGAAAGGAAGAGAAAAGTGAAGAGGAGCTGCAAACTTGTGTGATCTATCATCACACATTCCTGCTGATAGAAACCAGGAGAAGTGACGTTAGCAGTTGAGGGTGGAAGGTGGGGGAGATGGTGGAGGAAGGTGGAGGATGGGAATAAGATAGAGAGGAACAGTTGTGGTGTTGTACGAGGAATATGATCCTCAAGATAAGATGGAGAGATCAGATAGATAAGTTTAGATGGAGATGGCGACGTGAGACGTTATGCACTGGCATACTCTATGTGATACTCCCGGACCCCGTAAAGCACACTGTTATCGGGGTTTACGGCGCCGGCCGCAGGTGGCGAGTATGGTGCATCTGGCCCCAGACCTGTAAGTCGGAGGTTGCCAGCAGTGACACCAGCGACCACCAGTATCTACATTTGCAATTTTGCGCACAAGCTGCCAACTCCTCTGTAACAGTCAATAGCACTTACAGTTCCATAGTGTAACAGTAATTTTACTTAAGAGTGAATACAGTATGATTAAACAACAAAACAACAACAGTAATTTTACTTCTCCAAACATTAAATAATGTGTATATGGACAATGAAGTAGGTAACTGATCGTAAGATAAAGTTTGAGCTGTTCACTAAATGAGGTTTGGACTTTCCTTTGTCCCGTTCACCAGCCCTCCAAAAATGTCCAACTTATAGGATTGGGACCAGACACACCATCCTTTATATGCTACATACAGATCATATTCTCGACTAGTATTACAAACATTAAATTATGATTGTGTACAGAGCGAATACCGCTTTTCGCGATCGATGGGTCTGCACTCATATTAATCAAGCCCTGCATGCCGCTCCACCTAGTTATGGCCGGGGATGTCTGTTGGATTAACTTTCCAGCATACATCATGAGCATCTGTAATCTCCTGGACCATCTTCCACAGGTGGGCGATAAGTTGGAGCATAGGGCTGATGATCAGTCTTGGTATTCGAGCACCCGTTCACCCTGCATAGACAGACAATATCTGTATCACAACATGCCGTAACTATCTATTAACCAATTTTTTTTGTTATATGCCACTTTTTCAATGTTTTGCAAACGAAGGTGAGATACAATTACACCATGGAACCTTCCCTCAAACCAGGATTTTGTGCTTCAAACGGACCGGGAAAGTGAAAGTGAAAGTGCTGTTTTCTTCCATGTGGCATCCTTGCAACCCTACCGTCAGGTCGGTGTAACAAATGCATATCATGGGAAGTGGGGATCATGACAAGCGGGGAGAGGTTTGATATACTGGTCTCAAAACTGTGTCCACTACAATTTCCTGAATTCCCAGGCCACGTGTGATCTCATAAACTCTTTTGAACTCTTTACTTTTTAATTCAAAATGACTTCTTCGGGTGCCAACCGTCTCAACGTATTTGTGATTAGCACAGATTCTGCGCCTTATACTCAGTAGTGAAATAGTAGTCAATAAGAGGAGCTCATTCGCCTCAACGATTATCATTTATGGATCCATGACCCCGTTGTTATCTCTCGCAAGATCAACAACATTGATGTCTTCCTGGTCTCTAGCAACCATTATGTTTACTGGAAAAACTGGGATGGCGTCAACTGGCATAATGCAATCAAACTCACTGCAATTGCCAAGGCTGTGGGCCTACCAGCGGTTCCAAGCCATTAGGAAATAATTGACGTTTTCTTCGTAAGAGATAATCATACCCTCAAGTACTATTGCTACGAAGGAGGATGGTACGATGCTGGCAACTGCAGCGGTTTCTGGATCCACAACCCCACAGTAGCCTCAGCCAGCAGTAACCATTACCAGGTATTTGCGACTGGCATGGACTCGTGCTTATACTCGATACACACCTCCGACAACACACCACACCACCTCTTAGTTTTGCCAAGACCGTTATCGTCCAATCAAATCTATCATCGTCAGAAAACTTCGGCTTCGGTTTTCAGCTGTTTTCCACGAATTCAGTTACCTAGGAGCCAAAATGAGTCTCTTCGGAGCAGCAAAGAAGACCACGACTTTCCAGAAGGCCAAGGAAAGGTTGGATAAAATGATGGCCGATACTAGCGATAGTAGCCAAGCACAGACGGTTTCCTCTGGAATCGGAAAAATAATCGAACTACAGCGAAGGGAAGGGTCTCCGGACCCAGATGGAACAGCTACCACTTCGGAGATCGCAGCGGCGGTCGAAGAACAAAATGAGGAAGAAGGAGGGGGTCAACCTCCCGCGATCACCCTACCAAGGGATGTGTTTAATCAGGCTGTGAGGATTCATAACCAGCAAGCCCGAGAACAGGGACACCCTAGCCAGATGGTGTCCCCAGCGTATTCTGTTAATAGAGACTATGACGGAAATAAACTCGAGAAAGCGACGGTGTTTACGATTTCAGACGGTTCGGACCTGACATCGCCACCACCAACTACGAACTACGGAGGAAGCGGGATTTCGTTCCCAGCGGAGACTCCGAGAGAAACAACAGCGTATGAGGGAAGCATTGTGGCTTTCCCACCGAGCGCTCTGCCCATGGATCCCTTTTCGACCCCAAGGCTCAGCGGCTCCGGAGGAATTATCGCCCGGAAGTATCTTCAGTCGGAGGAAAATACCAGCCAACATACGAGCGAGGATAATGAGGAGGGGGGGATGGAAGAGACCCGGAAAGTCTACACACCCATTCCGAGAAAATTCGAAATCAGTGAGGACAGCGAGGTTAGCAATGAGGCGATGACAGAGGTGGAGTGGAGGGACGAGGAACCCTACATGACGCCAACGAAGAGGGGCAAAAAGCGCAATAAGGGGAAGGGAGTCAGAAGGCCGGAAACGCCCGAACGACCAATCCCGAATATGCCGCAGACGCCAAGCAGGAGAAGGTTGGAGGCTGATTGGGCCAAGCCTGCAGAGGAGTTGACGAATGAGAAAGGATGGGTTAATCTGGAGGCCTTTATTGGTGAGTATCTTCGGAACACTAATGGGTTGAGGGATTTTATGGTCGGAAGAGAGGAGTACGACGTAAAGTATGCGGAGTGGTGTGGGGAACAGGCGAACCACATCGCAGCAAGACAGAACCATACTGATGTGGCGGTGACAAGCACGAGAAAAATTAGTATGGAGATTAAAGAGCAGATCAAGCGGAGTCGGGAAGACGACGAGGCTAGAGCGGAGAAGCTTGATGAGAGATTAAGCAAGATGGAGAAAAGATTGGCCAAGATCGCACCGGTGAATATGGCCAAGACGATTGAAAATGCAATGAGTGCTTGCATGGAAAAGATGGTGGATCAATTAACCGAGAGGGTGGTTACAAGATTTGAGGATATGGCTGAGGAGAGCCGAAAGAAGGAAGAAATCCGAAGGGGGAAACTGGTAGAAGCCACCCCTGAGGAGGAAGAGATGAGTGATGTTGAATTTGAGCCGGGAGCGACATTTTCGGAGGCAGAAAATAAGAAGGTGGAGAGAGCGATCTGGGTCGAGATGGAGGTGGATGAGCCAGCGTTGGAGCAATCCAAGCATGCGCCGGTGATTGCACCCGGAGGAGTTAGGCAGGAGTTTCTGCGTCTGGAGGTGGGACAGGTTACGATCCTGAAGAAGAAGCCGGTGGTGCCAGCGGTACCACAACAAAAGAAGGAGGCGAAAAAACCGGAGGTACAGGAGGTACCAAATGGACCAAGGGCTGGGACCAAGAAGCCGGAGGTTAAGAAGCCAGAAGAAAAGAAGAAGGAGACGTGGGCGCAGAGAGCGGCAGCCCCACCGCCACAAAAGAAACAACCCGGACAAGCACAGCAACAACAATGTCAGGGTGAAAACAAGAAGAAGGGGGATGGCTTTACTGAGGTGAGAAGAAGTCAACAGAAGGAGGAGATGAAGCCGGTCCCCCCAGGACAGAATTCGATGGAGAAAAGGAGAGTCACCTTTAAGAGGGATAATGGACTCCCTCTTTCTCAAAAAAAAATTTGGATATTTCGTCGGAGGTGAATAGAGCACTTTTTGAGGCGAAGGTCCCACATTTCGTGCGCATCCAAGGGGTTACAAGAAATACCCGAGGATGCCTATCAACAATTACGACCCCTGGAGCAACGGCAGAGATGCTAATTAAGTACAGGGAAGTGGTGATTAGGGCGGCGAGAAGGGTGGACACAGGGATTGTGGACATCGAGACGAGCGAACTCTGGGAGAGAGTGAAGATGCACGGAGTCAATTTCGACAGGTATTTGGGGAAGAAGACCGGAGGAGGGCTGGAGAAATTGAGGTCAGAATTGCAGGCTGAGAACGAGGGGGTGGTGTTGCCCCTTGCCATCAGCTGGATTGGAGGACCAAAGGATGTGCAGAAGAAGAAGGTGGAGGGGAAGAAAGCATCGTCGGTTGTGTTTGCGGTCAAGGGAAGTAAAATGGCCGAGAGAGTTTTGAAAGGAGGGCTGAGAGCGGCGGGGACAAAGTATGAGGTGGAGAGATTTGCGACCGCCGGACCAGATTCCTTTTGCGGAGTTTGCAGCAGATGGGGACATATTGAGGCGAAGTGCGGGGCTTTGAAGATGCCGGCTTGCATGTTGTGTGCAGGAAGACATCTGACTAAGGACCATAAGTGCAACGTGGTAGGTTGCAAGGCTAATGCAGGACAGAACTGCACCCATAATGTTGACAAGTGCGTTAACTGCAAGGGAAATCATATCGCAAAGGCCAATGTTTGCGTTAACAAACAGGAAGCCATTAAGAAAGCGAGGGAAGAAAGGCGAACCTGGAAGGAGAGAGAGGGGGAACATCGAAATGTGACAACAGATCAGCAGAGGAAACCGGCGCAAGTTGAGGATGGGGGACCCTCCACAGCAGAAGCCGAGAAGAAAGTCGGCAATGATGATGAGCCAGAAGATAAGGAGCCGGAAGTACAAGTTGTTTCGACACAAGTGACGACCGAGCCAAGCTCCAGCGCAGGGATCCCAGAAACCCCCATGACGTAATGGTGAAGTGCATAATGCACAATTGTGGGAGGGGGTATGATGCGACGATGATTGCGTTGGAAAAGGGAATTGTTTGGGGGGCTGATGTTGTGATGATGCAAGAACCGGTGGTGGAAAAGGAGGGATACAACATTAGTCACCCAGGATATAGATTGGTCAGGGGAGGAAGAACTATGACCGCGATAAGAAGAGATACGCACCTGGAATTTTCGGAAGTGGATATGGGGGGAGACGGAGATGTACAGGTGTTTGATATAAAATATCCCACGGGGAGAGAAATGAGATTGGTGAATGTGTACGATCAGCTGAGACAGGTGGAGGGGGTGAGAAGTCAAGGCAGGCCGGCACAGACAGCAAGATGGAGGGAGATTATGGGGCGGAACAAAATCCTGTTAGGAGGAGATTGGAATGCTCACAGTGACAGATGGGACCCGGAATTCCCACCAAAAAGAGATGAAGTCTTTCTAACGAATCTTATGGATGAGTATGAATTGACGGATGTTACTGATGGGGAAGCAACCCATACGAGCATGAGAAATAGCGAAATTTCGAGATCGCTAATAGATTTCTTCATAACGAAGGCCGGGATGGCCGACAATTTGGAGATATCTACAGATTTGGCAACTACTTCGGATCACGCGATTGTGTGTGCCCACCTAAGATGGGACGAAGGGGAGGGAGTCAAAGTATCGAGAAAGGTTACGGGATGGGATATTGATGGGCTCAAGTCGGAGGAGGAAAAAGAAAATTATGAAAAAGCACAAAAAGAGTGGAAGGATAAGAGCTCAAAGAGACCCGTTTTGACCGAAGAGAGCAGCGAAGAAGATTTACAAAGGGAAGCTGAGTGGATACAGCGGACTTTTGCTAATCATCTTAACAGGGGCTGCAAAAAAGTTAAAGTTTGTGCGAGATCAAAGAGATGGTGGAATAAGGAGATCGAAGAAAACAGAAGGATTTTAGGCTCGTTGAAGAGGGCCAGAAGAAGGGGGGAAGCAACGCAGCAACAGGTTAAAAAGCAGCGAAGCAACATCCGAAGAATAATCCGACAATCGAAAACGAAGATGTGGCAGGATTTTTTGTCCTCCGCAACGAAGAATCAGGTATGGCAGGCTTTGAGGTATACAAAACCGGGGGGCCAGCAAACGACGAAGGCTTTGAAATCCAGGGATGGAGTGGTGGCGGAATCCTGGGAGGAAAAGGCAGAGTTGATTAAAGAAGAAGCGTTCCCGAAACCTTTGAAGGGTGTGGAGAGAAAGGCCCAAGAAGAGGGAGGAGGAATGTGGAAGAAGATTACTGATGAGGACATCCGATTGGCTCTGTTCGATCAATCAGTAAAGAAGGCTCCCGGTCCGGATAGACTGGGGTTTAAGGCGATGAGGTTATTGTGGGAGTGGGATGCTCCGAGAATAATTGCAATCGTCAAAGTTACGTTTAGGTTAGGAATACACCCAAGAGTTTGGAAGGAAGCGAGGGGGGTGGTTATACCAAAGCCGAATAAGCCAGATTACGGAGTCGCCAAGGCATATAGGGTGATTACGTTGTTAAATTGTCTGGGAAAAGTTGTTGAGAAGGTAGCGGCAAATGCAATAGCAGAGGAGTGTGAGCGAAGGCAGCTACTTTATGACGGGCAATTTGGGTGCAGAAAGAGAAGGTCAGCAATAGACGTGGTTGGAAGGTTGATGAAGAGAGTTGAAGAAGCGTGGGGGAGGGGGAATACCACGGCGGTGCTGTTGATGGATGTTAAGGGAGCCTTTCCACATGTGGCAAAGGGAAACTTGATAAAAAGAATGGAAGAAATGGGGTTTGAAGCCGACCTGGTGAGGTGGGTGGAAAGCTTTATGGAAGAAAGAAAGGTGATTATGTCGATGGACGGAAAGGAGGGAGACAGTATGGATGTGGAAACGGGAGTCCCACAGGGGTCGCCAGTGTCGCCAGTACTTTTCGTCATATATCTTTCGGGATTATTCGGCAGAGTTGAAGAAAAAGAGGAAGGGTGCGGAAGTGAGGGCATATCTTTTGTCGATGATGTGGCATGGGTGGTAGAAGGTGAAGATGTGGGGGAATGCACACAACGACTGGAGGGATGCGCTAAAGAAGCACAGATTTGGGCGAAGGAAAACGCTTGCCAGTTTGATGTTGAAAAAACGGAAGCGATTTTGTTTACTCGAAAGAAAAGCAATAAGGAACCGAAGATGAAGGCCAAGATAAGGGTCGGAAGTCATGAGGTTCCATACAACAAAGAAGCGACAAAGTGGTTGGGGGTATGGCTGGATAGTATGCTTACTCTGAACGATCACACGAAAAAGACCTTCGCGAAAGCAAGAAGAGCGCAAAGTAGGGTGAGATCCTTGATGACGAAGAAAGGATTAAGCCCGGAAGGATGTCAAAGAATTCAGATCGCCGCAGTACAGGCCGTTGCTTTATACGGGGCTGAGTTGTGGTGGAAGGGACAGAAA
>Ga0307514_10001955_pt1 | contig 22516 bp, 25 predicted proteins | sample 16_EM_MG_FD_203088 | JGI IMG/M metagenome (GOLD analysis project Ga0307514, IMG submission 203088) | Populus trichocarpa ectomycorrhiza microbial communities from riparian zone in the Pacific Northwest, United States - 16_EM | ecosystem: Host-associated > Plants > Roots > Unclassified | place...
TTGTTATCCCGCCCGCAAATTGGTTATACCGGACGCTAGTCTAAACCGGACGGGACCCTTGGGATTTATGCAGTCCGGTATAGCAAGGTTTAACTGTATCCACCCCTGTTACATAGCTCCGGAAAGCCGAAGCATCGGTCCTCATCCCATCATCAAGCAGTTGAATCCCAGGATCTGACGGATCCCGGCTTCTGTCCACTCCATTCACTGTATCCAGACTGCTGTCAGAATCAAGCACTTGGTAGCAATACATGTCACTAAGACACTACCTTGCGATGGGTATTGTTGTCTCGGAGGATCTTGATGCGGAGGGTTTATGTTTCTCGCACAAGGCTTTTTTTTCATTCCCATGGTCGTTCTGGCCTTGACTGGGCAAAGCTACTTGGAAGTAATTTGATATCACATTATAAGAGACTTCCTGATACGGGGTTGTGCTACTAGACTAACTTCACTGTAAACTGTAAATGCGCCCATACATAACAGTAAGTAAACAGTCTCTGCCAGACACTCCTCCTGCTCTACAACGGAGGAAATACTGCCTCGCTCAAAACCCATGACCACTATTCGTATCATTAAGTTCCCAATAGCCCTGACCTTCATAACAGTTTTTGCTCTATGATACACGTTGGCATGAAATCAAAAGCTACTCCGTTTCCTTTTTGTATTTGAGAATCATGACATGCCACAAGACGGAATGAATAAAACGTACACCTAATGAAGCTGTTACCTTACAACAAAACGTGACCATCAAGACTAAAAGATAAACCCCAATTTTTTATGAAATAAGATCAACAGACGAACTCCGATGATTGAAACGACTTGGAGAAGTAAAACAGTGGAAGGAGTATGAGAGCCGTAATAAAAATTATCCAACGAGTAGAAATCCAAGCAAAGGATGACTTCCCTACTGATAGATGGTTATTGTGCATCTTCAAGCCAGGGGTAATTGTATAGATGCAGGAGGGATTACACCTGCCTGATATATAGTGTCCAACCTTGGGCAAAATATTCTCAATCCGTGTCCTCAGGATTAACTCTGATCAAGTGGCCAGCCAAAGCTCTGACCCATTGCCCAACCTCCGGGCTATTCTTGACGAAGTCTAAGTTCCAGAACTCGTACTTTTGGCTCTTGATCAAGTCCAAAAGAGTGATGATGACTCCCCAGGGATGTGGGCGATGGACGATCAGCCTCTCAAGGAGGACCCGCGTGACCTGCTGCCTGATATCTAGCTCACTAGGGTGCCCTTGGGATTGATTGAAGAGTCCTAATAAAAAGGAACTGAAGAAGCCAGTGTGACTATTAGGGTCACGAAGGTGGTTTGCGATGCTGCTTAATAGATAATAGCGATCTATCAGACGTTAGTAAGGCCAGTCCATTATATTCGTCCTATCAGATTCTTACCTTCGATGCTGAGATCGAACCCTAATCTCATCAATATCATCGCTGGCATCGACTGTAGTTGCGTAGCTGGTTCTGAGCCCATCTCAGTTGCACTCATTCCCAAATACAAGACAAGCGCATTCATAATGGGAAGATTGACTGCGTATTCAATACCAGTATGCGTCTGATATGGGGTTTCACAGGCAGAAATGATGGATTTCAAGATATCCTCATTGAGGGACGTCCCATTAATCGCCATTTGAAGGAGTTCATGGAGCCCAGTATCTCGCAGTGTTTTGAATACATCACCAGAAATGCGTGGCGGAACACGCATCTCAGCCAGCAACTCAACTTTAAGGTTTTGTCTGAAGGGGTCCGGGACATCTGAAGTTGATTGTGGATATGCGCTCAAAATCAGGTTCCGGAGCTGTACACAAGCCGGTGGAATGGCCTCGCACAAGAGAAAATGATACTGGGCCAGGAATTCGGGAAAGTCATGGTGGAGAATCAATAGTGTCCTTAAGACGCCTCTGTACAAGATGCGAACTACCATTGGAAGCTCTGGCTGATTCAACAACCGTCCAAGATGCTCCAGTACTGTCTCCAGAATGGCAACATACTCAGCCCATCCCTGATTCACGATTGTCAGTACAAAGTCTGTTTCAAGAAAAAAATGCGGGGCGACTCACAGTTTGGTTTGGCAAACTAAGCATTTGGGGCATAAAAAACCGATGTGACACGATTGTGATCCAACACAGCGTGAATGCTGGGAAGTGGGCAGGCCGAAGGACCAGAAAGCAATCACTGCCACGGAGACATAAGTATATTAATTATTCAGTTGAGAAGGGTTGCACATACCGGAAAGTAAAAAGTATGCCTTGGTTGTAGGGCTCGAGGTCTGCTTGTGCTTGTTTAAATTCATACAACAGGGTAGAAAAGAGGCGGAAGAAAAGCTTTTGAGGGAAGCCATCTCCACTAGTCTCATAGTAATGATTAAACAATACGATAATCAGGGACAAAATCGACCTGAGCAGCCCGGGCTTTGTCAGGGTGCCTTCTTCCTCTTGGTGGTATTTGACCATTGTCACAATGAATTTTGCCAATGCATCAACAGACACATAACCTTGATCGGCTCGGGTATCCCGGATACGGCCCTCTGCTTCTACTGCCTCATATTCAGCAATGCCTACTTCTATGCAGGTTCGAAGGAAGGCTGTAATAGATGCAGTATCTCCCAATACGTTGAGTTGGTGAAGCTGTAATACAAAGGCGGCCAAACTCTTTTCATTGGTCTGAACATGGAGGTATAGGCGGACCCATTCTGAAAAGATATAGCGCATCTGGTAACGGTCTTCTGCAATATGTTCAAGTGGTGTAGCGACCTGGAGTTCATGAACGAGGGCCTGTGCAACGCTATGTGACGGCTCAGCGGCAAGTAGCTGGCCCACTGCAGCAACGCTTGAGGCGAAATCGCATCGATATGCAATTGGATGGTCTGTAGATACCATCTCGCGGATCAGGTCTGACAGAAACTCTACTGAAAGCGGCTTCCTGGCAAGAATATGACGTGCCACTGAAACATCAAGATGGGACAGGGACAAGAGGTTGCGCTTCACAAGCATAACGGTGACAGGGACATTGAACATACGCTTGCGGGACGCACCGTTAGCAGAGATCAAAGGTACACAAAAAGACAACTCACCTCATCATCTTGGGCCATCAGCCATGTGACAACTTCCTTGTTCGTGGTAGATGACATCTCACAAAGCTTTTGCAGTAGTATGACGAAAGCTTCCATCTGGAGGCGTTTCAGGTTTAGAGTATCCGTATACAGAAGATTGCATATCAGTTGTGCAGCTCGTACAGGAACTTGGACGGTTCCTGCATTCTGTGCGATCTCGATAATGCTATTCATCTGCTTAAACATTTGGTGATCCTTTGGCATCTCTTCAACAAAGTGCTCTGCCTGCTCCTGAGTAACTTTGCGCATTTCACTCACAAGGATCTGAAGCAACTGACATTAGAACCGTACAGTTAACTTTAAACTCACATAGGCACTTACATTGATTTTGTCAAGCAGAGCTCTTTGGTCGTTAGGGACGGGCGGCTGAACTGGAGCAAGAGACTGCGCCTGTGACTGGCGTGCCTGAGTAAGAGGAACAACAGGTAGCTCTGTAGGTGCAGGCGGAATGGCAATATATTCGTTTAGTATGTCACCACCCGGGATTCGAACGTTATCATTAGGCGCAATCGGCCGAGGGGGCATTGTGGCGAAATTCTCGTAGACCGCCAGCTGCTGTTGAGTGAGCCCACCAGCCTTGAGGCGAAAAGGTTCAGGAAGATATTGCACGGCATATCTGGAAGTCGTTGGGTCGAGGAATGGCTGAGTCGTACGAGATTCACGGTACCTTTTCCGTTGAAGGAAAGCCTGTGCCAGGCTTTCATCGATCTCTGGTATAGCTCGCTCCTGGGCGGCCTTTTCAATGATCTGACAGCAAAGATCGATGTTGTCGTTAACGCGCATACTGATTGCTGGCTCCGGAATCTGCTGCTCTGAAAAACCTTGTTGCACTAAAATTTGGCGAAGATTATTTGCGATGCTCATCCTCAAAGGGTCCTTGCAAGTAACTTGTGCAAGACCTGCTGCTGCAGTCTGGACCAGATTGTGCGCGGCTTTGCGCATCTTCTCCTCATTACCCTCAGTCCCAAAGTCTTTCAGGATGAGCTGCGTCGTGGAGATACTGGCAATTGTGACAGACCTTTCTACAACTGGGGTGATTATTTCCCTAATGGCTCGATCAAGGGCAGCCTGCATGATGCGTCGGAGCTCGGGGTGTTGTATCAACATCGGAAGTGCAGAATTGACCTGGATTTGATTGGCGAGATTAGGGAGTTTTGCAGTCATTGTAGTGGGCGAGAAGCGCCCATGTCGCTCCAACTCCAATCCACCTAATTCGTCTGCGAGGTGACCAACAGGTACTATCTCTTCCTCTTTAATTGGTCGTTCCCTGATGTCTGTTGCTGCTTCCACTGACTTAATATCCAGTTCGAGGTGTCCACATAAAAACTCAATCTCAAACTTGGATTGAATCTTGATGTCCGCGTAAAAATACAATTCAGCCAGTAATTTGACGATAGCCATTAACCATGGGTTCGGCGGCTTGAAGACCATAGACTTAGCTGCCTGCTCAAGAACTTTGCAGGTGAATGGAATCACTACAAGGAGTCGGTTGGTATCATATCCCTCAAGTAGAAGATCTCGAAATGATATGTTTTTGAATTTGATGGGCTTATCCCGTGCTATAGTCAAGCCACCTAACCAAGATGCCAGATTCTTCAGATAATTCCGTTCTTGTAAGTTTTGCATTGTACCCTCCGAATTGAGGATCCTGATGATGTTGATATAGGTTTCTCTAAGCACCTCTGCCATAAGTCCTTTGTGGTTAAGCTTATCCAGAAGCTCCAAATAGAGCTGTTGATAATTAGGCTCCGTCTTTGCTCGTTGTACCACGAGGTAATCAGCGAACCACTGATGGTGTTGCTCTGTTAATTGATCACAAAGATCCTTAAGTTTTTGGTCTATGTTAGAGGCGGAGAGGTTGTTAAGAATAAACAAGACCTTATCTTGGACTTCTTCCGCGGGTTCCTCATACCAGGAAGGGTCATGAAGAGGTGGATCTGCATGAAGTGATTGAAAAGGAGGTATCGATAAAGGAGCAGGCTCTTGCTCAATAGTCCCATTTTGAAGGTGGGGACTACCATCCTGTTGCTCAACGTTCCCATTCACCGGCAGTTCCGTATGTATCACGGCTTGCTGTCCTCGCTCTCCTGGCTCAGCTATGACTTGTTCGGCTACCCTGTAAACATCGGTCCCATGAAGACCTGGAATGTGCACTAACACTCCACAAAAGCCCCTCCATTCTGAAAACCTGGCGGGAAAGTTCATCAAAGCCTGTAGTCCAAATTTGTACATTGGGTTATCAGCTGGGTGCTTCACGGCTTCCAGAACCATCCCAAGGGCAACATTGAGTGGAATGCCATCGATGAGCTTGTACGCGATGATGCTACCGAAAAGCACTGCTGTGGTGGCTAGAGCACTTAATGGATATGATGGGTAACAATGGTACTCATCAAAGAGCCCATGTACCATACAGGCAAAGAGATCTTGGCTCTCCGGATCATCCGAGTCCTTCAGCCCACGTAAGAATTGGACTATATCTCGGATTTGGATTTCCTGGCTGTAAAGTTTCTTGAACATTTGCTGCATTCGGGAGTCCACTTTCTGTGAAAAGTTATTGCCTTCAGCATTATTTTGAATGATAATAATGTCATGACCTTGATTCATGTTGATCAATCGTGGGTAAGCTTGGACGGTAACCCGTTGAGCTGCAACAATAAGTTGATGCTGCTCAGGGGATGGTTGGATGTTGCTGGTACCAGTCAGTCATGACTCGATTCGTATACGAGCACAAGCAGTGAAGACAAACCTCTTCTCCAAGAATTGCAGAAATGTGTTGACTGGACCTACGCTCAAGCTCACGGTCCGGAGTGGCCCCCCTTCCCTATTTTGAGCACATTCGGCATCCGCCTTGAACTTGAGAAAACGGTAACATTGGAGGGTAAATGGAGCGCCATATTTGACAAGCGATTCTTGTAACCACCTTTCCAAGTTTAGATAGTCTCGGCGTGCTGCTAACGCTGCTAGATCCAGGACGAAGCCTGGTGCCAACTCATGAGTTATCTCAAGTAACTCATTCAAACATCGAATGTCATTGACAATATCCAGTATCCGAGTAAGCTGCAGAGGGTCCCGTGAGTGATAACTGACAAATTGTTGCGCAACAAACCCCTTTTGCTCCTTCCATAACTTCCAGAAGACAAGCTGATAACTCGTGTGGCTGTGGAAGAACAGGTCAAACAATTGAAGCACAAGGTGTTCCAGATTCTGTGACCATGGTTTGGGCATTTGGAAAGCCCCAAAGATAAGGAGCTCTGGAGTAAACTTGGCAGCCCTCTCAATGTTCTTATAGCCATCCTCCCGTACCTCCTGTGGCAGTGTTACGTCGGTACCTAGGTGAAATAGTGTAGCCACAGCTTCTGAGGAAACCAGCTTTTGGGTCTCGAGGCTCTCTGCCAGCGCCTTTATGGCGCTTGGAGCAGACACAAAATCCTCCTGCGTCAGTACTTTGCGGAGGCCTGGCACCTTGGTAACGTCGAAGCGCTCTGGCGGGATTGCCAAGTAGGCTTTGAATATATGAAGTTGAGACATATAGTGAACCCACCTGCCACCCCAAAATTTGGATATGTCAAACTTCGTCGATGATCTCGTAGATGCAGTCCGTAATGCATCCACAACCACGACAAATCCATCAATTTGCTGAATAAGAAACTCCGGCCTGTCAAGACATCCTATAACCGTGTTCCAGTCAAATGAGTCCCCAATATTTTCCGCCAAAATTGCATTAACAAACACCTCCCCATCCCATTCCGAGGGATTGACACTTGTAGCCATCAATGTTAGAACTTCGGCAACTTCTTCCTCAGTGAACTCAACTTTCCACTTCATTCGTAGCACCTTTCTACATGCATCGGCTGAATTGGTACTGGCCGGCCCTGCGGCTTGGAAAATCCCAACCAGTGATTCCTGTTGCCGCAGCTTCTCAATAGGGTCAGTCACATGTGATATCTCATCTGGCAATGCGGAATCTTTATAACGCGTTCTTGCAGCATAAGATAGGCTCAGTTTCGCAGTTGTATCGAAGTAAGCCGTTGATGATACAGAAAAATATTGTTGAAGAAAAAGGGCCAAGGAAGAGGCTCTCATGTCCTGATGCTTGGATGGGTTCGCCAGGATTTCGAGCAACGACTGAAAGGATGTCATGAGAATTTCGTGAGCTATACATATAATCTGGTTAGAAATGGCATCTCCAAAGACTTTCCTCAGACTCGCCTTTAGATTGAAGTTCTGGCTTTGCGCTTGACTCAAAGCCCAGGGCTAGTATGCTTCTTTCTAAACCGTCTAGGTCGAAATGCCTCATGAATACGGAAAGATCGAAATCATGGAAGATTTGGTTATCCAAAGACCCAATGCAATCAGCGAACTTTACCTTCGCTTCCTCTGGTGAATTAGCCAACGCCTTGACATGTTGGATGAGAAGTCGGTATTCGGAAGGATTGTCTGGTTGCTTGCTTATCGGAGAGAAAATTGTATTGCTGTGTGATGCGACTAGGCGCCTGAAGAACTTATGATAGACCTCCATACTACTACTTTCCAGCAGCTGTGCCGGGACTAGTCAGTATATGCCTGGTGAAGCTCTGATGTGAACTCGAGAGTATGGAAGCGACTAACCTGCCGAATGGACCCCGCCTGTTGTTCCCAGTTATTCTCCTTAAGCGTACTGAGGAGCAGATTAACCTGCGCAGTAACAATCTTTGTGAGCGAAGTCCCAGAGGGTTGACCCGTGCCTCCACTTCCGCCCCCTCCACCTCCACCCGTGGCTGCCAACCCTAGTTGTATGTCTTGTGACAAGGCTGGAGGAGACAGAGCTTGAAGCTGTTGCGGATGTGAGGATAATAGACCTGCTTGATGAGATGTCTGCTGCCGTGGTGAAGCCGTTTGAATTGAGTGCTGTTGCGAAGCAGCACCTGTAGACAATGAGGGTGGAAGGGTTGTTTGGTTCTATGAAGCACGTGGTTAATGGGGCACTATGCTTAGCGGAGCTCGAAGGAGCCGTGATACATACAATTTTCTGCAGTAGATTTGGGTGAAGGAGGTTGTTAGATATATTGCCGATGTTGTGTTGTGAGTGGTGCTGATTCGATGGCGAGCCTTGCGATGTAGATTGCGGTGTCATTCTATTCGAGACGGACAGGCCTCATTGCTAGATGGTACTCTTTCTGCAAAAGTGTAAGTCGGATTGATGTTGACAAGCCAAAGGCAGGAACCCTAAAAGACAGTACGTACACCTAGGCTATTGGAGGGAGTGGGGGGAGTGGTAGATAGTAGTCAGGCAGAGTAGCGTTTGTGGAGGAGAGCGTGCGGATGTATGGGGTATGCGTGGGAGTGTGTGGGGGGGGGGTTCGAATTCAGAAAGGGAAGTGAGGTTGGGCTTGGGAGGTTGGATGATTGACGGCTTAGTCCGTGGCTCTGGCATAAGTACTGGCAGGGATAGAAAATTGGGACTGGTTAACGCTCGATGCATAAGCGCAGCCTTTATGCAGCCTTTCCACTTCACACGATATCAGCTCAATATACGCTCGGCAGTTAGGCCTGAAGAACAGGAGTAATAGAGTAAAACAAGTTCCTTACATCTTGATCTAGAGTCAGGAAATCAGGTCCGTGTTGAGTACTTATGTACATAAATTGGTATTGATATTGGTCAATGCTAATATAGCAACCCAGGCACTTAAAGCCACATGGAGTTTAGAAACTAATGGTGCCCTGTAACGCAATTTGAAATCGAGGCCTTGTATGGAAATGCCTTGCAGTAATAGTTGGCACAATACATACAGTCCAAGTATCCGTGATTATGCGTGATTGGGGAGAGGCTTGTGAGTCTCGTGACTGTGCTATGCGTCGGTCATGTGTGCCTAGTTCATGAGTACTCAGTACAGTACAGTACCACGGTATCTATCCATCAGTGCATGCCTATATATACCTACATGTATCAGGGGGTTACTTACATAAGTACAGTACCTAAATATATTATCACCCCCAGAATTCACACACATACCAGACTGCATACCTGTGAATTGCCTCATCATCTGCTATCTTACTATGCTAACCTCCCCCTGAACAGCTCGGTGTTTACGAGAACAGTGCTAAGCCCACCCGCGCACCAGACTCAGCCCAAGGAGAAGTCCCTAGGCCTTGCGTGCTCCCTTACCGCTTTGAGGTGGTCGCAGACTCCCTCCCCACTCGCTACAGCACTTACTCCACACTCTATTTTGAGGGATGCCTAAATCCAATGTCTCCTCAGCTTCTGCAGACGTATCATGTAGGCCCAGTTATCGAAACGAAGGAAAGGCTAGCTTTCACTGACAGGTGTACTCAGTTGCCAATAATTTTTGGGGCAAAGACGATGCGGGAGTTGAACCACTTATCCAACGTATGGCAAATGCAAAAACCACATGTGATGAGTTGAAGAACTTCTATTCCGGTACGAATATTCGATCTCATTTTATTCCATCTCAGAACATTCCACTGATTATGCGGCATTCACCAGTAAGAGCGACCATCGAGGAGGATTATGCAAAGAAATTACTGTCACTGTCTCGAAAACCTTTCGGAAGTTGCGAGTCTGGTTCTCTCAAAGCGAGCATGGACGTCTTACGAGCGGAAACAGAATCGTCGGGAAAGGCGCATCAAAATGTCGCTTTGGAAATCAAGACAGATTTGGAGGAACCCTTGGCTAGATTTGCGGGAGCAATGCGGGAACGGAGGAAAATTGTCCAAGGAGGCATAGAGAAGCTGTTGAAGGTCAAAATACAGCAGACTCAAGCTGTGAATAAGGTTAGATAGTCATCTCCATTAATACACATGGACTAATGTCTTTTACAAAGACCCGAGATCGGTATGAGCAAGATTGCTTGCGAATTAAAGGGTATCTAGCTCAGGGCCACATGGTTCAGGGCCAGGAGGAACGAAAAAACAAGGCAAAGCTGGAAAAGACGCAAGCATCTCTACAGCACTCGAATGCAGATTACCAAAATGCTGTCAAAGCCCTGCAAGAGACCACTGAACGCTGGAACAAGCAATGGAGAGAAGCATGTGATGTATAGCACCCCCCACAGCTCTAAATTTCGAGTCTAATATGTTTCACAGGTCTTCCAAGATTTAGATGAGGATAGGATTGATAAGCTGAAGTCCAGTATGTGGATGTTCGTCAATACCACAGCAGCTGTGTGCGTCAGCGACGACCAGGTATGTTGAACTCTGCGTTTACATGTGATGAGGAAACTCAGGGTCTATAGTCTTGTGAGAAGGTACGAGTGGCATTAGAAAACTGCGAAGTCGATAAAGACATAACCTATTTCATTGCGGACAAGGGGACAGGGTCTGAAATCCCAGGTAAGTTTTCTTTTGAGTGAACGGAAGGATTCAACTAACATCCGGAAGATGCACCAAAGTACATTAATTTCTCGCGGGGTGATGAAGATGAATGTGACACACGCTCTGAAGCCGGAGAGTCTAGCTACTCTAGGGCACAATTCGCCCGGCCTGGTAACTACCGCAGACCATCGACGGCGAGTAAATCGACTTATTCGGAAGCAACAGAAAATGGCAACAACGCCCGTAGACGTAATTCAACCGACAGCAAGACTGACAGGGATTCGACGCTCGGTAGGTCCTGCAGAAGAGCAACTCCAATTGCAAACACACCCCAGGGTCACTCTTCATCAGAGAAGATTAGGTGAAGAACTCTCTCTGATAGCAGTTTCTATAGGTAGCTCAGGCGTACGCCCAGGTAGTAGCCATGGAACTGAAAGTGAATATTCTGCCGCAACTTCACTGTCGTCTTCTAACAGCGATGCCCCTCGCCGGGGCGGGACGCTCAAGGGCCCATCCTCGAAATACCCACCAAATTCAACTCCACGAGAAGAGTCGGTGCGTGAAGATGACCAGAGCAGCATTGCGAGGAAGCGGGGCTTCTTCACAAACAGCCCATTTAGGAGGAAAAGCAAGTCCGAGAAGCGAGAACGAGAACAGCAGCTCCTTCAAAAACAAATGTATCAGCGTCAGCAGGCAGAACAAAATCAGAACCAGCGTGGACAGCAGCGTATGTCTCAGGCGCAGGTCATGCCCCCTACGCAAAACAACCGAAATTCCTGGGGGCCTGAGTCAGCGCGAGGGTATATTGCCAGTTCCCAGGAGCTTCGATCCCCTACTCGTCAGTCACCTCTTGGTGGTGCAGAGATGAGATCGAGCCCAGAGCCTCTCGACCCACGAACCAGTTTCCAGCTTAATGTAGGCGAGAATGTGTTTGACGTTGCTCCACCAGACAACAGGGCCCCTTCAGAAATCCACTCAAGTCAACGACAGCAGCAGGATCAAAAGCCATCAGGAGAAGAGAGTGCAGAAGTGGACCTTATCGCGCAAGCACTGGCTGGATTGAAGGGTGTTGGAAATACAAGTAGTGGTGGCAGTGTGAGGAAAACCGCGGACAGATATTATGGAATAGCGACCCCTGCACCACCCAGTGCTGGGCCTGGGATAGTAAACGATGGGGCAATGGTGCAGCCGCGAGGTAATCCTCTACCGGCGTACATGGCCCCCAAGCGAAGTGCATTAGATGCCCCTGCCCCAGCGCACACCTCGGCAGCGATGCAGCAGACACTCCGAAAATATCGAAATGATACAGAGTACATGCTTGATGGGCCACCCCAAATGCCTGCTGCCTTGCAAGACGCGCCTATGCGGACTGGCTCAGGGCAAAGCATGAGGCAGCGAGCCAGTACTGTGGGTTATGACCGGCCACCCTCTGCACGAAATAGTGCAGAAGTACCCCGTGCCCCCAGCCCGAATCCTTCCCCAAATAATAGGAGCGTGAGCCCAAGGCCTCAAGGATATGGTGATCCTAGGTACGATGGTAATGTTTCACCCAAGCCGCCTATCGACGGCCGCGGCCCTTCGCCAAATCCCTACCAACAAGCTCAGTCTCGTCCAAGCACAGCACACGCCTATAAGCGTGGTAATGGAGGGATGGAATATTACCAGCAGCAGCAACAGCAACAGCAACAGCAACAGCCACCCCAGCAGTACCAACATGCGCAACAGCAACAGCAAATGCGCCGCACACCCTCCCCAAACCCTATGGCTATCAATCAAGATCTTGTGAGGAATGCTTCCCCCGCGAGCTACAGGCCATACACGCCCAACGCCCAGGCACTCGTTCAGCAGCCACAGCAACAGGCACGACCGAGAAGCCAACACAGTGGGTCATTTTCACAAATGGACGGGCACTCAGGAGTCATTGAGAGTTTCGGCCGAAGGGGAAGAAACAGTTACTATGACTCTGGTACGGCAGGGTATGGCGGCCAGAACAACCAGATGGCTGTGGTGAGGCCGAGGAGCAAGTCTGTGGTTGATGCAGCCAGGGGCGGGTCCTTTGCCAGAGATGGCAGGCCTATTTTGTATTATGGTTTGTAGAAAACATCCCAAATAACATCTTGTGGAAGTCGTAGCGCGCTAACTTATCGGTGTATCTTTTAGCAAGGGCAATGTACACTTATCAAGCCATGATTCCTGAGGAACTTAGTTTCCAGAAAGGCGATACTATGGCTGTGCTGCGAGTGCAGGACGACGGGTGGTGGGAAGCAGAGGTGGTGGGGCAGATGGGTGGTTGGGGTTTGGTGCCAAGCAATTATCTCCAGCAAGCATAGCTCGACCTGTTTAATTTCCCTACAAAGTATTGCTCTCTTTCGTGGCATGTGGACTTCTTCTTTGGATTGTCCAGAGAATATGCACCAGCTGTATACCAACTTTGGAGTTTCATGTTACCAGTTATTTGTTATTTCCCCTACCTTTTTGTCATTTATAACTTGGGTGCTGAGTACTGTGTCAATATATAATGAGCCATGCATGCTATCATCCTTTCCTTCCTACCTATTGTATAATGACCTATGTACAATCTGTGTTGGTAATCTGTGATATTATATCCTCTATAGCCCGAAACTACTGTACGTGGTAGTGGCAGTAGTAGTAGTAGTAGTAGTAGTAGTAGTAGTAGTAGTAGTAGTAGTAGTAGTAGTATGTAGTAGTACCGCATCCACTGGTAAAGAAGACTCCATGTCGCTTTTTAAGAGCTCACGCAGGGAAGTCGATATGCAAGGTCAAAAAAAAGTGGCTTTAACGTGAGCTCGGCCTATGTCTTAAAAAGCGACATGGAGTCTTCTTTCCCAGTGGATGCGGTAGTAGTAGTAGTAGTAGTAGTAGTAGGTGGTGTACATGGTAGTGGTAGTGCTTTTTAATTTAAGTGGAAACATTGAACTAAATTGTAAACAATCATACAAGGATGCGTGCCAGGAAAAAAGGATAATGCATGAAAGCCATTTTTTTTGTCTACGCCTTACCCCTGAATATGGATATGAGGCGACATAAAAGCCATATCAACGATATAGTGCTAAGCCATGCAGTCTTCCGAGAACGCTAATATTCAGTGGTATCCCTTACTTCTTGCCGGACTTCTTGATTCCTCCACCGCCGAGGGGTCCCTTTTGAGCTGCTTTATCTGCCAAAGCCTTCCGCTCAGCAGCCTCTGTACGTATGCCGCCGTCAGCCTTCAAGCGGCCATGATCACACCCCGAAAGGAAAAAAACCCACCCTTCTTCTGCTTTTCCTTGAAGGCCTTGGTCTCTTCATCTTCCTCCTTCTTCTCCTGTAGAGATATTAGTCTCTGGCCTAGGGGATGCCGTCCAGTACTGGCTCTGATGTGAACTGGCCAAATAGGATGTGCCTGCGCACCTTCTTGGGGGCCTTCAGAGGCTTAACCTTTCCACCTGTATATGTAGACAATGAGCTTCGACATTCCCATGAACTTTAGAGTATGGGGGCTGAATGTTGGGAAAGCGTACCAGCACGTCCAGACATGATAAGTATAGTGAGGCTCTTTAGTAATAGATTGGGAAGAGCTGTTTCGTTGTATTAAGGTGGAGCCACATTGGTATAAAAAGCTGTTAGCGCCAAGCTTATGTAACCATGTAAGTTTTCGGATACATCCACCATCTTGCAATTGATCAATCCCTCTGATATCCTCTCGATACTTCAATCCCCGTGTAAACCAGACTACCCCGCGTACCTTGTGCATTTTACCCTATAGGGCATAGCAGCCGCCCAAGGCTATATCATTTCTGTACTGAAGCAGAATATCATCATCTCCGCGGTTGGGCTCTTTCACGACTTTTCTTATCGAAGTCCACGCATTACTGTGTGTCAGGAACATTTGGCTAACGCTACCTCTAATTCGACGTCCCACCGAAAGACTGCTCGATTGAGTAAAAGTTCTTAATATACGAATACCGATTAGCTCCGTCATACTAGGTACATTCAGAAGCAAGTCAGAATGAGTTCAAGCTCTTCCTCGGGTTCATATGATGAAGAGGGGGAGATTATCGAAACAGAAGCAGAGAAGGCATCTCTTTCGCTGCCTTCCGCGCCTGGACATCGCGTTGACCGTCATTCCAGTAGAAATAGAGAGTCATTATCTCCGTCAGCCTACGATGATCGTCCTCATCAGCATCCCGCATATACATCAAGTCGAGATCACTCCTATCAAGACGAAGCCCCCAGTCGCAAGCGACAGCGAAGCGAAGACCACTCCAAATATGATACCCGCCAATTCCGGGTACACTACGAACATCCACCCCCGATCGACCCCCGGAGCAGACCCCGAGTGTCCTATGCCGATATCGATAGGAATGACTCAATAGACACACCAAGGCAACATCAGGCTAAGGAGTATGATGATAGTGATGAGCGTCGTGAGTTTAAGCGTTCTCGTACCAGAAGCAGATCACCACCAAGGGGTCCCCGAGGAGGATATAGTGGTGGACGCGGGGATCGATCTAGCTACTATGACGACAGACGAGATTCAGGGAGATACTATGGCAGTAGGCATGGGAGCATCAGCAGGCATTCGCGCGAAAGATCAGTGAGCGAGCGGGGTGACCCCCTTGTTAGTTCTGAGATGTCAAAGCGGGATACTGAGGATAGGAACAAATATTCAGACAAGAAAAAATCAGAACCCGGACCATCAGCGTTACGAGGCAGCAACTCCAATGGAAGGTCAGTCCAGTCCGTCTCCTTTAGGGACTATGTTGACATATGGGGGAATAGTTGGAATGGGCCACATGGTCAGGTCAAATTGAAAATGGAGATGGAATCAGAAAAGGAGATGGAGAAGGAGAAAGATAAAGCGTCTGAAGTACAAAACGAGCCCATTGATGAAGCTAAATTAATTGAAGAGCGGCGTAAGAGACGAGAGGCAATCAAGGCCAAGTATAGGGGACAGTCTACACCCCTTCTCAACACCCTCTCAATTGATCAGTTTACTCCAAATTCCCCTGCTGCGGAGCCCCCCGTTGTTGGTAAGGCCGATAGTGCCTCGAGAGAAATCGCGGTAGCTCAATCGCCAATGGTATTTGGCACTCCACGAGAAGACTCCCCAGCGGCATTCGATATTAGTAAGGCAGAAACAGAGAACGGTGGAACTGCACAGGGCGAGGCACAGGAGGATGGACCTTCAGCAGCTGACTATGATCCTACAATGGATATGGAAGATGACAAAAAGAGAATGGAGCGGCATAGACAGAATGGTGATGTATCTTCCATTAGCTATGATGAAACTCGAATAAGTGCACAAGATGTTCTTGTTCTTGAATCAGTTATGGAGGGGATTGAGGGAAATGAGGGGGGAGCTGAGGAGGAGAAAGATGACGACTTTGATATGTTTGCTGAGGGTGATGATGATATGTTTGCGGACGAGCCCCCCAAACCTGTGAAAGCTCGGAGTGATCCCAGAAAAGCTGTCCATGTAATCCCCCAGGCTAAGCAACTCGATGCGAGTATGTTGGATAACTGGGATGACACGGAAGGCTATTACAGGGTCATTTTGGGGGAATTGCTGGATGGTAGATATCACGTGCAGGCGAATTTAGGGAAGGGTATGTTTTCAGGTGTCGTCCGAGCAATGGACACAAAGTTGCAGAAATTAATTGCTATCAAAATTATACGGAACAATGAGACAATGTAGGTGATACTATACATTGCTTGCTATATTTCTTCCATGCTAATGCCATTATAGGAAAAAGGCAGGTCAGAAGGAGCTCGAAGTTCTCAGGAAACTCAATGCAGCGGATCCAGAAGATAAGAAACATGTGGTGAGGCTGGAAAGGTCCTTTGAGCATAAAGGGCACCTCTGTATTGTCTTTGAGCATCTTAGGTAGTTAACCTGATCTTATTAGCCTTTCTAGGCCATGAGCTAATTTTAAGTAGTATCAATCTTCGAGAGGTACTTAAGAAGTTTGGGCGGGACGTTGGAATAAGTCTGAAGGCTGTTCGAGCTTATGCCCATCAAATGTTCCTTGGACTGGCATTGATGCGGAAGGCCAACATACTTCACGCGGATCTAAAACCTGATAACCTTCTAGTCAATGACGCTCGGAATATTTTAAAGATTTGTGACTTGGGGTCTGCCTCCGATGCGTCCGAAAACGAGATCACCCCATACCTTGTCAGCCGATACTACCGGGCTCCTGAAATCAGTAAGAATTTCCAATCCATTGTTATTCGTATGTACAGTCCCTGGAAAAAGGTCTTTGATGCATCAGACAGGCCGCACCTGATGCAGGCTGAGCAGGTTGTCTCAGGCGCCAGTTAGGGCTCAATAGCGAGCCAGATGCCCTCTACGTACCCCACTTAGCCCATCTCAATGCTCTTAACCGCGCTCGGGGGGTGTACGCCTGTGTCGGTGATACTCACCCCCCCCCCTGCCTTATGCACCACGAGGGCTTTCTTCCAGGGACTGTATATAGAAACATACTCATGCCTCACCCGAATACCTGCTAACAACTTACGATTCCTAGTCCTCGGCATGCCATATGATTTCGCCATCGATGTCTGGTCGATTGGATGTACCCTGTACGAACTTTACACTGGCAAGATCCTCTTCACGGGCCGCACCAATAATCAAATGCTTCGGTCAATAATGGAGTGCCGAGGCAAGTTTAGCCATAAATTTCTCCGCAAGGGGCAGTTTACAAACTTGCATTTTGACGATATGCTGAACTTTAGGAGTGTGGAGAAGGATAAGATCACTGGAAGGGTAGGCAAATCCCCCCCCCCCACTACTTTCCTCTTGCTTCTGGAGAACCTTGGTATCTAATACGAACTTACTTGTAGGATGTCGTCAAAATCATGAATTTCAACAAACCTATGAGGGAGCTACGATCTAGATTACTTGCCAGTACATCGCACTTGCTGGAATCGGAGATGAAAGAGTTGAATCTGTTTATTGATTTTCTGGATAAGTGCCTCAATCTCAACCCAGAGAAGAGATGTACTCCCACTGAAGCGCTGAAACATCCGTTCATTCATCGCGCGAAAGCTTAGAGTCAGGTTTCACATTCAGCACCAGTGAAGCCCCTCCATGGGGTGGGAGGGTGTATATAAATAGAGTGGCCTGGATTATATATGGTCTGGCTTGCGGCACATGTTTGTGTGTATGTGTGTGTGTGGGGGGGGTTCTCTCACTGCTCCTCGGTTTCTTGATTTTGTAGCTTTGCTTTCTTTGAAATGGGTAGCATACGCGGTGGCATAAACTATGAATAGGGGATTGGTAAATTGCTCTTTCTGGCCTTTTTATTTAGTTGTATGGGACTTTGCCTTTTAAGTTGCTACATGTTATATCTCACCTTTGTTCTTTCTCGTTGGTTTCTTCGGAGTGAAATTGATAACTACTACTTATTACGTAATTTTCCTAATTTCGTCTCATCAAACCTCTAGACCGTCAAGATCAGTGCTCGAAACAACTGTGCTCGAAACAACCTCAAAAAATCAAATAACCTGTACGAGAACATAAGTAACCCACCATAAAAAACACCCATGAAAAAAAAAAACGTGAGATTAGATTTAAACAAATAAAAAAATAAACCCTTAACCCAGCCGGGGAGGAATAGTTTAATATATATATAAAAAAAGAAAGAAGCCGCTATATCACACCATCAATCAATACTCCGTACACGACCCATCAAAATCATTTAATCTACCTTCGGGATCTTCCCTCCTGGAATGGTTCAAAGAATGAAAAGAAATAAAAAGATCATTGGTACTGACTGCCCCCAAAGTAGATCCGCCCTCCTTCCTTCCCTCCCCACACATATCAAGTCCGTGTGTATGGTCCAGTGTACAGAGCAATGCCTTTAACACATCAAGCCTAAATTGCTGGTGCTCTGCAGAAGGATTAGACATACGATACAAGATATAGCTATTGATAAGTGCCGTATCTAGGAGCCAATAAAAGAGGGGCATCCATGAACGGCGACTTGATAGCTGTGGATAGTACGATCGCAACTGATTAGCTATATCTACTCCCTCCATGTGATTGTTGAAATCATTAATCATGGGGGGAGTAGTTAGTAGCTTCCGTACATCCACCTGACGAACAGCAGGATTACCTTTTTTTGGTCTTTTGCGGTTCGAAACTACACCATCATTAAGGTCATGGATGGTAGTTAGAACAAAAACACCAGCATTATCCTGCCATCGTGTACATAGCACAGTATCGTGAGATACTGAAGCTAAGTCACCCCACTCAGCATCCTTGCCATGAGCACCATCATATTGCTGTAGCTCAATTGGCAGCTTAGCTTTGCGTGCGGAACCACAAGCACCAATCCCTAAGTCTCGGAGGGCTGCAAAGAAAGAAGTGTTGCTAAAGAAACTATCACAAAATATAGTGAAGGGAAAGTTGTTGTATGGCAATAGCTTAGCTAGCCGTAAACAAGTGGTAGAAGTTGGGGTAAGTGTACGCGGGATTGACGGCGGAGGAGGGAGCATTGGCGTTGGCGGGAGCGTTGGCGGGAGCATTGGCGGGAGCATTGGTGATTGGACATCACCAATATTGCCGGAAAATCCATTAACTCGGGAGTAAAATTCAAAACCATATGTGTAGCCATGATCACATATAGCATAAATTTTATAACCCTCATTGAGAACGCTCTCATCAATAGCACAGTTGCTTGATGGCTTATATGCTGACCGGAAAGAATTTGCCAGCATAGATGCCATAGGCTCTAGCTTTTTATACCATGCTGTTTCCGCTGGTGCTGGTGGTGCTGTTGGGAGTGATATATGGAGATATCGTTGAATCTGCTCAAATCGATTCTGTTCCATTGCCTCCATAGGTCTTTGGCGTGTCTTCTCTGCCCAATAATCTTCAACACTTGGGCAAACAACAATGCCCATATATATTACAAGCCCTATCCATATCTTCATTTCCCTAACAGTAACTGGTTCCCACCCTCGTTCACTAGGTTCACCTCCGCTTCTATGTTGGGAGGTATAGTATGCATTGGTACCTTCACAAAGAACTTCCCAAATTTCTGCGTTGAAAAAGTAGCTAAAGTACTCGAGTGGGCAAGTTGGCTGCTGTGGCAGTAACGATTCTGCATCATGCTCGTAACGCCCGTCTAATGGTGTGTACTCCAGTGGTTCTGGTAGAGTGTCCACTTGTACATCCAAATCAGCCAAAGACTTCCGTTTTAGAGGCGTCGCCGCGGTTGCAGACGTGGTAGCACGCTTGTGTTTTGGGGGCATTGATGTGGACATGGTAGTGTGTTTTGTAGATGCGGTAGTAGGCTTGGGTTTTGGAGGGATTGTGTTGTTGTGGACGTGGTATTAACAGATCACGACAATTATATCATAACATAACAATCATATATATAGCAATTTACCCCTATGTGCTGGTACCTACTACCTACTATCTACCAACCTCCTGAGGCCAGTGCAGTCTGGCACGGTGGTTTTGGCTGATATTACTGCTTCTGGGTTAGTTGTTGCTGCAATGCAAGTTGAGCGTGTCTCAGCACTCAGCAGTTCAAGGGATATCATATATAGGTATAGGTAGTCCACCCTTACGGAGGTTCACAACAAAAGTCTTTTCCACCTGCCTATTTGGGAATAGTATATATGCGGGCATATATGCGTGTATGAGCGCATATGCGAACTGGGCCTTGGCATATGCATATGTACAGTATATGCATTCCATAAACTACCTGAATGCATTTTTATTATGTCACGGTAAAGCTACAATTGTACTACATGTTTCCAACCACAATAATTCCACCCCGGTTGTCTACACCCGCTCCTCCACCCGCTTCCCCACGGTCCTGCTGCTACTCAGCACGTCGTTGTCGTCATTCCATCAACCGCCGTTTGAGGCAGTGCCTTCCACCAGGGGAGGGAGAGGGGTGGGCAAGAGGAGAGGGGGGGGCAAGAGGAGAGGGGGGGGCAAGATGAGGGGGGGGTCGGGAGGGGACAGGAGGGGACAGGAGGCAATGGAACTGGGGAAGGAAGCAAGGGAATCACCCCTTGCAGGGGGAGGGTATTGGGACTGGGAGGTCTCGCAGGGCTGCCAGCCGGGGTGCCTGGTTTTCCTCATTTTCAGCCCCTTAACATCGGTAAGTCAACACCTCAGGTAGTTCTCATTCAAGATCACTTACTCTATTGGCCGGGGGGTGATGGAGAATCCTGCAGAATATCCACCTCTGTAGGGGCTTCGGATGGCGGCGGACGGTGGAGTCGATAGAAGAAATCTCGACGGTGATCGTAGTCCGGGTTTACTAGGCGACCCGGATAAACTGACGTGGTGACAGCTCTGAGGAAGCTGGGGGGGGGGGTTAGCCAGAGTTCAAAAACTTCCCCAAGTCATGCCAATGATGTTCTTTGATTACCACCGATAACACTTTCTAAACTCGAGGTCAACTCCCTTTTGCGGCGCAGGGGCATGCGCACTGGCAGTCTGCCGGCGGGCTGTTTCTCCAGTGGGAGGACATTACATCAATGCATCAATCATTGTTACCCTGCAATGATTTGGAAAATCTCCAAACATCATCTAGCAATGCAGTATCACATTCAGCAAGTCCTGAAGCTTGAGGGTGGGAATGAATACAAGGAGGAGCATCCTCGAGGGTCTCGGGATAAAGCATATTGGACTGCATTGCGACAAGAGCGATGTCGTCTAATTCATGAAAGCAACCCACTTGGATGCCTGGCAACGATTCCAATGCGCGACGGCAGGGCTGCCAACAGATTACGTCAAATATTGCGAGTCTCTTGTTGGAATTCAGACTACTGTTCTTGATGTGGAAGACCTTAACGAGGCTCAGTGGAATGACATTCCAGCCACTGATCAAGTCGTTTCTGTGGATCCCATCTCTAGGCCAAGGAGGAGGAGAGGAGGTCAAAATACCACCGCAGGTGGTGGTGTTCGCAAACGTGGAAGGCCACCTGGACCTGCGAAGTTCTATGTGAGGTTCTTGCCTACACAGACACCTGCGTCATGGGTGGGTGGGGTGGGTGGCATGGGAGGCCAATAGATGGCTATGTAGATTCAGATAGAACTATAGCGAAGTCGTTTGTGGCAGCTTCAATCGCATATGCCAGGCCTATGCGCGCATAACATCACATATGCATATATACATCGCATATGCACTGCATATGTACTATATTCCCGCTATTCCCAAATAGGCAGGTGGAAAAGACTTTTGTTGTGAACCTCCGTACGGACTGCTAAAATCCAGTGATTTCTGTCCGGTATAGCAAGGGATCTGGTATAGAAAATGACATGGGTTGAGCTTGGCATATGAGTAGTGGGTTCCGGAGCGGCCTTGCAATTGCAATAGATACCAGCGATACCAGTATCAATTATGTTGAGAAGTGCAGGAAAACGCGGGGCACTGGGTGTGCTGGAAAAGCGTGAGATATGTCGCAAGCGGCTGGAGCCAGAACATGCAAAAGAGAAGCTTAGTGACTTTGGTAAGAGTTTTATATAATTTCAGTCCTGGGGGAATGTCTGTTGGTTACCCTCAACCATTCCTGACCCAACGTATAAACACCCACTCTGGAAGTTCAGACCGCACCAAGAAAAGCAGCTTCCCAACCGGGGAATTCCATATTCAGGTTTATTGTCTGTGCACTCGCTAGTTGTCTGTGTACTCGTTCTTATCGCAAATTTCGTACCTCCGAGCCCAGTTGCTGTCTTTCAACAAAGATAGGGAAGATAAAAGCCACGAAACAGGCAAATAGTTTTCACGGGCACGGGGGGTTATTTTGATTCTTTTACTCTGGATACGGTACAAGTTAATCAGAATCAGTTAGCTGTCTAGTTATGGCTCAGGACCTCGTGGTGCCGGCTGGCACCTGATAGGTAACATTCACATTCAGTGAGTTGCTGAGTCAGCACCAAAAAGTGCAGCTATATATATACAACCGAAGACAACTGTTAGCACACTACAGTCAACAACCTAGACTTGATCCGTCACGGTGACTTGATCCATGTCAACAACCCTGGTCATAATGAAGATACCAGGGTGCTGCACTGGCAGTGTCTCCTCTACATACGGGATAAATTGTTTTCC
>Ga0307514_10001956_pt1 | contig 22514 bp, 15 predicted proteins | sample 16_EM_MG_FD_203088 | JGI IMG/M metagenome (GOLD analysis project Ga0307514, IMG submission 203088) | Populus trichocarpa ectomycorrhiza microbial communities from riparian zone in the Pacific Northwest, United States - 16_EM | ecosystem: Host-associated > Plants > Roots > Unclassified | place...
TTATGAAATATCTGGGTGTGCATGTATTATTACCGACCCTTAAATAAATGATTGCGATGATGGTGTAACGTTATGCTTTTCATTTTCCAGTAAAAGTGTGTTAAAACTTATGAGCTGACAATGCTGTGCTTTTCATTTTCCAGTCGAAGTGTGTTTATAATTATGCTTTTTTAGCAACTATGGTGTTTGCTGGTCTAGCAAAATATGAAAAATCCTTCGGACATTATAGGATACAAATGAATTGACCATATCTACATGATGGTCTCTCCCCTTTGCATGAGAAAATGGAAAGAATACTGAAGTCTTTCAGGGGACACATCTTCGAAATAAGAACATAGGGTTAAGGGCATCCACCACAGAATTACTGCTAGTCTCATTAGTTCCCTTGTTGCCACCTATTCTTCTCTTTCTGACATTTTTATGCATCGGATTGGAAGTGAAGCCAGAAAATATTCAGGCTATAGAGAGCTTAATTATGCTATTTGCTGTTTGGTAGTGTTTGGTATCTTGTATAAAAATAGACCGAATGAGAAAAAAAAATTTTGGTGAAGTTGTTCGGTGTATTTTTTAACATAATAAAATTAATTTTTGTATTGTTTAAAATTGTTTTAGCGAGGAAATTTTTATCTCACTAAAAGAATAGGATAAACTTGTCTATTTTTCTGTACAAAGGTTTATCCGGTTTGATCCATTAACTCAGGTCAACATAAGGATAAAAATGGTTATTATCATAATTTTAATACTCGAAGTAGGGGTTGATCTGGGGTAAGGTCCGGGTCATAAGCCAGGTTGAACATTGACCCAAGTCAATGTATGGATAAAAATGATTATTATCATAATTTAAAAACTCGATTTAAAGATCAACCTAGGACCAATCACAGGTCGAGTTGACCATTGACCCAGGTCGGCGTAAATATATAAATAGTTATTAACTTAGTTTTAAAATCCGACTCAATGGTCAACATAGGAAAAGACTCTGGTTATAGATCGATTTAACCATTGACCTAGGTTAACGTAAGGATTAAAGTAGTTATTATTATAGTCTTAAAACTTGAATTGGGAATCTATCCAAGCCGAGCCTCGAGTCATGGGTCGGGAGAGTCAACTCGAGTTAACCTAATTTTAAAAAAAAAATCAAAGCAACCTCGTATTGACCAAAAAAATTCAAAAAAAATCAATAAATTTTTTACTCATGTTTTATTTTGGATAGACCAGGTCGTTTGTCGACCTAGGTTTTTGATCGGATCAGATCGAACCAAATCTCCTTTTATTTTTTCTTAAACTCGAACCGATCTAGACCCGAGTCATCCGTGTCTTATCCAGTGCACACCAAATACAAAATAAGATAAATTATTAAGTCCAGTCCAATGCACACCAAACATAGAACATGTCAATTATTTGTCTAGTCTAAATCACGGCTAATTCAATTAATATTATCCAACATACTAAACATTATCTAAAAAAATAAATGTATCAAAACAAAAAATACAAATACAATTGAGATATAAATGTTTTTGGTTGAAAATATAAAAATGAAAAAAAAAAAAAAAAAGATAAACCTGTGTCTAAGACGGTTTTTGAGTGATTTTATGTTACCTGTTCATGGTTAAGGTGATAAGTGTTGAATTGCACGAATCTTTGGTTGCCTGTATAATTTCATGAAAGCAAGGTTCATCAACTTCTGGAAGGACCTGTCTACCAATATATTGAATATGATTACCATTAAATAGAAAATTTTGAGGGTTTTTCCCATCTTTTTCACCTTGTCTTTTTGTTTATTCATGAGGTCGGCTAAACTTAAGTACCAGACACCATGCAAGATTTGGTCCTTGAATCATGCCCCGCCCAGACGGCAGTGTCATCGTCAATGATGATTCAAAATCTAATATTAAGTAATACTTTAAAAGGCGTACTGTAGCTTTTTTCCTGTCTTTCACTTATTAATATATTATATTATTATAATTATTATTATATTATATTATAGAACTTTTTTTTTTGTTTTTAAATTTTTTTAATGAATTTTTTTTGTTTGATTTAATTTGTTAATCTTGAATTTTTATTATTTAGTTATTAGATTTTCACGATACGGATCCCGAGTTTAATGGATTAACCTGGTTTGACGAGTTAACCCGGATTTTGTTTTTAATTAATTTTTTTCGTTTAGTTTAGTTTGTTAATATTAAATTTCTTTCTATTTAATTATCAGACTTTTATGACACGTATCCTGGACTTGACGGGTTAATTTGGTTTGATGGGTTAACCCAGTTAATTCTGGGTAAACCCGTCAATTTTTTTTTCTATTTAGTTATCAAACTTTCATGACGTGAATCCCAGGTTTTACGGGTTAACCTGGTTTGAAGGGTTAATCCAATTAATTCAGATTTTTATTTTTTTCATTAGTTTTTTTCTTTGTTTTTTTTTAATTAACCTATTTAATTATCACACTTTTATGACACGATCTTATAGCCAGACCCACATCCAATATTCTTGGGTCCGGTGTTGCAGTCAGACTCACTTAAACTTGGATCATGCAAGTTTAATGTTATTATTAATATTATAAATATTACTCTTAGGTCAGACGTTGCAGTCAAATCCAAGACTTTTAGGTATAGCTTTGCAAAAAAATCTAACACTTTTAAATCTTTGTTTTTTTAAATATTTTTTAGTAAAAAAAAAAAAATTTACCCACGCCATCGCAAGGTAGAGTAACCTACCTCTTCTAAGTCGGGATATCCTGAACTTATAAAAAACCCTCAAAGCTACAAGCATAACGGGTGCATAAGGCTTGGGAATCTGCTGAATAGTTCAGGCCAAATCCTGAGGAAAGCTAAAACGCAGTGCAGGCCAAATCCTTTTAGCACTGTTTGACGAGCCTGCGTTGTATTAGGTAGGTGGTCGGGTAAAAACAATCTATCCTGGTAGCAGTGGAGCTTGCAAATTTCAGGGGGGCATGTTTAATACCATTGCAGTTCTTTTTCACATTTCCATAATACTGTCAAGGTGTAAACAAAAACATAAGAGAGAACAAAACCGAAAAAATAAATATGTTCTGTGCTAAACATGGAATCGAACAATACAATTTCCATTTATACATGTTTTGACCTGCCTTGCTCATAAAAAAATGAGAGGCTAACATTAAAGTCTAGAAGGGGCTGTAAAAGAAAGCTCAATCAGCTATAATCTTTTCAGCATATTATTTACAAAAAGTCATGCTTTTGTTTTCAGCTCCATTCTTGACTGCACCTTTTCAGGAGGGATATTTCCATTCTGTAAGACATTCAAAAAATGTTTCCTTCAATGAAACCATATACGGAGCAAGGAAACCGAGCAATATGAACATAAATGCAAATGTTCAAAATAATTGGAAAAAAAAATAAGCAAAAAGAGAGAAAATTCCACATTGAATAAACCAGAGTTCACATACCATAACGAAAGGATGGAGTTAATGGCTCAACAATTATCAAGTACATTTGTAGGAAACGAAGAGCTATGAAATCTGATCATACAAGCCACTATTACCGAAATCTTCAGCACAAACTGTGATATCTATTGATGGTTTTTACTAGAAAAGGAGCGTATGAAAAGCATACTAATGAGAAGGCTAGAAACCTTGGCACTATCAGTTACGTGAAAGCATTCCTGTACAACATGCTCATCTGATCACCCTGGTCTTGGTCATTAGACACAAAGCAATGGTGGATAAGGTAAAGAGAGCTTACAATTCTAAAGTTACTAATGATCTGAGGGCGACTGCTGTTGCTCTGATCCTTGTGGCCACATATGCTGTGCCATATAGGGGTGAGACTGCTGGGCGTACATAGCTGGGTCCATCACATGCTTGCCCATTATCATCCCAGGAGCTCCAACCTGAGGTGCATGCGGAGGTGGCATATAGCAGTAAGAGAGTGCATCAACAGGTCCTCCAACAGGCATTGTTCCTCTTGGGATTGATGCTAGCACTTCATCTTTCAGATCCTCCCTAGGCACAATGTCAACCAGGAAATCAAAGATGTCAGTCCTAGTGATTGCTGCAGCAATATCATTCTTCTGCAGTGTCCTTCTCTTGTTCTCCTCCGTGTGATTCCAAGACCGCAATGTCAACTCTAAAATAAACATTTCACATGCTCTGGAAAATATAACTGGTGCCTCAGCTGATATCATCCTCACATCCTCATCAGCCTTCATGATCTTCTTGATCCTAGCCAAGGGAAGGCTATGATTTTTGAAGTCGGTAACTTTGTCAATTTCTTTATACTGATTTGCCCAAAAAGACTGAAGTTGTTGCTGGAGTTGCTGTTCCTGTTGTTGGTGGATCTGCTGATAGGCAAGTTGGTGCTGTGCAAGCTGAGCTCCCACAGGCTGACCAGTAACTGATCCAGGATTTGAGGCAGCAAGCATTTGGTTAGGCTGATACGGACTTGTTCCATATTGCAGTTGAGATGTAGTACTGACTATAGCAGGGGGCTGTCCATGCCCTTGCTCCATTCTGATCCAACTAAATGCAACAATATGCAACTTAATGCCTCTGTTTTTAGCACGACAGAAGAGGAAACATGGCAAACTAAGTTAAGCATTTAACTTGCAGTGTATAGATATACATATCATATCATTTCATGTTGAAAGGAAATTGCATGAAAGAAATTGGTTGAGCCATGGCATTCTCTAAAGTGCAGAACCAATGCAACAAAACGATGATGCAAATCCAACTTCATAGTATCCAATTAGGTGTCTAAATAATTAAAAAGAAACAAATGCCGGAAGTGCAATTCAAGATTGTTTGATTAAAAAAAATAAATGAATGAACAAGTTCTCTGCAAAAAGATCCAAGAAATGGTAAAGTCAGAGCCTTAAAATGCAGAGTAACAGCATCATACTTGCTTTTTATCATGGATAGAGCTATTGTGGATATTATAACTTCTATCAATGAGGGTATATCTCCCCATCAGTCAATGACTTCAATGAGACTTAATCCACATGCAAGCATAATGAAATGGTTTTCTGTTTGGCACCTTTTGATAGGAATTTATCTTCTTTATGCTAGGAAAAACAAAAAAGACCACCTAACCGTGATTTTCAATGGTTAGATTCAAAAGGTACGGTTTCTAACATTTATTATGCCCACACGGGATGGAGGAGGCCCGCCCAACAACAAAGTGCAATTATAGAAAGAAATTCATTTCTAGTTGACATTATTCAGCTCCCAAACCGAAACAGAATAATATGAACTTTCCAAACCTTTTAGCAGTACGTCTTTGATATGCTTCCTATTCTAGAAGTGAATCCCCAAGATATATGCAAACAGCTACCTCTTCCACATCAGGGTTCAGACAAAATACATTGATGCTAAAACGACAAAACAAAGGGTAAAAAACCCCGAAACCATTACCAATAGTAACTCCATAATCACTACAATATTAACAGAGATTTCAATCATCTTCCTTGTTTTTTCTTTATGTTTAAATGAAACGAGTTTGATTTACTTGCAACAGCTCTTCCAGTGTTTCATTATGCCTACAGGCAATTAACTATGGGCCCAAAACAAACTAGTGATGATCTTGATCTTCTACTGGTAATTTTTTGGCACACACCAAAAGGTAAAGCAAATTACAAACACTCTTCCTAAATAAACAAACAAAAGAAATTGCAATCCATTTACAGTACCACAAGCAGCATCACATCACATCACATAGAAATCTGAGCTTAAAACAAAACTCAATTGATGAAAAAGAAAGGAAAAAAAGATACACACACCAACTCCATAAATCCAAAAAGCCTCATACCTGCTTGGATTTCTAACCAAACAAAACAAAACCTTCCTAAAATCACATGAAAAGCAAAACCCATCTATCTTTACGGTTTCTAATTCTCAAGATCGATGAGCAAAACAAAAACACACAGTATGTGACATGCATATGTTTGTATATGTGTGTACATGAAAGATAAGAGATTGTGTGGTTACCTTTCCCTTCTGCAGAGCTTGTACTCTCTGCTTGCAAGATCAAGAACCTGAAGAAGAGAATAAAAAGCAGAACTTTTAGCAAGAAAAGAAATATGGGATCTACTTCATGTAAATTCGGTGTCCATATAATTATTTATATTTAAGGGTTTGATGATGGATCAGCAAAGTTGGAGTCATGAGTTATGACGGTTTTTTATATATGACGATGAGCTAATGTTTCATAGGAACAAACCTAAGATTGGAAACGAAAGCTGCTTGTGATGTGCTTTGTCTTGTGTTCCCTTCTGACTCTGTATATATATTCAGAAGTTTGCCCTTTTGTGGCTTCTGTCTCTTTTGTTTCTTTTTGACGAAATTACCCTTTACGTCAATTACCTTTTTAATGTCAAATCAGAACTTGGATTTGTTCTGTCCAGTTTTATCTGTGTGTTTGCTAGTGTATTATTTTAGATTTTTTAAAAAATATTTTATTTAAAAATAAATTAAAATAATATTTTTTTATTTTTTAAAAAAATATTTTTTCCATTAACATATCAAAATAAAAATTAAAACATAATTTACAGCTATAGCTATAGAAACTAAACAATATCATTTTTTTTTCCAAATAACAAGTTTTAATTTTCCTTTAAACTAGCACAGTTATAAAAAATATATGTGAGAATAATATATGGCTGGGTTGCGTTATTAGTAACAACACAATTTATTTATTTTTTAAATATATAGGTTATATTATTGTGAATAGCTCAACTAAAAAAAAATTGCAGAGTTGCGCCACTTCCCCAAGCAAGTGCTGTAAGCCCAAGGAGAGATGGGAGCACTTCAAGAACTATCCCAAGAGCTTCCAGGCAGTTTAGTAGCTCTCCAGCAACAGTGGATATCCAAACGACACCCATTACAAATGCCACAAGCACCAGCAATATCTGCTCGGTCTCTGGGGGTTCCTTTTCGAGTATAAAGTGCAGAACTGCGAGCAAAGAGCTTGAGAAAAGTACTACGAACCAGAGTGGGAATGAGTGGTAAACGGAATACATTGGGATGATCTAATGGCATGAATGAGTTGCAAGCATACAAAAAGGCTACAGGGAAAAGTGCAATGTTCGCAGATAGGTAGAACCTGTTCCACTCCAGAGGTGCAGTTCGAGGAATTGTGAGCTTCAGAACAAAAGAGACAGGGAACTCCCACACTTTTCAGATCTGTATACATGACAAACACAAATAAGAAAAGATGGCTTCGAACACTTATCATATATAAAATGATCTATTTATAAATATAAATAGGTAAATTCTCAATCAAAAAGAAAAGGAACAAAGAAAATGGAGTAGTTGCAATCTTTTGGCATTGTATCTCTTCTGTCAAAGTCTTAAACCTCATCGTGAATGAAGGGACATATGTATGGGAAATTAAAGAGTCTCATCATTAAACATTTCTTGCATGAGGTGACTGAGCTTAACACTTAAGCCTTCAACCCTTGGTTGCAAAGCCTGGGACATTTTACCATGAGCAATGGCCCCTTGGAATCTAGAATGACTTGTTCAATTTGATTGTGCATGCCTAGTGGCCCATTGGTATTCTATTGTAACATCTAACAGAACAGAACGAGGTTTCTCAGAAGTGAAAGAAACGTTACAAGTTTCCTTCACAAGTGACTGTCAAAGTAAACTTCACAGAAACGTTGTCACGTCTTCTTTCTACTAGTGCGGCACATGTCCACGGCGGTGGAGTGGTTTTTCAGTAAGGGATTGTGTGAGTCAGTTTGACGATGCCTTGACTAGACTCAATGATACTTCTTTGGCAATGGAGGTTGGAGCTACTGGGGATAAGAAGATGTTGATCTTGGAAAAAGTCAACAACATAAAGACATGGATTAGTTCTGCGATGACAGATCAAGATAATTGCATAGAGGGTGTGAATTGAAAATTAAATCAGGGGTGAAATTGAATATTGATATACATGCAGGGTTCAAAGAAGTTGTTTTTGCCTGTTTGAAAAAAGAGAATGCACGGCCTGGGAAGCCATTGCTGTACACAATGAGCAAGACAGAACCTCTGTGTCTGTCTTTGTTGAATATTTGCAAGAGCCTGACAACTTTCAAACAAATCCACGCCAATGTTCTCAAACTCGGCCTTGAATCTGACCCTTTCATCGCAGGAAAGCTACTGCACCATTGTGCGATTTCGCTCTCTGATTCTCTGGACTATGCTTGCCGCCTCTTTCGCTACACTCCAAACCCAGATGTTTTCATGCACAACACTCTCATTAGAGGACTTTATGAGTCAGATAGACCCCAGGATTCACTTCTTAAGTTCATTGAAATGAGGAGGAACTCCTTTTCTCCTCCTGACAGTTTCTCTTTCGCTTTTATTGTCAAAGCGGCGGCGAATTTGAGGTCTGTGAGAGTTGGGATCCAGTTGCATTGTCAAGCATTGGTTCATGGGCTTGATACCCATCTTTTTGTTGGGACGACTTTGATTAGTATGTATGGGGAATGCGGGTTTGTTGGGTTTGCGAGGAAGGTATTTGATGAAATGCCTGAGCCAAATGCGATTGCCTGGAATGCGATGGTCACTGCGTGTTGTAGGGGTGGTGATATGAAGGGTGGAAGAGAATTGTTTGACTTGATGCCTGTTCGGAACTTGATGTCGTGGAATGTTATGCTTGCTGGGTACACGAAAGCTGGGGAGCTGGAACTGGCTAGGGAGATGTTTTTGGAGATGCCAATGAAGGATGATGTCTCGTGGAGTACCATGATTGTTGGTTTTGCTCATAATGGGTATTTTGAAGAGGCTTTTAGTTTTTTCAGAGAGCTGCAGAGGAAGGGGATGAGGCCGAATGAGACAAGCTTAACTGGGGTGCTTTCAGCGTGTGCACAGGCAGGTGCACTTGAGTTTGGCAAAATATTACATGGCTTTATTGAGAAATCTGGGTTGGCTTGGATTGTATCAGTTAACAATGCATTATTGGATACTTATTCCAAGTGTGGGAATGTACTTATGGCTCAACTAGTTTTCGAGCGAATAATGAATGAAAGAAACATTGTTTCTTGGACTTCGATGATGGCTGCGCTCGCAATGCATGGTCATGGAGAAGAAGCAATTGGGATCTTTCATAAGATGGAAGAGTCTGGAATTAGACCTGATGAGATTGCCTTTATTTCACTTTTATATGCTTGTAGTCATGCTGGATTGGTCGAACAAGGATGTGAATATTTTGATAAGATGAAAGGCATGTACAATATAGAACCATCTATTGAGCATTATGGTTGCATGGTTGATCTATATGGTCGGGCTGGTCAACTTCAGAAGGCCTATGAATTTGTTTGTCAAATGCCAATTCCATGTACTGCAATTATTTGGCGGACACTTCTTGGGGCTTGCAGCATGCATGGTGATGTTAAGTTGGCGGAACAAGTGAAAGAAAGACTTTCAGAGCTAGACCCCAACAACTCTAGTGACCATGTTCTGCTGTCAAATGCTTATGCAGTTGCAGGGAAATGGAAGGATGCAGCTTCTGTGAGAAGATCAATGACTGAACAGAGAATCACCAAAACTCCTGGTTGGAGCATGATTGAAGTTGACAAAATCATGTATACTTTCTTGGCAGGCACAAAACAATATAAGATTACAGAAGAGGCTTACAAGAAGCTAAAGGAGATTATAAGGAGGCTTAGGGTTGAAGGGGGTTATGTTCCAGAGATTGGAAGGGTTTTACATGACATAGAAGAGGAAGAAAAGGAAGGTTCAGTGTCAGTGCATAGCGAAAAGCTTGCTGTAGCTTTTGGTATTGCAAGGTTGTGCAAGGGGAGGACTATAAGAATAGTTAAGAATTTGAGGATTTGCAGGGACTGTCATGCAGTGATGAAGCTTATTTCTCAGATTTATAAAGTGGAGATCGTGGTGAGAGATAGAAGCCGCTTTCACTCTTTCAAGGATGGTTATTGTTCATGCAGAGATTACTGGTAAATGCTGATTACTTAAAGTTAAAGCAAACGAAACAGAAAAAATCCCCATGATCAGGATAACATTCTCTTGGAAGGAGTATGCTTTACAAATGATAATCACAGTTGCTAAGTCGGACATGCTATCTGTAAAGCTTTTTAAATAGCCATTTGCTTCGCTGATTAACTTCCATTGCCGCAAATATCTTGGCGTTTTCCTCATTTTCTAGAAGTTTACAAGCTTCCAAGAAGATCTCGTCTTCCATGTCTGCTATAGCTTGAAGTGCATCAACAATTACTTCGATTGACAGGTTTCTTCTTCGTGCTCCTCCATAACTACCATTGGTTTCTGACCAAGTGCTTCTTGAGCCTCTCCTTTCCCGTGTCTGCCAACTTTCCTTGAAGACACCACCACTGAGGAAGAAAGAGACTTTCGTTTCTGCCTTTGGTCAGATATTTCAAGTTCTGATATGGTGCGTCTCCAAAAACACCATCAATCCCCATATCGAATTCATTTTTGTCAAACCCCATTTTTACACCCTTATGACTTGCTCTTCCCACTGCCATGCTATTACCATATAGTACACAAAGATCATTATAACTGTCCAGGATTCTGTCTGCACCTGGGTGTTCCTGCAGAAAAAAATCATAAAATGAGAAGCTAATAAAATTTTTGGTTAAATGGTATTGAAGGCCTGCCATACCTAGGGGAGTTAAAACTGTAAGCCATGAGGACATGTTTATGTTTGAGAAGGAAACATACCTTGATATACGCATACCAGTCATCATCACCAGCTATCTCCATCTGCTCTGTTTCTTCCCATGCACAACCATTCTGACTGAGAATATTTGCAATGTTCCTATACTCTTTCATCAATCTTAATTACCAGCTTTCAACAGCATCTGTGTCACATAGTCCAAATTTTTCATTGAATGCTGCAATTATCCAGGCCGAAGCTTGCTCATTGAAAGTCTCATGGTTTTTATTGCATACGTAAACACTAAAATTTCTACAAGTAAACCCAAACAAATTAAATGTACTGGGTGTGGGTCTAACTTAAATTTATCAGGTTTGTATTCAAAATAAATTAAAAAAACTCGGTATAAATATATTTTATGGTTCTTACTTTAATATTCTTATAACTAAAAGTATTTTAAGTAATTTTTATATCAATTTTTCTAAAATATGCCTTCCATAAATGATATTTGAGATAAGTTACATCTAACATGTCTATAAATAGACAACAAAATCATCAAATCAAGCAAGAAATTAGGCAGCTCTGACATCAAATTTGCTCCTGTTGGACTGACCAACATGTTCAATAGTGATGGCACAATTCAAGAAGTGGCCTATTTTGATTCTGAAGAAGCTGAGACTTGGGTGAAGGTTGAGATTGAAGGAGAAGGGAATTTCTTATCCTACTCAAATGTATGTCCAATCAAGTGCTTGTTGAATGGAGCTGGGGCTGGTTTTGAGTGGGTAGATAATGGAAAGCTGACCTTAAATCTCCCTTGGACTGAAGAAACCTGTGGCCTATCTTCTGTCGCTTTTCTTTTCTGAAGTCACTAGTGAATTTTTTTTCCATCAATGTCACTAGTGAGAGTTAATTTCATGATTTAAACCCTCTTTTATGAATTTAATAGACTAGTTAATATCTTTTTTTTATTGATGTTTAGAATCTTGCTACTGTGAAGAGACGTCGTTTTATCGCCATCATTTTTGCAAAGGAAAATCTTATCGAAGATGCATGCATGGAAACTATCAAAAGTTGCGTTTAATTTGTTTCATGTAAGAAGAAGGATACGATAAACAATGTACATGCATGAATGATATCCATCCTCTTTGGAAATAAATTAATTTTCCATTAATGGTATACTAAACTATCCTCCAATCACAGGTTAACCATTCTTTATATGTTGGATTCATGAGATATCAAGAATCATGTCAGTGGTTTAATTTAAACACACATATAAACCCAGTTACATGCACTAATTCTTCACAAATTCATCAGAAGAACAAAAGATATTCAGATCTATATGCAGATTTGGTCAATAATGGGCAGCACCAGTACTTCTTCACCACCCCATGTAGTGATTTTCCCATTCATGGCTCAAGGTCACACTCTTCCATTACTAGACTTGTCCAAGGCATTAGCCAGCCGTGGCACAAGAGTAACCATCATCACCACCCCAGCAAATGCTCCATTTATTCTTTCCAAAAACTCTACCCACCCAACAATCTCTTTGTCCATAATCCCTTTTCCAAAAGTTGAAGAATTACCAGAAGGTTGTGAAAATGTTAACCATCTCCCTTCTCCGGATCTCTTTGTCCCTTTTATAAATGCCACCAAACTACTCCAACAGCCTTTTGAAGATGTCCTTAAAGAGTTGTGTGATTGTGATAGCACTATTCCAATTGGTGTTATCTCTGACATGTTTTTGCCTTGGACAGTTGATTCATGTTGCCTGTTCGATATTCCTAGGATTGTCTTTAGTGGGATGGGTGTGTTGCCTACGGTAATTGAAAGAAATGTCTCGTTGCATGTTCCATGCATTTCTAGTTTGCTCCACTCTGAGCCTATAAATTTGCCATCAGTTCCATTTCCATTAAACAAAACTGACTTCCCTGACTTTGTTTGGCGTGGTGATGAAAAGCATCCAATGCTGCCAATTATTTCAGAGATCGAACAGGCAGAGCATAATAGTTGGGGTTACGTAGTTAACAGTTTTGAAGAGCTTGAAGGGGACCATGTTGCTGCCTTTGAAAATCACAAAGAGACCAAAGCATGGCTTGTGGGTCCACTTCTGCTTCATGATCAAAGCAAACAAGATTTGATGAATTCAGGGTCCAAAGACGTTGATCAAAAGCAATTTAGTCCGTACATCAAGTGGCTGGACCAGAAAATGGAAGGAGTGGGTCCAGGTAATGTGATCTATGTGGCATTCGGTTCACAATCATATATGACAGATTTACAAATGGAGGAGATTGCTCTTGGGTTGGAGATGGCAGGACAGCCGTTCATTTGGGTGGTCAGATCAAGAACATGGGTCCCACCAGTTGGGTGGGAAGACAGGGTCAAGGAGAGAGGGTTGGCCATACGTGATTGGGTAGACCAGAGGGGTATACTAGAACACCCAGCAATTGGTGGGTTTCTGACTCATTGTGGATGGAATTCAGTGTTGGAGGGCTTGTCAATGGGTGTGCCACTGTTGGCTTGGCCTATGGGAGCAGAGCAAGGATTGAACGCAAGGTATACGGAAATGGGGCTAAAAGCAGGGCTCATGGTCCTTCAAGAACGTGATGCAAAAGATGACCCTATGACCGTTCAACATAATGTGATTTGTGATTCAGTGAAGGAGTTGATCAGAGGTGACCAAGGGAAGAAGGCTAGGGAAAGGGCACAGGAGTTGGGGAGAAAGGCAAGGCAAGCTGTGGAAAAAGGTGGATCATCTGATAAGAAATTGGATGAACTAATCGAATGCCTGACTCTAAAGACAAGAATTCAAGGACGACCAGCTGATACAAAAGGTTAAGAAGAACATCATCTGCTAGTTTTATAAGGCTCTAAAAGTCATAGTTTACAGATTCCAGATAACATTGAAGTGCTCAATGTTATACAAATCAACATAAATTAATTCATAATCCGCATTAATTGCAGAGATTTGTCTTCTGTCTAAGTTAATAGAACGCATTGACGGTGCATGAATTGTGTTTTTGTAGTGGTTAGCAGCCATTCGATCAGCACCGTTCATGAAAAGAAACTGCAAGGATACTGAATTTCTCACCTAATGGCTAACTCACCATCTCAAGTAACTACAATGCAAGCCAAGCCAAGCAAACCTCACTTCAAATCCAACTTACAAGAAGTCCTTGTGATATACAAGGCAGGAGCTTCAACCAAGAAAACATATCGGTTGCTGATTTTCGAGGTCTAGCACGAAAACATGATGAATTGCAGAATTTATGAAAGTGTTTCAGATGAGTGGAAGAGACATTAGTTAATCCATGAAAATTGCTTTCGAACGCTTACAGGCAAAAAAATGCCAAATTTGAATATAAAAAGAGAAGTTAATTTAACAGGAAAATATTTCAGACCCCTTGCATGTAGAAAGAATTGTGCAGCCAAAAGTGTCGAGCGAAAGTTCCCTGTCACAATGTCTTTTGTTTTACCAATCAAGCGGTTGTGTTTGGTGCTGCCAGATTTGCGTAGCTTTGGCTGAAGGGGAGAGCTGAGCATGGTTTCCAAACCTTGCGCAGAATATTTCACATGTCTGCTGGGACTTGCATCAGTTTCGGCCCGAAATCCAGAGTTCTGCAAGGAAATCCTGTAAACAGGTACAAAAGCCTGGACTACTAGTTTACATTATTGTACTTTCAAAAACCAAATTTGAAAACTTTTCAGAACCACAACAGCATAAAATAGTTTTGTTCTTTGTTTTCAAAAACGTAGAAAACCGACAACTAGTTATCAAATGTCGAACTCGGTCCATCCATTGTCAAACTCGGTGTGGAACTGACCTAGCTAAGAGTCCTTGGTTATTGGGTAGCCAAGTCAATTCCTTTTAGAATTGACCTTTAAAGTCATCCGAGTTTGACAATGCTGTCCAAACCTATGAAAGAAAACTCAGTGTTAACCAAATTTCAAGTCACTAAGTCAACTCAGTGTAAACTCAGTAATCCAACCTTTGAAGTCTGGCCGGATTTAATGCCTCCGCAAAATATTCAAGACAAACGAGTAAAGACCTCTTAAGCAATGCAAGGAGGACATTGTAAAAGGATTTGATTAGGCGATGGAAGACTCAGCTAGCCAGAGGAGATGGGGCTTTAGCTCAGCAGCAAAGAACAACAATGCAGGAAACATGTTTTGCATGCTGTAGTAACATGTTGGATTTAGATTTCTTGTTGTTCAACCGTTCGATGAGTTAGAAATTTTAGCATGGCCTCATTGCGTAAATTAAATTAGGGTAATGCTCAAGTTCACAGGTCTCCACGCTCTATGAAAAAAAATTTGGTCGGCAATCTCTCCGCTGCCTTATAGACATTGGGATTCTGTGGTGGGCCTGAGCAGGAAATGCCCAAAATATAAGCAAGAAGAACTCAACACAGCCCAAAAATAATCACAAGCACTCAAAAATCCAAGCTGTGCTCATTTCTTCCTCAATCATTCTTAATTAAGCTGACCTTTATCATCCCATATTTAGTGGGGGGGGTTCGTCAAGTAACAAGAGAGGTAAATATGGCTGCAGACTGGCTTGCCAGAGCGTATAGACCCTTATTGCCCAGCTAATTGGGCCTGTAGTCTCCCCTGGGGTCTTCAAATGTATCCGATTCCCTCTGCAATGACATTGGCTATGTTCGTTGATTAAAAACCAAAAAAACAAAAAAAAATGCCCTGTCATCATCTATACTCCTCAGGCAAGCGGAATCCAGACATGACCAACTTGTCGGCAAGCATCTTGCCAGTTTTGGGCATGACATGCCAGTGCAATGTCAAGTTAAATTCTTTACCACGAAGATTGCTTCCCTGCACAAGGAAAGATAAATTTTACTTCTGAAACATAGCAAGAGTAGTGCCTGAGGTGTGTCATGGGTATGGGTGTAGAAGCACAGGATGAGTTGTAAAGAAATCACTTCATGAGGATGGTACCTGATCAACAAAACGATACTTGTTTGCGGTCTGAAACCAAAACTTTGCATGCTCTTTAGCAGGTATAATGGCATCCCAAAGTGACACCTATCAGAAAACATTAAGAAAGAGTTACGCTGTGGACAGAGATTTATGCAGCAGACCCTGACATTTGAAGAAGTTAAATGAAAATGACTCGAGAGGCTTGTCTAGTGCCTGAATGTGCAAGAGAGAAAATGAAAGGCAAGCTGATTCAGCTTCATGCTTGCCTCCTAAGTTTGTAAGAAACTAAAGTTTAATGTGTGAAAGATTGAGAACCAAAATGGAAACGAAAAGACTTCAAAATTTCAAGCAAGAAAAGTACCTGATTCACTGAATTCTGGGGGGTTTCATACTCTGCTGCTACAAATATGAAAAGCTGCAATGTATGACAAGGTCATGATTATTGCAAATTTGAGTTGGCTCTTACGGTGATCATTACATACAATGCACAGTTCCATATTCATGTTTCATCCCAGCAATGAAATATAAAGTAGTTTTACATAGGATTTCAAAATTTTCATAGGACATCCAAAACATGACTTATCAGAACATGGAAACTATAATAGAGTGATTGTTCAAGTAAATGAAATGTACTCAGATTACACTCATGGAACGGCCAAATGGCTTGCCTTGTAAGGAGAGTAGAAGATTTAGATTCTGAAATGTAAAGACTATGGCACCCATCACCCGAGGTGTTTCAAATTACAAACCTGCTTTGTGTTCCATGTAAAAAGTGACTGTAAATCAGCTGTTATATTCATGGTGAGGCTGACCTGCATCAAATGGAAGGCAGTTCAATCAGCAATGAATCATTTCTAGCTTATCAAGTGGAAAAGAATAAAGAGCCTGCATCTACACTAATGCATCTAAAATGAAGGATGGTTTGACAATAATACAGTGTCTTAAAATAGTTAAGATGAACAGGGGGGGAAATCAACATAATCAATAAGATAAGTTTCTGGAAGAAAAAAATCCACTATCCTGCAAACTTACAAGCATCACTCTATAAATTCTCTATATCAACATTCCTTCTAATCTTCAAAACTTCTACGAGTAGGCACAGAAAAGCCAAGAAGCTGGTCCCATATTAAACTCAATGGTCAATAGGTACAAGGTCATCCCTTTCCCTGGTGTAATGTTTTCAGCACTTCTTTAACCGATAAGTAGAATTAACTAAAACATCTAGCATGATTGAAGACGTTAACTATTGTTTCATATTTCTTGAAACAGAAAAGTGAACCATATTGTAATGGGCCAAATCCAAAATATAAGCTGAACAGTTAAAGATGCAACATTGACTACAAATGTTCTATCCTAATATGATTTTACCCCTAAAAATTTTGGTAACAAGTTGTAAACCACTTCATTTTTGTATTCAAGGATTTTAATGCTATCAAGATTTTTCGTAAATTTAGCATATTATTATCAATATCAAGCAGTTTAGATTATACGTGCATGGAATATTTGCAAAATAATGACCTTTGACCAATGATAGCTTAATTGAGAATTTCCTAAATGGAATCTATAGTCAAGATGGAGAATTCACCTCAAATATCGGATGCCCCGCCCCTAATCTCTCTCTCTCTCTCTCTCTCTCTCTCTCTCTCTCTCACCCACACCCACACAGAAGAGAAATAATGCAGGTTGAAAGCAGGATGTCCATAAAGTAAAAACAACAGGATAACCAAAAAACTGCTTGTGGGATGTTATGGGACACCCATGAAGTTGACATCAAACCCTTTGAGACTAACTTCACTAGCAACAAAGAACTAAAGGCGGATCATTACCCTTTGAGACTAACTTCACTAGCAACAAAGAACTAAAGGCGGATCATTTTGTAAGATGAAAGCATGTTTCCTGTAGATTTTGCCCTTCCAATATCCATGCATGTTACCAGTTGTTAGGGGCAAAATCAGGTCTCAACAAGTATTGAACGGGGAAAATGGGATTGTTCAACTCAATTTTCTAAACCTCTACCTAAAGAAGAGAATCTTTAGACATCGACATTTCAGAAACTAAAAACCAAGACCACTTTTTTAGCAACCAGGCTACATAAATTTACTGGGAAAAGTCAGATGAGCAAGAACCTTAGCACACTCACAAACAAAAGAACAGCTAAGATAACAAAAGATTAAACCAAACTCTGAGACCAATACTCTTATAGCTACAAAAGATAGAAATACTGAAAATTCAATCCAATAAATCATCAAAACAGATTATGCAACCATAATCTAAAAAATTAAGCCACTCAAACCCAGAATTTAAAACCTTCTGGTAAAACATATACACCTATAAAAACCCACCTAGCATTTCATAATTAGCAGCAAATGGAACCCAAAAGTAACTTTTTTTATCAAAAAAACCCATTTAACAAAAATTATTGTTAATCCCATCAATTCATAAAAAAACCCACTAATCTACCAAAAGAATCAATCACATCTCACACAAAAGATTAAAAAATATATATTAAGCAAAGAAACAATCATATCACCTCATCATTTCCATGCGGCTGCTTTTGAAACCAATTGAAATTCAACACCTACAAAACCCCAAGATAAATTAAAAAAAAAAAAACATCATTTCAAAGTTGCATCTCGATCCAAACAGCCTTAAACCAACACAAAATTTCACAAGTTTAGAGCAAAAACCTGGATTTCAGCAGAAGGAGAAGGAAAATTGAAGTTGTCAGAGAAAGAAGCGATAGTACACATTAAAGCCAGTATAGTCAAGGCGTACGTTAGCAACGCGTTCGCTCTATATCCGAACGTATGCATTTTTCGATGTCGCTTTTAGAAGAATCTCCAAGCCGTTTTGATTCAGACAAAACTAGATCGTGCTGTCCTTCCTTATCCCTCTTCTGTCAGAACTGCAGGGAGTGAGTTTTGGTCTGAAATTAAGGAGGGGGGAGAGAGAGAGTTGGACTTTTTGTTGGTTTTGATTGGTTACTACGCGTTTAGTTTAGTCACCATGTTTGCTGACATGGCAAATTTAGTAAAAATTGACATGTCATTAACTGCTTTGTCTTCCAAATTTATATTAATTAAAATTAGTTTTAATACATCATTGCTAGAGTTTATTTAAATTAATTATAATAAAACTATAATTTGTGAATAAATAACATACATTAAAAAAATATAAAAATAACTTTTTAAAGAATGGTAATTAAACTTATCCTAATCTATTAAGCTAGGTTAATAAGTTAATTTAAGTTCACATAAATCAATCAAAATAATATCATTTTAAATTTTAAATTTTAAATTTTAAAATAACGTTATTTTTAAAAAAAAAATCAAACTAGTTAGAAATCCGAGTAAATCAAATCATATTAACTTATATGTTTTTTTTATTAATTTACTCGAGCTAGATACCAGATTTAATGAGTTAAAAAAAAAATAAAAAAACAAGAAGAAGTAGTAGAAGTAATTCACATTGTTCCATGAAAGAAAAGGCAATCCAGATGGTGCACGCGAAAGAGAATTTACAAGATGGAAAATATTTTTCACAACCAAAGATTTTTTGTGGAAATATTTTATATGTTTTTACTTGAAGCCTAACCCATACGCTTGAGGTTCGGGGCTTTCTTTATCTTCAAGCCCAGCTCGAATTTGCTATAGATTGTTATAGAAAGAGGGCCCTCAGAATGGCCCAAATAGGGGCTTGATTGAGAGTAAACTTAATAAGAAAATGAGATCCATATTGGGCCCATCGCACAGAAGCTGAAATTGTGATCGACCCATCATCCAAGATTTTGTTCGACATGGGATGGGTTCTAGCTCAGGACTAAGAGGGTGTTTAGAAATATAGTTGTGATTGTTTTTTAAAGTATTTTTTACTCAGAAAAGTATATCAATAATGTTTTTTTATTTTTTAAAATTTATTTTTAAGATCAGTACATCAAAATGATTAGAAAATATAAAAAACATATTACTTTAAAGCAAAAAAAAATTTCAATTTTTTTCGGAAACGTTTTTGAAAAGCGTTCCCAAACGCACATTAAGGATACCCACAAATTGTTAGAAATTGTTGTTCTTGATTTCATTGCTGAGACCCCCATGGACATTAAGCAGTTCTAGGTGTTAATGATCATGTTTTCCATCAAGATATCAATGTTATTTGAACGTAAATTGAAGAATTTTTCGAAATAAAAACCTCAAGATAAATTGTTACATGATCTGGAAAACACAGAAATTGAAGAAGTGCAAACTGAATGGTCAAAACAAGTCCATTTTAGTCAGTCCTGCTGAAACTCATTTATTTGAACAGTGGAAAATAAAAACCAAAATTATTAATTTCAAAAACAAATTACTACTCGTACAATCACATACATAAAAGGTTTGAAATCAAGGTTTTCTCCTGGAAAAAACTAGAGTTATACCCCCCTTCAACCATCTTTTTAAAAAAATTTAAATGTTTTTTTAACTTCAAGTTGTTTTTTAAGTGTTTTGGATCATCTTGATATGCCGATATCAAAAATAAATTTAAAAAAATAAAAATATATATTATTTTGATGCATTTTCAAACCATAAAAAGTATTACAATTTCCTCAATTTATGACCCTCAATCAAAAATCATAGATAAAGAATAATTCATTAATTTATAAATAAATATTTTCTTTTATAATAGTAAGTGATTTATTTTATAGAAAAATACTTTTCACATGGCAAATGTATTTAATTTGGCGTCGAGGGCCGACAACATTGCTTAGAAGTAAATCAAGTAGCATGGGGACACAAAAGCTTGCGGGCAACAACCATGGCAATCAGTCGCTTGCAAGGCACAAGCATGGCCCTCCATGAAAACTAATTTAAATGTGAATCATCCACAGGTTCGTGTGATAAATGTCGACCATATTCTTAAATAACTTGGGATCTTGATCATCTATGTAAGTGCTTTATATGGAGTGCTCAAGTGGTTTCTCCACTAAATTAAACAAATATTAGAAATTAAGTAGATGAGTTCATCTTTCTAGAAAAATATTCACATTTTCCTTATCAATTCATGGTCGGACTTGACCACCATAACAATTATCAATATATTATTTCATTGTTATTCCACGTTATTATCAATATAATCATTATAATCATCATTTATTGTTATTCCATGTTATTACAAAAAAAACTCGCAATCATTAACTTCATCAACACCAATAACCTTGTTATTAAATTAACAATTATTTCATCGTTATTGTTACTATCATCCTTATAACTATTATCAATAATATTATTAATATCACAGATATTATAAACATAACCATCACATCATAATTATTATCGTCACCCCTACTATTTTTATCATAAAATATATATTTTTTCATTTTGTTACCATCATTTAAAAACCATAAATGAAAAATAATTCATTAATTCATATAAAAAAAACTCGATGCATGTAAATAATAAAAAAGTACCTTATTTTGCATAGAAATATTTTATGCGGAATACTTAAAGGTAAATCAATTCCTATGGGAACACGAGCTTGTGGACAACAACCATGGCTCGCAAAACACATGCATGGTCCTCTATGAAAACTAATTTAAATGGGAAACATTCATAGTTTCATGTGATAAACATCGAAATATTGAACAAAAAAGGCCGACCATATTTTAAAACCACTTGGGATCTTAAATCAAGTGCTTTCCATTGATTGCTCGAGTGGTTTCTCCACTAATTATTAAGCAAATAAAAGAAAGTGGATGGGCATGAAATGTCTCAATCCATGTTAGACCTAACCCAATTCTCCAAGATATGTTCTATCATCAAAAAATATTAGGAGTGTTGGTTTGGTGTTGCAGTAGCTAAAACTTTTTAAAAAAATTTTACGTATAAAAAATATATTAAATTAATTTTTTATATATTTTTCAATGATTTTTATATATTAATATCAAAAATATATAAAAAATATTAATTTAAAGTATTGTATTAATTACATTACCAAACACATATTTAGAAGGATATTATCACTGTTGTTTACCCGCAAAATAATATTTAATTAAAAAACACATAAAACATAATAAGAGGAGAAATAAATATGAAAGAGGCTACAAAATTTATTGAGAACTTGTATGAAAAGAGACAATTTAAAGACGAGAAATAAGTGGTACGATGGAAGTCTTCAATGTGGATTTGGGGCATCAACGCCAGAAAAAGAAGCAATAATTTGCGGCCGTAAGGTATAAAGCCACAAAGATGTCAGTCAATCAATCAAGCAAGCAAGCAAGCAAGATGGCAAAACAGAGCGGTCACTCTCAAGATTGTGCATTACAAAGTTTTTATTCCGGTGATGAAAGTCATAAAGACGCGACCAGAAGGACCCCAGATTTTGAATTATTGGGAGCCGTCACTCTCAAGATTGTTATTATTATTATTATTATTGGACCTTACAAAGCAACAAGATTGTGTATGCATATAAAACCTGAGTTACAAGTTAACCTAATATTTTTAAAAATAATAAAAACCCTAATTTCAGGATTAATTAGATAGAAAGCCTGAGTTACAAGTTAACCCAACACTTTGAAGAAAAAAAATACCAAGTTCTAATTGGATCATGGATTACAAGTTTTTAACTAGATCATTCCACTTTTAAGTTACACTCCTTCCTTTCCTTCCGCTTTCAGATACCTTCCATGCTTTTTTTTTTTAGTTTAATGTGAGTGTCCGGTCCTTTCCTTCCGCTTTCAGATACCTTCCATGCTTTTTTTTTTTAGTTTAATGTGAGTGTCCGGGCAGCTTGCACGTACGTCGACTAATCCCACCGGCTCTGAAATTAACGACCATGTAAACCTCCAGTAGTCATCATATGAGCAACCACAACCTTCCATATGTTATTATTATTAGGCCTTGTGAAGCCACAAGATTAGATCAATTAACCAACAAATTTTACTCTTAACCTAAACGCAAATTCTTCCAACATGTAATACAAATTAGACTCCATAGATCAATTTGCTAAGAAATTGGG